>Ga0116170_10001096_pt1 | contig 28023 bp, 26 predicted proteins | sample AD_JPNHW1_MetaG_FD_89797 | JGI IMG/M metagenome (GOLD analysis project Ga0116170, IMG submission 89797) | Active sludge microbial communities of municipal wastewater-treating anaerobic digesters from Japan - AD_JPNHW1_MetaG | ecosystem: Engineered > Bioreactor > Anaerobic > Digestate | place... | reverse complement strand
TTTTTCAGTATCGGGGCGAACTTGGAAATTAGTTCTTTTATCTCAAAAGGAGGAACGATGGGGGGGGGGGTGCTCTTTCAAGGTACCTGAATCCTTCGCTGGATGTCATCATGGGGCTTGAGTATTACCGGCTCAATCTTTCAGGCGCTGTCGATTCAAAAAATTATGCGGTCAAAGGAAACTTAATCTCTCCGAATATCTCTTTCAATTATAAATTGTGTAACGGTTATATCTTACCGGTATATTCCCGTTGGCAACCTTATGTGGGGGCTGGGATGGCTTATTGGATTGGAAATACCAAAGGTGATGGTTATGATGTTGGCGGAGAACCGTTCACCCATTTTATCGATGAAGTGGCTTTCACCGTTACTGCTGGCTTTAAGAACGATATTACCCGGAAAGTAAGTCTTTTCCTTGAGGTGAACGACAATTTTGCGACCACCGAAGAACTGGATGGAGCCGCAATTGACCGCAAAAACGATCAATTCATCGGAGCCCGTATTGGTTTGTTTATTAAGTTGGGAGGCCCCGGCGATCAGGATAAGGATGGCGTTACCGACGATAAAGATAAATGCCCCGACACGCCTCGCGGTGTTGAGGTTGATGAAGATGGATGTCCAAAGGACCGCGACAAAGATGGAATCCCCGATTATCAGGACGATTGCCCCGATGATCCCGGGTTGCCACAGTTTAACGGATGCCCAGACCGCGATGGCGATGGAATTATGGACAAAGAGGACGATTGTCCCGATTTACCGGGTATCCCCAAATACAAGGGGTGTCCCGATACCGATGGCGATGGCGTGATCGATCCGAACGATTTATGTCCCGATACACAGCCTGGCATTAAAGTGGATGAACACGGATGCCCGCTCGACTCCGACGGCGATGGTTTGACCGACGATGTAGACCATTGTCCCGAAGAATATGGCCCGATGGAATACCTCGGATGTCCCGAGCCGCCTGAAGCAGTTTGGCCGGAAACCAATCAGGAAACCCCTCCCGAAGTTTTCTTTGAAACCGATAAATACGAACTGGATCCATCGGCCGAGGAAGAACTTTCGAAAGTGGTTAAATACATGTACGATAACCCGATGATGAACATCAGACTTTATGGATTTGCCGATCCCCGTGGTACCAAGGAACATAACGATGTCCTTTCGGCCCGCAGGGTTGAAACCGTGAAGAAATTCCTCATGAAGAAAGGTATTCCCGAAAACCGAATATTGGTAAAGGCATTGGGCGAAATTCAGGAGGTTGGTACGGCAAAAGGCGAGGAAAACATGAACCAGGATCAAAAGCTTCGTAAAGCCCGCAAAGTGCAATTCGATACCTATTTCTTTATGAAGTAACGGTAATTTTTGTCATTAACTGTATCGTTATTCCATTCATTTTTCAATTGTACCTTCCAAATTTTTCGAATTCGTTATATTTGCACCTCATTTTAAATCAATCTGCATTATGAATATTGACCTTTTAATCAGGCAGGGTGTTTTGAGCGCCGTTCAATCTGTTTATCATTCTGAAATTGAAAAAGAAACGGTTCAAATTCAGTTAACCCGTAAAGAATTTGAAGGCGATTTAACGGTCGTTGTATTTCCCTATACCCGTTTTTCAAAGAAAAGTCCGGAACAAACCGGCGCTGAAATTGGTGATTTCCTGTTGAAAAATGTCGAAGAAATAGCGAAATACAATGTGGTAAAAGGTTTTTTGAATCTGGTTGTTTCTTCATCTTATTGGGTCAACGAGTTGAATGATGCGTTGAAAAATCCTCAGTTTGGATTAAAAACAATCGGAGCAGAATCTCCCCTTGCCATGGTTGAATATTCTTCACCCAACACCAACAAACCTCTTCATTTGGGTCATATTCGCAATAATTTGCTTGGTTATTCCATTGCTGAAATCCTGAAAGCAAATGGCAAAAAAGTGGTTAAAACCAATATTGTCAACGATCGCGGGGTACATATTTGCAAATCGATGTATGCCTGGTTAAAAGAAGGAAAAAATGAAACCCCAGAAACCACCGGGGCGAAGGGCGATCATTTGGTTGGTGATTACTATGTGAAATTCAATAACCTTTATAAAAGTGAAGTCGATAAACTGGTCGGGCAGGGAATGAGCAAAGAAGAAGCCGAAAATGAAGCTCCTTCGATGAAAGCTGTTCGTGACCTGTTGATCCGCTGGGAAGCGAACGATCCCGAAGTGCGTGCTTTGTGGAAAAAAATGAACAGCTGGGTTTACGCAGGGTTTGATGTAACCTATAAAAATCTGGGAGTCGATTTTGATAAAATATACTACGAGTCAGATACCTATCTGGTTGGTAAGGATGAGGTCCTTCGTGGTTTGAATGAAGGAATTTTTGAAAAGCGTGCGGATGGTTCGGTTTGGGCCAATCTCGAAAATGAGGGGCTCGATCAGAAGATTTTGTTGCGTTCCGATGGAACTTCGGTTTATATGACTCAGGATATTGGAACCGCGAAGCTTCGGTTTGAAGATTATAAGATCGATCAAATGGTTTATGTTGTAGGAAACGAACAAATCTATCATTTTCAGGTATTATCTATTTTGCTCGATAAATTGGGATATAAATGGGGTAAGGATTTATACCATTTCTCGTATGGAATGGTTGAACTTCCGCAGGGAAAGATGAAATCGCGCGAAGGCACCGTTGTCGATGCCGATGACCTGATTGAAGAGATGGTTGAAGTAGCCCGAAAAACATCCGATGAATTGGGAAAACTCGATGGCTACACTCAGGCAGAAAAAGAAGAAATCTACCGGATGATTGCTCTTGGTGCATTGAAATATTTCATCCTCAAGGTCGATCCACGCAAAACCATGTTGTTCAATCCCGAGGAATCAATTGATTTTAACGGAAACACTGGGCCGTTTATCCAGTACACCTATGCGCGTATACAAAGTGTATTGAGAAAAGGTAAAGAAAATGGAATAGACTGGTCCGCTTTGAACGAAAAAATGGAACCCGGGATGAAGGAAAATACGTTAATAAAAAAAATATTGCAATTCCCGGAAGTTGTATCTGAAGCAGGACAAACGTATAGTCCGGCATTGATTGCCAACTACTGCTACGATTTGGTAAAAGAGTTTAATCAGTTTTACCATGAATATTCCATTTTGGGGGAACAAGATCGGAATGTAAAGATTTTCCGTTTACAGTTATCGGAAATGACTGGCAATGTGGTACGTAATGCAATGTCTTTGCTGGGTATCCGTTGTCCCGAAAGAATGTAAAAAAAAGGAAAAGGAGGTCTTGGGAACCTCCTTTTTAATAAAAATTTGCGATACGTGAAAAGGGTTGAAACCTTTAAAAAAAAGGCTCAGTCGATGGTGTATACTTTGTGTTAATTATTGGGTCAATTGTTAATATTCCTCCTTACATTAGTTAATTCCGATTTTGGCAAAAAGGTTACCCTGAAAAATCAAAAAAAAGATATTTTTTTTCTAACGCTTTCTGATAAAGGAAAGCGAGATTTATTTTTTATATTTTTGCACCACTTTAAAATAAAATAGTAGATCATGTTTGAAAATCTGAGCGACAAGCTTGAACGGTCCTTTAAATTGTTAAAGGGACAAGGAAAAATCACGGAAATAAATGTTGCCGAGACACTTAAGGAAGTTCGTAGGGCTCTTTTGGATGCCGACGTGAATTTTAAAATTGCCAAGCAATTTACCGATGTTGTTAAGGAAAAAGCGATTGGTCAAGATGTAATCTCATCTGTCAATCCCGGGCAGATGATGGTGAAGCTCGTTCACGATGAGTTGACGGAATTGATGGGCAATACTTCTACCGACATCAATATTAAAGGAAATCCTTCCATTATCCTGATCGCCGGGCTACAAGGTTCTGGTAAAACAACGTTTTCAGGAAAACTTGCCAAATATTTAAAGGAAAAACGGGGAAAAAATCCCATGTTGGTTGCCGGCGACGTATACCGTCCTGCTGCAATTGAACAGTTAAAAGTACTGGGAGAACAAATTAATATTCCGGTTTATACGGAAGAAGGAAATAAAAATCCTGTGGCAATTGCCAAAGAAGCAATCCGATATGCCAAAATGAAAGGGATCGACCTTGTCATTGTTGATACGGCAGGTCGTTTGGCTGTTGATGAAGAGATGATGAATGAAATTTCATCGATTAAAAAGGCAATCGATCCACAGGAAATCCTATTTGTTGTCGATTCAATGACTGGGCAGGACGCTGTCAACACGGCCAAAGAATTTAATGACCGGCTCGATTACGATGGTGTTGTGTTGACCAAGCTAGATGGTGATACACGTGGTGGTGCTGCTCTTTCCATCCGGTCGGTGGTTAATAAACCAATCAAATTTGTTGGAACCGGTGAAAAAATGGAAGCATTGGATGTTTTCCATCCAAAACGAATGGCCGACAGGATACTCGGAATGGGCGACATTGTTTCATTGGTTGAAAAAGCTCAGGAACAGTTCGATGAAGAAGAAGCAATCAGGCTTCAACGGAAATTGGCCAAAGATCAGTTCAATTTCAACGACTTTTTGAAACAGATCGATCAGGTGAAGAAGATGGGTAATCTGAAAGATCTTGCAAGTATGATCCCTGGAATGGGAAAAGCACTCAAAAATGTCGATATCGATGATGATGCTTTCAAACATATTGAAGCGATCATTCATTCCATGACACCAAAAGAACGCGAAGACGCGTCGCTGCTCAATGGTACGCGCCGTAAACGCATTGCCGATGGTTCTGGTACATCTATTCAGGAAGTAAATCGTTTACTGAAACAATTTACCGAAACCAGAAAAATGATGAAAATGGTTGCTCAGGGTAAGCGGATTGGAAATCCAATGGATGGTTTTAGACGTTAAACTTTTAAATGAATAAACAATGATTCTGATTGACGGGAAAAAAATAGCAGCAGAGATGAAGAGTGAAATTGCCGAAGAGGTGCAATTGATTCTTCAAAAGGGAGGAAAACAGCCTCATCTGGTGGCCATTTTGGTGGGCCATGATGGCGGCAGTGAAACCTATGTGGCAAACAAAATAAAAGATTGCCAGGAAGTTGGATTTAAGTCATCGCTCTATCGTTACGAAGATACCGTGACAGAATCCGAATTATTAGCTAAAGTTGCCGATTTGAACAATGATCCTGATGTAGATGGCTTTATTGTTCAACTTCCATTGCCCGACCACATTTCCGAGCAAAAAGTGATCGAAGCCATCGATCCCAAAAAAGATGTCGATGGGTTTCATCCGGTCAATGTTGGGCGTATGGTACTTGGCATGCCATCTTTTGTATCTGCAACCCCCGATGGTATTGTCGAATTATTGAAACGATATAAGATCGAAACTTCAGGGAAAAATTGTGTCGTTATTGGCCGAAGTAATATTGTAGGACGTCCAATGAGTATTTTAATGTCCCAGAAATCGATTAACAGTACGGTTACCCTGGCTCATAGCAGAACTAAAAACCTGAAAGAAGTATGTGCCTCGGCCGATATCATCATTGCAGCTCTTGGTTCTCCGGGGTTTGTAACGGAAGAAATGGTAAAAGAAGGAGCTGTCGTTATTGATGTTGGGACAACCCGGGTTCCATCCAATGAAACAAAATCAGGCTTCAGGCTCAAAGGGGATGTGGATTTTGAAAAGGTAGCACCTAAATGTTCTTACATAACGCCTGTCCCTGGTGGAGTAGGACTCATGACAAGGGTGTCGTTGTTGAAAAATACCTTATTGGCGGCGAAAAAAGAGATTTATTCATAAAATTGAAAGGGGGTTTTTAACCCCTTTTTTTAATTCTTATCGGTAAGAATTAAATCAATATTTCTTACCGGGGTGAAAAGATGTCAAAATGAATTTCAAAGTCTCTGGCTCTTTAGTCGTCCTATTCTTTATCAAAAAGTAGAATAAAATCACTAAAAAAGTTAATTTCAGAAACGGAAATATATAAACCTGAAAAATAAATAGAAGGGTATTCTAAAGCTTATGTTTAAAAATATCTTTTTTTTGGATAAATTTTTTAAATTTGAAAATTAAACCAAAAACTAGCTATGGAATATGGCCTTTGATGAGCTAAAAATTCAGGGTAATGAAAATAATTTTGTAGGAAGCAGATTTCGGGAAGAAGTTTTCTCTAAAGCAGTCAAAGCTGGTAAGAGAACTTATTTTTTCGATGTAAAAGCTACTCGGAAAGATGAATTTTATCTAACGATTACTGAGAGTAAAAAAATGAATGATTCTGCTGGAAATCAAGTTTTTGAAAAACATAAGATATTTCTTTACAGGGAGGACTTTGATAAATTTATTGAAGGTTTAGCTGATGTAATTGAATATATTGAAGATAGACAGCCATATAGTGAGTTGGGAATCTCAGATGATGACCTCACTGATTATTCCGACATTGAATTTGAAGATCTATCAATGATAAAACCTCGATAAACACTAAGGCATTCCCCTCTGCTTTTTAATTTCTTCATAAGCTTCATTTACTTTCTGAAATTTTTCTTTTGCTGCTTGCTGGAAATCTTCGCCCAGGTAATTCACTTTATCAGGATGGTATTTTTTTGCCATCTCCCGATAAGCTTTCTTAACTTCATCATCGCTTGCATCGGGTTCAATCTCCAATATTTTATACAAATAATCAGCGTTTTTGATGAACATCGCCTTTATTGACTCATAATCCTGTGACGAGATGCCTAAGTTTACGGCAATGTGAGCAATGAGCTTTAATTCACTTTCCGGCAATTTCCCGTCAGACTGGGCAATCCCGAAAAGAAAGTGCATCAATTGTAATCGGGATGAGTAATCCATATTGGTCTGGATCTGGTGACAAACGTCAGTCACTGGGATATTTTGCTGTAAAAGATCTTTTAATATTTGGATTGCTTCATTTGCCGACTGTACCCCAAAATTTCGGGTAAAATAATCTCTAACATAGTTTAACTCCGAACGGAGAGTTTTTCCGTCGGCTTTCATCACGGCAGCAACTAGAACTAACAAACTCATCGCATATCCACCGGTTGTCGGATATACATTGGGATTACCATATTGGTTTGATGATTGTCTATAGGTTGTTTGTTGGGAGCCGGCGTCAAAAGCTGATCCAATCATGAAACCGACAATTGCCCCAATGGGGCCACCTGCAAAAGCGCCCAATCCAGCACCAATCCATTTCCCAAATTTTGCCATTTTTAAATTAATTTATTGTGAATCGTAATTATTTGAGGTAAAATCATTTCTTTTCCGTCATTTAAAATGATAAAATCTGATTTACCGTTTCCTTCTTTATCGTTTTTTTGGTTTTTCAACCTTTCCATAACTTTCTCTCTTGTAATATTATCCCTTTTCATCACGCGATCAATTCTAACTTCCACCGGAGCCGTAACAAAAATAATTTTGTCAAAAAGATAATCCAAACCAGCCTCAAAAAGGATCGCTGTTTCCTGTATAATATAGGGTGATTTCTGTCTTAAGCACCATTCATTAAAATTATGGATTACGGCCGGATGTACAATGTTATTGACTTTTTTAAGAGCTTCCTGATCGTTAAAAATAATATTGGCCAATTTGTCCTTGATTAATTGGCCTTCTTCATCAAAAATATCTACACCAAAATTTTCGATCAACTGATTTTTTACACCAGGGTCACAATTCATCAACTCTTTGGCGATTTTATCGGCATCGAAAACAGGAATGCCCAATTTTTCAAATATCCGACATATTGTTGATTTACCTGATCCAATGCCTCCGGTAACGGCAACTTTAATTATTTTTTCCATTATTTTTCTGTTGAGAAACCGGTATCAATACCTCAATTTTGTCGGTAGAAAATTCGATTTGATCTATTTTTTCCAGAGGAACATCTTCCTTGAAGGATTTGTCTAATTTGTTTAATTTCAAATGTTTGGTATATACACATTTTAATGAATCTAAAATAGACGATGGACCTGTTACCAATATGTTATCAGGCCTTAGCTTTATGGAGTCGGAATAAAAATAGTTTGTTTGAAAGGATACATCGATTCTGGCTGAGACAGGAACTTTTTTCTCTTTTATTTTATCAAAATCGAAAAACAGCGTGTCGGGGGAGATGTCAATAATCGAAATTGAAGAGCTGATTTGACTCGAAATCTGGGGAATAAATTGACTTGATAAAAAATAGTAGCTGACTATATTTTTTTGAATCGAAAGATGATTGTTTAATGAACTGACATCGAAATTGACAGGAGACAATGAAAGGCCAACTTTATGTCGAAGTAATGAAAATCCCTGAGCTTTAATCTTAATATTTAGTTTGGTTGGTGGTGAATTTAAAAGGATCTTATTTTTTGGTATTTCAGTGTAATGTACTGGTATTGAGACTGTTGATGTGTAATCTTTTTCAAGAGATTTAACCAGCCATAAAACGGTTGCAATGAGCAAACAAATTAGAAAAGTAAAAAGCTGATTGTTTGCTTTCAGATTGAAGTTGCTCAATATTTTTTTGATTTCTTCAGGCATGTGTATACGCATTATACTTTTTTCAGACAAGGTATTGATATAATTCTGTATACGAAGGAAAAAAGAAGGGATTTCCCTTCTTTTTTTATTTTTGAGGTTGTTGTAAATCCGTTGGATCTTTAATAATACTACCTTTATCTACAGTCAGTTTGGTGTTTTCATCTACCTGAATTACAACAGTTGTTTCAGTAACGCTTGATATTTTACCATAAATTCCACCGGTTGTAATTACTTTGTCTCCTTTTTGCAATGCATCACGAAACTTTCGGAGTTCCTTTTGACGTTTTGCTTGTGGCCTGATCATGAACAACCAGAAAATAAGTAAAATAGCAATTAATGGTAAGAACATTCCCAACGGATTTGCTTCACTGGTGCCCGAAGCAGACTGAGCTGGTTGAGCCATTAAAATGATGTTTAAGTAATTCATATTATATATATTATGTGATTTTATTTTTATCTGTTTTGATCAATCAAGATTCTATCAGCATCAAAATTATTGAATTCTTCTTGATTGGCAAATACAAAAAGTTGGTATTTCCCTCAAATATAAAAAATATTTTCATTGGTTAATAGGTCGTTTTTGCACTCAAAGGTTGTATCTACGACTGTTCGATCTCTCCAACAAGGCCACGACCTGTTTTTGAAATTTTGCCTTCATCTTTCAAGCTCTTGAGGATTTTATCAAGTATTCCATTGATGAATGTGCGGCTTTTCTCTGTGCTATAAAACCTTGCTAAATCAATATATTCGTTAAGAGACACTTTTGAAGGAATTGATGGAAAATTAATGAATTCACAAAGAGCCATTTCCATGATCAATACATCAATAAACGCAATCCGGTCAAGATCCCAGTTCCGGAGATGTTTTTTGATAATATCACGGTATTCCTTCGAATTAAGAACCGATTTACGAAACAAGGTCTTTGTAAATTCAAGATCTTCCTCATCTTTATAAAGAGGGAGCAGGCTCATTGAACTATTGGTTGAATTTTTAATCTTTCTCAACGTTTTGATAATCATGCTGACCACATATTCAACATCATCGTTCCAATAAATACTCTGTTCTTCCAGAATTCCGTATAAATCGTCTGAATTGGCAACAATATCGGTAAGAAAATACTCTATTAAGTTACGATCTTCTGAAATAGATTTTGTTTCATGTTTCATGTAATCGCAATAAGCCTCAGATTCAACTAATTCGGTGTAAAGCTTCTTAATAAGTTCTGGATTATTAATCCAGCTTAGCTTTGATTTTTCGAGGTATTTTGCTAATGCTTCATTTTCCGAAATCTTTATCAATATTTCATTATCGACAAATTTCAAATTTGGATTTAAATCCTGTTGTGAGGGGATTTTCTTGTTCAGATTTTGTTCAATCCTAAATTGAGCATACTTTCTAATATCTACCAGGAGTTGAAGCAGTAAATGATACAAATCGTACGATTTATTTATGCTAAAAAAAAGTTCCTTTTCAGCAAGGTTAATTGTCTGATCCGGTGAGGAATGAAATGCATACAATGATTGCATTACTTTGATCCTGATGATTCTTCGACTTATCATTATAAAAGAACAGTTGTTTAAATACGGGGTAAAAGTACTCTTTTTATCATTTGGATAAAAGAGGTATTGCATCATGCAAAAAGGAGTTAACATTTTATTGATTCAGGTGTTCTTTTCGGTTTCGTCAGTTGGAGCCTCTTTCCAGTATTCATCTTCTTCATCACGATCTTCATCTGGCTCATTTTCCCAACTGTATTTTTGTCTGGGAGGCCCATTTTTATAAAAAATAAGCGAAAGTATTGTCCCCGAAGCGGCACCCATTAAATGTCCTTCCCAGGATATATGGGGATCAACCGGGAAAATTCCCCAGAAAAGGCCACCATATAGAAAAACAACAATCATCGAAATAGTCAGCAATCTTAAGTCTTGTCTTAGTATTCCTGAAACAAGTAAAAACGCTGCTAGTCCATAAATTACACCGCTCAATCCGATATGCCATGCTTCTCTTCCTCCCAGCCAAAGAAAAATTCCGCTTAAAAAGTAATTCAACAAAAAAATACGAAGGGCAACATTTCGGTAAAAGAAAAATAGGGCAGTGGATAACACCAAAAAAGAGGTGGAATTGGCTATTAAGTGCTTGTAGTCACCGTGTATGAGAGGAGATGTGAGAATTCCTTTTAGTCCGGAAACGTCACGGGGTAAAATGCCCCAGTTTGTTAGATGTATATCGAGTATGGTTTCTGAAATTTTGATGATCCATATTATAATCAAAAAGATAACAGGTATTGTCAGACTGTATTTGAAAATTTTCTTTTCTAATTCTACCGCTTCGGGAGATATTGGTTCAGGATAATATCTGAAAGTTAATTTACCCATTCAACAGTTTTTCGAGCAGCAAACAAAAATTATCAATGTCTTCAATGGTTGTGTCAAAGGATGTCATCCATCGTACTTCATGATTCAACTCATCCCAGGTATAAAAAAAGTATTCCTTTTGCAATGCCTGGGCAATCTGATCGTTCAAAATGGCAAAAACGCCATTCGCTTCTACTTTTTGAGTAATTGGAACACCTAATCTTTCAACTTTCTCTGCTAAGATCTTAGCCATCCGATTGGAATGGGTTGCATTTTTTAAATAGAGGTCATTCTCGAGGTAAGCAATAAATTGGGCAGAGATGAAACGCATTTTTGAATATAGCTGTGTAGCTTGTTTGCGAATGTATTTTGCATTGATAGAAAGCTCTTTATTGAAAAATAATACCGCCTCGCCAAACATCATTCCATTTTTTGTTCCACCGAACGACAATGTATCAATGCCGGCATCTTTCGTGAAGTATTTGAGCGGAAGTTTAAGGCTTGCAGCTGCATTGGCGATACGGGCTCCGTCGAGATGTACATACATACCATGAGAATGGGCCAGATCGGTTATTGCTTTTATTTCTTGAATGCTATATAATGTACCCAGCTCTGTTACCTGTGAGATTGAGATAATTTTAGGTTGTGAATGATGTTCAAAATCAAACCCGTGCAGATGAGGCAAAATCAATTCAGGGGTTAGTTTTCCATCCAAAGTGTTTACAGGAATTAATTTACAACCGGTATATTTTTCTGGTGCCCCACATTCATCGGTCATAATATGAGCCGTTGCCGGGCAAATGATGGAATGAAAAGGATTAGAAAGCGTTGACAGCGAGAGGATATTCGCTCCGGTACCATTAAAAACAAAGTAAACATCGGTTTCTTCTCCAAATTTTTCTTTGAATAAACGAATGGCTTTTTTTGTATAGACATCGTCTCCGTAACTGGTTACATGTCCATTATTTACTTCTGATATTGCTTTTAGAATATCAGGATGAACCCCTGAATTATTGTCGCTTGCAAATCCCTTTTTATTCATCATTTTTTTTGTTTTAAGCAAATATAGCGGAATAGGTTTTTTAAAAGGATAAAATTTGGAAGAAATAGAAACGGATTTGATCAACTTTATTGAGTTATCCAGTCAATTATTTTCTGATCAGTAGGTTTAGTGCCGGGAGAATAACTTCCCACTACATATCCATTCTCGTCGATCAGATATTTTTGAAAATTCCATGAAACTTTTGTGTTCGTTTTTTCCGTTAGCCATTGATAAAGTGGATGAGTATTGGCGCCTTTGACCGAAATCTTTGACATCATTGGAAAGGTAACCCCATAGTTTTTCTGACAAAATTCAAGAATTTCTCTATTGCTTCCCGGTTCTTGTTTTAAAAAATCGTTGGAAGGGAAACCGATAATAACAAAGTTCCTGTCACTGTAGGTTTTATATAATTTTTCAAGATCTTCGTATTGAGGTGTGAATCCGCATTTAGAAGCTGTATTAACAACAAGGACTTTTTTCCCTTTTAGTTGTGATAGAGGAAAGTCATCGCCATTAATATCCTTTACAGTAAAATCGTAAAATGAATTTATTTTCTGAGCCGAAACAGAAATTGAAAGCAGCATTGCCGCTATAAACAGAATTTTTTTCATATCAAATTATTTTAATCAATCATTTAACATTTTAGTTCTCTTTTTGTTTTCGAGTTTTTTGATTTATCATTTCAGATAATTGTTGATAAAAACGTTTGAAGGATGGGAGGTTGTTCAAAGAGTAATCTTTATATTTGAATCTCATTTAATTCAAATTTGATGAAGGATTTTATTGTTTCGGCCAGAAAATACAGACCATCAACTTTTATATCAGTTGTTGGGCAGCAGTCGATTACAGCAACATTAAAAAATGCTATCCGAAATAATCAGATGGCACATGCATACCTGTTTTGTGGTCCAAGGGGAGTGGGAAAAACAACTTGCGCCCGCATTTTTGCCAAGACAATAAATTGTATGAACATTGGTTCTGATTTTGAGCCGTGCAATCAGTGTGAATCGTGTATGGCTTTCAATGAGAACCGGTCGTACAATATTCACGAACTAGATGCCGCGTCGAACAATTCGGTTGAAGATATTCGGGTACTGATCGATCAGGTGAGGGTTCCGCCTCAGCTCGGGAGATATAGCGTGTATATCATCGACGAAGTTCACATGCTTTCCTCACAAGCTTTTAATGCTTTTCTTAAAACGTTGGAAGAGCCGCCAAAGCATGCCATCTTCATTTTGGCTACAACGGAGAAACATAAAATTTTGCCAACTATTTTATCTCGTTGTCAGATATTCGATTTCAATCGGATTAAAATTTCCGACATCGTTAGCTATTTAAAATATGTTGCTGAAAATGAAACGATACAAATCGAAGAAAGTGGATTAAATGTTATCGCTCAAAAGGCTGATGGCGCTATGCGTGACGCTCTTTCGATCTTCGATCAAATTGTGAGTTTCTCGGGAAGAACCGTTACCTATCATGATGTTATATCAAATTTGAATGTTCTTGATTATGATTATTACTTTCAATTGACTGATAATTTTTTGAAAGGAAACATACCGGAAGTATTGCTTACATTTAATGAGATTCTCGATAATGGGTTTGACGGACATCATTTTATTACCGGATTGTGCAGTCATTTCCGTGATCTGCTCATGTGTAAGGATACCTCTACAATTCAGCTTCTTGAAGTAGGAGGCGATATTCAGGAAAAATATAAGGTACAGGCAATAGCTTGTGAGAGTGAATTTTTGCTTCGATCTCTCGATATTGCCACTCAGTGTGATTTAAATTATAAAAGCAGCCAGAATAAAAGGTTATTGATTGAACTGACCCTGATCAAGATCTCACAGGTAAATCAAAAAAAAAAGTAGAGGATGAAGATGAATGGTCTCTTGATAATTTGTTGATAGAACCAATTTTTAATATCGCATCACAACCGGCAAAAAGTGCAACGGCCACACCACCAGTTCAGCATGAACCTGTAACAAAGCAACCAACTATTTACAGAATAAAGAAGGAGGAAATAGGGACACCTTCTATCAGTATGGCTTTGTCTGGCAAATTTGAAAACAGCGTTGCAGAGAAAGTTAAAATCCCAGAGTCATATACTCGTGATACCAAGGATAGTGACCATCATTTTTCTGAAGAAGACTTACTGGCTGTTTGGCCAGAGTTTACAGAAAAGTTTTCAGATCAGGTTCATTTATACAATACTTTATCGGTTAAGCCAGTGTTACTTGATAATTACAAGGTTAAAATAACGGTGGAGAATTCTGTGCAGCAGGATCAAATCCGGTTATTAAAGCCAGAAATAATAGGCTTCTTAAGCCGTCGTTTAAGAAATAATCGGATTGATGTGAGTATCGAAATGGTTCAGGTTGTTCACGAAGAAAAAATATTTACCGATGAACAAAAGATGTTGTCCATGATGAAAAAAAATCCAGCACTTAAGAAGATGAAAACACTCTTTAATCTTGATTTTAACGGATAAAAGTTGGAATTTGATTATTAATTGAACCAACAATCTGTTCGTTCTGCTAAAACTAATGTTATGCTTAAAGAAAAAATTGAAAATGCTTATAATGATCAAATAAATAGAGAGTTGTATTCTTCGTATCTCTATTTATCAATGTGTGCCTATGTCCAGCGTTTAGGGTTGCCCGGAATGGCTAATTGGATGAAAGTGCAAGCGATGGAAGAGTTAACTCATGCCAATAAATTCTTTGATTATGTTCTTGAAAGAAATGGAAAAGTAATGTTGCGTGAAATTGAACAGGTACCGACCGAATTTGGTAATGTGATTGAAATATTCGCGAAAGTTCTTGAACATGAGGAATATATAAGTGAATCAATTAATAAGTTGGTTGACATTTCAATTGAAGTTGGTGACCATGCTTCGCGAAGCATGTTGATGTGGTTCGTTGATGAGCAGGTTGAAGAAGAGGCAAATGTAATCAACATTCTCGATCAGTTAAAGTTAGTCAAAGGAGAAGGACAAGGGCTATTCTTGATTGACAAGGATCTGGCTACAAGAATTTTTGTTGATTCAACAAAACAAACGAATGCCTAAACATCTTTTCGATTTTTAGTGAACAAATCGTAAAAAAGCATTTTGATTTCAATTTGATGAAAATGTTTTAAAATACACGTAAATTTAATATAAAATAAATTATTTGATATTTCTTCTGTTTTTCTTTGTTGAAAATGCTTAATAAAACGCTCTGTTTATAGATTCGCATTTCATTTAATCAACAAAAAAATGATATAGAAACATGTATTACTGCTTTTTATATGTAAAAAAAGTCAAATAAAGCCCCTGAGATTTTCATGAATTTGAAAAACCTAGGAGCGGTGAGGATATTTTAAATCCAGGATCGATTAAGATTCAAATAGGTATTTGCTTTAAAAATTTCAATTCAGAATTTCGATCTTATTTTTCCATTTCTTTTTCTAATTCATCTTCGCTCTTGCAAAATCAAAAAAATGAATTTGCCAGTGATCTTCTTTCTGCAAAAAAAGGAGCAATGAATTCACATTACGCAATAGTTTACAAGACTAAATAAAATTAGATCGCAAATGGTTTACTAATGTAAACATCAAGGAATCATTCAAATCACTTTCAGCAACAATAAAACCAATGAATTAAAGCTATAAAAATAGAATCAAAGAAATTATTTAAAGTACAATAAATCAGATTTATATAACAATCTGTTTTAAGTTATTATTTAAGTAAAAATTCAATTTTGTAAACTTTTCATCAATTCTATTCGTTTTTTCAATAATTATTGTATTTAACAACCAACATATCTGCATTTTACTGAAATTTACTTTAATTAAAGGTTAAAGATCAAATGAATTATTTATTAGATTGATTCAGCTTACTTTGGTGTGTTTATTGAGACTAAAAAATATTTATTGGTGGTTTACATTTGTATTTTGCTGATTAAATTTTATTTTATTACATTTGTAATTTGTTTATTATTGTTGATTTAGTTATGAAAGATCGAATATTGAAGATTTTGGAAGCTGAAAAGATGACTGCCGCAGAGTTTGCAGACAAATTGAATGTGCAGCGTTCAAGTGTATCACATATTTTAAATGGCAGAAATAATCCCGGTTATTCTTTTATACAAAAGATTTTAGAAGCTTTTCCCTCTTTAAATACACGATGGCTCTTAACTGGTGATGGTTTAATGTATGAAGGCTCCTCTAAATTATCTGAAAATAAAGAAATGTCGCTTGATCTATTCAAAATTCCTAAAACTGAAAACACAAAATCTGAGGTAAAAAATTTTGAATTAAACAATTCTTCTTCCACTAAAGAAAATCAACTTGTAAACTCGATTATTGAGTCTAAAAATCAGCCAACTAAAGACAAAGAAATCACTCGAATTGTATTTTTTTATACCGATCGTACTTTTGATACCTTTTATCCTGCTAATATTTTATAGTATATTTGGATCAAAATTTTGGTTCAAATGAATAAAAGCATAATTAAATTTGTTGTAAAAGAGAATATTAAGCTTAATTATAACAATTTTTTAATAACACTCCGCTCCGAAATTAAGATTGAAGGTATCATTCCTGGGCAATTCGTCAATGTTCAGATTCCAAATTCTCCAAAAACCTTTTTGCGTAGGCCTTTCTCCATTTTTGATGTTGATTATGAGGATAATACTATTTCATTGTTGATTAAGATTTTGGGGACTGGTTCTGGTAATCTTGTTCAGATAGAAAAAGGTGAAGAAGTTGATATTTTATTCCCTTTGGGTAATGGTTTTTCCATATCGGAAAGTGAAAAAAAAATATTGTTGGTTGGTGGCGGGGTCGGGATTGCGCCTTTGATGTTTTTAGCCAAAGAGTTAGCTCACGATCAAAAAGTAATTGATATTTTATTGGGTGCCCGATCGAAGGAGGATCATATCTTGGTGAATGAATTTTCCAATTATGGAAAGGTGTATTTAACAACCGATGATGGTTCGATGGGAGAGAAAGGTTTTGTTACTAATCATTCGATATTCAAATCAGACTATCAGTTTGATAAAGTATATTGTTGTGGTCCGGAACCGATGATGGTTTCAATAGCTCGCTTGGCGAGAGAAAGAGAAATTGAGTGTGAAGTCTCTCTCGAAAATATGATGGCCTGTGGTTTTGGAGTGTGCTTGTGTTGTGTTACTCCAACTAATCAGGGGAATAAGTGTGTATGTACTGAAGGACCTGTTTTTAATAGTAAAGATCTTCAATGGCAGATTTAAATGTAAAAATTCATAAGTTGAATCTAAAGAACCCGGTAATGACAGCTTCGGGAACTTTTGGTAATGGTGTTGAGTTTGATGATTTTATAGATGTGAACGCTTTAGGGGGAATTTTTTTAAAAGGAACAACACTAGAGAGGAGGGAGGGGAACAATTATCCCCGTATGGCTGAAGTAACTTCTGGTATGTTGAATGCGGTTGGGCTTCAGAACAAAGGCGTCGATTATTTCATCAAAGAAATATACCCTAAAGTTAAAAAGTATGATACAAATGTAATTGTTAATGTAAATGGTTCTTCTATATATGATTATGTCTCGTTGGCAAAATGTATAAATGAGCTCGACGGGATAAAAGCTATTGAATTGAATATCTCTTGTCCCAATGTAAAACAGGGAGGAATGGCTTTTGGAACCAATTGTGAGATGGCTAAGAAAGTTACATCAGAAGTCCGTAATGTGTATGATAAAACTTTGATAGTAAAGCTATCACCTAATGTAACGAGTATTATTGATATTGCGAAAGCCGTTGAAGATGGGGGGGCAGATGCTATTTCTTTGGTAAATACTTTTTTAGGTATGGCTATTGATGCAGAAAAGAGAAGGCCTGTTTTGTCTACAGTTACAGGAGGTTTTTCCGGGCCTGCCATTAAACCAATCGCGTTAAGAATGGTGTGGCAAGTAAGCCAGAATGTTAATTTGCCAGTTATTGGAATGGGAGGAATCATGACACCAACTGATGCCATTGAATTTTTAATAGCTGGAGCTTCTGCAATTCAGGTTGGAACAGCAAATTTTATTGATCCACAGGTTACTATAAAAATAATTGATGGGATAAACAATTATCTCGACAGACACAATTTCGGTTCAGTTAACGACATTATTGGTTGCTTACAATTGTAATCACAAAATTCACATTTGTATCCATGAAATCATCTGTTAAGTACATTATTCTAACTCTAATATTAGTTGCGGTTGTCTATCCATCTTTTTACCTGATAAGGAAGAAAAAAGAGACCAACCCAAGTATTTCTATAAACCAGAAATTGTCCAATGACCTGTCTGATTTTGAAAATTCAAAAATGATAGACGATCTGGTTGGTAATTTTATTCAACGGTATGAGCTTACGGGTGTTTCTGTTTCTATTGTCGACCAGGACAGACTGGTTTATTCTAAAGGATATGGTTTGGCTGATAAGTCAAAAAACATTAAAACAGCTCCTGGCAGTTTATTTCGGTTAGCCAGCGTTTCAAAACTTGTAACTGCTGTGGCAATAATGAAACTTGTTGAAGAGAAGAAAATTAGCCTCTATTCAAAGGTTTTTGGCAAAGATGGTATTATCAATGATGAAAAATATTTGGAAATTGCAGATTCCCGGCTTTGTGATATTACAATATTAAATTTATTAAACCACTCAGGAGGTTGGACTCAGCGTAATGGAGATCCAGCTTTTGAACCATTATTAATATCAAAATTGGTCAATGAGGTATCTCCGGCAACGATTGATACATATATTAAATTCGTTATAAGCAGAAGGCTACATTTTACACCTGGATCAAAGTTCAGTTATTCAAATATTGGATATATGTTTCTGGGAGAAGTGATTAAAAGAGTAACTGGTATGCCTTATGAAGATTATGTTCGTAATGAAGTATTGTTTCCGATGGGAATCTATGATATGCATTTAGCGAGAAACTTCTATGAAGAAAGATATCCTAATGAAGTCGCATATTATATCCCTAATCATGACAGTTTAGTATACTCATATAAGGGTGATTCTATGCTGGTTTCCAAGGTTTATGGGGGGAACGATGTCCGTTTATTAGGTTCTGCGGGAGGTTGGGTTGCTTCTTCTCCTGAATTAGCTATTTTAATGTCATCTATCGACAATCAAAAATATATGAAAGATTTTCTGTCAGAAGAAAGTATTGAACTCATGACGGGTAAACAGGATAAGTATTTAGGATGGAAACAGGAATATGAAAATGGTTGGTTACGTACAGGAAGCTTTGCCGGTACGGCAGCCGTTATGTACAAAGGCCCTGATGGATTGGATTGGGTTTTTCTAAGCAACACCAGTAGCTGGAAAGGTCCGACATTTTCACATGATATTTTTAGATTGATGAAAAAAATTACCATGAGTGTTTCAGCTTGGCCTCAAAGAGATCTTTTTACTAACTTCGCGAAAGAATCTCCCAATAGAAGTTTAACATTATAATTAATTATCTTTTAGTTGATTACTGAGTCGTAAATAGTTGATTATGAATAAGAAAAAAGTAATTGCCATTGTTGCACATGATAACAGAAAGCCAGATATGGTTGAATGGGTTGATTTTAACTGGAAGAATCTGGCTTCTCATGATTTAGTTTGCACCGGAACAACCGGTTCACTTGTCGAAAGTGTTATGTTGAGTAAGTGCCACGATAACGATGTTGTGCCACCATCAATTTTTAAACTAAAATCCGGACCGTTAGGAGGAGATCAACAATTAGGTGCATTAATATCAGAAAGTAAAGTAGATATTTTGATCTTTTTTTGGGATCCAATGCAACCACAGCCGCACGATGTTGATGTGAAAGCTCTGCTACGAATTTGTGCGTTGTATAATATTCCAACAGCAACAAATCGGTCGACTGCTGATTTTGTAATTTCAAGTTCGCTTTTCAATAAAGATTATAAACCCATTATTAAAGATTATTCTGATTATATAAAGCGTAATTTAGAGTTTTAATTACAGCGTAAATTCTTGATTAATAATAATTATTGGTTTGTCTTATAATTTATATTATGTTAAATAAGATGTGTAAAAATAAAAACCAGATTTAAAAATCTGGTTTTTATTAATTCTATTTAAGACTTTGAATCTTTTTATTGATATCAATGTACTTATCAGTCATTTGCAGACGATAGTATACCGTTTTGAGTGATTCAAGAATCGCCATTTCAGTAGGTTCAATTGAATAAGCTTTTTCAATATATGGTAATGACAATCTGAAATGTTCTTTAGCTTTTTCCATTGCAGCGTCATATTTTGCAGTTTCATTGGTAGGAAGCTGATTTGCCGTGTTAACCACTTCAACACCTCTATTATAGAAAATTACGCTCAAGTTATAGTATGGAGTGAATTGAGTGCTATCAATTGCAATGGATTTCTTATAGAGCTCTATTGCATCTTCAACTTTTCCCAATTTTTCCATCATAGCACCTTTAGCGGTATAAAGAGTAGCGTTATTGGGCTTGGTAGCAATGGCTAAATCGATATATTTTACTGCTTCATCAGATCTATTTTTGCTGATATAGAAATTTATAATTTCAACCAAAAGAGATTCATCATTGGGATATTTTGAATAACCTTCTTTTAAAATGTTCAACGATCCAAGTGTGTCACCTTTGGCTTGATATGATTGATAGACAAAATTATAACTTGATGGTCCATTATAATCATTCTGAGCAGCTTTAGTGAAATATTCAATTGATTTATCCCAGTTTTTTGCTTTAAATGCAGCTAAACCAGCATTATAAATAATTGCAGTATCAAGAATCTCTCCGGATGTTTTTTTCATTATAGGCAACTGGTTAATTGCCATATAAATTTCAAAACATTTTAGAGAGGCATCGAACCTTTGTTTCTCATAACTTGTTATAGCATAGTTTGATAAATCGGTCTGCAAGAAAGTTAAATCAATCACAATTGATTTGGAAAACTTGCTTGCTTCATCTAATTCAATTGCTTTTAGATAAGAATCGTAGGCTGAAAAAAGTGGCTCATCAACAATCCCTGTAATATCTTTTTTATACATTTCTTGGAGAATTTGTCCTTTTACTTCCCATGTTCTTGGCCAATTTATTGAATTTGCGCTTTTTTCATTAGCAGGATCAATCGCTTCTAAAATGGTTTTGTATGCCTTATCAATCTCCCCAGATTCTTTCAGGCTTTGAGCACTAGATACTTTTCCTTTTTGGGCAAAAGCTGTTGTAAAAACAACTAAAAAGGATAAAAGAGTAATTAACTTTTTCATACTTAATTTATTTTTTTTCAAATTTAATTAAATCAATTAATTATATACCAAATTAAAAAATTATTCTAAATCCTCGTTTTCAGAATTGTTATTTTTATAGCTCTCTTCTTCAAGATTTTCATCATTCAAGATAATCTCTTCATTCGAATTATTTTCATCTTCTTCCTGACTGACTCTTGCTACGGAAGCTATTTTCGAGTTTTCTTTCAAATTTATCAGTTTGACCCCCTGTGCAGTTCTTCCCATAAGCCTAATTGAGCTGATTGCTAGACGGATAGTCATTCCATCTTCTGTTAATATCATGAGATCATCACTGTCGGTTACGCTCTTAATGGCAACAAGTTTTCCTGTTTTTTCTGTAACATTAATTGTTTTGACTCCTTTTCCTCCCCTATTAGTGACTCTGTAATCTTCAATTTTGGATCTTTTGCCATATCCATTTTCAGATACCACCAAAACATTTTCAGATTCGTTTTCAACACATATCATGCCAATTACTTCGTCTCCTTCTTCAAGAGAAATCCCTCGGACACCAGAAGCTGTTCTACCAATGGCTCTTACAGTTGTTTCATTAAATCGGATTGCTTTTCCTGAACGAATAGCAAGCATTATTTCATTATTTCCATTGGTAAGTTTGGCTTCGAGAAGTTGATCTCCTTCCCTTATGGTAATGGCATTCACACCATTTTGTCGAGGACGGGAATATGCTTCCAATGATGTTTTTTTGATGATTCCATTTTTCGTACACAGAATAATATAATTATTATTAATATAGCTATTGTCATCGAGCGTAAGTACATTGATGTATGCCATCACCTTATCATCCTGTTCGATATTCAGAAGGTTTTGAATTGCACGCCCTTTGGATGTTCTCGATCCTTCAGGTATTTGATAGACCTTCTGCCAGAAGCACTTACCTTTTTCTGTGAAAAGAAGTAATGTGTTGTGCATGGTTGCCACAAACATGTGTTCCAGAAAATCTTCATCGCGGGTAGAGCCGCCCTTTGAACCTACCCCGCCCCTGCCCTGTGTTTTAAATTCGGACAGTGGAGTTCTTTTAATGTATCCTAAGTGAGAAATTGTGATGAACATGCTTTCATCGGCATAGAAATCTTCAGGATTGAATTCTTCGGCATTTGGAACAATTTCAGTGCGCCGGCCTTCTGGATATGCTGCTTTAATTTCGAGCAATTCATTTTTTATGATATCCATCCGGAGATTGATGTCAGCCAGAATTTCTTTTAAATGTTCAATTAGCTTTAATATTTCTTCGTATTCGGCATGCAATTTTTCTTGTTCCAAACCGGTGAGCTGTCTTAATCGCATTTCGACAATGGCTCTTGCCTGTAATTCAGAAAGGCTAAAACGTTCCATTAGCCGTTCGCGTGCTTCGTCCGAATTTGAAGAAGAACGGATAATTTTGATTACTTCATCAATATTATCACTGGCAATGATTAACCCTTCAAGGATATGAGCTCTTTTTTCTGCTTGTTCTAATTCAAATTGAGTACGGCGAGTTACAACATCATGACGGTGTTCGACAAAATATTTTATTAGTTGCCTTAAATTTAGTAATTTGGGGCGTCCCTTTACAAGACAGATATTATTAACACTAAAGGCGGATTGCAGAAGGGTTAACTTATATAGCTTATTGAGAACCACATTTGATATCTCATCTTTTTTGATATCGATCACAATGCGCATTCCGCTTCTATCCGACTCATCGTTTACATTAGAGATTCCCTCAATTTTCTTTTCATTAACAAGTTCTGCAATTCGTATAATCAATTCGGCTTTGTTAACCTGATATGGAATCTCAGTGATAATTATTTTTTCTCTACCAGTAGAAGTCGTTTCGATATGGGCTTTCCCTCTTATCACAATTCTTCCTCTGCCCGTTAAGTATGATTCTTTAACTCCTTGGTAGCCATAAATTATACCTCCGGTGGGGAAATCTGGAGCCTTAATAATATCGATCAGGTTTTCAATTTCTATGGTAGGATCGTCAATATAGGCGATAATTGCATCGATGGTATCTGGTAAATTATGTGGCGGCATATTGGTTGCCATACCAACCGCAATACCAGATGATCCATTTATCAACAAATTCGGAATTCTGGTTGGCAAAACGGTTGGTTCTTTCAGTGATTCATCGAAATTTGGTTGAAAATCCACTGTGTTTTTCTCGAGATCAGCCAACGTTTCTTCTGCGATTTTGGCAAGACGGGCTTCAGTATACCTCATCGCTGCCGGGCTATCGCCATCAACAGATCCAAAGTTACCTTGTCCGTCAACTAATGGATAGCGCAAGGACCATTCTTGTGCCATTCTTACCATTGTCATATAAACAGAAGAATCTCCATGTGGATGATATTTTCCTAAAACTTCACCAACAATTCTTGCGGATTTTTTGTAGGACTTTCCGGACGTGATACCCAGATCGTTCATTCCAAACAAAACCCTTCTGTGAACGGGTTTAAAGCCATCTCTTACATCTGGCAAAGCACGAGAAACAATAACAGACATCGAATAGTCGATGTAAGCAGACTTCATTTGTTCTTCGATGTTGATCTTAAATATTTTTTCGTTTTCAGACATTATATAAACCTTTCTTTACGCTTATCAAAAGCGGTTAAAAATACAAAAATACCAATATTTGAAATCTTTAACCGAATGCATTTGGTTAAAAAATTAACATAGATTGCGAATCTTTCAACAATCGATACTTTCTACTCCCAATGTGAATTATTCTATTTTGAAAATAGTGTATATTAGTGCTTCATTTTCGTAAAACTTATTAATTAGTTATGGATTCAAAATTTTCGCCAAAGATAAGAGATGTTTTGTCGTATAGTCGTGAGGAAGCAATTCGGATGGGAAATGATTATATTGGTTTGGAACACATATTTTTAGGAATATTGAGAGATGGAGAAGGTGTTGCGATTGATCTTCTCACCAATCTTAATATTGATTTTTACGATCTCAAAAAAACGATAGAGTTAGAAATAAAGGAAGATCAGGCTCTTGAGGCTGGGGCGTCAGTACAACTTTTAAAGGCCGCAGAAAAATCCTTGAAGCTTGTTTATCTGGAAGCGCGTTCAATGGGGTGCAGCACAATTAATACCGGCCATTTGCTGCTTGCTTTATTGAAGGACGATAAGGCTTTAATATCTAAGATTCTAAGTGATTTCAATGTTAGTTATTCGGTTATAAAGACTCAGCTAGAGGAATATAAGCGAAAACAAATTGAATCAAAATCGGATATGTCGAATGAAAATGATGATGATGCCGGCGACTTCTTTCAGCCCAAACCTCCTCAGGGAACTTCGTCTCAATCAGCTTCCGGAAAGTCGGATACACCTGTACTTGATAATTTTGGCATTGACATTACGAAAGCAGCAGAAGAAGGAAGCCTTGATCCAATTGTCGGCCGAGATAAGGAGATTGAAAGAATTGCACAAATTTTAAGTCGAAGAAAGAAAAATAATCCCATTCTGATTGGCGAACCCGGTGTAGGAAAATCAGCCATTGCAGAAGGGTTGGCTATTCGTATTATTGAAAAAAAGGTTTCGAGAGTTCTATTTGATAAAAGAGTTGTAGCTCTTGACCTTGCTTCTATTGTTGCTGGTACCAAATATAGGGGGCAGTTTGAAGAACGGATGAAAGCAATATTGAATGAACTGGCCAAAGTGAACAATGTCATTCTGTTTATCGATGAAATTCATACCATTGTTGGAGCAGGTGGGGCAACCGGATCGTTAGATGCGGCGAATATGCTGAAACCGGCTTTAGCGCGGGGAGATATTCAATGTATTGGTGCAACGACATTAGATGAGTATCGACAAAATATTGAAAAGGATGGAGCCCTGGAAAGAAGGTTTCAAAAAGTGCTGGTAGAGCCCACCTCGATAGATGAAACGATTCAGATTTTGAATAACATTAAAAGTAGGTACGAGGATCATCACAATGTAATTTATACACCTGAATCAATTTCTGCATGTGTTACATTAACAGCTCGTTATATTACCGACCGGCATCTGCCCGATAAAGCAATTGATGCACTTGATGAAGCTGGATCAAGGGTTCATATCGCCAATATTAATGTTCCTGAAAAGATTATCAAATTAGAAGAGAAAATTGAATCAACCAGGGAGGATAAAATTCAAGCCGTTAAAAGCCAGAATTTTGAATTGGCCGCTAGTTTCAGGGATAAAGAAAAGAACCTTTTGCAATTGCTTGAAAGAGAGAAAGACGATTGGGAAAGAGAATTAAATAATCACAGGGAAACCGTTACGGAAGAGAAAGTTGCGGAAGTTGTTGCGATGATGTCTGGTATACCAATCCAACGAGTTGCTCAAGCCGAAAGCAGGAAATTGCTTACGATGGATAAAGATTTAAAAGGTTCTGTTGTTGGCCAGGATCAAGCAATTGAAAAGATTGTGAAGGCGATCCAGCGAAACCGAGCAGGACTGAAAGATCCCAACAAGCCCATCGGCACTTTTATCTTTCTTGGGCCAACGGGTGTTGGAAAGACTCAGTTAGCAAAGGTCTTAGCTCAATATTTATTTGATTCAAGCGATGCGTTGATCAGGGTGGATATGAGCGAATATATGGAGAAATTTGCTGTTTCCAGATTAGTCGGAGCACCTCCGGGTTATATCGGATATGAGGAAGGCGGACAGCTTACAGAGAAAGTGAGAAGAAAACCTTATTCTGTAATTTTATTGGATGAAATCGAAAAGGCTCATCCTGATGTATTTCATTTGTTATTGCAGGTGATGGATGAAGGCAGATTGACCGACAGTTTAGGGCGAAGAATTGATTTTAAGAACACAATTATTATTATGACTTCAAATATTGGCTCACGTCAGTTATCTGATTTTGGCCGCGGTGTTGGGTTTACAACTTCATCAGATTCTTCCGATTCTGAAAACTCATCTTTTGTTATCCAAAAGGCTCTTAAAAAGGCTTTCGCTCCTGAATTTCTGAACAGGATTGATGATGTTGTGATGTTTAATCCATTGACCAAGCAAGATATCCATAAAATTATCGATATCGAATTGAGAGGATTGTATGAGAGAGTCAAGAACCTTAATTATCATCTGAAAATTTCTACGGCAGCCAAGGATTTCATTGCCAATAAAGGGTTTGATCCACAATTTGGAGCCCGACCATTAAAACGGGCAATCCAAAAATTGCTTGAGGATGAAATGGCTGAAGCGATATTGAAAACAGAAATAAAAGAAGGTGATACAATTTCTATCGGCTTTGATTCTAAAAGAGATAAAATCAGAATAAGTATTCAAAAGAGTAATAACTAGTTATTACTCTTTTGATGTTTTGGTGTAAATTTGAGATCAAGTATTGTTAAATCATCAACCGGAGGTGTTTTTCCTCTGAATTGTTCGATACTAGCCTTAATTTTTTCAATTACTTCGTTTGAATTTAGGAACCAAGTCCCTATCAGATTGTATTTCAGTACTTCGATGGAATATTTTAATCTATTTTCATCAATAGAATCGATCAAGCCGTCAGTATAGAGAAACACTTGATCATTTTCATTGAGGGTGATGGTCGATGACGAATATTTTCGTTCAGGATATATTCCTATCGGTATCCCATGTGTTTCACTCAATTCGATTACATTTCCATTGTTTGTTATTAAACAGGGAAAATTGTGGGCCGCATTGCAATAAACGAATTCTCCGGATTTAGTATTTAAAATGCCTATTAAAATTGTGACAAACATGTCACTTATGTTTTCTTCAATGAGTTTATTGTTAAGGATTTCTACAACTTGATTTACCTGAAGTTCTGGCTTGGTGATTGATCTTAGCAAGGTCAAGGTAAATATCATGAAAAGTGAGGCTGTGATCCCTTTTCCCGACACATCGGCTATTGTTACAAATAAGTGCTCATCATCGATCATGAAATAATCATAAATATCTCCTCCAATTTCAAAAAGCGGTTGGGAAAAAATACTTAATTCAAATTCTCCATGGACAAAATTTTGGGGATTTATTGTAGGTAAGATACTGTGCTGTAATTTTCTTGCTAATTTGAGGTCGTTTTCAAAATTAATTTTTGTCTTCTTGTTTTTATTATCCATCTTTTCAAGAAAAAGGATCTGTTTTTCAAGCTGGTCGATATAATTCCGGATATGTTCATAATCAGAATCTTCATCAGGGACATTGTTTTTTTTTAAAAGATCGTTGCCTTTAATCGACCAAACAATTTCATTGAAAGGTTGGGTTATATTTGAATTAATTTTTCGGAGAAGGATAATCGTCAGGATGTAAAACAGAAGAAAGCCAATCAGGATTATCAATATCAGGAGATTGATATTCGAAAATGTAATGCTAATTTGAAAGAAACATAAATTGAGTTCTTTTAATTCATTGTTTTTTAGCAATATAATATATGCAATGAGCATGAATGAGATCATTCCCAGAAAGCCCAAACTAAAGTATTTAATTTGGGCATTACTTAATCGAGAGGAAATATCCTTTTTTGTCATGTTTCAGGAAATCAATCGTAAAAAGTTATTTGACAAAATACAAAAAAGGGAATATAAAAGATAGCAAATTGGCAGAAAAACGAGTTAAATTTTAAATCTTCTCAAAATGCGAATTCAGAGCTATAGTGTTTCATCCATTGACGTGGGCCTTTAAAAAGTGTGGAGAAAGTCGCAACTTTTGATGCCTGTTTTAGAGCCAGTTCAAAATTGTTGTTTTTCAGGTAGAACCACGAAAAAGCGCCATGAAAAATATCACCGGCACCAAGCGAATCGATTGAATCGATATGGTCGACAGGGATTGAGTTAATTGATTTGTCTTCAGAATAGTAGATGCTTTTTTC
>Ga0116170_10001093_pt1 | contig 28032 bp, 19 predicted proteins | sample AD_JPNHW1_MetaG_FD_89797 | JGI IMG/M metagenome (GOLD analysis project Ga0116170, IMG submission 89797) | Active sludge microbial communities of municipal wastewater-treating anaerobic digesters from Japan - AD_JPNHW1_MetaG | ecosystem: Engineered > Bioreactor > Anaerobic > Digestate | place... | reverse complement strand
TTTTTTCTCGTCCCCACCTGGCCGCGATTTGAGGTGGATACCAGAGGGAGTGGCCCAGCCGCGACTTCAGGGGGGTACCCCACGGGTCGGCGGGTGGGAGCCAGCTTCTTTGGCTTTCTTCGTGTCTTGGCGTCTTGATGAGAGACTGCCTTTTTTCTCGTCCCCACCTGGCCGCGATTTGAGGTGGACACCAGAGGGGCTGGCCCAGCCGCGACTTCAGGGGGGGGTACCCCACAGGTCGGCGGGTGGGAGCCAGCTTCTTTGGCTTTCTTCGTGTCTTGGCGTCTTGGTGAGAGACTGCCTTTTGTTTTCTTTGTGCCTCTGTGCCACTGTGAGAGAATTCTTTTCTCTCACCAAGCCGCAGAGGCACAAAGAAAGCCCCCCGCGCGCAGGTGCTGTGTTGTTCTCTTTGCGGCTTTGTGGCTTTGTGAGAGATTGCTTTTCGGGCGGTGCATCCACCCGACAAAAAGCCCCGGGGGCTGTGCCGACCCCGGGGCTGGATGCGGTGCAACGAATTTACTTCTTTTCGCGGATCGTCGCCTGGGCGGCTGCCAGACGGGCGATGGGAACGCGATAGGGCGAGCAGGAGACATAATCCATGCCCGCACGGTGGCAGAATTCCACCGAGGAGGGCTCGCCGCCGTGTTCGCCGCAGATGCCGATCTTGAGACCCGGGCGGGCCTTGCGGCCGCGCTCGATCGCGATCTGCACCAGCTCGCCGATGCCGTCCTGATCGAGAATATTGAAGGGATCGGCAGGGAGGATCCGCTTTTCGACGTAATCGGGCACAAAGCCGCCGATATCATCGCGCGAAAAGCCGAAGCCCATCTGGGTCAGGTCGTTGGTGCCGAAGGAGAAGAACTCGGCGGTCCCGGCGATCTTGCCCGCCTGGAGCGCAGCGCGCGGGATCTCGATCATCGTGCCGTACATGAACTTGATCGCCTTGACCTTGTACTTGGCGCAGACCTCCGCATAGACGCGGTCGACAAGGACTTTCTGATCGATCAGTTCACGCTCGTGGCAAACCACCGGCACCATGATCTCCGGATGGACCTTCTTGCCCGCCTGGGTCAGCTCGACCGTCGACTCAAAGATGGCGCGCACCTGCATCTCGGTGATCTCGGGGAAGGTGACGCCGAGACGGACGCCGCGGTGGCCCATCATCGGGTTGGTTTCGTGCAGCCCTTCAACGCGTTTGATGAACTCGGCGGCATCGATGCCCAGCGATTTGGCCAGCTCGGTGCGCTTCTCGGCCTCCTGGGGCACGAATTCGTGCAGCGGTGGATCGAGCAGACGGATCGTCACCGGCAGACCGTCCATCACCTCGAGGGTCGCCTTGATGTCCTTCTTCACAAAGGGGAAGAGCTCATCCAGGGCCTTGCGGCGCTCGGCTTCGGTCTTGGAGATGATCATCTTGCGCAGCGCGAAGAGCGGCTTTTCCGAATTCTTGCCGTAGAACATGTGCTCAGTGCGAAAGAGGCCGATGCCCTGGGCGCCGAACTCGAGCGCCTTTTTGGCATCATCGGGGGTATCCGCATTGGTGCGCACCTTCATGCGGCGGTTCTTGTCGACCAGTTTCATAAACTGGACGAAGCGGGGATTCTCGGAGGCGCTGATCATGGCCAGCTGGCCGACGTAGACGTGGCCGCGGGTGCCGTTGAGGGTGAACCAGTCGCCTTCCTTGTACTCCTTGCCATCGATCTTCATGATCTTCTTCGCGGTCTCGATGTGCAGAGCGGAGCAGCCGACGATGCAGCATTTGCCCCAGCCGCGCGCCACCAGCGCCGCATGCGAGGTCATGCCGCCGCGGCCGGTGAGGATACCCTCGGCAGCGCGCATGCCCTCCACATCTTCAGGGTTGGTCTCTTCGCGGACCAGCAGGACCTTTTTGCCCTGTTTGGCCCACGCCACGGCATCGGCCGCGGTGAAGACGATCTGGCCGCAGGCGCCGCCGGGACCCGCAGGCAGGCCCTTGGCAATCGCCGTGGCCTTTTTCTCGGCCCCTGGATCGACGATCGGATGGAGCAGCTCATCGAGCTGGGCCGGCGCCAGGCGCATCACCGCAGTCTGCTCGTCGATCAGCTTCTCCTTGAGCATGTCCATCGCCATATTGAGGGCGGCGGTGCCGGTGCGCTTGCCGACGCGGCACTGCAGCATCCACAGGCGGCCTTCCTGGATGGTGAACTCGATGTCGAGCATGTCCTGGTAATGCTTTTCCAGATTGGTGCGGATCGCATCGAGATCCTTGTAGGTCTTGGCCATGGCTTTCTGCAGCGAGGCCATGTGCTTGTTCTGCTCGTTCTTTGTCGCCTCGTTCAACGGCGCCGGGGTGCGGATGCCTGCGACCACATCCTCGCCCTGGGCGTTGATCAGCCACTCGCCGTAGAACTTGTTCTCGCCCGTCGCCGGATTGCGCGTAAAGGCTACGCCGGTGGCGGAGGTGTCGCCCATGTTGCCGAAGACCATGGCCTGGACGTTGACGGCAGTGCCCCATTCATCGGGAATGCCCTCGATGCGGCGGTAGGCGATGGCGCGCTTGCCGTTCCAGGACTGAAAAACCGCATTGATGCCACCCCAGAGCTGTTTCTGCGGATCATCGGGGAAGGCCTTGCCCAGTACTTCCTTGATCTTGGCCTTGAAGGCCTCGACCAGCTTTTTGAGGTCCGCGGCGGTCATATCGGTATCGGATTTGTAGCCCTTCTCCTTCTTGAGCTGGGCCATGATATGCTCGAGCTGGTGGCGGATGCCCTTGCCCTCGGCCGGTTCGACGCCGGCGGCCTTTTCCATCACCACATCCGAATACATCATGATGAGGCGGCGGTAGGCGTCGTAGGCGAAACGTTCGTTGCCGGTCTTCTTGATCAGGCCCTTGATGGTCTTGCTGGTCAAACCAACATTGAGGACGGTCTCCATCATGCCCGGCATGGAACTGCGCGCGCCGGAGCGGACGGAAAGGAGGAGGGGATTCTCGGTGTCGCCGAATTTGGCGCCCATGATCTTTTCCACGGCGGTCAGGGCCGCAGCGACATCCTTGATGAGCTCGGGCGGATTCTTCTTGCCGTTCTCATAATAATAGGTGCACATTTCGGTGGTGATGGTAAAGCCGGCCGGGACCGGAATGCCGAGATTGGCCATTTCCGCCAGATTAGCTCCCTTGCCGCCCAGCAGCTCTTTCATCTTGGCTGTTCCTTCAGCTTTGCCACCGCCGAAGGAATAGACGAATTTGGTTTTGGTCATTCAAACCTCCTGACTTGATTGCTCGTTATTGGATTATTTTTTGGTATGGCCTAAAAGCTTGTTATACGCCTCCTGGTTGCGGATCATCTCGATGCTCTTGATGACCGCTGAATCACCCGCAAACCAGGCCTTCCAGTATTGATCGCGGCCGAAGAGCTTGCCGGAGATCTCCATCTTCAGGTCCAGTTTGAGTTCATCCCTGGCTGCGAGCCGGTCGCGTTCCTTGACGTTTTCGAATTCGGCGCGAATGGCCTGGAGGTGGCTTTGAATCTGGGGAAGATAGCCTCCCTCCTTGCCGTTCTTTTCAAGTTTTTCCAGTTCGGCAAAGCCTTCGGGCTTATAGTCGAACTTTTTCGCCATGCAAAAGGCATGGAACTCCTCGAGCAGGGCATCATCCACGCTAAAGTCCGGGGAGAGCTGCGGATGGGCCGCGGCATAGTCGAGGCTGAAATTGAAGAACATCGAGCGCCGCAGCAGGGCGAGTTCATACCGGCTGGCTGACGCTTGCTTGATCTCGACATCGGGCTTGAGGCCGCCGCCGCCGAGGACGGTGCGCTGGTTGCGGGTCAGGTAGCTTTTAACCGGCTTGCTCTCGGTTTTCTTTTCCGCGGCTGCGGCCGGGGCATCAGGCCCGCCCTCGTCCTCCTCGAACTCCGTCTCCTCTTCGGCCGCGGCGGTTTGCGCATTCGCCGCGTCGCCGCTGTTGAGAAAGACCGACTGCGGGCCGAAATTGAAGACATCGGGCTTCTGGATATTGCGGCCGCTCGGTGTAAAATACTGCATGGTGGTGATCTTGAGCTGAGCCTCGCCGCGGCGGTCGAGCGGGATCACGGTCTGCACCAGTCCCTTGCCGAAGGTCGGAGCGCCGATCAGCAGGCCGCGATCGAGATCCTGGATGGCGCCGGCGACGATCTCGGAGGAGGAGGCGCTGTAGCCATCGACCAGCACCACCAGGGGCAGGCTGCCCAGGACCGGGTCCTTGCGGGCGCGATAGTCCTGGCGATGGTATTCACCGCGCCCTTCGGTGAAGACGATCATGTCGCCTTTGGCGACAAAGTTCTCTGCGACCGAGACCGCGGCCTCAAGCAGGCCGCCGGGATTGCCGCGCAGATCGAAGATCAAACCCTCGAGCCCCTGGTCCTTGAGCTTGACGATCTCGTCGCGGATTTGCTCGCCCGCGTCGCGGTTAAAGCTGCTCAGCCGGATCAAACCGATTCCCGGCGCGATCATGCCGCTGAACTGGATATCGGTCACCTTGATCTCGTCGCGCAGCAGGGTGAAGGTCAGGGGATGCTCTTCGCCGACGCGGTGGATCTTGAGCACCACCTCGCTCCCCTTCTCGGTGCCGCGCAGGCGGTGGGCGGTTTCCGAAATTTTCTCACCCTTGGTGCTCTTGCCGTCGATCTCGATGATCTGATCGCCTTCGCGGATGCCGGCGCGGGCGGCCGGGCTGTCAGCGAAGGGCTGTTCGCCGACGGTCGCATAGCCGTTGCGGATCTGGATGCGCATGCCGACGCCGAAGTATTTGCCGCGGGTGATGATCTCCAGCTCGTCCTTGCCGTCCTCCTCCAGGAAGACCGTGTAGGGATCGAGCCGGTCGAGCATGCCGTTGACGCCGGCGCGGATGAACTTTTCCGGATCGATCTCCTGGATATAGCGGTCGTTGATCTCCTGATAGATCTGGCCAAAGAGACGGATGTTCTTCATGGCCTCATAGTAGGGATCCTGCTTGGCCGGGGTGGCGGCATCGGGACCTTGCGCCTGAAGGGGTAAAACGGGGAGCATGACCAGTGCGGCCCAAAGCAATTGACGACAGGCTTTCATACACTCTCCTCTCCAGGGCGCTGCAGGTGCCGCTGGAATCTACTGAAAAACAGCTGCCAGATGTGGCGTTGGATCAACTCGACCGGGCGGTCGCCCGGAATGACATAGATGCGCTCCGGCTCCAGCGCGGCGAGCCGCAGATAGCCCTGACGCACCCGTTCATGAAACGCCGCGCCCGCGGCTTCCATGCGGTCGGCGGCGCCGGATCGCGCCGCGAGGCGGCGATCGACCTCCGCCAGCTCGACATCGATGAGAAAGGTCGCATCGGGAATCAGGCCGCAGGCGCCGATGCGGTTGGCCTGGTGGACGGCCTCGAGATCAAGATCGCGGCCATAGCCCTGATAGGCGGTCGTGGAGTCATAATAGCGGTCGCAGACCACCAGCTGGCCCGCGGCCAGAGCCGGCTGGATCAGCGTATCCGTCATCTGGGCGCGCGCCGCTTCATACAGCAGCAGCTCGGCCCAGGGCGAAAGGCCGGAAAGGGAGCGGTCCAGCAGGATCGCACGGATGCGCTCCGAGACCTCCGTGGCGCCCGGATCGCGCAGGGTGACCACCTCACGGCCGGACCGGGCCAACCGGGCGCCGAAAAGAGCGGCCTGGGTGGATTTGCCCGAACCGTCAATCCCCTCGAAGGTGATCAGCAGTCCGGCCTGCGCTGCGGCATTCACGCCGCCGCCTTGCGCCAGCTGCCGGCGGCGAAACGGAGATAGTTCAGGCTGAACCTGATCGTCTCATCGAGGCTCTGCACGCCCCAGACGCCATAGAGGCCCCAGCCAAGCAGGAACGCGGAGAGCCAGTTCAGGCCGATCTCGAAGAGCACGACAAAGGCGATGGTGAGCCACATCAGCCAGCTGAGATCGCCCACCCCGCGCAGATTCCCGGAGATGACATTGTTGAGCGCCTTGGGGATCTGGGCGAAGGCGAAAAAGTAGATGGCCATGCGCCCCAGCGCCATGACCTCCGCATCGGTGGTGAAGACGCTGATCAGGGGCCGGGAGAAGAGGATCATCAAAGCGACCATGACGATCACAAAGACCCCCATCACCCGGTGCGCCGTGCGCGCCATGTGAAAGGCGAGGTCGTTGTTTTCCGCGCCGAGGTTCTTGCCCATGGTGCTCATCGCGGCCAGGCTGAAGCCCATGTAGATCATCGAGAGCACGTTCTGAATGCGGACAAAGAGCGTCTGCGTCGAAAGCACCACCACGCCCATCTTGGCGGTATAGCCGGTGACCACAAGCTGCCCCAGGGCCCAGGTCAGCTGCTCGACCGTCGTCGGCCAGCCGGAATTGAAAAGCAGCTTGAAGCTCTCCCAGCGCGGCGAGGCCAGCTCGCGGAACGAGAGAAAAACGGAGACTTTGCGGCGCCGCAGCAGATAAAAGGTGACACAAAAGCCGATGCTGTGGGCAATGCCCACCGCCAGCGCCGCGCCCTGGACCTCGAGACGCGGCATCCCGAACCAGCCAAAGACCAGGGTCGGGCAAAGGGCCAGATTGATGCCGTTGATGAGCACGTTGACCAGCATCGAGTGCCTGGTGTCGCCGATGCAGCGAATGATGCCGACGGCGACAAAGTTGGTCACCAGCAGCGGCGCAAACCAGGCGAGGGTGCGCAAATAGGTAACGCCCGCTGTGCGGGCCAGGGCGACCTCCCCCTCCTCCTCGATCAGCCGGAACATATGAATGGCGCCGGAATACCAGGTCAGGCCGAAGAGAAAGGCCATGATGATGCCGATGATCATCGCCTGCCCGAAGATGTGGTTGGCCTGCCAGTAATCCCGGGCCCCGAGATGGCGGTTCATAATGATGCCGGCACCCATTACGAAGGTCAGCAGCAGGGTGAGAAAAACCACCACGATCTGGATCGCCATGCCCACCCCGGCGAAAGCCTCCGCGCTCAGCCGGCCGATGAAGATCGCCTCGATCGTCCACATGATCGTCTGCGAGGAGAGATCGATGACGGCTGGCAAGGAGGTCTTGAGTATGGATAGTATGGGGGCTTTGGTTTTCAAACGCGACCTGTAGATCTGGTTTTGAGCCTGTCCGGCAGAGCAGCACCATCCTTCTATTTGCAGCACGCCCTGCTGCCGCAAAATGGCGGGCAGCAGGGCGCGTTGGCATTAACAACCGCAGGGATCAATCGTAATATTCCAGTCCGAGGTGGGTGATCAACTCCTCGCCGCGCATATGGCGCAGGGTGTTTTTCAGTTTCATCAGCTGGATAAAGACATCATGCTCGGGATAGAGGCCAGGGACCGTCATCGGGCTCTTGAAGAAGAACGAGAGCCACTCCTGGATGCCCTTCATATGGGCACGCTGGGCGAGGTCAATGAAAAGGGCGAGGTCGAGTACGATCGGAGCCGCAAGGATGCTGTCGCGGCAGAGGAAGTTGACCTTGATCTGCATCGGATAGCCGAGCCAGCCAAAAATGTCGATGTTATCCCAGCTCTCCTTGTTGTCGCCGCGCGGCGGATAATAGTTGATGCGCACCTTGTGGAAAACCTGGGAGTAGAGATCGGGATTGAGTTCCGGCTGGAAAATGGTATCGAGCACGGAGAGCTTGGAGACCTCCTTGCTCTTGAAGCTTTCGGGATCATCGAGGACCTCACCATCGCGGTTGCCGAGGATGTTGGTCGAGAACCAGCCCGAGACGCCCAGCTGCTTGGCCTTGAGGCCGGGGGCGATCAGGGTCTTCATGAAGGTCTGACCCGACTTGAAATCCTTGCCGCATATCGGCACATTGTGCCGCTTGGCCAGTTCGAGGAAGGCGGGGATATCAATGGTCACATTGGGAGCACCGTTGGCGAAGGCAACGCCCGAGGTGATGGCGGCGTAGGCGTAGATCATGCTCGAGGGAATGGCGAGATGATTCTCGCGCATCGCCTTCTCCAGCGACTCGACGGAATCATAGACGGGATCGTGTTCCTGATAGATTTCGGTGCTGGCGCACCAGACGACCACGACGCGATCGAGCTTGTGCTCTTTCTTAAAATCGGCGATGTCCTGCTTGAGCTGATCGGCCAGATCCATCTTGTTCTTGCCCGACTTGACATGAGTACCGTGCAGGCGCTTCACGTAATAGTCATCAAAGACCGCTTTCATCGGCTTGATCGCTTGCAGTTCAGGGCGGATCTTTTCGATATCTTCCGTGCTGAGCACTCCGGCGGAAAGAGCGGCATCATAGGCATTGTCCGTAAAAATATCCCAGGCGGTAAAAACGATATCTTTGAGGTCAGCGAGCGGGACAAACTCCTTGATCTTGGGAGAACGATTGTCGGTTCTCTTGCCCAGGCGAATGGTGCCCATTTGGGTCAGCGAGCCGATCGGCTTGGCCAATCCTTTGCGAACCAGCTCCACTCCAGCGATCACCGTGGTGGCCACAGCCCCGAGTCCGACCAGCATGACGCCAAGCTTCCCCTTGGCGGGGTCGATCTGTATGCCTTTATCCATTATGACACAGCTCCTTTTGGTATGAGGTGAATTTATTCGTGAGCGATATCGGATGGCAATTTTTTCCATTTGGAGGTCGTCTCCGACCGCCAGATGTAAACCAGCCGTTGAATCGCGGTAAGATTGGCAAAGAAGGCAATGGCCACCAGCATGATGACCAGCCAGGTATCATTGATGTAGGCGCCGATACTGAGCAGGACCAGGCGTTCAGGCCGCTGCATCACCCCGACCTTGCAATCAAAGTTCAAGCCCTCGGCGCGGGCGCGGACATAACTGACCATCAGGGAACCGGCCATGGCGATAAAGACCACCATGCTGATCATTAATCCATGGGCGGCACCCATGCCGGTTTTATGAACGAAATAGTAGGCGAGGCCGAAAAAGACGGCGATCTCGGCATAGCGGTCGAGGGTGGAATCATAGAGGGCTCCGAATCGGGTGACGCGATTCGAGGCGCGGGCCACCGCTCCGTCCAGCATGTCCATCACCCCTCCCAGCAGCATCAAGGTGGCGCCCAGGCGCAAGGCGCCGCGGCCAAAGGCCACAGCGGAGGCGACAATGATGAAAAAGGAAAAGGTTGTGAACCAGTTGGGATTGAGATGATAGCGCACCAGGGAGCCGACGAGGGGTTGGATGAGCTGTTTGAATTTGACTTTAACGACGGGAGGAATCAGTTCGATCTTCATGATGTCCTATTCACTCGCTTCCTTTGAATTGCGCGACCGGCCGGCCACCATCACCACGAATTCGCCTTTTTTGACCAGAGTCGCTGAACCGGCGATCAGCACGGTCAGGGTGCCGCGCCGGATCTCCTCGAATTTTTTAGTGACTTCCCGGGCAATAACCGCCGGCCGGTCACCGAGGGTTTCGTGCAGCTCGCGCAGCAGGCGCTCCACGCGCAGCGGCGATTCATATAAAATGATCGTCCGGGGCTCTTCCCGCAGCGCCTGCAGCCGGGTTTGCCGCCCTTTTTTATGCGGCAGAAAGCCCTCAAAGATAAAACGTTCGGCCGGCAATCCGGAGACGATCAGCGCCGGGACGAATGCCGTGGCGCCGGGCACCGCCATCACACTGCAGCCGGCCTGCAAGGCCGCGCGCACCAGGTAAAAACCAGGATCTGAAATCCCGGGAGTGCCGGCGTCCGATATCAGCGCGACCGCCGCCCCCTGCGTCAGTTGCTGCACCAGCAGCGGTGCGGCCCGCTCCTCATTATGATCGTGATACCTGGTGAGAGGAGTGGAGATCGCATAGTGCTGCAAAAGTATCCGGCTGGTACGGGTATCTTCGGCGGCGATCAGGTCGACACCGGCGAGAACGTCAAGCGCGCGCAGGCTGATATCACGCAGGTTGCCGACCGGCGTGCTGACCAGGTACAACGTTCCGGGTTCGATCTCCGCCGGGTGCGCCTGTGCTGCGGCATTCCAGCTACCGGGTTCCTTCATCGCACCACCTTCCGGGCAACCATCTCTTTCCGTCCTGTCGAGGTTGCATGTAAACCGGATAATTTACTCATTAATTGGCATAAAGTCAACAAAAAGGATACCTCGCTCCCGGCTGAAAGGGGGGCTGCCCCGGCAGCGGGCCTGAGCACCTGATCAGGCCGGCGGATCATTCCGTGCAGCTCGCACAGGCGCCGCGCCGGCAGTAGAGCTGATCGAGCTGGATCATCCCTTGCTGGCGAATGGCCGTGCCCGCCGCCAGCATTGGCGCAGGAGGCGCGGCAGCGAAGAGTTGATGCCTCATTCTCCGCGTGACCTCGTTTTCCGGCGGTTTCGGGACAGCACGGTACAGGGCGCGCACGGCAGCGCCGAGATGCCCGTCCTCGCTCTCCTGCGCATACGCGAGCAGGGCGGGCAAAAAGACATTGACAACGATCTCGCGGCTGCGGCCGCGGCCGATCAGACGGATGCGTGGCCGCGGCGCGGCTTCCGGGGCCGCCAGTGAAAAATCATGGTGAAGCGCCCAAAAACCCTCGATCTCGACACTCGCCAGGGCTTCCAGCTCGAGCCAGGCGGTGTTCGCAGCGGCGCGGGGGGCCAGGATCCGCCGCAGCGGTTCGAGGATGCCGCGGCGTCTGAAGCGCACCGCCAGCCGGGCGGCCGCGGCGAGACGCCGCGTCGGAAAATTGGCCGGCCGCAGCCGGAAAAACCGCCAGGATTCCGCTGCCAAGGGCGTAATGCCGGCGGTGCGGCGCATCCGGCGCCAGAGGCGCTGCAGTTCCCGGACATAGGCCAGCGCATGCCTCTCTTGCGGCAGTAGTCCGGACACGCCAAAAAACAAGGCCTCACTGCAGCGGCAGGCCGCCTCTTCCTCCAGCTCCCGGATGACGGCACGAAGGAGGGCAAAGGGCAGGCGCTGCGCCAGGAGGCGGAATGGCTGCTGGTTTTTGCCATATCCCAGGGCATCGAGCAGACCCCAGTACAGGATCTGCTCCCACTCGTCCTCGCGGCGCATCTCCAGCAGGCGCGCGGCGTGCATGGCCAGGCGCTCCTCACCGGCTGCATCCAGCCGTGCCGCCACCGCGGGCGCTGCACGCCCGGCCAGCAGGCAGCTGCGTTTTTCCGCCGCCCCATGGTCAGGGCAGGCTGGAACCGGGAGAAGAAAGGCAGCGGGAGCGATGCAGAGCGTGGGTGCGATCGCGCCGTCCTGACGGCGGGCGATAAATCCATCGGGGCAGGCGCCGGCCACCACATGGAGGATCACGCGGTTATAGCGGGGATCAGATTGATGATGATGGAGGTACCAGTCCGCTGCGCGGATATGAATTTCCACATCGCCGCGCAGCAGATGGCCCTCGAGGCGAATGAGGGCATCGAGAAAATCGGGCCCGGCATCGAGGTTATGGAGGCCGCACTCGAGGACTTCAAGCTGGCGGCGGTCCAGGGTATGCCACGCCGCTCCGGCCAGGGCATGGCCCTGCCATAAGCGATGCAATTCCTCTTCTGGTCCTGACGCCGCAACACCGCCCATGGCGTCTCCTCGATGTGGTCAAACCCCGGTGGCCGTGCGATGATCCGATTTGCGGGAGTTCAACAGGGCTTCATGCCGTTTCAGTTCGGCCATCCAGTGCAGGATCTCGGGATCGCGGCCGACCTCTGCAGCGGGATCGTGTGAAAGCAGTTCGAACGTGCGTCCGCCCAACTCAGAAAAGAGCCGCTCGATCTCCCGCCGCAAGGAGATCAGGTCGATATGGTATTTGATGCGGCACCCCAACCCGCGAGCCCACGCGGCCATGCTCCCCCCCGCTTTTCCGGTCTGATCACCCATCCGCTCTGTTCCTTTCACGCTTTGCCGGGTTCTGGCTAAAGCAGGCAAACCTTGCGCACAATTTTGCTGTTGGCATAACGGAAAACGAAAAAATAGACACCCGCAGCCAGGCGCCGCTGGCTGAGATCCTGTCCATACCAGCGCACGACCTCACGCCCCGACGAGCTTTGATCGCGGTAGAGCAGCGCGGGCACGCGCTGCCCGCGAGCGTTGAAAACGGTGATTTCCGGCAGCCCTGTGAAGACCGAGTAGGTGAAGGACGTGGAGATCGTAAAGGGATTGGGCCAGGGCAGGTAGGAGAGCTCCCGGGTCACAGGCAAAGAATCGAGGCTCGCGGTGACCGCCGCATAGGCGTCGAGTTTGCCATATCCCCACTGGTTCGCCTTGGCCGTGCTGCTGACGCTCCTCGCCGTCGAGATCAGCAGCTGCCGGGCCTGGGCGGCGGTCAGATCGGGCTTTTTTTCCAGCAGCAGGGCCACCGTGCCGCTGACGTGCGGGGCGGCCATGCTGGTGCCCAGCGAAAGGCCGTGCTGGCCGTCGGGTAAAAGAAAAGCGTTGGGGTAACTGGCACTGGTGGAGGCAAAAACGCTGTAGCTGGAGAGGGGGTCGGCATCGGCCGAGAGGGTGCTGCCGATGATCCGGCCGGGGGCGGTGATCTCGGGCTTGGTGCGGTTGTCGCGGCTCGGGCCGGCTCCGGAAAATTCGGTCACATCCCCCAGCTTGATCGTTCCCTTGGTGTCCAGGGTCAGGTTATTGCCGTCGAAATCCTTCCAGGTTTTGCGGGTGGTATAGGCGCCGACGGCGATGACGCTCTTGCCCGTGGCTGGCACCGTCAGGGTCGAGCGGGTGCTCACCCCCTCGACAAATAGCACGCTCATGGTCTCGCTGGCGAGCCAGAAATCGACGGCCTCGCTGTTGCCGCTCACCTTGAGCTGCCAGGTGCCGCTGGCGGGGGCAAAGCCGGCCCGGTCGCTGATCTCGATAATGATCTCTTTATCGCGGTTGAAGGGATTGGGACCGCTGATGACCTCGCCGTCCCTTTCATAAAAGCCGTTCCAGACCATCACATAGCCGCTGGCCGTATTCTTGTCGTAATAGCCGCCATAGGCAATGGGACCGATGGTCTCGTTGGCCGGTGTGGTCAGGGTGATGGTGGCCTGGCTGCTGCCGTCGTACCAGCCATCAAGGAGGAGATAATCGTCATCGATCGCAGGATTCGCCGTATAGGCAGGAATCTTGAAAGAAACCGTTGCCCCGCTGCCGGTCGCGGCGACCCGGGCGTGACTGGCTTTGTCGCCTTCATTGCCCGCCGCGGCGATGAAGATCCGCCCCGGACCGGAGAGGGTGTCGATGAAGCGTTCGACGGCGGAGGTGCCATCGTGGGCGCCAAAGGTGGTGCCGAAACTCAGATTGATGACGCAGGGCAGACCGGCCGCAGCGGCGACGCTGTCGATGAAATCAATGGCGATGATCTGGTCATCCGAGCTGAATTCCGAAACGAAAGGATCGCGGTTGGCCTTGACAACGATCAGTCCGGCCGCGGGCGCCACGCCCGCATAGGTGCCGAGGCTGGCATCGCTGCTGCCGTCACCGGCGGCGATGCCGGCGACGTGGCTGCCATGACCGCTGTAATCGTAGGTCGTCAGTTCACCCCCCGCAATCAGAGCGGCATTGATCTCCGCCTCTGTAAAAATCGTGCCGCCATAGTACGCGCCCGGCTCGCTGAGATCGAGAATCGCCCGGATCCGGGTCTTGCCCTCTGCGGTGATGAAATCCTCATGACGCCAGTCGATCCCCGAATCGACAATGCCGATCAGGACGTTCTTCCCGCTCAAGGCGGTTGCGGTTCTCGCCTTGATGCCGCCGATCTCGGGGATGCTGATATCGGTCGCCGGTTTCGCCATGGTGGGGGACTCCAGCCACGCGACGCCCGGTGTCTCCGCCAGGTTGACCAGGCTGGCGGCGGGCATCAGTAGGATCGCCATGTCGCCGCGCTGCCAGCGCAAAACCCCACCGAGCGCACCAATTTCGCTACGCTCGAGGCGGCCGCTGGCGATCACGGGAATACGGCCACCGTAAGCCTTCTCCAGGGAAGCGGCCCCTCGGCCTTCCTGACTCATGCGCCAGCGCATGAAAAGGCGCGGATCCATCCGCCCCGTTTCCCCTCTTCCCATACCCGGCGTCATCAGCAGTACCGCCAGTCCCAGCACCTGCAAGGCCCTTTTCAACCTGCCCCTCCCATGGAGTGGTTACAATACCATCGTGATTTCTATCCCATACAACAAAACCTCCCCGGATAAAGTTCCAGGGAGGTTTCAGACCAGCGTGACCCGGATCACTTCGCAGGGATCAGCATCAGATAGAGGTCCAGCGTACTCTGCCGGTAGACGGGCGCTTCCCCTTTTTTGTGCACCGTATAGTCACTCGTCGAGCGCGCCAAGCCGAAACGGGGGTCAAAGTATTCATGCCCGGCGCCGTGCTGCACCCAAAGGGTGTCGCCGCTGTCGTGATCGATCAGGTAATTGACCAGGCGCGGCCAGTGCACATCCAGCACATGGAGCTTTTCGAATTTGGAGGCCGGGACCGTGATCTCCGCCCAGCCCGCGAGACGCGCCTCACCGCGGTACCCGAATTCGAGGGTGCGCGGCTGGCTGGCCGTGTCGAGTACGGTGAACTGGGTGTCGGCCCTGGCGCTCCAGGTGGTGCCAAAACCCTTCTCCTTGCTGAAGACCTGCCGGGGATAGGCGAAGGGGACGGGCGCACGGTAGGGGAAACCTGCCGCTGCGGCATAGGTCGCCAGATCGACCGCAACATGGGTGGTGATGCGGCCTTGCGGATCGACGCTGTAGCTATTCAGTTTGTTGTTTTCGATATAAAAATGGCGTTTGATCGCGGTGCTGGAATCGCTGCGGAGATAGTAGCGGGGGAAATACTCCATCGCATGCTGGATACGCCGCAGGCTGTCGGTGACATAGGAGACATATTTGATCTGGCTGCCCTCCGACAAGGGCAAATAGACCGGGACGGGAATGGATTCCCGCTTGCCGCAGCCGGCAAGCAGGATCATTGCGACGGCCAGGCAGGATCGAATCAGGTTTTTTCTCAAGAGTGTTCTCACATGGTAATGTCGTCAGTGGCCGCGGGCTGCACCAGCCGTTCCCATTGCGGGTTGTAGACCTCGCCCCGCAGGGTGGAATGGATCAGTTCGTACTGGTTAAAGCCCATGCGGTCGACGAATACAAAGATGACGCCGTTTTCAATATTCTCATAGTGCCAGATCTCGTAGGGTTTGGTATCCTTGCCCACGGTATGGCGTTCGATGTCGGAGGGCTTGCCGTAGCGCAGATAGGTGATGCCGCGATCGCTGCGCCATCCGGATTTGCCCGGCCGGGAAAAGTAGTTGGCCACGTACTCGCAGTCCTGCATATAGCGGATGCGGAAATCCTGGGTCAATGAATAGTCCGGAGGCGTCATTGCGGCCCAAAACTTGTAAAGAAAGGAGCGCTTCGCATCGGCCTCCTTGATGCTGCGATAGATATCCCGGTCCCCTTTGGAGCTGATCGCGAAGAGCTTGTCGAATTCCTCGTCCAGTTTCTTCAGATCGAAATCATCGAGAAAGAGCATCTCCTGGCTGCTCTGGGCGAAGACGGGCGCCAGCGGCTTGAGGCTGGGATTCTGGACCAGAAAGGGCTTGGAGCGGAGGAGCAGCACCGCGTTGGCCGAATCGGTGAGGGCATATTCGATCTTGTAGATGCCGCTGGGGAGATCGCTGATCGGGAACTGCCCGATTTCCCGGATCATATCCTGCTTGAGATCGCGTTCATGGATGACCGGGGGCACCTGCGCCAGGGCTTCGCCATGGGCATCGAGGACCCGGGTGACAACCCGGTATTTCAGGGCGTGGAGGTTCTTTTGCAGGTTGTAGATCTCGAAATAGTAATAGAGATCGCGTTTCTCGCCGCCATAGGTGAATTCAGGATTGGGGGTGATGCAGTAAAAGCGCTTGCGAAAGGAGTCGCTGCAGCTGCTGTCCCACGGGGCGATGGAATTGGCGAGCTGCAGATCGCTGAGGGCGAGCCCGGTGGCGAGATCGGAGGCGGCGACTTCCACACGCACGGAATCGAGGCTGTTGCGGCGGGCATCGCGCGCAAAGAGCGTGAGCTGGTAGCGATGGCCGGAAGCGACCGGATAGCGCAGCAAATCGACCAGCTGCCGGCTGCCCGCCACGGCCGCGGTATCCGCCAGGGTGTTACTGACGCGCCAGACCTTGTTAGCCCACAGGGAATCATCCTGAAAGATCTCGAGGCTCATCAGCACATCACAGATAAAACCGGTGTCGCTCTTTTCATAGAGCGGGCTCTTTTCCGGCAAAGAGTAGTAGATCTCGAGATAGGACTGACCATCGGAGCCGAGGAACTGGGCGACATCGATGCTGAGATCGATGCCCTTTTGGTCCGGCGCCGCAGCCGCCGCCAGGCAGAGCGGGATGAGCAGGATGCCAATGTACTTTTTCATACATGCAATCTCGCATTGATCGGATGAGGGTTAGGCTCGGAAATATACGCTCTGCATGGGAGAATTACAAGGAGAATTATACAGCAAAGGTCAGGGAGCGTACTCCCTGACCTTTGCGAGAGAAAAACTGCGTATGAAAATCAGAAGCCGAGGCTGAGCGTGAAGACGTTATTGCCGTCAAAGTACTCAACCGCGCGGTACGCATAGTCAAACATCAGCGTCAGACCGCCGAAATCCTTCTGGAAGCCGCCACCGGCCGTGAAGCCGTAGATATGGTTCGTGGCGCCTGTGGCATCCTTGTCGCCCGCCAGGGGCAGGCCGTAGCCGCCACGCAGAAAGATCATGTTTTCGAACGCATACTCCGCACCCAGATTGGCATAGTCATCATCATAGTTATTATTGACAATGGTGGTATGCAGGCTGAGCGTGTTCTTTTCGGCGATGTTGATCTTGTAGCTCAAGCCGAGATCGAGGGTCGAGGGCAGCTCATCCTTGCCCGCCACGACCTTGTAGAACGACGTGGAGCGTTCGACATCAAGCGGATCGGCTTTGAGGAGCAGGCCATTGCCGTCGTAGGTCATGCCCGGTCCGAGGTTGCGCAGGGCAACGCCGATACCGAGACCGTTTATGTCGCCGAGATTCTGATACTGCACGCCGATGTCAAAGGCAAAGCCGGAGGCACCAACGCGGTCGATCGTCTCGGAGATCAGCTTGGCCGTGGCACCCACCGAAACGCGGTCGGTGAGGGCGCGGGAATAGGTCAGGCCGAGGTTGAGGAACTGGGGTGAAAAGAGCGCTCCGGTGCCATCGGGAGCATCTTCGGTGGTGATAGCGATATCACCCATACCGAGGGTCTTGAAGCTCAGGCCGATGCTGCCAAGACCGCCGAATTTCGCGGCGACAGCCGCGTAGGTGACATCAATATCCGCCAGGTAGCTCATCTGCGAAAACTGCGCCGAAGCGCGATAGTTTACGCGATCGAGACCTGCGGGATTCCAGTAGATCGCATCGATACCCTGGGCGCTCGCGGCCGTGGCGCCGCCCATGCCGATGTAGCGCGCTCCGACCGGAATCAGCAGCTCGGAAGCCGCATTGGTTCCTGCCCGGTTGGAGGCACCTGCGAAGGCCTGAGCAGCCAGGACCACCAGGATTGCCAAGGTCACAAGAACCGTTTTAGAGAAAACAGCTTTCATATTCAATCTCCTATCAATTATTTGGCAGAGATGTCTCACGTTGAAATCCTTCGGTTGTGAACCCTGCAACGTGCGGCGGCTGGACGGCCGCCGCACGCCTGGCAATTAGTAGATGGTCAGGAACTGCTGCTCACGCACCACTGCCAGCTTGAGGATCTTGGTCTTGCCCACCTCGGGCAGATCAATGTGAACCAGGTAGACACCACTGGCAACCGGCAAACCGGCCTCGTTCTGCAGATCCCAGGTGGTGAACTGGTCGGGATCATTCTTCTCAAGGGCCCGGACGAGAACGCCGGAGAGCGTGAAGATGCGAATCGTTGCCTTGGCAGGCAGATGACTGAATGTGACGAAGCGGTTGAACTGGTTCTTCTCGACGCTGTTGAAGCCGTAGTAGGGATTCGGGAAAACCTGGATCTTCTCGATATCCTTCACGGCATCGGCCATCAGGTTGGTCGGGGCTGCCGTGCTGAAGGTGAAGACATCAGCCGGCGTATTGAAATGGTTGGCCTCGAGGATGACCTTGTCACCGGCCTGCGGCAGTCGGGCACCGCGGCGGCTCGGGACACCAACGTACATCAGGTCGGTGTTGGTGACGGTATTCAGCATGTCGTTGGTCGTGTACATATCCTGGGGCGTGGTCGAATAATCGCTCGCGAAGACGAACAAAAATTCGCGGGTGGTATTCATACCGCCCTGGGTATCGTAACGACCGGGCATCCAGACGCCGTTGACCAGACCGCCGACCGCATTGTTCTCATTGAAACCGACGTTGAGACGGCGCGGCGGATTGGCTTCCATATCATAGGCGGCAAAGCAAACCAGGCGCATGTCCTGATACGCATAGCCGGCCGCCGGATTAACGATGTATGGTGCAAAAGCAGGATCGGCCGCAGGGGAACTGGCCCGGCGCATGTAGCGATAGGCCATCGAGGCGTTGGGATCGTTGGGATCGATCGGGTTGCCGAGCTCATCGCACGCCGCAAAGCGGATCTCGACGTTCTTGCAGCCCGTGGCCGGCAGGCCGGTGCCGAAGAAATTATTGGCCCAGCCGAACAGCCCCGACCAGCCTTCCATCGGCCAGTTGGTAGCTGCACCGGAGGCATCGTTGAACGCGGTGAGGAAACGGTTGCCGGAAGGCACATAGTTGTAGCCGTTGTCCTTGAGACCGGCAGTGGTCGGACCCGTCACCTTGACCTGGACGCCGTCGATGATCAGATAATCATCGTCGCCGGCCTGATTGGTCTGGCCGCTCAGCTTGACCGTACCGGTGGTGACATCGGTGAGATCCCAGACGCTGGCACCCTCAACGTCGCGGAAGGTGACCTTGTATTCATGACCGGTCAGGCGGGTATTGTCGATGACCTCAGCGGTCACGACGCCTTCGCTCGTCCCTTCGCCATGGCTGACTTCGAGCATGGTGCTGTTGGCGGTCGTCAGGCGGACACCCGGTTTGGTCGACTGCGGCACCACACCCACAACCGTCATCGGGCTTTCCAGGGTCACCGTGGTGAGGCCCGGGGTGCCGTTGTAGCTGTAGGCGGAAATACCGAAGTAATACATGCGGCCGTTGGCCAGCGGTGCATCGCGCAGGCGATCGGTCGTGACGGTCAGGGTGCGTTTGATGCCGGTATCCTTGCCGATCTGGGCCGGCAAAGAGAGCACCAGACCCGATGCGGCATCGAAGGATTCCTGGACGATCGTGGTCACGCCGTTTTTCAGGTCATACGTGGCCAGCTTGATACCCTGGGATGAGGTCGCGCCGGCATTGGGCAGCTGATAGATATTATAGCCTTCGAAGGCGTAACCTTTGTCATTAAACTGCTCGACCTTGGCCACAGCAGCAGCATCGACAGCCCAGTTGAGCAGGATCTGCTGATTCAGTTCGGTAGCCAGCATGGTCGGTTTGGGTGGCGCACTCGGCAGCTCAAAGAGCACGTCGAAGGCGTTCTGGGCAAAACGGTCGTAGAATTTCAGCACCGAGACCGAAGAAAGGCGGTCGGAGCCCATCGCGCCGGCAACGGCGACGACGGTTTCGACGGTGTCACCCAGAGCAATCTCGGTCGGTCCGGAGACCATGAGGATACGGCGGTCGCCGGTGTTCTCATCGATCCAGCCCGTTCCGGTAACCGGGTCGCCGGGGACGCGGAACATGGTGGTAGCGCCGGTTTGCGGATCGGTCCAGGGGGTTCCTTCGGGATACTGCGGACGCGGTTTGTAGCCGCGCAGCAGGTTCCACCACTGCATGGTGCCGTTGTAGACGCGTTGATCCGGATCCGAGTCGGTCTGACCCGCCGCAAAGAAGGCGAACGAGGTCATCGGCAGGTTCTTGTACCCGGTACGTTTTTCCAGGCCGAAGATGCCCTCGCTGGCCGGATCATCGGAGGGGACCATCGGGCCGGCAAAAAAGTCGTACCCGCCCGCGGCCGGGGGATAGCCGGCAGCCGAGAAGGTGGGATCCGACGCCGCGGAGTTGTAGACATAGCCGAGGCTGAGAGTTGTGTCGCAGCCGGCAAAGTCGTCACCCGCTTCACCGTTGTCCGGATCCGCCCACTGGCAGACGTACATATCGCTGATGGTGGCATTGCCCGGGGTTTCGGCGCGTCCCTTGTAGATGGCGCGGAACTGCTTGAAGATGATGTTGCCCATGGCATCGGCGCGTTTGTACGCCCACAGGGTGATCTGGAGCTCGAGGCCGGTCGGCACACTGCCGTAAAAGTTGGAGCAGGCCGAGGCATCAAGATCGTTGACGATGAGCCAGACCACCTGATCGCCATTAGCATAACCGGGCTCGTCGCCATCGGGATAGAGAATCGGGGTGCCATCGGCGTTGAATTTGGGATTATACAGGCCGTCGCCCTCGGCATCATAGAAGGGCGCGCCCTTGTAGGTCGGCCAGTCCATCCAGTCAGCCTTGTAGGTGGCGCGCAGCTGGGCGATCTGTCCGGCGGTGACGTCGGCGGCATTAACGCTGTTGATTTCGGCCGCATCGAGGCGCAGATCATCGTCGGTCAGCGTGGCGAAATCCTTGCGGATACGCCAGATGCGGTTGACCTTGGCATAATCGTTCTGGTCTTCCGCGACGCCCTTGGAGAGGATGGCACCAGGGACGGTGCCGGTATCATAGCACTGGCCCTCGATACGGATGGCCGGCTCGATGCCGTCATTGACGACACCGCCCATGATGAAACCATCCTGGAAGATGACCGCGGTGGAGGGGGTGCTGCCGCGCGGGAAAAAGAGACCCGAGTTGCCATTGGGTTGGTTGGACGAGGTACCGTCGGCAAAGATCCACATACCGACGTTGCCGATATTCACAAGGGTTCTGGTCATATAATCCGCGCTGGCTTTATTCAGGTGCGCAGCCGGCAGGCTTCTCCCCTCGATCTTCGCATAGCTGGGTGCAACCTGGGCAAACCAGCACACGCTGAGGACGAGAAGAAGGATTACTAGTTTTTTCATTCGTGACCTCCGTAAGTACGATTTCTTTAGATGGGTCTAGTCCGCTTCACATCGAACTGCTCCGGGAGAGGCGCCCAAGGCGCTCTCCCGGGCCGGGTTTCCGGAGCATCCTTCCCGCATGCGGGATCAGAACTCCAGGCGGATACCGGCGCGGATCTGACGCGGCGTACCCAGCAGACGACCGCTCTGGGAGTTGGTGCCATTGCCGTTGAGGTTGATGGCATCGTACATTTTCCAGAACAGCTCACCGCCATGGGCCGCGGCGATCGAAGCGCTGGTCTGCGAATCGGATTTGAACCCATCATCCCATGCATTGCCGGTGCGCATGTAGACGTTGGTGACATTCTTCTTGTTGGTCAGGTTCATCGCATACACGTACAAGTTCGCCGCGACCGGGCCGAAATCGATGGTCTTGTCGAGGCGCAGGTCGACGGTATAGTTCCACGGGGTCATCGAGCTGTTGACCGATTCCAGCGGATTGCGGTTGCGTTGGTCGGCGATCTCACCGCCGGTGCTCTCATCCTGCTGGCCGAAGGCGCCTTCGCGCAGGGTGTAAGGATGGCCGCTTTGGAACTGGAAGAGCAGATTGGCGCCGAGTTGGCTGAGGATCGGGCCGCCATCATCCTTGCCGAAGCGGTAATCGACATTGACCGAGCCGACGTGCGGACGGTTGAAATCGAGCGGGCTGATGATCGTCGGAACCGCTACGCCCTGCTCGGTGCCGGCCAGTGAAGAGCCGGTGACCGAACCGGTGCCGAGCGCCGAGGAGTAGGTATAGTTGACCTGGGCAGCGACGCGGTTGGTACGGCGCAGGGTCAGCGAAAGCTCAACGCCCTTGGTGGTGGCGAAATCGCCGTTTTCCAGGAGGTTATAGTAGGCGACGGCATCGTTCGGACCGCCCTGAATACGGCTGGTGGTGATCCAGTCCTGGATGTCCTTGTAAAAGACGGTGACATCGAAGGAGGCCATCTCGGCGAACTGCTGGTTGAAGCCGACTTCATACTGGGTGGTGATCATCGGGTCGAGGCCGAAACCCGGCGTGGTGGTGAAGAAGTTGCCGCCACTAAACACATTGTTCAGATAATACATCGAGATGTAGATCTGATCCAGCTTGGGGGCCTGGACGAACTTGCCGTACTGGACGTGGAAGACGGTACGGTTGGTGGCCGGGAAGGCCAGACCGAGACGCGGGCTGACGTAAAGGCCCGGATCCTTCTGGACGACCTTATCGGCGATCAGGGTCTTGTTGGTCTGATTCCAGGCGGGATTGGCCATATCGGCAAAGGTGAAATCATCGTTGTCGATGTAGTCGAGGCGCAGACCGGCGTTGATGACCAGCTGCTTGGCCTCGAACTTGTCCTGAAGGTAGGCGGCGCCGTAGGTCGGATGTTTCGGGCCGTCGATGCCGTTATAGTTCTTGTCGATCTCGTTGCCCCACAGATCATAACCGATCATGCCGGTCGCGGTGGCAACCGACAGGGAGCCATAATCCTCCAGATTGCCTGCGAGGGCGCCGGCATAGATATCCGGGTTGTTCAGCCGGTTGGTGAACATGGCAAAGGGCGCTGCCGTGAAAGTCCGGTAGGTCCAGCGCTGGGCATCAGCACCAAACTTGATCTCGTGGTTCTTCAGCTGGGTGGTGAAATCGTACTTGCCGCTGATGTAGTTGCGTTTGGATTTCCCATAACCGGCCGGGGTACCCGGATCGGTGAAGCCGAAGCCGTAGATGTCGACGGTGTTGGTGACATTGGCCGTCGACCATTTCAGGAACTGATAGCCGGCCTTGGCATTGGCAATGCTGTCTGCATTCATGTAGTAGTCATCACCGAAGACCCGGTCATAGGTCTTGTAGCGGCGGTCGAAATAATCGAAACTCAACTCATGATAGGTACGCGGATTGACGATGTGCGTGATCTTGGCGGTGTAGAGGCCGCTGCTGGTCTCGTTATAGCCGATACGATCCAGGTTGGTGACGTTGCCGACACCGGCGCCGTTCTGGGCCTTGTTGTAGGAAAGGTTGGAGGCCAGACGGACGCGGATCTTGGAGCCGTCGTAGACCAGGGTGCCGGCGCCGTTGAAGGTATTGCTGTTGTTCTCGTAGGTCCAGTTATCGATCGTCTTCAGTTCCGGATAGACCTCGTTGTAGGTCGTCGTCACCAGGGGGAAATGGGTGGCATCGACCACCGTGGCGGCGTTCTTGAAATCGAAGCCCTTCCAGAAGCGGGGATCATCATCCGCCCAGAAGGTGTTCTGGCCGGCGAGGAAGAATTTCAGTTTGTTGTTGGTGTAGGGAACCGGACCGGAGAGGGTGGTGGTATAGTCGCTGTACCCCCAGGAGCTGGTGCCCAAAAAGGTCTTGCCGGGTTTGGCAAAGTTGTCGGTCTCACCCTGCAGCGTGAGTTTGTAATTGGAGGTACCCGAACGCAGGGTCGAACGGATGATACCGGCGTTGGCGCCGCCGAATTCGGCATTGTAACCGCCGGCCTGGACCTGGAACTCTTCCAGGGCTTCGGGGATGACGGTCACGAGGTTCGAGCCGCCGACGACGTCGCGGGTGCTGGCGCCTTCGAGGATGTAGCCGATTTCCTCAGCGCGGCCGCCGCGGATGTAGATCTGGCCGTCCTTGACCAGAACGCCAGGCTGCAGCGAGATGATCGAGTTGACGCTGCGGGTCGGGATGTTCTTGAAATCCTCGACGCGCTGAATGCGCACAGCATTGGTGGCACTCTGATTGACCAGGGGACGTTCGGCGATGATCGTAATGTCACCGGCATTGAGCGCCTGGCTCGGCAGCTCAAAGTTGGTGCTGGTGGTCAGGTCGCCGCTGACGCCGACGTTGGTCACCGTAACCGTACGGAATCCAACGAACGAGGCGCGGATGGAATAGACGCCGGCAGGGACGTTGAGCATGAGATACTTGCCGTCCACGTCGGTGATCGCACCCATGGAGGTGCCGGTGATGAGCACGTTCGCGCCGGGCAACCCTTCTCCGGTCTCCTTGTCGACTACTTTGCCAGTAATCTTGCCGGTTTCTGCTCCGAACAGCAGAGCAGGTAAAATCAGGGTGCAAATGAGGGCGAATACGAATTTAAATTTCATAGAATAGCCTCCGTCTTGTATACGATAGACAACATCGTATCTCGCTCATTAATTGTCTTTTACGCCAACGGCGGTGAGAGTGCCGCCTGCGGCTGAACCCATCACGATTACCGTATTACGCTCGGTGCCGACAGCCACCGTGGTCGTGTAGAGGGCATCCGCCCCGCCGGCGGCCTTGACGGTCACCGTATAATCGCCCGGCGTGACCTTCTGGTAGGCCCCAATGCCTCTGTAGGCGACATTTTTCCAGGAGAACGAGCCGCCGGGACCGTCGACATAGATGTCCGCAGCGCCCGCATCGGCCGAGCAATGCACCGGCCGGATGGCGCCCACCGAGACCGTATCCACGATCGTCGCAGAGTCAAAAATACGCCGCTCCGTCAGTTTGAGGTAGGTACGATCCACACCCTCTTTGTTGAGGAGGACAAAGGTGCCGCGGTAATCGGTCGACAGCGAGATCAGCAGGTAGTCCCCATTGGAGAGGAGCAGTTCCTTGGTGCCGGAACCGTAATCGGCATGGGCAATGCTACCCTTAAAGTCGACGCTGCCCGCAGCCTTGCCCTGCACGGTGAGCGAAACATTGCCCATGTCCGTGGCAGCGTGAATGAAGCGGTACTCTGATCTCAACGGCGTGGGCGTGGGGCCTTCGGTCGGCACATCCACACAGCCCATGACCAGAGCCAGGGTGAGCAGAATCGCTCCAATCAGCAAATACGTGGACTTGTGTTGAGTCTTCATAATCATGCACTCTCCTTTGTTCTAGACCTTACCATCACGGTTTAGGTTGAATTGTAAGATTATTTTGAAACCTCTCACCTCCTGTGGCGTATAATGAATCAGTAGTGCGTGGGTTGAGTCGTCCATGTCCTGTTCATACACATACGCGGCCTAACAACAAGGGGCGGAATGAATAACGGCAACCCCGCCGGAAATAAAACGTCCCGGCCGGCTGCGCTGCACCGCCCCCCATGATACGTATGACCATCTTTGAGAAATTGAGTTCTGAGTCCGGAACATCGAGCACGGGTGTGAATGAACCACAAACCAACAATCTGGAACGAATTGGTGAATACCCTGGCAGAAAATAATCTCTGCCTGTAATTACGTCCTCAATACAATACTGCCGACCAGGGCCATCCTTGATTGTTGCACACTTTACGAGTAACGGATAGAAAGGCTGGTAAACCTTTTAAAATAACAGGTTTGTGTAGGAAATGAGATGTTTATTGCTAATGCTTTTATTTTCAAATATCTATACATATCCCGCCGGTCAGGATCTGACACCTCCCCTTCAATTTGACAAATATACATAAATTCTTGATTACCGTCAAGTTTTTTTTATAATTGTGCCTCATACTGCTGTCAAGCTGTCTCCCCCAGAACCGCCTGCAGAATCCGCCACAATTCCTCCTTGCCCCGCCCCGTCCGCGCGGAAAAAGTCAGCAGCCCAGTGCCGATTTCCCCCCCGATGGCGCTGCGCAGCCCGCTCAGCCCCTTGCGCAGTTCATTCCCCGAAAGTTTGTCCGCCTTGGTCGCCACCACCACATGCGGCTGCTGCTGCCCCCGTAGCCATTCGAGCAGCTGCGCATCGAGAGGCGAAAGCGGATGACGCACATCCACCAGAACTACCACCAGCCGCAAATGCTCCGCTTCGGTCAAATAGGATTCGATCAGCCCCTGCCACTGCTCGCGCAGGGTCTTCGAGGAGCGGGCATAGCCGTAGCCGGGGAGATCGACAAAATAGAACTTGCGGTTGACACGATAGAAATTGAGGGTACGGGTTTTGCCCGGAGTGGCACTGACATAGGCGAGATGGCGCTGATGGAAGAGCACATTGAGCAGGGTCGATTTGCCGACATTGGAGCGGCCGGCAAAAGCGATTTGCGGCAGCCGGTCGCGCGGCAAATCCTCAAGCCGTCCCACGGATTTGATATATTCGGCGGCGGTAATCTTCACGCCGCCGATTCCTGCAGGGGATTCTCGGGCGCCGCTTTGCGCTTTTTATAGACGGGCTCCGCCCCCGAGGTCACAACCGCTGCCGTGATCCGGCAAAAGCCGATCTCCTTGCGCGAAGGCAGATGATACATGATCTTGAGCATCGTCTCCTCAAGCACCGAGCGCAGGCCGCGCGCCCCGGTGCCGCGCTTGCGGGCGATGCGGACGATCTCCTGAAGCGCGGCGGTTTCAAACTCGAGCTCGACACCGTCCAGAGCCAGGAGCCGCTGGTATTGCCGCGTCAGGGCGTTCTTCGGCTCGGTCAGGATCTTGAGCAGCGCATCGTCGTCCAGCTCATCCAGCGTACAGATGATCGGCAACCGGCCAATGAGCTCGGGGATCAGACCGTACTGGAGCAGATCCTCGGGCTCAACCTGGCGCAGCAACTCGCTCAGCTCGAGCGCATCGCCCTTGACGCTCTCGGCGCCAAACCCGATAGCCATCCGGTTGAACCGGCTGGCAATGAGCTTTTCAAGCGATTCAAAGGCGCCGCCGCAGATAAAGAGGATATTGGCGGTGTTGATATTGATGAACTCCATCTCGGGGTGCTTGCGTCCCCCCTTCGGCGGCACCGCCGCGATCGTGCCCTCGAGGATCTTGAGCAGCGCCTGTTGCACGCCCTCGCCCGAGACGTCGCGGGTGATCGAGGGATTGCCGCTCTTGCGCGAGATCTTGTCGAGTTCGTCGATATAGACAATGCCGTGCTCGGCGCGTTCGAGATTATAGTCCGCCGCCTGCAGCAGGCGGACGAGGATATTCTCAACGTCCTCGCCGACATAGCCGGCTTCGGTCAGGGTCGTGGCATCGGCGATGGTGAAGGGCACCTGCAGAAATCGCGCCAGGCTCTGGGCGATCAGGGTCTTGCCGGTGCCGGTCGGGCCGATGAGCAGGACGTTGCTCTTTTCGAGCAGGACCTCGTCCGCGGTCGCGGCGTGGTTGATGCGCTTGTAATGGTTATAGACCGCGACCGCGATCGTCTCCTTGGCGTGCTCCTGGCCGATCACGAATTTATCGAGTTCGGCTTTGATCTCGGCCGGTGCCGGCATCCGATCGATGGTGGCGGTGGTACGCCGCGACTTTTCCCGGGCGATGATCTTGTTGGCGATGGTGACGCACTCGCTGCAGATGGTCACATCCGGGCCGGTGACGATGGTCTCCACCTGCTGGCTGCTTTTGCCGCAGAAGGAGCAGATGACCAGGCGGCGATTGCCGTTTTGTTTCTTCTGATCCATTTTTACTCTGCAATAAAGTGAAGGTTGCTACTTTTTACGGCTCTTGACCAGTTCCTTGCGTACCATGATCTCGTCGATGAGGCCGTACTCTTTCGCCTCTTCGGCGCTCATGAAGAAATTGCGGTCGGTATCCTTGACGATCCGTTCCATCGGCTGGCCGGTGTGGTTCACCAGGATCTGGTTGAGCTTTTCCCGAATGACCAGGATCTCGCGGGTCTGGATTTCAATATCGCTCGCCTGCCCCTGGGCGCCGCCCATGGGCTGGTGGATCATCATGCGGGAGTGCGGCAGGGCCGAGCGCTTGCCCTTGGCTCCGGCGGCCAGCAGCAGCGCGCCCATGCTCGAGGCTTGACCGATGCAGATGGTGGCCACGTCCGGTTTGATGAACTGCATGGTGTCATAGATGGCCAGACCGGAGGTGACGATCCCGCCGGGGCTGTTGATATAGAGATAGACATCCTTGGCCGGATCCTCGGCGGCCAGAAAGAGCAGCTGAGCGATGGCCAGGCTGGCGACGTTGTCGTCGATGGCGGTGCCCAGGAAGACAATGCGTTCCTTGAGCAGACGTGAGAATATATCATAGGCACGCTCACCGCGGCCGGTCTGTTCGATGACGATCGGTACGAGTCCCATGGCTTCTCCTCTATCCTAATGGGTTACATGGTCATGTTCGTGCGGTTCGTAGAGCGAACGCTGGAGTTCGGTTACCTGGGCCTCCCGGGCCAGGAAGGCATAGAGCTTGTCGTCCTCGATGGCGCTCCGGAG
>Ga0116170_10001088_pt1 | contig 28136 bp, 27 predicted proteins | sample AD_JPNHW1_MetaG_FD_89797 | JGI IMG/M metagenome (GOLD analysis project Ga0116170, IMG submission 89797) | Active sludge microbial communities of municipal wastewater-treating anaerobic digesters from Japan - AD_JPNHW1_MetaG | ecosystem: Engineered > Bioreactor > Anaerobic > Digestate | place... | reverse complement strand
GCTGGAAGCGCTGGAGGCTCAGCTAACCCGCGCGCAAGCGCAGGGGGCAGAATTTTGGCTGGAGGCGCAGGTCGAAGTCGCGTACGCCGATGGCAGATTGGAACGACGCGCTCAGAAATGCCGGATTGTCCCGGGGTAATGAGGGCTGGCTGACTGCGGTCCTGGCGTGGATTGCTTAGCTGCCCAAGGACGGCTTGAGATCCCGTACGTTGAGTTGCAGGGTGGTTCGGCCCTGGTACTCATTCTTATCAAAGGTGTAGGCGATATCGATGGTGGACGGCAGGGTGGTTTGCCACTGGCCCTGGCGGAAGGCTATCGCTTCGTAAACGCTATCCCCGGCCCGCAGGTTCATCTTGAGATGCTGACCATTACCCAAAACGCGTGAACTAATGACCTGGAGATTACGACTGCAGAACAGGACGTCCGGATTTTTCTGACCGGTGGGTTCCAACCTCGCGACGTCATCCATAATCCCGGGGATATGCTCCGGCCGGACCTTCGCCAGCGAGATTTCATAATCAATCCAAAGCTCAGGGACAAGCTCCAGATTGCCGATAGAGGCGACTGCCAGGTTGTTCAGCCTCTCCAACAGCGCTGGAAGGTTTTCGTTGGCCACGGTCAGGCCGGCGGCAACGGAGTGACCCCCGTAACGGATAAGCAAATCGGAGCATTGGTCCAACGCGGCCGTGATGTTGAACTCCTTGATGGAGCGACAGGAGGCTTTAACAAAGCCATCGTCCTGGTAACCGATGATGGCCGGCTTGTAGAGCGCCTCCACCACCCGGCTGGCTGCCAAACCCACCACGCCTTCGTTAAATTCCTTTGAGGCGGCAAAGATAATGAGCTTGTCCGGGTCAGAAGCCAGGGCCTCCGCGATGGCGGCTTCCTGTATCTTTTGAGTCAGCTCCTTGCGGTAGGCGTTTTGGTTATCGAGCTGTTGCGCGAGAGCGGCGGCTTCAAACAGGTTCTCGGACACCAGCAGCTCGAAGGCGGCCGTCGCGGTATCCAGCCTGCCCGCGGCGTTGAGCCTGGGACCGAGAATGAAGCCGATGTTGCTGGCTGTGACGCGGTCCAACTTGACGCCAGCCACCTGGGACAGGGAGAAAAGACCCTGTCGGTTCACCTTGCGCATCTCGTCCAGGCCGCGCTTGACCAGGGCACGGTTTTCACCGGTGAGGTCGGCCAGGTCGGCCACAGTCCCCGCGGCCACCAGGTCCAGCCAATGGTCCGCGTCCAGGCCTGCAGTTGGGTAAGTGGCCAGGTAGGCGGAGGCAATTTTGTAGGCCAGGCCAACGCCCGCCAGATGCTTATAGGGATACGGGTCGCCGGGCTGCCTGGGGTTGATAATCGCGTCCGCGGGTGGAAGCACACTGCCGGGCAGATGATGGTCCGAGACAATCACTTTCATTCCGCGCGCGCGTGCCTCGCGCACTTCGTCCACGGAACGAATGCCGCAGTCAACGGTGATGAGCAGGCCAATGCCCTCGCCGGCCAATTGTTGCATGGCGTCCAGGTTCAACCCGTAACCTTCATCAAAGCGGTTGGGGATGTACACCCGCGGGGTCAGGCCCAGGCTCCTGAAGAATTCATAGAGCAACGCGCTGGCGGTGACGCCATCCACGTCGTAATCCCCATAAATGGCCACCATGCTGCCGTCCTGCAAGGCTTCGTGGATGAGCCGGACGGCCTCCGGCATGTCCTTGAGCAACAATGGGTTGGCGCTGAAGTTGGTTTGATAGGTGAGGAAGGATTCCGCTTCGGAGGACGTCTCAATCCCGCGGTTGTAGAGCAGCTGACGCAGAAGGGGAGAAAAGTCACGCAGCTCTTGCTTGACCGAATTCGGGATTAATGGCGAAATGATCCAGCGTTTTGGGGATGGGGTGTTTGGCTTGGTTTCCATGCAGGTTTCCGTCTCGTTTTGGCTTATTTTACACGGAAAACAGGGGGTTAAAAATTTTTGGAAAATCAACTAAAATTTCCACAGGAGCGTGATGCCATGGAAAATACTGATAGATTGCCTTTGCCCTCCCAACGAGCACAGTTTGTTCGTTCGGAAGAAGTTGAAAAAGCCCGCCTGGGCCACAAGCCGATTGTCGCCCTGGAATCCACGGTGATTACCCACGGCCTTCCCTGGCCAGAGAATCTTGACCTGGCGCTTTCGATGGAGCGCACTGTGCGCGAGAATGGGGCTGTGCCGGCCACGATTGCCATCCTGGATGGACAAGTGCGGGTTGGGTTGAGCGGTGACGAGTTGGAAGCGCTTTCCAAGGCGACCGGGGTGCGCAAGGTGAGCGTGCGCGATTTTGGTCCGGTGATTGGCAAGGGGCTGAGCGGCGGTACCACGGTGGCGGCGACGATGTTTGTGGCTGAAAAGACAGGCATCAAGGTGTTTGCCACAGGAGGCATTGGAGGCGTGCACCGGGACGCGCCGTATGATGTTTCCGCCGATTTACCGCAGCTGGGCCGTTCTCCGGTGGTGGTGGTGTGCGCGGGCGCCAAGTCGATTTTGGATATCCCGAAGACGGCGGAATACCTGGAAACCCAGGGCGTTCCGGTGATTGGTTACCAAACGGACGCGTTCCCAGCGTTCTATTCGGTGGATAGCGGCCTAAAAGTGGAATTCCGGGCTGATACAGCCCTGGAAGCTGCCCAGATTGCTGAGGCGCATTGGAACCTGGGCTTGCGCAGTGGCGTACTTTTGGTGGTTCCACCACCCGCGGCCACAGCGGTACCGATTGACAGGATTGAAGAAGTCATCAAACAAGCCCTGGCCCAGGCGGTTGAAGCGGACATTCACGGCAGCGCCATGACCCCGTTCCTGCTCGCGCGAGTGAAGGAACTGAGCGGTGGTGACAGCCTGCGGGCGAACCTGGCTTTGCTGCTAAACAATGCCGCGGTTGCCGCCCAGGTGGCTGTGGGCATGAGCCAGAAGGCTCCGATGCCCAGGTACCTGTAAGGGCTCACGCAGCCGAACGATTAACAATAAAGGAGTCCGCGCGTTGTGATGGAACAACGCGCGGGCTTTATTAATTCCCGCGCGCAGTCGTTTGACTCTGATTCTTAAAAGTTGTAATATGAAAATGTCCAAAGCAATTTTGTCCATTTTTTCATCATAAATAGCATTTTTATCCCTGTCCTAATTTGCATCTTCGCGGAGGGCCGACCCGGAAACGGGTGAGGTAATTATTGGAACGTACTTATGGATATTATTTGGGCATTTTGCCCTGAAAGGCCAGGTGATGTCCATCGAAAAGTAAACAACCAGGCGCGGGGATGAGCAAGCCATCGCGCGAGCAGGGTATTCAGAGGGAGATTAAAGGAAACTGAGACCCGGCATGCAAGGCGCTGGGTTAGCGTATTCCGAGGAGGAAAAAATGACGTTACAGGTTCGTGTTGGAGCTGAATGGGTTAATACGTTTCATTCCAATTACTGTACGCAGAACAACCTAAGCTATCGTGATGACCACGCGGTCGGTTTCTACGACCAAATGGGAAGCCACGGCCATGTGAAGGTGTTCTGTTGGGGAAACGACAATGCCTGGGAGACTGATTTTTGCCATCCAACCTTTGGTGGCGACTCCCTGAACTGGATAGACAATGTCCACTTCCTGTTCTACTCAGACCATGGTGGCAACTGGAGTAACACGATGCACATCGCGTTCTCCGCGCAACAGCGTTATTGCCTGAGCCCGTCCACACAATGGCGGTTGGGCGAGAGGATGCTGAAATGGTTTGTGCTGGATTGCTGCCAATGCGTGCTCAACCACACCGCGGCGCATATTGGGGCTGTCTGGTTTGGCCCAACGCGTGGCGTGCATCTGATTTTTGGGTTCATTGGGAACGGTACGGACAGCTGGTGGAATGATGACCTGGGCAGCGATTTTGGTCACGACGCAGCCACGGGTTCCCGCCTGGCGAACAGCTGGGTTGACCATGCTTATTCCTGGTGGCTGGATGATGATTCCATCGCCATTGCTACCGGCGCGACTGAAGCTGAGGCAATCAACCGGCGTGAAAACGAATCGGTGAACTGGCGTGATTACAACGTCACCTCAACCTCATGGCTGGCCTGGAAGTATCGGGAATGAGATGGGTGAAACAAAGAAGGGAGTTACAAAATGCCTGAAATCAACTTCTTGAACAGGATGGAAAAAGCTCCTGATCTGCCGGTCAAGATTTACTCCCTGCAGAGAGCGGGGGTCTCCACGAGAAAAGTGTTGGAATTCGCGAAACAGATGGGATTGGAGGCGGTTCTTGAAAAAGCGCGTTTGCAAACTGAGAAAGACCGTATCATTCTGGCGCAGGGTCAAATCCTGCTGCAATGTTTCAAGGAATCCGGCGGAATAAGGTTTATTGACCAGTCGCGGTGGATGGTGGACGACCAGAAATCCGACCTCGCGTTTGATGACGAGAAGGCCTTCGAGATGGCCAGAGCCATCATCAAAAAGCACAAACTGGCCAAGGCAGACGAATTCAAGCCGCTGAAGGTGACCCATCTGCATGTTGGTTCCATGGATGAAAAGATGAAAAACGTCCAGGAACGGGTGATTGACGCGGGTGTGATTTTCCAGCGGATGGTGGATGGTGTGCCCGTCCTCGGCCCGGGTGGAAAGTTGATGATTTTCCTGGACGCGGAAGGCGGGATGACCGGGCTGGAGAAAATCTGGCGACCCATCCAGGAGGTTTTACGCAAAGTTGAGGGACTGCGCGAGCCAAAGCTTGCCGAAAACCAACTGGTGCGCTTCCTCAAGACTCGTGGCATCCAGAAAGCGGATGTTGAATCCGCGGAGTTTGGCTACTTTGAACTCGGCTGGCATGACCGGCAGCAAACCCTGCAACCGGCCTACGTCTTCAAGCTGCGCCTGCCGCTGAATGAGGGCGAAGGCTACATGAAATCGGCGTTTGTGGTTGAAGCCGCGAAGAACGCGGTCGGGACGCTTATCCGTTACAAGCGTGTAATGGAAGAGCAGCCTCCGCGCAAGTAAGCTATTGCCTGACAGACCCCGGCAAAGTTTCACTTTACCGGGGTCTTGTTCGTGAGGGCGTGTTGGACTTATCGCTTGATGAAATTGAGCGCAGAATGCGCCCAGGAGAGTTTTCCCAGGCGGGGTTCTTGGGCTGGGATGAATCCCTGGCGGATGTACTGGCACAAGACGCGCGGGTGCTTCACGAGCTGGGAATAACCGCGGTAGATTTGGCCAGCGCGCTGGAGTATTTGCTGGCTGCCGCCCTTTCTGGTGACCCGCCGCATGACCAACGCGAAGGCTATCTGGTTGATATCCATCTGACACCCGGCTTTCAGATGTGCCCTTTCGCGCCAGACCCCGACCACGCGCAATGCACGGCTGGCGGCGGTGTGCGCTTTGGCTCCGTGGACTGGCGCATTCGAAACAAACGCACCGGCCAGCGCTTAAAGGGACCCGGATTAATCACCCACCTCATCCGCGCGCACGGCTTTTTTGAAGGGACAGGAACGCCTTACCGTGTTGACCCGGCCGGGCTGGCCAGGCTATTGGAATTGGGTCCGTTCGCAAGGGCCTGAATTGTGGGGCGTTAATTGCCTTTGCTGGTGGGAGAGGGCCAGGGCGTGGCGGTGGGCCAGGGTGTACGGGTTGGCAGAGGCGTGTTGGTGTGAGTGGGGGTTGGGGTAAGCGTACGGGTGAGCGTTGGGGTGATGGTGGGCGTGCTGGTGGGTGGATTACCCAAGACCCTGAATGAACCCGAGAGAATCCATTCCCGGCCAATAAAGAATTGGACCTGGTAGAGGCCTGGCAACCAGTCCGCGGGGGGCATTTCGAGCACGGCGATGCCATACCCTCCGGACCCACCCTCCCAGCGGCCGGTATCCACCTTGACGGTGGTATCGCCACGCAGCCATATCTCCGTCCACTGCACGCCATCGCTCATGTAGTTGTAGCTGTAGGCCGCGTAGACCTTTTTTAGGGGGTTTTGGAACTCAAATGCCGGCTCTATGGGCTGAAAATCATCCCCCACGGCCTCCGCGAAGACAATATTGCTAAAAACAAAGTCCGGGTTGGGGGTCACGAGGGCTTCAAATTGCGTGGCAATCACATCGGGGACAAAAGGCGTGTTGGTGACCGAGGGCGTATTGGTCAGGGTGGGAGTGAGCGTGATGGTGGGGGTGAGCGTAATGGTCGGCGTGAGGGTGATGGTGGGGGTGAGGGAAGGCGTCAGGCTGGGTGGGAAATAGCGGTAGGCAAGGGACTCGCCCCAGCGGAAGTTCGCGAAGGTGAAGACGCTCAACAGGATGGCAAGCAAAACCAGGCTGACGCCCAATTCATATTGCTGGCGCTTCTTGAAGAAGAAGGGCAGATGTTTGCCCGAGCGGAAGGCGCGCGCGGCCCTGGTGAAAAACCAAATCGCGCTCAGGCCAGCCAAAAGGCCGATAACGATTACCGTGGAGCGAATATCGATTGCCATATGTAATCCTGTTCCGGATTATAGCAGTTCCGCCCAGGAGGAGAGAAATGGGCGCGGCCGTTACTGATTGAGCAGCGTGTTGTAGGGTTCAGCAAAGAGTGCCGGCGTTCCGCCGGTGTGCCAGAAGAGCACGGTTTCATCCGGGCCGAAGAAGCCACGCCTGATGAGGTCAACCAGCCCCGCGGCTGCCCGGCCCGTATAGACGGGGTCCAACAGGATGCCTTCCTGGCGCGCGAAGAGTTGAATGGCTTCCACTTCGGCCGGCTGGAGCATGCCGTATCCGGCCGCGCAGTAGTTGGAATTGACCAGGATGTCTTTGGCTGTTATAGACAAATCCAGGCCTTTGAGGGCGGCGGCTTCGTTCACCAGGTTGGCGACTGCCGGGCAAAATTCCTGCGCGGGCTTGTCCACGCTCATCCCCAGCACTTTGCCTGGAAAACCGGTCTCGATGGCGCCAAGCACCAGGCCTGCCTGGGTGCCGCCGGAAGACGTGGCGAAGACAATCCAGTTCGGTTGGCAGCGCTGGTCCTGCAGTTCCCACATGGCCTGGGCATAACCTTGCGCGCCGAGCGCGTTGGACCCACCGTAGGGGATGAGGTATGGTTTTTGGCCCTGTGCCGAGAGCTCGTCGACGGCTTGCTGGAGACAACTATCCCGCTGGGAGGGGTCGGTGAAAATTATCCTGGCCCCCGAGAGGGAATCCAGCAAAAGATTACCTTGTCGCACGGCCGGTGGCTCTCCTGCCAGGACGAGGACGCAGCCCAGGCCCATTTTGGCCGCGGCCGCGGCCACCTGGCGACAGTGGTTGGATTGGACTGCCCCGGTGCTGACCAGCGTGTCGCAACCCCGTGCCAGCGCGTCCGCCACCAGGTACTCCAACTTCCGGGTTTTGTTCCCGCCAGGGCCGAGGCCCGTGAGGTCATCGCGCTTGATGAACAGCCGTGGGCCACCCAGCAGCGCGCTCAGGCGGGGCAGGCCCTCAACAGGCGTGGGAAGATGGGCAAGCTTGAGGCGATTAATCATGGGTTGCCTGCTTTCGATTTTGAGCCTTGCCGCGTCTACGCATCACGTCGAGGACGCGCGGCAGGGTGTTGGTGTAGAAGCGATACAGCATAGGCCGGGTGGTGAAGTCCCACGCGCCAATATGCCTGGTTGTGGTGCCGTTGAAGCCTTCCTTGAATCGGAACACGCCCCACATTGAGTCGCTTTCATCGAAGACATCCGGCGCGCCCCACATATCATAGGTATGGCAACCAAGCCGTTTGGCCAGGCGCATACCCTCCCACTGCAACAGGTGATTGGGCATCAGCTCCCGCTGGGCATCGAGGGACATGCCAAACATGTAGCGGGCGACGCCGGCGAAATGAAACAACACGATGGCCGCGATAGGCGCGTTTTGAAATTCCGCAAATAAAAAGCTGGCCATGTGGGCTTCGAAAAACTCACGCCAAAGCGTGGTGTAGTAGGCTTCGTGGCGGATGACAAAGCCGTCCCGCACGGCGGTTGTGGCGTACATGCGATAAAGCAAGGGGAGGTCATCCAGGGTTCCTTCGCGGACACTGACGCCTTTGCGCTGGGCAAGGCGAATGTTATAGCGGGTTTTCTGTTTCATCGCGGCGAGGAGCGTATCCTCATCGCGCTGAATGTCAATCAACACCGTGTTACGGAACTGTATTTGGTCGGTAGAAAACTGCCAGCCACGCCTTTGGAGCTCAGAGACCATCCGCGTCCCTTCAGGGGACTCAACGCAGGATTCCGTTCCAGGAACGCCAACCCCCAAAACGATATCCGGGTCCATCTTGAGCTGAATGGCTTTTTGTTGTTGCGTGTACTCCTGCAGGAAATCCAACACCTGACTGACGAGGGCGGGGTTGGACCAATCCAGTGTGGGGCCTTTGGGGCAGTAGAGCACGCACAGCGGGAGGCCGGGTACCAGTTTGAATTCCCGGCGCAAAATCATGACCGCGGCCAATGGCTGCCCGGAGGCGCCTTTCCAGCCAAACAAGGAAGGTGACCAGCCATTTTGTTGTTTTGAGCGGGCCCATTCCCAGCTCTGCAGGATGTGGGCGCCGGGCAGCTGCTGGATGAGCGCGTCCCAATCGGCGGGGGGAATAAGGTCAGGCATGCATGCCCTCTTCGGTGCCGGCGCGGCTCTGACGCCACGCGTAGAGCTTATAAAGCAGGGGGTTGTAAACCTTGACGAAGGCCGGGGCGCAACGGGAAACCTGCCCTCCAAAGCCGCGTTTGAAGCGATAGACACCCCATAGGCCATCAGACCGGCTGGTAAAGTTTTCTTCCAGCGTTTGTTCATCCGCGTCCGGGATGCCCCAAAGGTCATACTCCTTGGCGCCGTGGGCTTTGGACCAGCGCATGGCTTCCCACTGCAGAAGATACGTGGGCATCAGGTTGCGGCTGTTGTCATCGGAACACCCATAGAAATACCAGGCCCGTTGGCCGTGCAGGAATAGCATCAGGTAAGCCAGCGGTTGCTCACCCAGGCTGGCCTGCAAGAGGACGCACTCGCCTGTGGGCGCGAACAACGCATACGCGCGGGCGTAATACTCGTAGCTGTGCACCGCGAAGCCATCCCGGCTACCGGTAGTCTGCATCATTTGGTAAAACCCCCCCAGGTCAGAGCTGGGGGCAACCTGCACGCCCTTTTTCTCCGCGAGCCGGGCGTTATAACGCGTCTTTTGCTTCATGCCGGCCAACAGGGCGGCTTCGTCCTGTGTGAGGTCGATGAGAATGGTGCGGCGCGGCTGGATGGTGCGTTCCTGGCGCGTAAAGCCTGGCAGCCACCGGCTGGCAAGGTCAGGGTCATAGGGCTCCATCCAGTCGGGTTCGACCTGGAGGAAAACGGCCTTTCGTCGGCGACATTCCTGGTCCACCAGTGGCCAAAGTGTCTGCCAGTCCGTTCCCACAGGGCCTTTTGGAATGTACGCGATGGAGAAGCCCAGGGGCAGATGGCGAAAAAGAACCTGCGCCTGGCAGCTCTCACTGGATGCCTGCCAGGGCTGCCAGCCAAATTGGCGCTTGACATCGCCCCATGCTTTTGTCTGTAAGAGATGTTCGGATGTGGGGGTGCTGTCTGTGGTTGCCTGGTTGAACGTATCCATGCCGCTTTATCTGCCCTTGAAGCCCAGCACGGAGCCAAAAGTGCGCAGGAGAATGGTGACATCCATGGCCAGGCTGGCATGTTCGATATAGTACAGGTCGTACTCCAGCTTCACGGCAGTCTCTTCCACGGTTTCAGCGTAATTCTGATGAATCTGGGCCCACCCTGTGATGCCGGGCTTGACCAAAAGACGCGCGCGGTAAAACGGCACACGGCTTTGGAAAAGCGTGACCAGTTCGCTGCGTTCTGACCGCGGGCCGACGAGGGTCATTTCTCCGCGCAGGACATTGATGATTTGGGGCAGTTCATCCAGGTGGGATTTCCGTAACAGCTTCCCAGTTTTTGTAATACGCGGATCGTTATGGGCTGTGACCAGGGCCTCCCGGACCATGTCTTCATTGTTGCGCATGGTGCGGAATTTCAGGATTTGGTAAGGCTTGCCACCCCGACCCAGGCGTTCCTGCTGGTAAATTATCGGCTTTCCGGTGTCTATCATAATTAATAATGAAAATATAGGATACAAAATACCCAGGATGAGCAGCACCGGGATGGCAATAATCAAGTCCAAAAGGCGCTTAAACAGGCGGTAAAAACCACTGGAGGGAGCCCTGTCCAGGAAGGAACGTATGACCCAATCTGACTCGAGCAAGTTAATTGGGACGCGCCCAGACAGGTTCTCGTAGTTTTCGACCATCGTTGAAAGGGTCAGACCTTTTTCCTGGGCGGTCAGTAAAGCTTGGAACATACCGTGATTCATCTCTCGCGAGATGGCTAGAATCAAGTCGGTGATATCCTGGTCCTGCACGACCTGGGCGATGTTGGTGTGATTGCCAAGGATTGGGTAACCGTGGATGGTGTTGCCCAGCTTGGCGGGGTCGTCGTCGATGAGCCCTACCAGGGTGAGGGGTGGCGAGTCGTGCCTGGCAATCTCCTCCACCAGCGCGGTGCCGGCATTACCGGCGCCCACAATCAGCACCCGCTTTTGGCGCATGCTGGCGCGGAAGAGCCGGATGTAGACCAGGCGCCACAAGAAGGTTAACACAGCCGCGCAGATGATGAAATAGGCCACACCCAGCCTTGGGAGAGAATTGATTGGGGAGGCAAAGTAGATGACCAGGTAAATGGCCGTCGCGATTAATATGGCCAGGCCGATGGCTTTTAGCGTGGTTTTTGTGTTCGCCGATTTCTGCTGGTCGTAACTATCAATGAGCAGGACAACCCAGATGACAGGCATCAGGTAAAACCAGGCTGGGGCACGGCTCTTGAAAAATTCAACTGAGAAGTTGAGCCAGGCATCACCTGAAGCCCAGAGGTAGAGCGCCAGGAAGAGTGCCACCACCGCGCAGCCAAAATCGCCCAGGATGAGCAGAATGCGCCGTTCAGAGTCTTCCAAACGCCACTTCTTATATGCTTGTTTTGCTTGCATTCCGTTTCTCCTGCTTATCCTTTTTGGGGTTGATGGCCAGGCCGGCCAGGAAACCCGCGCCCCAGGCAAAGTGCATGGTGGCAATGGCGAGGGGAACGCCTGCCAGGTAATCAAAATCGCGTTTTTTGAGAGCAATCTGCAACGCGACCCCAAGGATGATGGTCAAGTATATCCCTATCGTGGCCAGCAATAAAATGCGGGCGGGGTACCAAAAAAAGGCGGCAATCAGCAGCACCAATAACCCTACCACGAACATGGGTGGCAAGGCCTGCCTGGGCCGAAGGGTGGATGGGTAGCGCTTTAACATCTGGGATTTCCAAAAGCCGTAGCGCCAGTATTGCCTGGCAAGCTCCGAGAGGTTCTTGCGGGCGAAGTAGACGCAGCGGCATCCCGGATCGAGCCAAATCCTACCCCCGCTTTGACGGATGCGCGTGTTGAATTCGTAATCCTCGTTGGCGAGCAGGCTCTCATCAAGGTAGCCAACCTGGTCAATCAGAGAACGTCTAAACGCGCCAAAGGGGACGGTATCCACGTACGCGGCTTTTGTGCCAAAGCGGTAGCGCGCGTCTCCAACGGCCAGGGGATGAGCCGCGGCGGCGGCAATCGAGCGCGCGATGAGGCTCTCGTTTTGAGGGGTGATATCCCAAACCCCGCCCACGTTCTCGCCCAAACCTTTTTCGAGGGCATCCACAAGGCGCTTGACGTAGGGCTGGCTGGGCAGGGAATGCGCGTCCATGCGTACGATGAACTCCCCACGGGAAGCTTTGATGGCAGTATTCACGCCCGCGGGAATGATTTGCAGAGGGTTATCCACCAGCACGACCTCGAGTTCGGGATGGTCCCGCGTAAATTGGGCGATGGACCCCCGAGTCCCATCCGTGGAAAAGCCATCCGCGATGACCACTTCCATCTGGTCGGTTGGGTAGGTTTGCGCGAGCAAAGCCTCCAAAACCTGGCGGATGGTTTTTTCTTCGTTACGACAGGGAATTACCACTGAGACGGTGGGTGTCATCATGGGGTCTGATGGTCTGCCTTTTTCAAATGCTGGGTCACGTGAGGGGTTGTCCTGGTATCACCGCGATGGCTTCCACCTCAACCAGGCCACCTTTGGGCAGCGCGGCCACCTGCACCGCGGAACGCGCGGGGAACTCCGCTGTGAAAAAACCGGCATACATTTTGTTGACCAGGGCGAAATCGTGGATGTCGCTGAGAAAAACTGTGGTCTTGACAACATTTTCAAGGCTGGTACCGGCCGCTTCCAGGACTGTTTTCAGGTTGGTCAGTGCCTGCCAGGCCTGGGCTTGCACGTCGCCTTCGACCAGGTTTCCGGTGGTTGGGTCAATCCCGAGCTGACCTGAAACAAAAACCAGCCCGTTGGCTTTCACCGCGATAGAATAAGGGCCAATCGCGGCCGGGGCCTTTTCGGAGGTAACAATACTTTTTGAAGTGTTGCCAGGGTTCATGAGTTGACCTTTCCGTGTGGATTTTGGAACCTATTATAACATCTGGCCTTTTCGGGCCCGGGGACTATGACACCTGGGAACGAAAAGGGAGCGTGACGAGAGCGCGATGCGACCGGGCGGGGGTTAAGCCTGCCAATCGCCCACGCCTTTCCAACAATGGTCAAGGTGTTCGGCCATCACCGGGCCCATCTTGTTCTGGATGGTCATCCTGACGGCCATCATCAACGGCAACCCACCTATTTGGTAAACGCGCCGGCCGATATCCTTGGCTTCCCGGTGGTGAAATTGGCCATCAAAAGGCCCGCCTGGTTGCAGCGACAGGAAATCGTCCGTTTTGCCAATTTTCACCAATTTGTTGATCAGACCTTTGATTTCAGCTTTGCTCTGGGCATCGAGCGCGCGAATCTCGGGCTCGCCAATTAGTTTTGATATCAAACTCATGTCGGGTTCCTCTCTGCGATTACGTAAAATAATTATACGTGATGTCCACCCTAACCCGACCTGGAAGGTGGATATGTATTTTACGCACTCCCTGCCCGGGTGGGCACCAAATAGTATCTTGATATGGAGTTTGTTATGCTATAATATGTTCGCGTTCTGAAAGCGGAGCTTTCTCAGCGCGTTTTGTTTTTGACCTGTCACGTCATGGACAGGGATGATTGAAAAAAAAGGAAATTCAATGGCAAGTTCTTATCTTACACGTGAGGGATACGAAAAAGCGGAGAAGGAGCTCGAAACACTTCGCTTACAAAAACGCAAAGAGGTCGCTGAGCGGCTTCAGGACGCCATGGAAGATGGTGAGCTGATTGAAAACGCTGAGTACGAAGCGGCGAAGAATGAGCAGGCGTTCGTGGAAGGCCGCATCAAGGAACTGGAGTTGTTGCTCGCCAACGCGCATATCATCCAGGAAGAGGAAACGGAAAGCGACACGGTAACGGTGGGCAGCACGGTGACCATCCGCGTGGAGGATGACGCACCGGAGACTTACAAGATTGTCGGCCCCGTGGAAGCCAACCCCCGCGAAAACCGAATCTCACACGAATCCCCGATAGGCAAGGCCCTGTTGAATCACAAGACCGGCGATAAGGTCAAGGTGGTTGCCCCAGGCGGGGAATTCACGGTTGAGATCCTAAAGTGCGTTTAGACCCCAACGGTTTATTTGCCCCACCTGGGAACTCCACGGTGGGGCGTCTTTTAATGTAAAGGAGTAACGATGCTTGAGGATGATTTCTCTGAACTTGAGACTCTGAGGCTCGAAAAAATTAATCGGCTGCGCGAGCAAGGGATTGAACCTTACCCGACGACCACTTTTATCACCCACACCACAGCTGAAGCCGTGGCGGCATTTGAAGCGGTGGAGGCGGACGCGGATGCCGCACCAACGGCGGTGGTGCTGGCTGGCCGGCTGCGCGCCATCCGTAACATGGGGAAACTCAGTTTCGCGCATATCGAGGACCGCTCGGGGAAGCTGCAACTGCTTTTGCGGGTCAATGAACTCGGGCAGGAGAAGCTGGACGCTTTTGTCAGCGATTTTGACCTGGGAGATTTCATTGAGGCTTCGGGCACCATGATGCGCACCAAGCGCGGCGAGGTTACCTTGCTGGTGGAAGACTTCCGCATGCTTGCCAAGGCGCTGCTGCAGTTGCCTGCGGACAAGGATGAGGTGGTCAACGGGGAGGTCATTAGGCATGCTGTGCTGACCGACCCTGAAACACGTTATCGCCAGCGTTACGTTGACCTGGCGGTCAACCCGGAAGTGCGCGAGATTTTCAGCAAACGCACCGCGACCATACGGGCTTTACGCGCGTTCCTGGATGAACGTGGTTTCCAGGAAGTGGAAACGCCCATCCTGCAGCCCATCTACGGTGGTGCCGCGGCGCGACCCTTTACGACATTCCACAATGAACTGAACCAAGAGCTTTACCTGCGCATCAGCTTTGAACTGTATCTCAAACGGCTGATTGTGGGCGGGCTGGAGCGCGTCTATGAAATTGGCCGGGACTTCCGCAACGAAGGAGTCTCCTTTAAGCATAACCCCGAGTTTACCCAGCTTGAGTTTTACATGGCTTACGCAGATTACCACACCATCATGGAAATGACCGAACAAATGATTTCCTTCGTCGCCCAGCAGGTCTTGGGGACGCAAAAAATCAACTTCAATGGCCATGAAATCGACCTGACCCCGCCCTGGAACCGTGTGCAAATCCGCCAGGGACTGATTGACCATGCCGGTATTGATATCAACGATTATCCCAATGCCGTGGCGCTTTCCGAATGGCTCAAGGAACATCATATCGACCATAAGCCGGATGCCCCGCGTGGCAAATTGATTGGCGTCCTGATGGAGGAATTCCTTGAACCCATCCTGATCCAGCCGACCTTCCTTTATGACTACCCGCGGGATATCTCGCCCTTGGCCAAGAATGTGCCGGGTGACCCGCAAACTGTGGAACGTTTTGAAGGATTTATTGGGGGCGTGGAGCTCTGCAATGCCTTTACGGAACTCAATGACCCCATGGAACAGGAAAAGCGATTCACCGAAATGGGCCGCGCCTACGCTGAGAACGAAGAAGAACGGCATCCTATGGACGAGGATTTCCTCAAGGCTTTGGCCTATGGCATGCCTCCCACGGGCGGCTTTGGCATCGGGGTTGACAGGCTGGTGATGATGCTCACCGAACAGCGCTCACTTAAAGAGGTCATCCTGTTTCCACCCTTGCGTGATACAGAAAGTGGACCAAGCGCCTGATAATCGTATAAAATAATAGCGGAGGGTGTGTTGCTTGGCGTGTAACTTGCAACATAAGGGCTATGAACGAAGCAGATTTGATTGATCGAGCTGTTCAAGGCGATCTTGATGCTTTCAATGACCTTGTTCTCCTGTACCAGGATATTGCCTACAACACCGCCTATCGCATCATGGCTGATTCTTCCGCCGCGGCTGACGCGACGCAGGAAGCAGTTATTTCCATGTACCGCAAGCTGGATGGCTACCGGGGCGGGTCTTTCAAAAGCTGGTTTCTAAGAATTGTCACCAATGCTTGTTACGACGAGCTGCGCCGTAACCGGCGCCGACCAACGGTACCCCTGGAACCTGAAACGGACGATGGGGAACTGATTGAATCCGCGGATTGGATGGAAGACAAATCGGCCGGACCTGAAGAGACCCTCTCGCAAAAAGAGCTCGAGCTTGCCATCCAAAACTGCCTGAACGACCTGGAAGAAAAGTTCAGGGTTGTGATGGTGATGGTGGACATCTCAGGTGAAAACTACGATGCTGTCGCTTCGGCCATTGGGCGCCCGATAGGAACGGTGAAGAGCCGGCTGGCGCGCGCCCGCCTTAAAATGCAGGACTGCCTGCAGGGGACAATGGAACTTTTGCCCGACAAATTCCGTCCTATGGGTGAGGAAAAAGATGATTTCGCAAGCTAGGATCTCCCCCAAGGATATGGAAGAGCTCTGTGCCTATATTGACAACGAGCTGACAGAACAGGAACGAAGCAGTTTTGAAGAGAAGCTGGCCCGCTCCGTGGTTCTGCAGAAGGCGTTAATTGACCAGCGCAAGCTCTGTGAAACCATCCGGGCAATACCGGCGCGAAAAGCGCCACGCAACTTTACGCTGACCACGCTTGAGGCACGGGAGGCACGTAAAGGTCGCTTTTTGTTACCCCTTTTCAGCTGGGCTTCGGTTTTGGCAGTTGCCCTTTTGGCTGTTTTGATGGTGAGCGAGTTCGCTTTCAAGAATTTCGCGGTTGCCACCGCGCCCATGGAAACCCAGGCACCCATTTTGGCAATGGGCGCGGAGAGTGACCTGGCTGCCGAACCCACCACGAACCCGCCACTGATCACCTGGAGTTACCCTTATGTGGGCGGAGGCGCAGGCGGAAGTGGCCTGCCTAACACCGCGCAAGCCCAACCAATTCCCCCTTACTATGGCCTGGGTGGAGGGCCGGCAGCGGCAGGCAAGCAGGGCGTGGAGGAAGGCACCCCCACGGAAACGCCAACGGTAGGGGAAACCCCCGCGGTTCCCGTGGAAGCGACCCCCATCATCTTTGGCATCCGGGAAGACGCGCTTGGCCAGGTTATTGAAACCTCGCATCCGGCTGAATTTGTACCGCTGACGCAGATTGCCGAAGCGGTCGCAGAGCCCCAGGGTTTGGTCTCACCAGCGGTCAAGCTGACCCTGGCGGGATTGGCCGTGGTGTTTGGGCTGGCCGCCCTGTTCCTGTATCGAAAAAGATAAATTTAGAATGGTAAAAAACAACAAGCCGTCCCATGCGGGACGGCTTGTATTGTTCATTAGGGGCGAAGGCTATTCCAGGCCCAAGGCCTTTTTGAGGTCGGCGACTTTGTTTGTTTTCTCCCAGGTCAAATCCAGGTCATCACGGCCGAAGTGGCCATAGGCGGCCAACTGGCGATAAATCGGACGCAGGAGGTTGAGGTCGCGGATGATGGCGCGGGGGCGGAGGTCGAACACCTGGCTAATCGCTTCGGCAATCCGGCTGTCTTCGACGGTGCCTGTGCCAAAGGTTTCCACATTGATGCTCAGGGGTTTGGCAATGCCAATGGCATAGGAAAGCTGGACTTCGCAGCGGGAAGCCAGCCTGGCTGCCACCACGTTTTTGGCGACCCAGCGGGCCGCGTAGGCCGCCGAACGGTCGACCTTTGTCGGGTCCTTGCCACTGAACGCGCCGCCACCATGCCGGCCCATGCCGCCATAGGTATCGACGATAATCTTGCGTCCGGTCAGGCCGGCATCACCCATGGGGCCACCCACCACGAAACGGCCGGTTGGATTGGTGTAAATGAGGGTGTTTTCATCCAGCAGTTCCTTTGGCAGGACTTTGAAAATGACCTGTTCCTTGAGGTCCTGGCTGATGCGCTCATTGGTGAGGGTCTTCCCCTCGAACTTGTCGGCGTGCTGGGTGCTGATGAGAACGGTATGGATGCGGGCGACTTTGCCGTAGTGGTATTCCACGGTTACCTGGCTCTTACCGTCAGGATACATCCAACCAAGGGTGCCGTTTTTGCGCACTTCCGCCATACGGCGGCAGAGCTTGTGGGCGTAGTAGATGGGCGCTGGCATAAGCACGTCGGTTTCATCACAGGCGAACCCGAACATAAGGCCCTGGTCACCCGCGCCGCCGGCTTCCAAGTATTCCTCCGTGTATTCCGTGGTCTTGCCCTTTTTGCCGTTGTGGTCCACACCACGGGCAATATCTGGCGACTGATTGGCCAGGGCGGTCAGCACACCGCAGGTGGAGGCATCAAAGCCTTTTTTACCGCGGTCATAGCCGATTTCGCCAACTACCTTGCGCACAAGGTGGTCGATATCCACAAATCCTTGCGTGGTGATTTCCCCAAAGGTCATCACGTAACCAGTTTTGGTGGCTGTTTCGCAGGCCACGCGGCTGTTGGGGTCCTGGGCAATGAGCTCATCCAGCACAGCGTCACTGACCTGGTCGCAAAGCTTGTCGGGGTGCCCTTCGGTGACCGATTCAGAAGTGAACAGGTACTTGGGCGAATTCATAAACGTTGTTGTCATATGGTTAACCTCCTCAGGTTAGTAATAAAAAACCCCTGCGTTCTGAGGGGCATCATAGGTCCAGACTTGCCTCTCATCTTCCAGTCATTCTCTCTGTCGGAATTGGCACCATGCGGTTAGCTGGTTGCCGAGGTATCATAGGGCCGGTCCCTCCACCTCTCTGGATAAGAGCGCCTTTTAGGGGCTATTCGATTGTGTTGTTATATATCACAAACCATGAAAATTGACAAGACGCGGCCTGCGTGTAGAAGGATATTGACCTGGCCGCCTCCCATCAAGGCGCGGTGACCGTTAAATTATCAAAATAGAATTCCACGTTTGCCTGCTCATACGCGCTGCCAATCAGACCCACATTGCCAACCCGTAAGTCCGAGCTGGTGACGCTGGCGACCTGAGTGCCATTGACCGTGAGCGAGAGCGTTTGGCCGGAGCAGGTGGCGGTGAGGTGGTTGACGCCGGTGGCATGGATGGCCGGGTTCGCGTCTGTGTCGTACAGGCTGGCGTACTCACCGGCCTTGTATTGGTAGATTTCGACGAACCCATCGTTACCGACCGAGAGCACGTGGAAGTTGTTGGTGTCGATGTAACCGCAGATAATGCCATATGTGCTGGAAGGGGCGCTGAGGGTTTGGCGGACGTCCACGTCCACCGTAACATCCCCGCTGATGGTGAGTGTATTTGGGTTGGCCCAGATGTCATTCTTGGGGGTGACGATAGATATCCGGTATTCGCCGTCCGCGTAATCGGTGATATCGCCCTCCTCGAAGGTAAAGCGGTCCCAGCCGCTGTTGGGGTCTGAAAAATCATCCTGGAAAAGGACATCGGCCTGGGCGGGGAGCGTGACGCTGATAGCGGTGGGCTGTGTGAGCGCAGCGGGGGTTGGGGGGACCTTGGTGAGCTTGCAAGCCATGGTCAACAAGACCAGGACGGCGATCGTGAGGCCAATCTTTTTCATCTTAAATCCTGTCTGCCCCGGGTTGATGGGAGGAGGCGATACCTGATTATAAGCGCAGATAAAAAACACAGCCGGCCGCTGTGGTGGCTGGGACGAGAGCCCGACGGGGGCGCACTTCATTTTTTTGCTTATTTAGTGTATCCTTAGGTATTGCTTTATTATTTATCGAGGAGGATGGCATGATTGATGATTTGTACAAGGACAGCCATGAACGCATGGAGACTGCCCTCAGCGTTCTGGAAGAAGACCTCATGGGCATCCGGACAGGCCGGGCTTCACCAGCCCTGGTGGAAAAATTGCTGGTGGAATATTACGGATCCGACCTGCCTCTCATCCAGCTGGCCAGTATCAGCGTGCCTGAACCGCGCCAGTTGATGATTCGGCCGTTTGACGCCTCTTCGTTGAAAGCAATTGAAAAGGCTATTCTTGCCTCAGAGCTGGGGCTTACCCCCTCCAATGACGGCAAGGTGGTGCGTTTGAACCTGCCTCCCCTCACCGAAGAACGTCGCCGGGACCTGGCCCGCATGGTCAGCCGACGGCTGGAGGAATGCCGCGTCGCGATTCGCAATATCCGACGGGATACGATGAAAGACCTCAAGGAACTGGAGAAGGAAAAGCTCATCTCCGAGGACGACTTGAACCTGGCTGAGGACAAGCTGACAACCCTGACCGAGAAGATGGTCGAGCGGGTTGGAGAAATTGGCACCCGCAAAGAACGCGAAATCATGGAGTTTTAGCCTGTGCCCAAAGCCGAGAAGAGCCCTATCCCAGCACATGTCGCCATCATCATGGATGGCAACGGCCGTTGGGCGAAGGCCCGCGGCCTACCGCGCCTGGCCGGACACAGGGCGGGAACGCAAAACTTGCGGCCGATTATCCGCGCCGCGGCCCTGGCGGGGATTAAGTACCTGACGTTTTACGCTTTTTCAACCGAGAACTGGAACCGACCGCGGGAGGAAGTCAGCGGCCTGATGAAGCTGCTGGATGAATTCATTGACAAGGAAACCCAGGCTCTGCACGCGGAAGGCGCGCGTTTGCTGCATATTGGCCACCTGGAAGGGCTGCCCCCCACCTTACAGAAAAAGGTGGAGGACGCCATCGCGCTGACCAGCGGAAACACGCGCATCACGGTTATTCTGGCGTTCAATTATGGTGGCCGGGACGAAATCGTCAGTGCTGTGCGGCGCCTTCTCGCGCAGGGACTGCCCGCGGAGGCCATCGATGAGCAGGCGCTCAGCGGCGCGATGTTTACCGCCGGCATCCCCGACCCGGACCTTATTATCCGCACGTCGGGTGAGCTGAGGACATCCAATTTTCTAACCTGGCAAAGCGTTTATTCAGAATGGGCCTTCCCGAAGGTGAACTGGCCTGATTTCTCTGAGGAAGACCTTACGAACATCCTGCGGGAGTTCGCCCGGCGGGACAGGCGTTTTGGAGGATTGACGGAGTCCTGATGTTTTGGCCGCGGGTCAAATCCATCCTTGTTTTTGTGCCGCTCATGCTGGTTGTCGCTTATGTGGGCGGCGTTTTGTTTTCCTTGTTCTTTTTGGTGGTGCTCGGCGTGGCGGCCTTTGAATATGGCCGGCTGCTTAAAAAGATGGGGTATTACATTTCGCAGCCATTCCTCATTTGCGGTGTGGTGGTGTTGGTGCTCACCCGGCTCGTTTTCGGCTTTGAATATGCTGACCTCGCACTGGTGGCACTCGTCATGGGGGTGGCGGTGCTGGCGCTTTGGCGCTATGAAACAGGGGACGATACCGCGCTGCACACGTTCGCCCTGCACCTTTCCGGCATTTTATACCTGGGCTGGCTGGGGGCTTATTTCCTCTCCTTGAGGGCTTTGCCGGATGGCCGCTGGTGGTTCATCATTACCATCGCGCTGGTGTGGTTGGCGGACCTGGGCGCTTACGTTTTTGGCACGCTGTGGGGGCGGCACAAGATCATGCCGCGCCTTTCGCCCAAGAAAAGTTGGGAAGGCTGGCTGGGGGGTATCCTGTTTGGCGTGGGTTTTGGCGCGATCATCCCCCTGGTTTTACGGCCCGTGTTCGCGGGGGCGACTTCACTGGAGGGGGCTGGATTGGGCCTGACCATCGCGGTGTTGACCCTGTTTGGCGATGTGTTTATGAGCATGCTCAAGCGCCTGGCCAATGTCAAGGACAGTGGCAACGTCATTCCCGGGCATGGTGGCATCCTGGACCGGCTGGATAGCTGGCTGTGGGCCGCGGTGATAGGCTATTACTTCACCCTCTTCATCCGTTAGAAAACAAGGGACTGTTCCCAGTCCCTTGCTATAGTAAATTTGAGGTCCACGCTAAGCTGCCAGGGCTTCCCCGACGATTTCCCGGGCTTCGGCCTGGATGGCTGCCAGGTGTTCCGCGCTTTTTAAGCTCTCGGCGTAAATCTTGTATACGTTTTCAGTGCCGGAGGGGCGGGCGGCAAACCAGCCATTCGCGCTGACCACTTTCAGGCCGCCAATGGGAGCATGGTTGCAGGGGGCTTCGGTTAGCTTGGCCAGGATGGGGTCGCCGGCCATCCGCGTGGCGGGCACCATTTCTGGGGACAGCCTGGCGAGTTTGCTCTTTTGTTCGGGATCCGCGGGGGCGTCCACGCGGTCGTACCAGCTGCGGCCCAACCTGGCTGAAAGGTCCTGGTAATGCAGGCCGGGGTCTTTGCCGGTCACGGCCAGGATTTCCGCGGCCAACAGGTCGAGGATGAAACCGTCCTTATCCGTCGTCCAGGTTTTGCCATCGAAGCGCAGGAAGGAAGCGCCTGCGCTTTCCTCCCCACCGAAGCCAATCGAACCATCCAGAAGGCCGGGGACAAACCACTTGAAGCCGACCGGGACCTCGCAGAGCCTGCGGCCGATGCTTTCGGCGACCTTGTCGATGATGGATGAGGAGACCAGGGTTTTGCCGATGGCTGTATCGGGTGACCAGCCGGGCCGGTTTTGGAATAAGTACCAAATGGCGACGGCCAGGTAGTGGTTGGGGTTCATCAGGCCCACGCTGGGGGTCACGATACCGTGGCGGTCGTAATCCACGTCGTTGCCAAAGGCGATGTCGAAGCGGTCTTTCATGGCCACCAGGTTTGCCATGGCATAGGGCGAGGAGCAGTCCATGCGAATTTTGCCATCGCGGTCGAGCGGCATGAAGGCAAAGCTGGGATCCACCCGGCGGTTCACCACTTCCAGGTTGAGGTGGTACATTTCAGCGAGCGGCTGCCAGTAGTTCACCCCCGAACCTCCCAGGGGGTCCACACCGATGTGAATGCCCGAAGCGGCGATGGCGTCCATGTTGACCACGTTCTTGAGGTCAGTGATATAGGGAGTGACCAGGTCCACCTGGTGGGTTGTGGGCGCGGCCATGGCTTTCGCGTAATCAACGCGGTGAACGTCCCGCAGGCCATCCAGGATAATCTGATTGGCGCGGGTTTGGACCCACTTGGTGGTTTCCGTATCAGCGGGGCCGCCGTTGGGCGGGTTGTACTTGAAGCCGCCATCCTCAGGGGGATTATGAGAGGGGGAGATGACCACACCATCGGCCAGGCCAGTGGCGCGGTTTTGGTTGTAGGTGAGAATCGCGTGGGAAATGACCGGTGTGGGTGTGTAGTGATGGGCCTGGTGAATCATGATTTCCATGCCATTGGCCGCGAATACCTCAATCGCGGTGTAGAGGGCCGGCTCAGAAAGCGCGTGGGTATCCATGCCCATGATGAGCGGTCCGTTAATTCCTGAAAGCTTGCGGTACTCGAAAATAGCTTGGCAAATGGCCAACACGTGGTCTTCATTGAAGCTGCCATTGAGGGATGTGCCGCGGTGGCCTGAAGTGCCAAAGGCAACGGCCTGGGCGGGATTGCCCGGTTCCGGATGAATGGAATAATAACTTGAGATGAGCCTGGGGATGTTGGTGAGATATTCAATGGGGGCTGTTTGGCCGGCAAGCGGATGAATGGGCATAAGGCACTCCTTTTGGACTTTCAGCAATTGTTGCTTTCGCGGCCTGTCAGAGACACCCATCCCGGGGTGAATACTTGCCGGGTCGCGTTCCTAATGACTGTGCAAATTTTATCACAGCGACCCCGCCAAAAAACGAAAACTCCCTGGAGGGTTTTCCTTCCAGGGAGTTTTCTGTCTAACGATTGGGAACGGGTTTACTTGATTTCGTAGACCAGCGAGGCATCAAAGGTAACCACAATCTGGCCGGCTGAAACGGGAACGGTGCTTTCCAAAGCCTTGTCACCACCGCCGCCCATGCCGTAACCGGACTGGTAGACACCCGAAACGTAAGAGGTGTTGGTGACATTGACGCTGTAGATTTGACCCAATTCCACACCGACAGTCGCCGCGGTTGCTTCGGCTTTGGCTTTCGCGTCTGCAATCGCGAGGTCGCGGGCCTGGGCCAGGGCAGCTTCCTTGTTCTGAATGTCAAAGGTGATGCCGTAAATGTTGTTGGCGCCAGCCCTGAGGGTGGTATCCAGCAGCTTGCCAAGGTTGGCAATGTCACGGACAGTCACGTAGAGGGTGTTATCAACCGCGTAATTGCGGCGGATATACTGACCCGTGGTCGGATCGTACTGGTCCGAAGGATAGACGTTGAAGTTGGAGGTTTGGAAGTCCTTGTCTTCGACACCTTCGGATTTGAGGGCATCCTTGATTGCCAGGGCCAGGTCATTGTTAGAGCTCAAAGCGGTGGAGACGTCCTCGGCTTCACTGTGCACGCCGATGTTGATGTAAGCCACATCGGGGACGAGCATAACCTTGCCGGTGCCGCTAACGGTCAGCGTGCGAATTTGCTGCGGAGTGGTCTGCGCTGGAGCGCTGGCCTGGGCGAGGGGTGCCTGACCGCAGGCTGAAAGAACCATCGCGCCAACCAAAAGCGCGGCCAATACAAATAGTGTGTTTTTCTTGTTCATCATAGACTCCTTGGTTAGTGTTTCTGTAAACAAGACGCAGGAGGATTTGAATTTGTTCCAATTCCCGGGGAAATTACCCCGGGCTTTTTGGACGGACCCAAAAAGGAGCACGTGCGGACTGGAAAAAACGAGGATTATTAATGGAACTATTACGCGATAAGGCTGCATGGAGAGAATGGATACATGAAAATACGATAGAATTAAGAGGATAGGAGTATCAGAACCAAAACTTTATGATTAAAACGCATCATATAACTGACGACCTTGAAGCGATGCTCAAGGTCTTTCCCCCGGAGCTGGCAGAAGCCGTTCGGCAGAGAGACAATTTTGATGACTTGCTGGAGGTCGTTATGGACCTGGGCCGCAAGCCCACTGCCCGGTTCGTGGATGGAGAGTATGTGCTTCTCGACCGGCCGGTAATCCAGGAGGACATCGAATACGTCACGGTCAGGATTGGCGATTTTGACGCGGACAATCGCGCGGGCATGGAACGCACCCTGCACCGTATTTCCGCGATTCGCAACCGCCGGGGCAGGATTGTTGGCCTAACCTGCCGAGTTGGGCGGGCGGTCTTTGGCACCATTGACATTATCAACGACCTGGTTACCTCCAACGAAAGCATCCTTATTTTGGGAAAGCCTGGCGTGGGTAAAACCACCATGCTGCGCGAGGCCGCGCGCACCCTGGCTGAAAGCCGCCGGGTGGTCATCGTGGACACCTCGAATGAAATTGGCGGGGACGGCGATGTTCCCCATCCCGCGGTGGGAAATTCCCGGCGCATGCAGGTGCCCAAGCCTTCCCTGCAGCATGAAGTGATGATTGAGGCGGTTGAAAACCACAACCCGGAAGTCATCGTGATTGACGAAATTGGCCGGGAACTGGAAGCCCAGGCGGCGCGGACGATTGCCGAGCGTGGTGTTCAGTTGATTGGTACCGCACATGGCAACGCGCTTGAAAACCTGCTGCTTAACCCCACCCTGTCTGACCTGGTGGGGGGTATTGAATCGGTGACCCTGTCGGATGATGAGGCCCGCCGACGCGGAACCCAAAAGACCGTGCTGGAACGCCGCGCGCCACCGACCTTTACCGTGCTGGTGGAAATCCAGGACCGCAACCATGTCAACGTGCATCGGGACGTAGCCAGCAGCGTGGACGCCATTTTGCGAGGCTACCCTATTCCCCCTGAGCAACGCTATTGGGATGAGAACGGTAAAGTGCATTACGTGCGCAGTGCCCCCACCGCGGCACCGACCGCGCTACAATCCATCAAACGTGGAACGGGCATGGAAAAGACCCCTTTTCAACGCAACGGGCAGGGCAGCACGGAGGAGAAACGCCGCGTGCCTCGTTACCAGGAGTTGATTGGTGAAAGTGAAAAGCAGTTGCCTGGCGCGCGACCCGAGGGGCAGACCGTCAGGAACCTGTATGCCTTTGGTGTGGCGCGGAACCGCCTGTTGCAGGCCATTCGCGCCATGAACGCGCCAGCGCGCGTGGTGCGCACCCTGGATGAAGCGGATACGCTGGTCACCCAGCGCCGGTATTACCGGGAGAGGCTTCAGCCCATCGTGGCCGCGGAAGAAAAAGGCGTGCCCATCTTCGTGATTAAGTCCAACACGGATGACCAGATTGCTCAGTTCCTCTCTGACTTGTTCTCGCTGCATGGCCCTACATCCAATTTTTCGGAGCAGGATGAAGCGATGGCCCAGGCCGAACGCGCGATTGAGGTTATCCGGGCTGGGGAAAAGTACGTGGACCTGATGCCCGCGCCAGCCGCCATTCGCCGGCAACAGCACGACCTGGCCAAGACCGCCAACCTGGTCTCACAATCTTTTGGAAAGGACCCCAACCGGTACGTCAGGATTTACCGGGATTAGCTTATGTTCATCACGCTTGAAGGACCTGAAGGCAGTGGAAAGACCAGCCAGGTACCCCAGCTGGCCAAATACCTGCGTGACCTGGGTTGGGACGTACTCACCACCCGCGAACCGGGCGGGACTGACATCGGGGACCAAATCCGGCAGGTTTTGGTGAGCATGGAGAATAAAGCACTGCATCCACGCACAGAAATATTGCTATTTTTGGCGGCGCGGGCCCAGCTGGTGGAACAGGTGATTAAGCCGGCGCTGGCGGAGGGCAAGGTTGTGCTCTGCGACCGGTATGCAGATTCCACGCTGGCCTACCAGGGGTACGGCCACGGATTGGACCTGCCTGCGTTGCGGTCCATGCTGCAGTTTGCCACGGACGGCCTGAAACCCGATCTGACCATCCTGTTGGATTTGCCGGTGGAAGTGGGCCTGAGCCGCAAGAAAAAGGAAGATGAATGGAATCGCCTGGACGCGTATGAGGTTAAGTTCCACGAGCGCGTACGAGAGGGGTATCATATATTGGCGGGCGAGGAACCTGCCCGTTGGAAAACCATCGATGCCTCACAACCCCGCGAGGTTGTTCAAGAAAACCTGCGCGCGGTTGTTCTGCTATCACTACAAAATCAAAGCTTGATTGCCGACTCTTCCAACTAAAAGAACGAGAGCCAGCTGAAAGGATTGAATGAAGAAGATATCCAGATTTATTATCATATTGCTGGTGGCGGGCATGCTTTTGAGCGCCTGCAAAGTGCAGACAGCCACGCCTCCCACTGAAGAGCCCACCGCGACAACAGAAGTGACAGAAGCGCCGGCGGAAACCACACCAGCAGGCGAAACCGCCGCGACGGTGGACCCCAATGCCACCCCGACCGCGACCCCCGATACCCGCCTTTTTGATGACGCGGGCAAGATGATTTGCACCCCCTCTGAGCCCTTCTTCCCTGAGCTGACTGCTGAACAAAAAGACCAGCTGGCCATGTTCCCGGAAATTTCTGACGCGGATTGGCAAACCGGACCCAAGGATGCCATGCTGACGATTTTGGAATACAGCGATTTCCAGTGCCCGGCCTGCTCCGCTTTTTACGCCGAGCTGGAGAAATTCATGGCGAAATATCCGGACGACGTCCGGCTTGTTTACCGCCACTTCCCGCTGACGAGCTTGCACCCAAACGCCGTCCAGGCCGCCCAGGCTTCTGAGGCTGCGGGGTTGCAGGGTAAATTCTGGGATATGTACCACTCCCTGTTCTCCAAGCAGAGTGAATGGTCCTCCTTGACCTCGGAAGCTTTCACGGACTGGCTGGTGGCGGACGCCAAAGCGCTTGGCCTTGATGAGATTCAATTCAAGACTGACCTGCTGAGCGACGCGATTGTTGAAAAAATCCAGACAGAACTCTCCTACGCGACCTCCATCGGTCTGAATGCCACGCCGACCATCCTGTTGAATGGCCGCCCCTGGCAATACGACTGGTCTTCCGCGACCCTCAGCCTGGTGGTTGAGGTGCTCAAGGCTGAAAAGAACTTGAAGATGGAATGCCCCCCGTTCGTAATTGACCAAAACAAGACCTACACGGCCACCATTACCACCGAAAAGGGCGACCTGGTTATCGAACTGTATCCCAAGGAAGCGCCCCTGGCGGTGAACTCATTTGTTTACTTGGCGCGCGAAGGATTCTATGATGGAATTACCTTCCACCGCGTGATGCATGACTTTGTTGCCCAGACTGGCGACCCCAGTGGAACAGGCATTTCCGGCTCGGGCTACGAATACCGCGAGGAAACTTCGGACGCGCTCACCTTTGATCAACCCTACATGGTGGGCGTGGCCCGGGCGAACACGGCTGGTACGAGCGGTAGCCAGTTCTTCATCACCTATGTGCCTTACAGCTCATTGAATGGTCAGTACACCATCTTCGGGAAACTGATTGCGGGCCAGGATGTGCTGGCGAACATCACGGAACGTGATACCTCCACGAACCCCGAAGCGGCCCCTGGGGATAAAATCCTCAGCATCACCATCAAGGAGAATTAATGACTGATATTCCTGGTCAATCCCCATTAACCAGGTCAAAGACGGATTGGACCAGCTGGTTACAGCTGGTCTTTTCCGTTATCGTTTTTATCGCCCTGGTCGGGATGGGCTTGCTCGTGCTGGTCAGCCCGGTGCTTTCCAGCCTGCCCGGGCAAACAGGCGGGCTTTCTATGGATTCCATGGTGCTCATCATGGGCTTCAGTATGCTTGCGCTGGCACTTTTCCCGTTGCTGTCAACGATTACTTCCGCTCTGCAATTGGCCGGGAAGAAACAGCCAGCCTGGCTGACCGGACCGAAAAACTGGTTGAAGGGGCTGCCCATTCTTGTGGCGCTGCTCATGCTGCTGGCTTGGTTCCTGATTGGGCGGGGGGCCAACCCGGTTTGG
>Ga0116170_10001085_pt1 | contig 28205 bp, 21 predicted proteins | sample AD_JPNHW1_MetaG_FD_89797 | JGI IMG/M metagenome (GOLD analysis project Ga0116170, IMG submission 89797) | Active sludge microbial communities of municipal wastewater-treating anaerobic digesters from Japan - AD_JPNHW1_MetaG | ecosystem: Engineered > Bioreactor > Anaerobic > Digestate | place... | reverse complement strand
GGAACGATGAAATTGACGCCACAGACCCGGATTGAAGGCGAAAATCAATCCGCAAGCAACGTCATATTCTGACTCGCAACAAATTCAAGTCATTGAGACGCTGTCGCGACGAATGCGGGCTAGTGCGATGTCCTGGAAATTCCTTGACGCGAACTCCGCCCCCTTCGTCGAGCTCAGGACTTCGCTTCGAGACGCCCATTCCCCTTCGAGACGGTGGCTACGCCACCTCCTCAGGGCAGGCATGGGCTCCTCAGGGCGAACGGATCGTCGACCTTCCTCCAGGACGCGACACGCGGATCCGTCCCCGGTGGACGGATCCGCGATGGTCAGGAGTCAGCGTGCTGGCGGCGCGATCTCCAGGCGGATCCTTCCGCCCTCGATGATCGCGATGGGTCTGCCGCTTGCCGGGAGGGCCCGTGCGTCGAGGCGGCGTCCGATCGCATCGAAGCGCGGAGTCCCCTCCGCCTGGAGTCGGAGAGCGGATCCACGGAGAGCGTCGCCGATTCCGCTGAGGCTCTTCATCTTCACGAACCGCAATGCGGATCGGGTGCCGATGGTGACCATCCCCGCCGCCTTGTAGTGGATGTTGTCGGTGGGCAGCCCCTTGGTGTCCACGGTGTCCACGTTGGTCAGCTTCTGGGTCAGGGCGATGTCGGCGGCGCGGATCTTCGCGTTGTTGGTCCACATCGACTGCACGTCGATCATCGGGAGGATCACGGGCAGGTCGGGGGTCTCGGCCTTGGTGCGGATATCCTTCACCAGGTTGGTCAGGTTGGTTTCGTACTGGTTGGACAAGGTGCCGTCCATGGCGTCGAATTCGCCTTGCAACCAGACGAATCCGGCCCATTTCGGAGTGTACAGCGAGGTGTCGAAGGCCGAGGAGAAGTTCTTCAGGGCCGCATCGATCGATGACATCATGGCTTTGTAGTAGGTGCCACCGGTACCGTTGTTGGAGCTGGGGGGAAGCCATTCCGATGCCTTGCCCAGGTAGGTTCCCGAGCGGGCCACCTTGATGAAGGCCATCTTCTTGCCGGGGAAGGAATCGGCGAGGACCTTGCCGAAGAAGAGTTCCGGGCCGAACTGGGAGGTGGTGGCTCCGAATCCCGGCCCCAAGGTGGACCACTTCTTCATGCGGGAGGCGTCGCCTTCCGCATCCAGGTAGATCTTGATGTTCTCGTAGGTCTTCTTCTGGTCGGTGGTCAGGTCGTTGGTGCTGGTTCCCAAGCCCACCATGTTCGATTGGCCGGAGAACAGGAAAAGTGGGACCTCCGTCTTGGCGAAGGCCGCTCCGCATGCGGTCGCGAGGGCGACGGTGGTCCATTTTCGCAAGGGAGGGAGGGCAAGGGTTCGACGTGTCGTCATGGATGGTTCTCCCAGATCGGTGTTGCCACTACAGTAGGAGGCGATGGCCGGTTCCGGTCTCCGTTGACCGGAATCCCCGTTGTCTGGGGTACAACAGACCGTTTGCTCCGCGCCGCCGGGTGCGGACAAAGGTGTCACCAGAAACTTTGGTAGAATCGACCAAACGTCAGGAGGGAATGGGAGTGCGTGGGATAGATTCCAAGCTCACTCGGTTTCCGGACCTCCATCAAGGAGCTAATACCCATGATCCGTTCCCACTCCACCCTTCGATTCAGTGCCCGCCTCGCGGTGTCCGTCGTCGCCATGTGCGCCGCCGCGGCGCTGGCCCAGGACCCTGATCCTTGCACGCAAACCACCGCTCCGACCGGCGGAACCCTCCGCACGACCGACGGCATGGGCGGCTCCGGCGACAGCCACTACGAGCTGTGGCACGACGGTGGTGGCTCCATGAAGATGACCACATACAACAAGAATGCCGCCTTCAAGGCCGAATGGAACAACGCTGGCGACTTTCTCGCCCGCGTGGGTCTCTACTGGGGGAACGGAGCGGCTTACACCACCTATGGCGACGTGGTGGCGGATTACAACTTCACCAAGTCGGGCTCCGGTGGCGGCTACTCCTACATCGGCATCTACGGCTGGACCAAGAATCCCTTGGTGGAGTATTACATCGTCGAGAACGGATTCGGGAACTACCCCCCCAATGCGAGCGCCCTGGGCGGAGCCCAGAACAAGGGTTCGCTCACCGTGGATGGCGACACCTACGACATCTACACCTACACCCGCCGCAACGCCGCCAACATCCTGGGCCAGAACCAGGACTTCCCCCAGTTCTGGAGCATTCGTCGCAAGGCGCGCACCTGCGGCCGGATCTCCATCTCCGAACACTGGAAGAAGTGGAACGAAGTGGGCTTGAAACTCGGAAACATGTACGAAGCGAAGCTCCTGGTCGAGGCGGGTGGAGGCCAAGGCTCCTTCGACATGACCTACGGTCGAGTTTGGGCCAACAAGATCAGCGACGTGGATCGCCATCCCGCCACTCCCAAGGTCACCAGGGTTGGAGAAGCCACCTGGGCCAACGGCAAGGCTGGAACCCTCACGCTCGTGACCCTGGACGGCAAGGTGGTTTCGTCGGTCCGACAGGAAGCGTCGCAGTCTGCCACCATCCCCACCGCGAAGTTGGCCAAGGGCGTGTACATGTTGCGCTTCCAGGGCGAAGGATCCGCTCCCGAATCCCAGAAGTTCCTGGTGGACTGATCGGTTTCGGCAAAGATCCGCAGTCGTCGAATTCCTGCCTCCGGAAAAGCAGTTCCGGGGGCTTTTTCGTGTCGTATCGCAGGTCCGTCGCCGAGGCCTGAGGCTCGAGCGGATCGGGAGCGATGCCCGCTGGGAATTCCTTCAGGCTACCATCGAGCGGCGGACCATGGCCAGGCAGGGGATCTGCACGATCTCGTCCCGGGCGCCTTCGCGAGGTCCGGTCAGGTGGCGCAGGCAGGCCGAAGCCAGGCGACCCTCGTCGAAGTGGATGGAGGTGAGGCCGCGTTCCCGCGAGGTGTGGATGTCGTCGAATCCGGCCAGGGAAATGTCACCCGGAACCTCCTTGCCCTTGCGCTGGAGCCAGTCCCAAGCCAGATGGGCGACCTCGTCGTTGGCCAGGATCCAGGCGTCGGCGTCCGACCTCAGTGCCTGTTCGAACAGCCCGGACAATCTCTGGCAGAGGGTGCGTCTGGCCAGGAGCAGCCCCAGCTTCCGGACGATCTCGTCGATGCCCGGCTCCAGGGATGCGCCCAGGTGGGTGCGCATCCGGCTGGCGTCGAACCAGAAATCGGAGGATTCCACTTCGGGTTCCCGGTAGACGGAAAGGAGCGGCTCCGTCGCCTTGCAGACCAGCGCTCCCCGGCCGTCCAGGGCGTCTCGGATGCCTTCCAGGCGCCGTTCGGCCCAGGTGGCTCCCTGGAAGGGCGAGATCCACGCGATGCGGCTGCGGCCCGCCGACAAGGCGATTCGAGCCAATTTTCGTCCGGAATCGGACGAATAGGCGGTCTGGAAGTAGCGCAGGTTGGATGCGGTCAGGAGGGTTCCGCCCCGGGGGCGTTCGTTCCACACCGCGGTGGGGATTCCCGAGACCGCGGCTCGTTCCAGGAGCCAGGATTCCTCGCGGATGTCCCAGAGGGAAAGTGCGATCCCGAGGGCGTTCTCGCAGACCGTGCTCCAGTCGACGGACTTGCCGTCGATGGTGTGGAATCTGCCGTCTCCGGCGAATCCGTAGGTGTCCAGGGTCAGGCCCATGCGCAGCACCTGGAGTTCCAGTTCGTGATGGAACCGTCGAGGGCGTTCGAAGTCGCACGTCCTGCCCCGCGGATCGCAGCGACGGATCAGGACGATCCGATCGCTCCGTCCCCGAGCGGGGACCGGGACCCGGCCGCCACGGGGGAGGGCTTCCAGATGCCCCTGCTCGATGAGTCTGCGGATGGCCTTGCGCAGCGTGGGCGCGCTTGCGGTCCGTTTCGCGGCGGCCTCCTCGCCGATCCCCACCACCATGCCGGGACGGAGGAAACCCGACTGGATCTCTTCGATGATCTGCTGAGCGATGCGACTGGACTTGTCGATGGCCGGACCTCCTCGGGGCATCAAGGGGGGACGGCGATCCCACCGTGTCCCCGGTTACCTGGAGTCACCAATTTATGGTGGCAGGTGTTGTCCTGCATCGCGTTGTGGACCCGGTCGTTTTGTAGAAACGATAATGGCACGATTGTGGCAGATTATCCGGTGCAGATTCGGGATCCAGACCGTAGTTTTCATCCACTGTGAGGATTTTTCGTCGTTTCCAGACCCTTGGCCTGTGCGTTTTCGCGTTGCTTTCCTGCAGGAAGGAAGAGTCTCCTCCTGCTCCGGTGGCGCCTCCCGTCGTCCAAACCCGTCATGGCGTGGTCCTGACCGGACTGCGCGTGGCGGAAGCCGTGGTGGAGCCCGGGGCATCCTTGGGGAAGATCCTCGCCTCCCAGGGTTTGCGTGCCGCGCAGGTCCATCGGACCGCCCAGGCGACATCCGGTGTCTGGGATCTCCGGAAGCTGCGCGACGGTGATTCCATCACGTTCTTTCGCGATTCCGCCACCGGAGGACTCCGCCACATGGTGCTCCGTCCGGATCCGTACCACTGGATCCGGTTCGACCTGGATTCTCTCCCCAAGGTCACCAGGATCCGCCGACCCGTGGATACCGTCCGCAGGGAGGTGCGCGGGACCATCGAGTCCTCGCTCTGGAACGTGATGGTGGCCAAGGGGCTTTCGCCTTCGCTGATCGGGAGGGTTTCGGACATCCTGGCCTGGCAGGTGGACTTCTTCGCCCTGCAGACCGGAGACGAAATCTGTCTGATCTACGACGAGCTGCGGGTGGACGGTCGGGTGGCCGGGGAAGGCGACATCCACGCCGTGTCCTTCCGGCAGGGGGATTCCGTGTCCCGCGATTTCCTGTTCCGCCACGGCGATCTCGACGGGTACTACGACGAACACGGTCGTCCCAACCGCAGGGCCTTCCTCAAGGCCCCCCTGCAGTATTCGCGGATCAGTTCCAGGTTCACCGGAGCGCGGATGCATCCCGTGCTGCGGATCGTGCGGCCGCATTTCGGGGTGGACTACGCGGCTCCCGCGGGGACTCCCGTGGTGGCGCTGGGCGACGGCACGGTGATCCAGAAAGGATGGATCGGAGGGGGAGGCAACAGCCTGAAGATCCGCCACGGGAACGGATACATCACGGGCTACATGCACCTGAAATCCTTCGCTTCCGGCGTACGGCAGGGATCGCGCGTCCGCCAGGGAGATCTGATCGCCTTCGTGGGATCAACGGGGCTTTCCACCGGCCCGCACCTGGATTTCCGGGTCTGGGACGGCTCGCGTCCCATCGATCCGTTGCGCATCTCCAGTCCGCCCTCGCCACCCTTGCCGGATTCCCTCCGGGTGGTGTTCCAGTCGCGCATCCTGCCTCTGGTGGCCGCGCTGGACGGTCGGGATACCGCCGCTCCCAAGGTGGTCGCCCAGGCGCCCTGAGGCCGGACCGAAGGGGCTTCCTGCCGGTCAGTTCTCGGGGTGGTTGCCCCAGGGATTCCAATCCACCCAGCGGGGATCGTCGCCCAGCCACTGCGCCTGTCGCCGCCATCCGTCCAGGAGCACGTCCTGGCAGGTTTCCTGGTCCACCGTCTTCAATGTGCCGGCGGATTCCATCCAACGGATCTGCCGACGGAAGGTTTCCACCAGCGGCACGGTGGTGGAGAATCCGAGGTCGCGTTCGGCCTTGGCGTTGTCGTAGACGCTGGGGAACCGGTAGATGAACCACACGCCCAGCGAACGGCGCGGAGCCACCTCGCGCAGCCACGTGGACGGGATGTGGACGATTTCCGTCCTTCCCTGGGCGGCTTCGCCCATGGCGCGGTAGACGCCGTTCCAATCGGTGTGCTCGTGGCTGGTCAGATGGTAGTCGTTGGAGAACGCCTTGGGGTTCCCGAGCGTCGCCACGAAGCCCCGCGCGACGTCGGAGACGTGGGAGATGGCCCATGGACAGGTTCCGTCGTCCATCAGGATCACGGGCAGGCCCTGGCGCATGCGGGACACCAGGGAATCGTCGAACAGGATTCCCGAGGCGGTGGCTCCCTCGCCGGTGGTGTAGCTGGGCCGCACGACGGTGGCCTGGGTGCCGTCCCTGCCGGATGCGTCCAGCAGGATGCGTTCGATGGCGGCCTTGTTGACGCCGTACATCCCGAAGGGGCGGCGTGGGGCGGTCTCGGCGATGGGAAGCCTCGCGGCGGGGCCGCCGTAGACGCATGCGGTGGAGCAGAGGACCACCTGGGCCGTCTTGCCCCAGAACGTGTCCACCAGCTGCGTGCCGTTTTGCGGCACGAAGGCGGCCATGTCGATCACCGCGTCCCATCTGCGGCCTTCCACCGCCTGTTCCAGCGAGCCCGTCTCCCAACGGTTGCCGTGCAGTCGTTCCACTTCGCCTTGGAAGCGCACCTTGGTTTCACCGCGGTTGAACAGGGTGACGCGATCGCCACGGTCCAGAAGCTGCTGGACGATGGCGGTGGAGATGAGGCCGGTGCCTCCGATGACCAGGACTTCCATGGATGGGAAAGATAGAATCTGTAGCGCTTCAGCTCGGGTGAGAGCTAGTTTGGTGTGAGCGGAATGTCACCGAATTCGGTGGATTCGAGGACTTCGCCCCCTTTGATACAAGGTCCGAATGGTAAGATTTGGCTGGAAGTCCCGCGCGCGCTGTCCATCATCGATTTCAGAGAGGTTCGACCATGAGAACCAACGCAATAGAAAAGCTGTTCATCGCGATTCTGGGACTGCTCGCATCGACTCACTCGGCGAGAGCCTCGAATATTTCCTTGTCCGGTACTGTTGCTGATCTCGAAGGAAGGCCATTGTTCGGTGTCGGCGTGCTGCTGGCGCCGACGGATACCGCCACCGGGACCGACAGCACTGGATCCTGGGGTATTTCCAGTCGGACATCGAATCTTCCTCGCCAAACCTCCGATGGTACGAACGGGACCGTTTGGTCCCAGCGCCAGATCGTTCGTGAAGGAAACCGGTTGAGTGTCCTGTATGCGGGCTTCGATGTCGATGGGCGGAAACGACTCACCTGGAACCCGCCCATCCTTGCGGACCGCACGGCGGCGGCACGCTCCGCGGCAGCCTCTTCCGACACCGTGTACTTCTCCTGGAACGGTCGATTGCGGAAAAGCATCATCCCTCCCTCCCTCACCGTTGGAGCGGTTGGGACCGTGCGGATCGATACATCCACCAAGGATTCGGACATCCGTTGGAATACCTCCAAGTTCGATTATGGAAAGCTGGTGGATTCCCGAGATGGCCAGGTATACCGGACCATCACTCTCGGTTCGCAGATCTGGATGGCTGAAAACCTCAATTTCAAGGTCGACAGCTCGGCGTCCGCGCTTGGGTCCGTCGATTCCGCCGCCAAATACGGAAGGCTCTACCAATGGACGGCCGCGATGGGTCTTCCTGCCTCCAACAACGCAACCAGTTGGGGCGGATCCGACGTCAAGCGCCGAGGCGTCTGTCCGGTCGGATGGCACATTCCTTCGAACCAGGAATGGTCGACGTTGATCAGGCATGTGGATCCGGGTGCCACAGGTCTGGGAACAAAGCTCTTCTCCATCGGAGGTTGGAAGGACGTTACGGTTCCTTCGGGTTCGACGGAAGCGTTCGGTTTTCGGGCTTTGCCTGCCGGATACCTCTGCTGCGGAGATTTCCAGCATCCTGGTACCCCGAGATACCTTGGAATGGATACTTGGTGGTGGAGTTCGTCCGAAGGATCGACGCCAACGACGGCCTCCAACTTCTCCAAATCCGGAATCGCCAGTGGAGAGAAGACCCTCGGGTATTCCGTTCGATGCCTGAAGGATAGCGCCGCACCGATCACGAAACCGGACACCATCATCGATACCATTTCGGATCTGGCGAAGCTGCCCAAGGACCAGGGCGGCGTCAACCTCCAGGTTCCGAAGGGAACGAAGACGAAGCCTGTCAATGGAACCCCCGACAGCGCGACATACGGCTATTACGTGTACCTGCCGAGCGGGGCTCTCGATTCGTCGACGTCCTTCCGATTCCCCCTGCTCATTTCCCTGCATGGATCGGGCTATTCCGAGAATGCCGGACTGAGCGCACAGATGGGGATCTGCGTCGAGTACCTGATCGCCAACAACAAGTGGCATCCGAACTATCCGTTCATCGTTGCCACACCTCAGAACCATGCCGACAACGGCTGGAACACGACGGAGCTCAACAACTACATCGCCTACATGGTTGCCCACTATCCCGTGGATCCCAAGCGGATCTACATGGTGGGCGCGAGCATGGGTGCGATCGGGATCTACAGCTATCTGACCAGCATGGGCTCGAAGAGCCTGGTTGCGGCGGCGGTCCCGATTGCCGGCACCGCCTCCACCACGAATGCGAAGAATGTTTCGGTACCCGTCTGGGCCTTCCATGGTGCGAAGGATGCGGCGGTTTCGCCCACCAACGACAAGGCGTTCATCGCAGCCGTCCAGGCCGCGCATCCGGAGCTGGATGCGAAGATCACCATGTTCCCCAACCTGGAACACGAGTGGAACATCTGGTACTACGTCTACTATCCGGATGGCATTGCCGAAGAGACCGTGAAGGATGGCCGTACGAACGTCGATCCAGCATACGCGCCGTATGACAGGGGGATCTACGACTGGATGCTGCTGCACAAGAAGCCGTAGTCCGGAGACCGATCGAACGGGGGGCATTGGATCCCCTCGGATGCGATTGCGGTGAAAAAAGGCCCGCCGGAGGGTTTCCGACGGGCCGAAGGGAATCGAGCGATTGGCGGATGCGGGCCTCAGGCCCCCACGGTTTCCCGCGCGGAGGACTCCACCGGGGATTCGTCCGACTCGCAGCTCACCAGGTTCAGCGGATCCTGGGTCACCTCGCCGCGCAGACCGCGCGCGACGTTGTGGGCGAAGATCTCGATGCGGCTGACCACGTTGGGAGGATAGGCGTTGCCGTCGTTCTCGATGGCGATGACGGGAAGGCCGCGGTTGCGCGCCCATGGGCTGTAGGTCGCCTCGATCAGACGCCCGGGAAGGCAGGCGAACGGGGAGATGATGGCGATGCCGTCCCAGCCGTTCTCCATGGCCAGCGCCGAGACCGCCGGAGATAGCGAGGCTTCGGATTCCAGCTCCGGATCGCCGAAGTCCAGCGACCGCTTCATGATGACTTCCATGTCGTGGGGGGCTTCCGCCACCAGACCGCACTTGGAGAGTTCCTTCAGGAGCTTGACCTCCTGGTGGTGCTTCCAGAGAATCTCGATCTTGAGCATGGCGAGCTTGCGGGCCTGCCACGAGAACGGACGCTTCAACAGAGGAAGGGCCATCATCTGCTTCTTGTAGCGGCGCACCTGGTCCCAGTCCAGGTAGTGGATCCACTCGGAAAGGCCGGTGATCTTGGGCACGATCTGGCGATCGGTGAGCAGGTTGGTGAGCGGTCCCACCGAGTACTCGTCGCGACGCACGAAGATCTCGCCCACCACCAGGACCTTGCGAGCCTCGGCGAGCGTCTTCTTGAGGGGAATCGCACGCAGGCGTGAAGTCCAGACGGGCAGGGCGTCCCACATGTGCTTGACGCCCTTCTCGGCGAAGAGCACCATCTCCTCTTCGATCTTGTCCATCGTCTTCCTGGCGGCGGGCCAGTCGACGGCCAGGGCCTGGAGGGTGTTGCGGATGTCGCGGAAGTAGTCGGAGAACAGCACGCATACCCAGGCGCTCGTGCTCCAGCTCTGGCCCAGTTCGGTGTACGAGTTGTCGGAGTTCAGCGAAAGGCAGATCACGTTGCGGTAGCCCAGCTCGCGGAACAGGTTCTCGTAGAAGATCGCGTACTGGCCGGTGCGGCAGGGGCCGGTGGTCAGGGGCATGAACAGGACGTACACCCGGTTGGGGTCGATCTCGTTGTTGGCGAACCAGTCCAGGAACGATCCCAGCACCAGCAGGGACGGGATGCATTCCTTGCCGGAGGCCACCGCGCGGGCCCGCGAGGCGGTGTGGAAGTTGGGTTCGGGCAGGGGCTGGGAATCGATCCCGTGACCACGGGAAAGAGCCGCCAGCAACCGCGTGCCGGTCTGGCCCATGGAGGGCCAGAGAAGCTTCACGCGCTTGTCGGTGAGGTCGATCACCTCGTTGGTGTTGGCGTTCTGCAGGCAGGTCTTCTTGCCTTCCAGGCGGATGTTCCAGTCGCGCGGCGACAGCATGACGTCTTCCGACATGTTCGCGCGCCGGTAGCCTTCCACGATGTCCAGGAACGCCTCGATGCGGGTGTCGACGCCGGCGTCGGCCGTGTGGCTGTCCAGCTCCAGGATCAGGAACGGCTTGGTGTTGTGGATCCAGCGGAGGTAGTGCAGGATGAAGCTGTCCGGTGCGCAGGAGAAGTTGGACACGAAGCAGAGGAAGATGTTGGGATTGTCCTTCACCTGCACCGCGGCCTTCAGGTTCTGCTGGCCGTAGTACCAGTACATGTTGTCGGTGATCTGCTCCTGGGCGATCGGCATGAAGTCGAAGGGGATCACCGTGTATCCGCGGGTGGCGAACTTGCGGGGGATCCCCATGTTCGCCTGGGCCGTCAGGGCGTTGTACGGACGGCCGCAGAGCACGATCACCGGCCGCTTGGCGGTCTTGGCCGCATCCACCACTTCCTGTCCGATGCGTCGCCCTTCGGCGTAGCAGGCCCTCTGACGCTCGATGGCCACCTTCCAGGCCGCCTCGCCCTGGGCCTTGGTGAACCCGAGCTGCACGGCCATGTCCACCAGCGGTCCGCGTCCCGCTTCGAAGCCGTTGGTGAAGTCCACCACGGGGCGCAGGATCTTGCGGTCGTCCAGGCCCAGGGCGGTGCGCAGGTAGTACGGAACACCCTGCATGATGGGACACAGGCAGGCGTGTGCGTCCTCCTGGTAGGAGGGCATCGACTTGAACTGGGGCAGGAAGTACCACTCGACGTCGGACTTGCGGGCGGTTTCCGTCGTTCCGTGGACGATTTCCGCCGGGTAGCAGTAGCTGGATTCGCACTTGGCCACGCCACCTTCGTCGATCTTGGAGACAAGGCGAGGACGGACTCCCAGCTGGGCGAAGAAGTTCGAGTAGAGGGGCCAGAGCGAATGGATGCTGAAGCTTTCTGGCACCGCCACGACCGTCGCCGATTCCGGGACGGCGGACACGTCGGCCGCGAACGTCTCGAAGTAGAGTTCGTGGCGCTTTTCCACCCAATCCACGGAGGCTTCTCCGCCGATGGCCTTCTTGCGGGTGTTCGCGTACTTGTTGCAGCGTCCCCCGAAGTGGTACTTGCTGCCGCCCACCTCGAGGATCTGGATGGGGCAGTTGTTGTCGCAGGCCTTGCAACGGTAGGTCTTGCCGTGGCTCACCTCGCGGGCGAGGATGTCGGCGATGCTCCAGCGGCCTTCGTCCAGTTCGCCGTTCTGGTTCTTCTCCAGCGCCAGGAGGGCCACGCCGAAGCATCCCATGAGCTCCGGATCCGGGGGCACGATGATGTTCTTGCCCAGGAGCGAGGCGAACGCCATGGGCACGGCGGGATTCTTGGCCACGCCGCCCTGCAGCACGATGCGGTTGCCGACGCGGCGGTTGCCCACGACGCGGTTGAGGTAGTTGGAGACGATGGACAGGACCAGTCCGGCGATGATGTCGTCGCGGGTGGCGCCCTGCTGGATGGCCTTGCGGATGTCGGAGTTGATGAACGCCGAGCAGTGTTCGCCGAAGCGGAGCGGGGCGGTGGCGGCGAGCGCCGCGGGCCCGATCAGTTCCGGGCTGTGGATGTCCAGGTCGCCGGAGGCGGATTCCTCGAGGAACGATCCGGTGCCCGCGCTGCAGGCCTCGTTCATCGCGTAGTCCACGGGAACGCGGTTGCGCAGGTGCACGTACTTGGCGTCCTGTCCGCCGATCTCGAAGATGGTGTCGATGTCGGGATCGAAGTAGGTCACGCCCACTGTGTGTGCGATGATCTCGTTGTAGACGCCGCCGGTCTCGCAGAACACGCCCAGGAGTTCGCGGGAGCTGCCGGTGGTGGACACCAGGCGGATGTCGATGTCGGCGTCGGGCCCCAGGATGGGCTTGATCTGCTCGCGCACCGATTCCATGCACTTGCGCAGGGCGTTGATGGGGTCGCCCAGGGTGCGGCCGTAGTGGCTGGCCACGATCTCCTTGGTCTCCATGTCCAGGAGCACCACCTTGGTGGTGGTGGAGCCGCCGTCGATGCCCAGCACGAACTTGCGTCCGGGCTTGATGGCCGACCGCTGCGAGGGGGCGAAGGTGACCTTGTCGCTGGCGAGCTTCAGGGAAGGCGCGCGCGGGTAGCTCACCGCGGCGTCGCCCATGAGCTCGTCGATGGCGGGCAGGGGGGTGCCTTCGGAGATGGCCATGTCCGCCATTCCCCAGGCTTCGAACCAAGGCGCCTCCTTGGGGACGATGAATTCCACCTGGGGGAGTTCGTCGCGCAGGAACTTGACCAGATGGGGATTCTTCGTGGCGCCGCCGGCCAGGATCACGCGGCCCTTCTTGATGCGGGCGCGGGAAAGGAAGTCCACCACCTTGCGGCTCATCACGTTGGAGAGCGAAAGCACGATGTCGTGCTTGTCGGCTTCGCCCTTGTTGAGCTTGTGCGTGCAGTCGCTCTTCATGAACACCGAGCAGCGGCTGGACAGCTTGCACACCTGCGAGTTGGCCACTTCGGGCTCGAACACCGCGTCCACCTTCAGGCCCATGCGCTTGAGCTGCTGCCCGAAGAACTCCCCGGTGCCGGAAGCGCACTTGTTGCCCGCGAAGGTGTTGAGGATGCGAAGATTCTTGTCCAGGGTGTAGACCACCAGGTCTTCGCCACCCACGCTCACCACGGCGTCGGCCTGTTCTCCCAATTTCTGGACGGCGCGTTCCACCGCGGCCGGGGCGATGCGGTCGGAGACACGGAATTGCCTGCGTCCCTCCTGGCCGGTGACCAGAGCGGGGATTCCGGGCTGGACTCCCTTCTCCTCGAGGATCCGCCGGAGGGTTCCGGGAAGATCTCCTTCGTGGGGTCGGACTTCCGACCATGCCACATTGCCGTCCTCGATCCGGCAAACTTTGACACTGGCGGAACCGATGTCAATGCCAAGCCCTTGGCGGGAAGCGGTGTGGTTGGATGCGGTGGACATAGTAGCTCCTGGTGGGTTGGCTCTCTTCGGAAGTTGGGCCGACGAAGAGTTCTGGAAATGTAGGTCCTGAACTCCCCTTCGAGGGTGCGGTTTCTGGTTTTAAGGGGAAAAACAGATCTTCATGTATTGAAGCAACCATACTCGTTTTTTGCGCACCGCGCAATGTGGATACATTCCCTATCCATGGAAGCCTTGGAGAATGTCTGGTTGCACTTGGGCGATCCCCATCACACGGTGCAAAGCTGGGGAAGCATCCCCGGAAAGTTCGAACCTCGGGAAGTTCCGGCGGGAGTGCTCCAGGATGGGGGAATGGTCGTGCGGCTTCTGTGCGCGGGCGGTTTTTCGGGAGATGGCCTGGAGCGGTTGCCTGACGGAGGGGTTTGGGAAGTGGTTTCCACCCAGGAAAAGACCAGGTACGTGCTTGGCCAGCGTCTGTGGCTCAACCCGAAACCTCCCTGCGGGATCTGCCCGGCTTGCCTGGCGGGATGCGCCCGATCGTGCGTGGATGCGGGGCGTCCCACTTCCGGGCCTGGTTGGATGTCGTCGCCGCGCATGTTGCATCCGTGGGCGGTCCGCCGTGGAGTGGTTCCGGTTCCGGCCACCGTTGCGCCGGAATCGTTCTCCTGGATTCTCCCCATGGCCCGTGCCCTGCGCGTGCGGCGCACGGTGGCCAAGCGGGAGAGGGTGGTGGTGGTGGGCTCCGGAGTCCAGGCCTTGGCGATGGGGATCGCCTTGCAGGGACCCGGAAACCGCATTCTTCTGGATCCCACCAAGGAATTGGCGTTGCTGGGACCCTTGGGGTTCCAGCAGGTTGTCGGGGAGGCATCCGGGCTAGCCGAGATCTTCCCGGAAGGGACGGACCTGGTGGTGGTCACGGAATCGTCGCCTGTGGTGGCGGATGCCTTGCGATGCCTGGGGTGGGGTGGTGTCGTGGTGCGGTTGGATTCCCCGGGGGAGGGGGAATGTTTCGCGTCCCCGGACAAGGAGCCGACCTGGATCCATCAGCGGAGCGTGTCCGGAGAAGATCTTGTCGCCGCTGTTTCCCGGATCGCGGAGGTGTCCGGTTTCCTGGAGCGGATCCCGCGGACGGTCGTTGGTCCGGAGGCGCTCCCGCACCTGGATCGATTCACATCCCTTTGGACGGTGGTGGAAGCATGCGCGCCTTCCTACTGAGTTTCAAATGGGCCGCTCGAGGGATCGGGGTGGCCATGGGGCAGCGGAACTTCCGCATCCATCTGGCGGCACTGGTGGTGGTGGTCACCCTGGGTTTCCTGGTGGGCCTCTCCCGGATGGAGTGGCTCGCGATCCTCCTTGCCTCGGGAATGGTGATCAGCGCCGAGGCCATGAACACCGCCTTGGAGCTGGTCTGCGACGCAGTGACCCGCGAACGTCATCCTCTGATCGGTCAAGCCAAGGATGTGGCGGCGGGAGCGGTCCTCCTGGCCGCCCTTTGCGCTTGCGTGGTGGGATCGATTGTCTTCGGAGGGAAAATCCTTTCTCCCTAAACCTTTGCGTCCGATGAATCTCAGCAGAATGGGGAGACGATTCGGAGGGAAGGAAACCCCCAGGGATGAAGTATTCCGTAGTGTTCCGTAGTGTTGGAATCTCATTGGATCCGATCAGGTATCGCAATTTCCTGATTCCTTCCTATGTTTCATTCTCATGCCCTTGTTGTTACAACTGCGCACGAATTTGAGATTTTTTTTCATTCACGGCTGGACGCTTCTGCTGCTTTCGTTCCCCAATCTTGCTTGGGCGTTTTTTGCCGAGAATGTTCCATCCAAGTTGCGATTCTTGCAGGTGGCATTCTCGCTTTGTCCTATTGTTATTGTATGGCTTTTGCTTCGTCAAAAGTGGATTTTATATCTAAGTGTTGTTTTTGCTTTCATGGTTCCTTTTGAAGTTTATCACATCATCTTGTTGAAAGATGCCTCCAGCATTGGCATGATCGGTACTCTTTGGGATTCTAATCCTGCAGAGATTTGGGAAAGAGTCTGCTCAAACAAGCTCGGATTTTCAGTGGCAATCCTCATTCCCATCATGCATATGGGATTCCTTTGGGGGCAACGAAATGTATTGGCGATGCGGCCAAAAGTTAAATCATCAATTGCATTGGGGTTGATTTGTGGAATGGGCTCCCTGGCTTTGCCTGTCCATATATTTCGATATCCGATTCCTCGGATAAACAAAGAGATTTTGATTTCAGAAAGTGTCGCGAGAACTTTTCCTGTCACCGGACACTTCAAAGTGATTCGCTTGTGGACACTTGAAAGTGATTCACCTGGCGATCGGGGAGAAAGTTAACCACCGTCTGTTTCGGGCTTTCGCTTTCGGCCCGTCCGGTAGGACTTTCCTTCGATGGGGATGATCTCGGCTTGGTCGAGGAAGCGGTCCAGGATGGCAGAGGTTGCTGCATTGTCGCCCAGGATCTTGCCCCAGTCCTCGACCGGCCTGTTGGTGGCGATGATGGTCGCGCCACGTCCGTGTCGTCGGTGAATGATTTCGAGGAAATCCTCGGCGGCGTTGGTCGGCAAGGACCTCATCCCAAATTCGTCGACGATCAAAAGCTGAGCCTGGGTGAGTTGCTGGATTCTCTTGCGACGATGGTCGGTCTGCGCCGCCTCGGCCAGCTCGTCGACCAGATCGAATGCCGATCGGTAGGTCACAGTGTACCCCTGGAGGATGGCGTTCATGCCCATGGCAGTGGAGAGGTGGGTCTTGCCTACGCCTGGCGGTCCGATCAGCAGGATGTTGCTGGCTTGTGCGACAAAACGCGTCGTGGCCAGTTCCATGATCCGCCGCTTGGGAATGGTCGGATTGAATCCGAAATCGAACTCCTCGATGGTCTGTCTGGCGGGCATGCGGGAGAATTTGAAGCGTCGTTCCACCAGGGTGTTCTGTCGCTTGTCCATCTCGTCGTCCAAGAGTGCGTCGAGGAATTCCAGGTAGTCGCCATCGCTTGCCCGGGCTTGCATCAATCGCCCCGGCAGCGCCTGGGCCATGCCGCTGATGCGGTAGGCGCGCAGCTTCTGCTGGACGGATTCGATCGTCGGGATAACGGTGTTTTTCTGGCTCATCGGGCCACCTCCAGCACGCGGTCGCGCACCACGTCCGCATACTCACCCGGATCGCGGATCAACCGGTGTTCCTGCTGCAGATCGCCACGGAGCTCGTGCCCGTCGTGATCGGGAGGCGAATCGATCTCTTCTACCAATTTCTGGCAGATTGTCTGCATCGTATTCCAGGTCGGATTCCGAAACGCTCCCGCCTTCTGGCAGGCTTGTTCCAGGACGTGGACTCCAAAGCGCCGGGAAAGATCGATGACGATGCCCCGCGCCCTCTTGACCGCCAGCGGATTCCCCGCATTCAGGCCCGTCAGGAGGTTCTGTACCAAGGCGTGGCAGCAAGGGCCGATCTCCTGGGAGCGGCGCAGGTAGTACTGCACGAACGAGGACGAATTTTGGGGCATGCCATGCGGCAGATGACTTGGTTGGGTGACCACGCTCGACTTGCCGTGCTCTCGTCGATGTTCGGCCACAACGGTATCGGCGACGAGGATCTTCACCACGTGTGCATCCCATCTGACCACCACCTGCTGGCGCAGATGTTTGGCTGGAACGCTGTAGAAGACGCCTTCGACCTGGATGTGTCCATGCACATCGACACGCCGCAGCCCCTGGCGCAGCATCGAAAAGGGACGTTCCGGCAGGGCCTTCAGGGCTGGCTTCTCCTCGGACTGGAAGTGCTCCCAGACCTGACGGCGCGTCGTCCCATGGATGCGTGTCCGAGCCCATCGGCGGTTCCATTCTTCAAGGAGTCGATTTCCGTCCTCGAGGCTCGACAGCATCTGAACGCCAGGGAATGCATTGTGGCGAGTGAACGAGACGTCTCGCTCGACCTTGCCTTTCTGCTGTGGCTGGTAGGCGTCGCACGGATTGATGACGAATCCAGCATGGAGCGCGAAAGCTTGGTATCCCGCGTTGAGCTGGGGCTCATAGAGGTGCGCTTGCAGGATGCCGGACTTGAGGTTGTCGATCTTGACCTCGGCGGGAACGCCTCCGAAGGCCTGGAAGGCGTTCTCGTGGCAGCGGATGAAGGTCTCCAGGTCTTGACGAAACACCAGCTCCTCGTAGCTGTGGCGGCTGTGCGAAAGCGTCATCTTGAAAAACCAAGAGCGGCGCGGCTTGCCACCGTGAAAGACCATCGGTCCAACCGCGAAGTCCACCTGTGCTTCCTGGCCAGGCAGGCTGGTCAGGCGCAAAAAGAAAGTCGGCGAAGTCCTTCGCAGCTTGTGGAGGTAACGGCGGACGGAGCGGTCGGAGCCGGAGTATCCTTGGTTTTCGACCAGTTTCTGCCATACCCAGCGGGCAGAACCGTTAGGAGCGATCTCCAACAAAGCTGCGATCACATCGACCAGTTCGGAAAGCTGCCCACTTTGGGTGGGAGCTCGAAGAGGATCAGCCAAAACCTCGGTGGACACATGCGAATCACTTTGGGGCGCCAAAACCGGTTCGGCAAAGGGATTCGGGGTGTCCACCGATGGAATTTCCCCGGCGGACACCGGTGGATCACTTTGAGCCGTTAGCCATTGCCGACGGAACTTCGCTATGGTCTTGGTGTGGATTTGGGTTGCTTCTCGGATCCGCCGTACAGACCATCCGGCCGCCAGCATCGATCGCAACTGCTCTTTCTTGTCCATGCGTAGGTGGTTTCCCATCTGAGGAAGGGTGCAACCTGCACCCCGAACCCTCGGTCAACCGCCGCAGCGAATCACTTTGAACCCAGCAAAAGTGTCCGATCCCGAATCACTTTGGGTGTCCGGCAACACTTTTCCATTTGGATTGTTGTGGAAATTTCAACAAAATGTTTCTCAGCGAATGGCTTCGGAGAATAGAATTTCAAATTTGCAAAAATTTCAATGGCAACCGACCATTTCCAAGGAGCGTCCGAGGCGAGAAATGTATGTAGTGGTTGTGGGGGAATCTTCGCGATCTGGAAATTGGGGTCGGTACGGATATTCTCGGAAAACGGATCCGTTGACAAGTGCTGATACCGCGCTGCTTGGCTTTGCAAATGTGACCTCCGGTTCCAATCTGACCACTCTATCCATGCCTCAATTGTTCACTCTTACCCCGCCATGGCAGCCAGAGGTTTTTGATACCGTCTCCTCTGTCATTACCTGTTTTCGACAAGCAGGGTTTAAAACTTGGTGGATTTCCGCACAGGGTGTTTTCGGTACCGGGGATAGCAAGCCATCCATGATAGGCAAGGAGGCGGATGTTTGGAAATTTCTCTCCATCGACCTCGATCCTCGAGGATTGTATGATTCTCGATTACTGCCTTTACTGGATAGCGCATTGGAGGATTCGTTTTCCCGAAAACTGATCGTTTTGCATACTCAAGGGAGTCACTTCGATTATCGAAATCGCTATCCTGAAGAGTTCCGGGTATTTGGCTCAGATTCTGGAAAATCTTGGGAGCATGATTCCTATGATAACTCCGTTTTGTATACGGATTGGATCATCCATCAGGCACTTGTGAAAATGCGCAAAAGCTCAGATCCTAGTGCGTTTCTATTTATCTCAGATCATGGAGAGGCCTTGGGAGAGGGGGGGGCTTCACAACCACGGGAACCCAAATCCAGTGAAAGCGGAATTTGAGGTTCCCTTCCTGGTATGGATGTCTCCGGAGCTGGTCGCACTCCGACCCACGGTGGACAGTGGCCTACGTGCCAATCTTGGAAAGAAAGCAACCACCTCCGACTTCACACCAACTCTGCTTGCCATCGCTGGGATAACCACATCCCGCTTTTCTGAAGAGCAGAGTTTGGCCAGTTTGCGCTACCAGGAGAAGAAACGCTTGGTCCTGACACCTCTTGCTTCCATTTTGGACGTGGATAAGCTCTCCGGGAGTTCCCTCGACCAAAACCAAAAGCAGTGAGGAGAAAATTCGGTTCTCTTTCGAGGGCAGTCCAGACAGGTTCAGTGACGGGGATACAGGACCTGATCCGATGATCTTCGGCTGACCTCGCCTCGCGCAATCCAAGCACCCAGCGGGCGGGCTGCATCCCTCCCGCACCCTCCGCCAACCCCACCTATAACCACTTGGGTTAAGAGCCCAGCGAGCTACCGGACTGCTCCACCTCAAAGGACCAAGAAACGAGAAGGGCCTTCTCTTTCGAGGACGGCCCTTCAGGTCAGTTGCGGGGCTCAAAGGACCAAGAAACGAGAAGGGCCTTCTCTTTCGAGAAGGCCCTTCAGGTCAGTTGCGGGGACAGGATTTGAACCTATGACCTTTGGGTTATGAGCCCAACGAGCTACCGGACTGCTCCACCCCGCGGCGTAGAGAAGGAAAGGTATCACAGTCCCGAGATGTTGTCAACAATTCCCTTCTTTATTTTCCCCGACACTACTTTTGCCTCTCCATGTCCAGTCGATCCGATCACGGCATCCGGATGCCGCATGCAGGCCCACGCGTCAAGAAAGCCCGTCCCCGCGAGGCCACCACCCTGCCTCCCGGCTTGCCACACTACGAGCTTTTGCGGGAGTTCCGTCACGATCCTGACTTCCCCGACCTTTGGCACTACGCCGTCCAGCTGGACGACAACTACGTGCCTCGCCTGGCGGTTTCCTCGCCTCCCCCCTTCCAGCCGCTGGATCTGGTGGAGTTGTTCGGGAGCGCGGAGCCCCTGGAGATCGAGATCTGCACCGGAAAAGGCAGGTTCCTGGCCGATTACGCCGCCCTCCATCCGGATCGTCCCTTGATGGGTGTGGAGTGGACCCGGCCTGTGGCCTGGTATGCCGCCCAACGCCTGGCCAAGGTGAAGGTGCCCCACAAGGCCCACGTGGTCTGGGGCGATGCGAATTTCCTCCTGCGCGACCGGATGCCGGCCGCCTGCTGCCGGGCGTTCCACATCTACTTTCCCGACCCCTGGCCCAAGCACAGGGAACGAAGGGTGCTGCAAGAGGGGCTTCTGGCCCAGATGCGGCGTCTGGCGCGCGAGGGATGCGTGTTCCACTGGGGAACCGACCACGCCGAATACAACCAGGATGCGATGGAACTGCTCGGCAAGACCGAGGGATTCACGCTGCTGGATGCCGACGCGGGACCCACCGAAGGCATCCGGACCAGCTTCGAGACCAAATACATCCAGGAAGGACGTCCCATCTTCCGTTCGATCTGGAGGGTGCGTCCGGTCTGAGCGGGAAGGCCGAGGGGTTATCCCTTCGCGGCTAGGGCGGCGCCGCGGAGGACCCCTCCCGCCACCACCTGGTCGCCATCGTAGAGCACCACGCTCTGGCCGGCGGCCGGGGCCGGGATGGGTTGTTCCATCTCCACCAGGAGCCTTCCCTCCTGGAGCCGGGCCAGTCCCGGTTGGGGAGCGGATCGGTAGCGCACCTGGACTCCCACCGGGCGGTCGTGGGGCAGGGAGGCCAGGAGGTTGACCTCGTCCATCTCCAGCCGGTCCACCAGGAGTTCGTCGCGCGTGCCCAGGCGCAGGGTGTTGGAGGCGATGTCGATTTCCGTCACGTAGAGGGGTTCCGTCCAGGCCGCCTTCACGCCTCTCCGCTGTCCGATGGTGTAGCCGGCCAGGCCGTCGTGGCGTCCCAGCTCCCGGCCGTCTGGCCCAACGATGGGGCCAGGTCGCAAAAGCGGGGCGTCGGGTCGGGAGGCGCGCACCAGCTCCCGGTAGTTCCCGCCCGGAACGAAGCAGATGTCCTGGCTTTCGCGCTTCTGGGCGGTGGGGAGTTCCGCTTCGGCGGCGATGCGGCGGGTGTCGGCCTTTGGGAGTTCGGCCAGTGGGAAACGCGTGCGGGCCAGGAGCGCGCGCGGGATGCCCCACAGGAAGTAGGACTGGTCCTTGGCTGGATCGGTGGCGCGGAACAGACCGGGGCCGTCGGGGGTGTCCAGGATGCGCGCGTAGTGGCCCGTCACCAGGGTCTCGCAACCCAGTTCGCGGGCGCGATTCCAGAGCGATTCCCACTTGAGGTAGGTGTTGCAGCGCACGCAGGGGTTGGGCGTGCGTCCGGACAGGTATTCGGAGACGAACACGTCCACCACGTCCCGCCGGAAATCCTCCCGGAGATCCAGGGTGTAGTGCGGAGATGACAATTTCTGGCATACCCTGCGCGCGTCCGAGGCGTGGTCGGCGGTGCAGCAGGCCCGGTCGGCGGATTGGCCGTCGCATTCGGCGTCCCAGAGCTTCATGGTGAGGCCCACTATGCGAGCGCCGGAACGCACTCGCAGGAGCGCGGCGACGGAACTGTCCACTCCGCCCGACATGGCGACGGCCTCGAGATCCTTGTAGGTGTCGTCCGGCATCGGAGTGGGGAATCTACAAGAATCCGGTGGATTCGCGCGAACAGGATCAGGAATACGCAAGCAGCGCCACTCCGCCCATCACCAGGGCGAGTCCGCAGCATTTCAGGAGGGACACGCTTTCCCCGAAGAGCGCCACGCCGAGAAGGAAGGTGACCAGGTACCCCAGACTCACCATGGGATAGGCCTTGCTGAGTTCCACCTTGGAAAGGACGACCAGCCACAAGGCGAAACTTCCCGCGTACAGGAAAAAACCCCCGAAGATCCAGGGGTTGGTCAGAAGCAGGAGGGGTTTCTGGGCCAAGCCCCCGAGGGAGACGCTGCCGATCGAGGTCATGCCTTTTTTTAGGCAGATTTGACCGAAAGCTCCAGCTAGAATGGAGAGAAGTAGGTCACGCATTTTTCAAATTTAGGCCTTAATTAACCCAGGACACCCAAGATTCTGTTGCTTTAAGAGTGATTTTGACAAAAATTGACCCTTCCTGCATTCAATACAGAGGACTGTAGGGTGGTTTAACAGGCCGTTGAAAAACACGCCATAGCCTTTGTTTTGCAACCAAGGCTGATTTTGGATCGGCGTTTTCCCGTCCTCGGTGTGGCTGTCCCTTGGCTGCTGTCGCCTTACTGACGGCCTGATTCGAGGCTTTGTGCTCCTCCTCTGGGGGATTTCACTGTCTCGGCCGATCATGCCGTCGCCGCTTCCCGAATCAACGTCTCAATCCGCACCAGATTGTAGGCGGAAAAGGCCAGAAGCGTCAAAGCCTCCACCGCCTTCTTGCCCCTGACTTTCACCTGCCTCAAGCAGGCGCTCTGCTTGACCCATCCAAACACTTCTTCGATCCGTTTCCGGACCTTGATACTGGTCGCGTAGCCCGCTGATGCCGCCACTTCGTCAGGGACTGCCGAGCGCCGACCGGACTTGTTCTGGGCTACGTGCCCGACCACGTTCATCCGCTTGAGCGAGTCCATGAAATCGTGGGTGTCGTAACCCTTGTCGGCACCCAGAGTGATCTTGTGCGTTCCGCCTCTGCGGTAGAGCATCGATTCGGCCGCGGCCGTCTCGCCTCCATCGCCGCTGGCCAGCCGGACCTCACCGTCGACGACAAGGCCACTGCGGTTTTCCATCATGGCGTTGGACAGGTAGGACAACTTGGCCGTCACCTTGTCGCCTTTGCGCGCCAAACGCGCCTCAGGGTCCGTGCTGGACCGATGGGTCTGGTTGCTGTAGGTCTGGCCCTTGAAATCCTTCAGTTGGTCACGCCCCACCGGAGTCGAGTCCGGTGAGCCCGAACCAGATCCGGGGCCAGCCGAATCATCCTTGTCCTCGATGGGTTCCAAACTCTTCGTGCTGGCCCAGGCTTGAAGAAGAGTGCCGTCGACGCTGAAGTGGTCCTTGGAAACGAACCCGCGTTTGCGGGCTTGATCCACGATTCCATTGAGGAAACGCCGGGCCGTCTCGCTGGTCAGGAGGCGGTCCCGATTGTGGGTGTAGACGGAATGATCGAAGGTGCGGTCGTCCAGATTCATGTCCAGAAACCAGCGATAGAGCATGTTGAACTGGATCTGCTCGGCGAGCTGGCGCTCGCTGCGGATCCCATACATGATTTGAAGCAGACTGCCTTTGAGAAGCCGCTCGGGGGGAATCGAGGGGCGTCCCGCGCTTTCGTACAAGGCGGTCAGTTCGGAGTCCATCCGGGAAAGGCTCGCGTCGGAAAGGGCCTTGATCCGACGAAGCGGATGGGAAGCCGGAACCATCGACTCTAGATCCACGTAGGCGAAAAGACTGGCTTGGGGATTGACTCTACCGCGCATAGCCAAATATACGTCAGATTCTGTCTATTCGCCCGGCGTTCGGGGGATTTTCAACAGCCTGTTAATATGGTTAGGAGATTTTTTGATTTCTAGTTGATGTTTTTCTATTGGGCTGCTGAATCTGCTGTTCTTTTTCGCACCATCGAAGCTGCCAATGAGAAAAAGTTTGCAATTCCGATGCATAAGCATAGGGTAATGGCGATTCGGATGATAATGTAGAGCCAATAGGTTCGAAGAGAATCAGCTTCTATCCCAAGTAATGTTGTTGTCAATCTGTCCAGAAGATTAAATATCAAGAGGTGAAGGCATAGAATAGGGATTGTGATCTTTCCGAAAAGTGCGAGCAATTTGCTGATTTTGGTATGCGCGATTTGCTTTATGGAATAAATGCATAGATAGGATCCCAGTGCACCAAGCAAAACGAAGTTGATTACGCTGAACATTCCATGAGTTCCATAGGTTCGGGAAAACATGCTGATGTTTGGATTGTAATGGCATATCAATATATATAACAATCCGAGCGAAACGAGAACGGCAAAGCTTTTCCAACTTCGCGGAAGGTCGAGGAGTTTGCGTTGTGCAATCACCACACCAAAAAACAAAAACACCGCTCCCACCGGAGCAGTATCCACGCTCCACGGAAGGAGAATCGGGAGTTGAGATGTGACCGCAGTGCAAATGATCAAGATCGCGATCGCAACCCAGAGAAAGGAGGGGCGACGTTGTATTGCTTTTAGGATGAGGAGAAATAAGACGGTGGAGGTCATCAGTGCGGTTAAAAACCACATGGGACTATTGTGATTGGTCAGAAAGTAATGGTTTGGCTCGAATCCCATCGGATAGAGGCAATATCGAGAGTAAAGTGCGCCTTGAATTATTTCAAAGTAAAGGGATGGTGAAAATTTGGACGAAATTATATCAAAGAAGATTCTAACAATTAAAAGAAAAATGTTGTAATAGATGTAGGGGAGAATGAGTCCCCTCCATTTTTTTGATATGTCATTCCATAGTCCTCTCCCGAATTTGTAGGAATACCCTGATACCAAGAAAAAAAGCTGCATAAAAAACGAGCTGATATAATGCCCATGAGGAATTTCCCGGCTATGATAGAAAAGGACGCAAATGATTCCAAAGCCTTTGGCGGCATCTAGGAACTCCTCGCGCGGAGAATTTTTGAATTTGGGAGCTTCCGTCACCTGGATCATTTTTCCATTCCCGTGCTGGAAACGTTTAAAGGGTTCTGTATTCTGCAAGTGGAAAGGGAGGAGCTCAAGGAAAAGTCCTTGGGAAAATGGATTATCGAGTCCAAAAATACCACTGTTCCATCGCCGCAGCCAGACCCGAAGGGTAGGGATCGGGCGGATGTGGGCCGCCAGCTGGCGACATCGCTTGCGGCTCCAGGTGAAGTACCTTCAGGTCTCGGATGGACCATGGCGTTGGGTCCAAGGAGGAAGACGATGTCAGAATTTGTCCTGACCCCTGCCGAGTCCAGCATTCAGGGGGGCCTCCTGAGGCAATCCTGCCACATCCGGCGCATGGGGGAAGGCTCCAAGGGGGCGACGCTCTGGTGGGAGGGGCCCGCCGATCTTGCACCCTTGGAAAGCGGCGATGCGGAGCCATACCTGATCGCAATGCTCCACGTGGCCATGTCGGAAGGTCGTGATCTGCGCGTGGTCGGGAAGGTGGGCAGACGCCTTCTTGCGAACCTGGAAGAATTCGTCCTGGCTTGGAACCGGTGGAGTCCCGGGGTATACCGATCGATCAGGATCATCCCCGAGCAGGTCGTCGAGGAAGCTCCCACCACCTGGTCTCCGAAGGCCATCACGGCCTTCTCCGGTGGCGTGGACGCCTCGTTCACCGTTTGGCGGCACCACACAGGAAGAGCGGGATTCGCCTCGCGGTCGATCGTGGCCTGCGCCATGGTCCATGGATTCGACATCCCCTTGGACCAGGAGGAAAAGTTCAGGAAGAGCTTCGAACTCGGAAAGGAAACCCTGGACGGTCTGGGGATCGAATTGATCGCCTTGCGGAGCAACATCCGAGAGGAGTTCCCGCTGGAATGGAACGACCACCACGGGGCAGCACTCGTCGGTGCCATGCATCTTCTGAAATCCAAGGCCAGGACCCTTCTGATCGGTTCCTCGGATCCCTACGACCAATTGATCCTGCCATACGGTTCCAATCCCCTCACGGATCCTCTGCTTTCCAGCGGGAGTCTGGAAGTGGTCCACGACGGTTCCGGTTTCGATCGGACCGGAAAGGTTGCTTTGATCGCCGACTGGCAGCTGGGAATCCGGAACCTGCGGGTCTGCTGGAAAGGGACCCAGGTGGGAGCCAACTGCGGACATTGCGAGAAATGTCTTCGCACACACCTGAATTTCCTCGTAAACGGATTGGTGCCTCCCTCCAGCCTTGCGTCCTCCACGGGTGATCTGGACTTCCAACTGCTTGACTCCGAGAGCGAATCGGTGATCCAGGAATTCGTTCAAATTCTTGAGGCAGCGAAGGCAAACGGGAGAACGGGCCCATGGATCGAACAACTCGAAAAACGCCTCATCTGGCTGCGTCGTCGCAATTCCTTCAGATCCAATATCCGTAGTGCGAAGAACGTGGTACGATCCTTGATCGGCAGGTCGAATTAGACTTCGATCGGTTTCCCCGGTTCGCTTTTTCTCCGGAGTTCTAGGCGAAGGATGTCCGGCTTGCGCGAGGCCTCGCCGGAAAAAATTAAGGCGATCGAGCGGCGACTCTCCCCCCAAGCCTCGAGGGGGAAAGTGGGCTTATTTCTGGACTCTTGCTCGGATGTAATTCCGTGCAGGAGTTTCGACCAAGTAATATGTCGCCGTGCAGAAAAGGAGCAGGAATGCAAAAAATTGACCAAATTCCACGTTCGTCCATTGCGGACATAGCCAAATCCAGATCCCCATGACAGGAAATTGCAACAGATAAACTGAGTAGGAAACTTGGCCAGCTAAGACCAACGGTCTCATATAAAGCGGGCATGCTGTCCCCAATCGTGGAATCGCGAGCGAGACGACTAATAGAGATATGGAAATATGCGTCCCGAATAGAATGAGAATTTTCGATAGGGAGTCGGTCGGATTCAGACATTGCAGCCCGATGAATCCAAGAGCGAAAGGAAGAGAACTTATAAATGGGATTCGAAATCCTCTGTCCATCACTAACCGCAAAACCATGCCCGTGGCAAAATCGGGGAGCCGGAAAAGTGGAGTGAATCCCCACGCCACGTTGGGCCATTGTAAGGAACAAGTGTATCTGAATGAATCCAGCGCGACAAATCCCAGGAGCAGAAGCCAAAGGGTTCTGGTTGATTTCTTCCGTAGCCAAGGTAGCAGGAACGGGAAGGTCACGTAAAAAAACGCCTCTGCCGAAAGGGACCAAGAAACTCCATTCCACGCAAGTGCTGCACTGGGAAACCAGGCTTGGGTGAGAGATGTCACCATTATGGACTTGATTCCCATAATGGTGAATCCCTTGATTTCGCCGTATTGTGCAATATGAGAATGGAATTGCTGCAGGAGGCTGGGGAGGGAAAGAATCAAGGCAAATAGGTAAACGGGATAAATTCGCGCTGCTCTGGCCCATAGAAATCCGCGAAGCTTGATTTTTTCCTTTTTCCCATAGACATGAACAAGAATGAAGCCAGAGAGAATGAAAAAAAATTTCACACCCAAGTCACCATTGTGAAGAACATTGGTGATGAGATTCGAACCAGTGAAATCTGGAGGAAGTGGCCAAATTCCAAAATGATGAACAACAACCCAGGCGGCTGCAAAAAAACGGATGGCGGTAAGCCAATCCAATTCTCCGGTGAGTTGGGGCCTCCCTAATTGCGAAGTATCGGTTTTCATTCAGGCTCTGGGCTGACGGTTTGTGTTCACTGGGAAGGTGCTTTTTCTGAATCTTTTAAATGGATTCGTCATGTGAGTTGAAAATGCCTTGCCGCCATGGCTAGGCCGATCAATAACTTAGGTTTTGATGAATCGATGATGCCATCATTGGATCTGAAAAGATCAGTCGATTTTGGTAGAAAAAGCTGAACTGCCTCATGGGCAAGGCATCGAGGCAGACATTCCCGATCCCGATCTCCAAGATTTCTGACGGATCGCCATCCGGCCGAATTGAAATCGTAAATGCGGTAGTAGAAACGAGATTCCCCCAGGGCTTTCTCCAACGACATTTTCCTCATCATCGCGCGCAGCTTGTTCTGGACACCAACCCGAAAATAATCGCCGAAAGCCGGCTTCACGGGAAGGCTGTCGAAATTGTTGCGATCCAGCGGTACCGAGGCCAAATGTGGGTGTCGGGAAACAAGGAGTTCCGTCTGGACTCTTCTTCCACTCAGACTGCTGGATGGAATGGATGAGGCGATTTCGAACAGCTCTCGATCGAAGATGGGGGAGCAAGGGAAGGACCGGAACGAATTGGGCCATATCGAGCTGCCGACATGGAATCGTTGTCGGGTCTTCAGATCGAAATGCAGGGCGTTCAGATGAGGCGACTCGAACGGCATTTCGTAGAGATTCTTGATGTCGGACAGGACCTCCTGGATCAGTGGGCGATATTCCGGTGCCAGGAGGATCTCGAGCTCGTGGGGCTGGAAGCCCCATCTGTTGAACCGTTCGAAGATGGTTTCGAAAGAGAACTTCCGATCCTTCCCGAACGCCCAGGGGATGTGGAGTCCTCCCACCAATCCGTCGAACAGGTATCCCTGCACGAGTCGCCCGGGCAGGTCTCCGAGGTATCGGAGCATGCTCCAATCGAGCACGTTGCTGAATCCGGAGGCGAGCGCTTCCGTCCGCATCATCGAGATGGCAGCCTGTGGAAACTGGTCGGTGGAGATGTCGATGGCACGGTGCCCGGCACCCAATCTGCGGGCGACCTCGATGGCGCATCGCATCTCGATGTCGCCCTTGTTGCCGAAGGTGAGCGCATGGACGGTGACGTCCTGATCG
>Ga0116170_10001083_pt1 | contig 28219 bp, 15 predicted proteins | sample AD_JPNHW1_MetaG_FD_89797 | JGI IMG/M metagenome (GOLD analysis project Ga0116170, IMG submission 89797) | Active sludge microbial communities of municipal wastewater-treating anaerobic digesters from Japan - AD_JPNHW1_MetaG | ecosystem: Engineered > Bioreactor > Anaerobic > Digestate | place... | reverse complement strand
CGGCTACACCCCGGTCGGTTTTGCCCTGATGCTCGACAGCCCCACAGCGACCGCCAACGGCTACTGGCTGCGCCGCTCCGCCAACAAGCTCTCTCTCTATCAGATCACCGCCGGCACCACTTTCAACGCGCTCGTCGGTGAAACCTCGGTGACCAAAACCGCCCCGACGGCGGGTCAGAAAGTAACGGCCATTGTCAAGGTGAACGGCACCACCCTGACCGTTTATCACTATATCGATGATGTCTATGATGCCACCCTGAACGTGACCCTGCCGTCGGCCCCCGGCGATACCTGGTATGTCGGCGTGGTCATGTACGAGGATGGTGCCAGCAATTTCAATATCGACAACTATTCCGTCTATCTCCCCAATCTCGGCTCGGCCAGCGCCAGCCGCATCGCCTATGTCAGCGGCAGCAACCAGTCGGCCCCGATCAACCAATATGTCGCCGACTCCCTCAAGGTCAAGGTGACCGACGATGCCGGCAATCCGGTGAGCAATGTCGTCGTCGATTTTCAGGTGACCCAGGGCAAGGGCACGACCGAAACCGGCACCTTCGACGGCAAGATCTGGAAAGAAGTGGAGGCGGGAACCATCGGCATCTCCATCGCCAAGGATACCACCTCGGCTACCGCCAGCGGCGGCCACTATGTCAAGACCTCCTTCACCTCCGGCTACCGCTACAAAGAGGCGGTCTCGATTCCGGTCTACGTGCCCGAGGAGCGTTCCTACTATTTCTTCCTGCGCTACAAAACCACCTCGACCAGCCGTAACAATGTGATCGTCCGTTATGGCACCGCCAAGACGGACACCCTCTATTGCGAAGTGACGGATGTCTCCGGCAACTGGGCCTGGTACAAATTCCCGAGTTCGTTCAAGATGGCCAAGGGCCTGCAGAATATCCGCCTCGTGGTCTACGAGCCCGGCTGGGACTGGGATAAAATCGCGCTGATCGCCAACGGTGTGACGGGCCCCTCGGGCTCATCGATGGGCGATACCGGCCCGAATCTCTCCAACATCACCAATGCCTCGGGTTTCGCGGCGGCGCGGCTGAAATTCGGCACCGATGCCGATACCAACGTCGTCGTTTCGGCTCTGGGCTACAAGGCCGACGGCACGACCCTGCTGACCGGCGCCCCGGTGACCTTCGCCCTCGACCCGACTCCGGGGCCGGCGACCACGATGGTCAAGGATCCCGAGCTCACCGATCCCATTCTCGGCACGCGCGATGAAACCGCCGGCGCCACCCTGATCGCCGACATCCTTGATTCCTACGGCAACGGCGTCCCCGGCGTTACGGTCAACTGGAGCCTGCTCTCGGGCGTCGGCGGCTCGCTCGCCAGCTCGACCTCGACTTCGGATGAGCATGGCCAGGCCAAGGTCAACATGACCCTCGGACTGGTCGATACCCTCTTTACTGTTCAGGCCGCGGCCGTCGGCGGCGGCGGCACTGCCCTGACCAACTCGCCGCTGACCTTCACCATCAAGACCGGCAAACCGCCCGCCTCGATGACCAAGGTCTCGGGCGACAATCAGACCGGCACGGTCGGCGCTACCCTGGCCACCCAGCTCAAGGTCAAGGTTCTCGGCTCCTCGGGCGCCAACTATCCCAACTATCCCGTGACCTTTACGGTCAAAAGCGGCGACGGCAAGGTGAGCACGGCCTCGGCCCCGACCCAGGTGAGCAGCCTCAAGGTGCTCACCGACACCAACGGCGAGGCCGCGGTCTACCTGACCCTCGGCGATAAGCCGGGCACCAATACGGTCGAAGCCAAACTTCAGGGCCTGGCCGCGATTCCGGCCCAGCTCTTCACCGCCACCGGCACGATCGGGCCCGCGAGCATCCTGGCCATCGTCTCCGGGAACAACCAGAACGGCTCGATCGGCCTGCCCCTGGCCGATTCTCTGGTCGCCAAGGTGACCGACTATAAGAACAATGGCATCGCCGGGCACCAGGTTGTTTTCTCGATCATTGACGGCACCGGCGCCTATCTCGAGACCGCCGGCACCCGCACCGTGACCCGCTACACCAACGGTTCGGGACGCGCCGCCGTCTCTCTGACCATGGGCAGCGCCATCGGCGAGGTCCATACCGTTCGCGCCACCGCCACCGGGCTGAATCCCGAGAATGTCACCTTCTCCGAGACCGCCACGCTCCCCGTGCCGTCCCGCATCGAGTACGTCGCCGGCAACGCCCAGGACACCACGGTCACGGCCAGGCTCTCCAAACCCTTTATCGTCAAGGTCTATGGGCCTTTTGATGCCATCATCTCCGGCCATACGGTCCGCTTCAAGGTGATCAAGGGCGGCGGCAACTTTGACGGCCTCAGCGAAAAGGCCGTCGTCACCGACGTCAGCGGCATGGCCGCGGCGACCCTGACCCTCGGCAAGACCGCCGGCGACAGCGCCAACGTCATCGAGGTCTCCTCCTACCGCAGCGACCAGCCCACGGTGCCGCTTACCAATTCGCCCCTGCGCCTCTGGGCCCACGGACGCGCCGGCACCGCCGCCAAACTGGTCAAACTCGCCTCCAGCGACAACCAGACTGGGCCCAACGGCGAGACACTCACCCTGCCGATCAAGGCGCAGGTGACCGACGTCTACGGCAACCCCATCTTTAACCACTCCGTCACCTTCCAGATCGTCAGCTCGGGCGGCACCTTTGTGGACACCGATGGCGAAAGCACCGTCAAGACCGTCGCGACCGGCACCGACGGCTATGCCAGTCTGCGCTGGAAGATGCCGACCGGCTATCTCGGCACCGTGCAGGTGCGCGTCGACGCCCTGCGCAACGACGGCGCGGCCCTGACCGACAGCCCGGCCTTTTTCAGTGCCACCTCGTCGACCGGCGAGGCCTACCAGATGGTGAAATGGGCCACGCCCGACACCCTCAAAGGCACCGTCGGCAACGCCATCGCCCAGAATGTCAAGGTGCGCATTACCGACAAAAATGGCCAGCCCAAGACCGGCTACATGGTCACCTTCACCGTGACCCAGGGCGCCGGCAAGGTCAATGGCGCCAGCTATGTGACCGTGCCGACCTCCGCCGACTCGGGCATCGCCCAGATCACCTGGACCCTTGGCACCACCTCCGGCACGGCCAATAACGTGCTCGAGGTCCGCTCCGGCGTCGTCCTCAATCCGCTCCTGGTCTTCAAGGCCACCGCCCTGCCCGATGTGGCCTATCAGCTGGTGCCCGATGCCGCGACGGCCAACCAGATCGGCAAGGTCGGCCAGCCCCTGGCCAAGGCGGTTCGCATCCAGGTTAAGGACAAGTACGGCAATGGCGTGCCCGCCGCGCCGGTGCTCTTCCACGTCAGCGGCGTCGACAGTCTGCGCGGCAGCATCAACGGCCTGGCCGAAACGACGGTCAACACCGATCTCGATGGCTATGCCAGCGTCTACTGGACCCTCGGCAAGCGCCCGGGCAGCAAGAACAACGCCATGGAGGTGAGCGCCCGCTACAATAGCACCAATCTGGTCAATTCGCCCTACCTCTTTTATGCCAGCGCCATCGTCGGGGATCCCAGGCTCCTGCTCATGGCAAGCGATACCTTGCTCTTCCGCGGTAAAACCCAGAACAAACTGGGTGAGCTGCTCAAGGCGAGAGTCACGGACGAATTCAAGAATCCCATCGCCAATCATACGGTCACCTTCACCGTGACCTCCAATATCACTGCCGGCGGCGGCACCCTCGACGGTACCGTCAATACGACGGCGACCAAGACCACCGATGGTAATGGCCTGGTCTCCGTCCAGTTCTATCTCGGCAGTATTGCCGGCAACAAGAACAACCGCATCGAGGCGGCCGCCGAGTACAACGGCGCCAAGCTGACCGGTTCGCCGCTGCTCTTCCTGATTTCCGGTGAACCCACCAATGCCGAGAATCTCGTGCTCACGGCCGGTAACGCCCAGAGCGGCACGGTCGGCAAGTTCCTCGGCAGCGAACTGGCGGTTATGGCGCGTGACATTTACAATAATCCGGTCAAGGGACATCCCATTGAATTCCGCATCATCGTCGGCGCCTCCGATTTTGCCGCGCTCGGCACCGATACCGTGCTGACCAAGGTCATCAACACCGATGCGGACGGCGTTGCCCGTGTCAAGTGGCGGCTGGGCCGCACCGCCGGCCCGGACCGCAACGTCGTTGAGGCGACCTCCACCAATGGCACCGCGGCCTTGAAGAATTCGCCGATCCGTTTCACGGCGATTTCGATCCCGGATATCACCGACGGCAAGCGCTCCAGGATCCTCGCCGTGGATGCCGCGGTCGCGGCCGACGGCACCACCAAGGCCTCGATCAAGGTCTCGCTGCGCGACAAGTACGAGAACGCGGTGACAGGCAAATATGTTACCCTGCTCTCCAACGATGCGACGACCTTCATCACCCAGCCGCTGACCACGACCGATGTCAACGGCGATGCGGTCGGCTTTGCCACCTCCACCAAGGCCGGCCGCAAATGGATCAAGGCCCGCGATGTCAATAACAACATCAGCATTGCCGACAGTGTTTTGATCACCTTCAACCCCCTCGGCGCCTATGAGATCGCCCGCGCCACCAGCAATGACGGCGATGCCCAGACCCGCAATGTCGCCACGGCACTGCCTCAACCGCTGCGCGTCGTCGTGCGCGACCGCAACGGCAACACCATCGCCAACCATGCGGTGACCTTTGTGCCCACCCAGGGCGGCGGTGCGATGATCGATCCGCAGGTGGTCTACACCGACAGCACCGGCGTCGCCCAGGCGCGCTTCAAGCTCGGCAGCTCGGCGGGCGTCAATTTTGTCGAGGCCCGGGCGGTCAAAAATGACGGCAGCGGCGCCAATTTGAGCAATTCGCCGGTCCGCTTCACCGAGATCGCCGTCGCCAACCCCCCGTCGAAGCTGACAATTGTGGCTGGTGACACCCAGACGACGCAGCCCGGCAAGCCTCTGCCGCAGCTCTTCAAGGTGCAGCTGAGCGACATCAATGGCTGGCCGGTGGCCACTGTTCAGGTCAAGTTCAGCGTCCTGGTCAACAATGGCGCCATCACCAGCACCAACCCGGCCACCACCGATATGTATGGCCAGGCCACGGCGCAGGCGGTCGCCGGCAGCGGCTCGGGCAACACGTTGTACAGCGCCAGCCTGCCCTCGTACCCGGCCATCGCCGCGGTCACCTTCACTGCCACGACGACCTGGGGCCAGCCGAGCAAGATCGTCTATCTCTCCGGCGGGGACCAGACCGGTACCGTCGGCCGCACCCTCTATACGCCTTTGGCAGTGCGCGTCGAGGATGAATTTGGCAATGCCGTGCCCGGCTGGTCCGTGATGTTTACAGTGGTCGATGACGGCACGGTCTCCGGCAGAGGCACGCTCGACGGCGGTATGACCAGCCTGACGGCGACCTCCAATGCTCAGGGTACCGCCACGGCCAACTATACCCTCGGCACCCGCTCCGGCCTCAACAAGGTGCGCGCCTCGGCGGTCAATCTCAATCCGGCGTTCCTCGAGTTCTCGCTCTATGGCGATGCCGATTATGCCTACACCATGGAGAAGATCGAGAATTCCAACCTCCGCGGCCAGGTGGGCAAGGTCATGCCCTATCCGATCCAGGTGCTGGTCAAGGACCGCTACGGCAACCCGGCCCGTGGCGGCACCGTGGCCTTTGTCGTCCTGCCCGGCAACGGCAGCATCGAGGGCTCGAGCCTCGTGACCTCCGGCGCCGATGGCCTGGCCAGCGCCCGCTGGAAGCTCGGCAAGCAGGGGGACAACGAGGCCCTGGCTACGGCCAGCCTGCCCAGCGGTTCGCCGACGGTCCATTTTACCGCCACTGGTGACCTCCAGCACTACCCGGTATTGGCCGCCATGGGCCCCTATACCATCAACGAGGCGGAGCAGCTGCGCTTTGCGGTGATTGCCTCCGATGACGATGGCGACCAGCTCTACTACAGCGCCGCCAATCTGCCCGATGGCGCCACCTTCGAACCGGATGGCGGCAATACCTACTGGTTCACCTGGACGCCAACCTTCGAACAGGGCGGCAAAACCTACGTGCCGGTCTTCACCGTCCAGGACAATCAGGGCGGCTTCACCATCGATTCAGTGCGGATCGCCGTGACCAACGAGAACCGGGCGCCGCGCATCGTCGCTTTCGAGCCCGCCTCGGAAAGCCTGGTCGTTCTCTGGCCCAACTCCGCTACCTTCTCCGTACAGGTCGAGGACCCGGATAACGATGCCCTCTATTACACCTGGAAGGTCGGTTCGCAGTCGGTCTCGAGCTCCTCGTCCTTTACCCTTAATTCGCAGTATTACCAGGGTGGCCCCGTTGTGGTGATGGTCGAGATCTCCGATGCCGCGCACACCCTGGCGAAGTACTGGTACGTTAACATCAAAGTCAGCGTTGAGCTGAAGAGTTTTACCTGCACCAGTGTCGAGTACCAGGGCGTCAGCCTCAACTGGCAGACGGCCGCCGAGAGTGACAACCTCGGCTTCAACGTGCTGCGCAGCCGCAGTGAAAAGGGCCTCTTCGAAAAGATCAACACCGCGATGATCGCCCCCACTTCGGACGGCAAGTACACCTGGATCGACCAGAGCGCCAGGGCAGGTGAGCGCTGGTATTACAAGCTCGAGGACATCAGCCGCAGCGGCGTGACCACGCAGCATGGGCCGGTCGTGGCGGAGATGCCGGTACCGAGCAAGTTCGAGCTGGCGCAGAACTATCCCAATCCCTTCAATCCGGTGACGACCATCCGTTACCAGCTGCCGGCGGAGGGACGGGTGCTGCTGCAGATCTACAACACCAACGGCCAGCTCATCCGGACGCTGATCGACGGCGAGGTTCCGGCCGGATATCATCAGATCGTCTGGGACGGCCGCAGCGATGCCGGTGCGCCGGTGGTGACGGGCCTCTATTACTACCGCATCATCGCCAACGGCATGAGCGTGACCAAAAAGATGGCGCTGCTCAAGTAGCGCGGTGCTATCCTCTCGATGCACAAAAAAGCCGCCCGGTTCGGGCGGCTTTTTTGTTTTGGCTCGGGGCCGGGGTTTGCCACCCTGCGCGGCAGCTCCATAAATATCTTGCCGGCTTGACCACTGGTGCCCACCCCGCGCGGCAGCTCCATAAATAACTTGCCGGCTTGACCACTGGTGCCCACCCCGCACGGCAGCTCCATACATATCTTGCCGGCTGAACCACTGGTGCCCACCCCGCGCGGCAGCTCCATACATATCTTGCCGGCTTGAGCACTGGTGTCCACCCCGCACGGCAAGCCCCATACATATCTTGCCGGCTGAACCACTGGTGCCCACCCCGCGCGGTAAGCCCCATAAATATCTTGCCGGTGCTGAAAAAAATCTTTAATTTGTAAGATTAAACAGGATTTATGACAGTCGGATGGATTACGGCCTGACCTGAATGAACAAAGGATAGCAACGGCATGCACAAGAAACTCTGGCTCGCGGCAGCGCTGGGTTTGCTCCAGGCTCCCCTGGCGCTGGCGGGTGAAGCAGCGGCTCCCGCCAACGGCATCAACCTGGGCGACGTGCTCCCGGTCTGGAGCATCGTTCCCTTCATCGGCATTCTGCTCTCGATCGCCCTCTTCCCCCTCTTCGCGCCGAAATTCTGGCATCATCATTACGGCAAGGTCTCCGCCTTCTGGGCGGTGACCGTCGCCCTCCCGCTCATTCTGGCCTATGGCCATCCGGCGCTCCATGAAATCCTGCACATCGTGCTCATCGACTACATCCCCTTCATCATCCTGCTTCTCGCCCTGTTCACCGTTTCGGGAGGCATCCTGGTCGAGGGTACGCTCCGCGGCACCCCCGCGGTCAACGCCCTGCTGCTGCTGATCGGCACCGTGATCGCCTCATGGATCGGGACCACCGGCGCTTCGATGCTGCTGATCCGGCCGGTTATCCGCGCCAATGCCCGGCGCCGCAGCAAAACGCATGTGATCGTCTTTTTCATCTTTCTGGTCAGCAACATCGGCGGGGCGCTGACGCCTCTGGGAGATCCGCCGCTTTTCCTCGGATTCCTCCACGGCGTCCCCTTTTTCTGGACTTTTCAACTCCTCCCCGAAACCCTGTTCGTTGTGGCGCTGGTGCTGGGCACTTTCTTCCTGATGGACCTGTTTCTCTACCGGCGCGAGCAGAACGCCGGCGGTGCGATCGCGGCCGCAGGAGAGAGGGATTCAATGGCGGGCACACCAGTGGCTGGTGACGGGGCGCATGCGGGCGGTGCGACCGTAATCGCCGTGGAGAGGGTGCCCCTGCGCATCCGCGGCGCCCATAACCTTATCTTTCTTGCCGGCATCATCGGCGCGGTGCTGATGAGCGGAACCTTTCACGCTGGAGAGGTCACGGTGCTCGGTATTCAGCTCGGCCTGGCGGATCTGCTCCGGGACCTGATTCTCCTGGTCCTGGTGGCGCTCTCCCTGGCCACGACCTCCCGCGTGGTGCGTGAGAAGAACGAGTTCTCGTGGAGCCCGATCGTCGAGGTGGCCCTGCTCTTTGCCGGCATCTTTGTCACGATCATTCCGGCCCTGGCGATGCTGCGCGCCGGCACCCATGGCCATCTCGCCTTCATCATTCAGGCGGTTCGCGAACCCTGGCACTATTTCTGGATCACCGGAGCGCTCTCGAGCTTTCTCGACAACGCCCCGACCTATCTGACCTTTCTCAATACGGCACTCGGCAACTTTTACGCCGGCCTGCCGGAATCTCAAGCCATTCACGCCCTGATCGCCAACAAAGGGATCTTTCTCAAGGCGATCTCGACCGGCGCCGTCTTTATGGGTGCCAACACCTACATTGGCAATGCCCCCAACTTTATGGTGCGCTCCATCGCCGAGGAGCAAGGCGTCCGGATGCCAAGCTTCTTTGGCTATATGGGCTATTCCCTGGCGATTCTCATCCCCGTTTTTATCCTCACCACCTTCATCTTTTTCTGACCCGCGCATAAAAAAAGGCGCCGCTGAATCCAGCGGCGCCCGATATTTCCCGTCTTGCTCCACCCTCGAGGCTGCCGCGGCGACAGGCCGGCGGACAATAGCTCGGGAGGGAGCGGGAAGAGCGGCCTCAGATCGGCGGCTGGGCGTGGCACTCCGAACATGGGGCCTCTTTCCAGCTGTCGCCGATATCCTCGGGATGGACGAACTCGAGCGAGCTGCCGGCATTCGAATAGGCCAGCGCTCCGCTCTTGCCCTGCGCCAGGATGTCATGGCAGAGCGTGCATGAATTGGAGATGGTGCGCCCCTGCGCGCTGGTGTGCTGCCCGTCGTGGCAGCGGAAGCATCCGGGGGAATTGAGGTGGCCGATGTGGTCGGGATAGTCATTCCAGGTGACCTTCATCCGCGGAAAAATGTTGCAGCTGTAGGCCTTCCGGGTTCCGGCGATGGCGCGTTCAAGCAGCGCCCCCGCCTCCGGGCCTTGCACGCCGGCCAGGGTGGCGCCGAAGGTGCGCAAGTGGGCGGCGATCCCGGCCTGCGCGGAGTCCGGGGTCCCGTAGGCGGTCATGCAGGCCTCCACCGCTGCCCGCTTGATGCCGGGCAGGGCGGGATCGATCTCGCCGGCTGCCATGGCTGTGTTGATGAAGCGGTTGGGATCGCGATAGCCGTGGCTGGGCCGGTTATGACAGTCGATGCAGTCCATCTGCCGGAGCGGCAGGGCGGCGGTTTCGGCACCGGCCGCCGGTCCGTCATAGACCACCTTTTCGCCGCTTTTGGCGTTGGTCAGGACGACCCGCGGGATTTCGAGGCGCTTCGCATCCGCGGCAAAATACTCGATGCGGACGTCGGGATTGATGTGCCAGTGGATCCCGGAACTCTGGCCGAGGGCGGCATTGCCGCTGCCGGTATTCATCAGCATCTCGATTTCCCAGCGGGTGTTGCTTTCGTCCGGCAGAAAATAGATTTCGCGGCGCTGCTGCTTGCCGTAGATCTTTTGCGGCCAGTGGCAGGACTCACAGGTCTCGCGCGCCGGGCGGAGGTTGGCCACCGGCACGGGAATGGGCCGGGGGTAGACATTCGCCAGGGTAGCATAAACCTGATACAAGCCGCTCAACTTTGATTTGACGTACCAGTTTGCGCCAGCGCCGACGTGGCATTCGACGCAGGTCACCCGGGCATGGGGCGAGTTCTGGTAGGCGGTGTGCTCCGGCTCCATCACCTGGTGGCAGAGCTGGCCGCAAAAGGGCACCGATTCGGTGAAATGGTAAGCCTCATAACTGCCGAGGGCGGAGAGGAAGAGAAAAAGGGTCGTACCCAGGGCGAAGATGATCGTGCCGGTCCGCTGCCCCGGCTGGTTGAGGTCAAGCACCGGGAAGCCCTTGTCCAGAGATTTGCCCTGTCGCCGCCTCTGGCGGATGAAGAGCCACATCCCCAAAGGGATGAGCAGCAGTCCGAGAATGATGAAGGCGGGGATGACGATGAAGAGGACGATGCCCACATACGCCCGGTCGACGCTCGAAAGCGAGGCCAGGACGTAGAGAAAGACGAACATGAAGAGGGCGATCAGGGCGATCACTGTGCCCGTATAGGAGACCGGATTGTAATAGGATTGAGGCAGGCGCAGTTTCATGAAGGATCTCTCCTAAAAAAGCCAAGCCGGGGCGAACAGTCGCCCCGGCTTGCATACGTGCATTTCGGGAACCGTTACTTCAGGAAGATCATCTTCCTGGTGACGGTTTGACCTTCGCTCTCGAGGCGATAGAGATAGGTGCCGGCGCTGGTGACATCGCCGCTGTCGTTGCGACCGTCCCAGCTCAGCTGATGCGTGCCGGCCGAGAAGGAGCCACTGGCCAGGGTGCGCACCAGCTGGCCGCGCATGTCATAGATCTTGAGGGCAATGCGCTGCTGCGACGGCAGGCCGAAGGAGATCATCGTGCTGGGATTGAACGGGTTCGGGTAGTTCTGTTCCAGCGCAAATTCGGTCGGCAGGCTGGCGTTGATATCCACGGCCGTGACGTTCAGCATGACGCTCGCGAAAGTGCTGCGGTTGCCCGAGAAATCGGTCGCCGCCAGCTTGTAGTAGTAGGTCTTTTTATTCAAGGCCGAACCGTCGACGAAGGCATGGGCCGTCAGCTTGGCCAGGGGCTGAGCCGCATCCGGATCAAAGGAAGCGGTCTCACCGCGGTAGAGGGTGAAGAACTTGAAATCGGCGTCGGCCGGTTCATCCCAGGTGAGGGAGACACCGGAGCTGGAAACGTCGGCGCGCAGGTTCATTGGCACCATGGGTTCCAGATTATCGACCGAATAGCCGCTGTCGGGTGCGGAGGCGCTGTACCAGTAGGGCAGCTCGGTCTGACCGGTGATGACGAAGACCGACCAGTGCTGACCGCCGGTTTTGGTCGAATCAGAGAGGGTTGGGGCGACGACGCTGTACTGCGGCAGCGCAGCAGCCGGAACCGAGGCGACAAAGTCATAGAGATCCTCTTCGAACTTGACGCGGACTTCGGAGGTCAGGGTCGCCGGTACCTCGTCGAAGGAGCGGTACAGCCTGGGGGCGGCCGCCAGAGTGGTGCCCGCGGCGGGCGCATCGACGCGGCGCCAGACATTGTAATTCCGGATCGGCATGTCGCCGGGACCATCCGCCGGGAACTTGCTCCAGATCACGCGGACCTGCTTGCCCTGGTCTTGCGGCACATCGCTGATGCTGCGGATCACGCCGGAGCCGATATCGCCGTACTTGAGCGAGGCGATCGAGCGGCGCAGCAGGGTAGCCGCATAGGCGGTGTTGTGGATGCCGCCGCTGAGATCTTCCTCGACAAAATAATAGTTATAGGCGGCTTTGAGCAGCAGTTTGCGGTATTCGGCGACTTTTTCGGGTTGTCCCGTCCAGTCATAATCGGCCTTGGTAAGGACCACGTCCGAGCCGGCGGGGGGCAGAATCTCGGCCAGTTCCTCCATCAAACCCTCGATCTCGGCGGTCGCGCTTTCCATGGTGCCGTCATCATCGTAATCCTGGGCTGCGGGGATCTCATCGAAGGATTTGATGTCACCATGGCAGGGCTGACAGATGAAGACCTTGTCGACATCGTCGGCGGTATCTTCAGTGTCCTTGTCGTCGACCATGGAGAAGGTGTGGTTGTGGTCGGCAGGATTGCCTTCGGTCGCCATGTGGCAGGTGACGCAGGCATCTTCCGTGGTGAGGATATGTCCGGTCTTGGCAACCGGCAGGCCATAGTGAACGCCGTTGCTGGCATTGATCATGTCCGCCTGGGCGCTGCCGTGCGGACCGAAATGTGTCGAGATGTTGGCCGGATTGGCGGAGTAAACTTCGGCGTTCTGGCGGCCGTGATGGCAGGCCATGCAGAGTTTGCCGGTGCCGCCATAGGTGACCACACTGCCATCGCCGAGGGTGACATCGGCCATGGTGCGGATCTGGCCCTCATAGGTGCCGGAATGCGGATCGTGGCAGACGGCGCAGGACTGCTGGCCAAAGCCGTTGGTCGGGCGGCCATCAAGACTCGTGGTCTTGGGGTCGACCCGGCGGATGAAAGCCCAGCCCGAATGGCACTGGTCGCAGGGGGTGCGGGTGGAGTAGCTTTCCATCACTCCAGCGTGTCCCGATTTGGCCCACTGTATGTTCTTGACGTTGTAGGGAGGCTCTTCGTGGCAGCGGCCGCAGGTGCCCTCATTCAGACTCATGTCGATCGCGCTCTTTTTGCCGACATGCTGGTTGCCGGGGCCATGACAGGCTTCGCACTGGACATTGGACATCTGGGCCAGGCGCGGATAATTGGTGATCAGGCTGGTCCAATTGCCCGCCTGCAGCGTGGCCGGAAAAACCCAGCCGAGCTCAGCCGCGATGTCGTCAAAGCCGTTGTTGACTGCAGCCGGCGCGGCGTTGTAGCCGGTGACATGGCAGGAGAGACAATAGCTGGCGAAATGTCCCGGCGTGTCGATGTTATCGCTCAGGCCGACAAAATGTTTGGTCTTGTTCCACTGGTTGGTATTCTCATAATGGCAGTAGGCGCACTGGCCGCCGGCGACATCAACGCCGAATCCCCACTGGCCGCCGACACCGCACCACTTGGCGGCGGTGAGAATGACGGTGGTTTCGCCGGTGCCGTCAGCGGTGGTGACCGACAGGACCACTTCATACTGGCCGATCGCGTCGGGAACCAGCTCGACCTTGTTGGTATTGGTGGCGGAAAGGGCTGCATTCGAGGCGGCCGGCTTGGTCTTGAGCGTCCAGGCATAGTTGGTCACCGTGCCGGAGGAAGCAGAGCCGATCAGATACCAGGTTTCGCCGATACCGATGACCTTCAGTCCGCTCGAGGTCATCATGGTAGTGCCTTCGACATCGACCGAGCTCAGGGCGTCCACGGTGATCTTGGCCGTCGGAGCGGCTGCCCAGGCGAAGGCAGTGATGAGCAGCAGACTGATAACGGTAATAAGGATGGTGATGAATTTCGAATTCATGGGACCTCCCGGATGATAAGGTAGTTGATTAGAGTATCAATGTAAATCGGATTCAGCGATAGCCCTCCTCTTTTTGCTGAAAATGGCTGGAGTTTTGGTATTGAAATTAGTTCAAGAAAACGAAGTAAAAAGGCTTAAGAGAATGAAAAACATTTAATTATGGGATAATATAGTTGGAGGTTTTTTTTCAGACAAATCTTTTATTGGGATTCTTTACAAGAATGAATGAATTTGCTGAAAAATACGGCACCTGCCGCCGATTCCTTGAACATCTGTGGATACAGGGGCCGGTTGTGCTGAAAAATACAACCTCGGCAGGATTAACTCCGGGAAGCGATCTGAAAAAGTGTAGAAAAGGCTTGCATTTGGACGTTCATTTAGTTATTATTAACGGAAACCCGCAATCGGCGGGCTTGGTGATACCAGAGGTATCGCAGGCGCAAGGAGGTAAATCCGATGAAAAGTAAAGTATTGAAGTTTGCCCTGATTGGCGCGACACTTGTGCTGGTAGTGGCGCTGCTGACCGGATGCGGTGAGAAGCAGGCGGCTCCGACGGCCATTGAATCCGCTGCGTCCGCCAGTGAGTGGAGCCTCGATAATCCCGCCCTGCAGGCCGTTGTTGCCGTGCAGGAGCGGCACACCGCCAACCTGATGAAGAACAGCGAAGTCGTTGGCACCTACGTGACCGTGACCGAAGCGGGTCAGCCGGTGATCGTGGTGATGACCAAGAGCTCGGCGCTGCAAAAGGGGCCGGGCGGCCTGCCCTCCGAGCTGGAGAGCGTGCCCTTGCTGGTCCAGGTCACCGGCGAGATCAAAGCCCTAAAGGGCGGCTCCGGCGGCAGTGTCAGCCATACCGCCAAACAGACCGCGCCGATCTCTCTGGGCACCTCGGGCGGCTGGAGCTATGACCTGGCCAACGGCTACTGCTGCGGTGGCACCCTCGGTTCCCTGGTTGCGATCGGTGGGACCAAGTACATCCTCAGCAACTACCACGTTCTCGAGGCCGACATTGTCAGCGGCGGCAACAGCCGCGTTGCGGCAACCGGCGATCCGGTCATCCAGCCGGGACTGATCGACGTCAACTGCAGTGCGGCCGGCGCCCAGAACGTCGCCACCCTGGTCAAGAAGAGTTCATTGCCAAGCAGCAACGTCGATTGCGCCGTCGCTCAGGTGGCCTCTGGCATGGTCAAGACCGACGGCACAATCCTGGAAATCGGCACCATTTCGGCAACGACGGTAGCCGCTGCGGTCAACCAGGCGGTCAAGAAGAGCGGACGCACCACGGGGTTGACCCGCAGCTCGGTCTCGGGACTCAACGGCACGGTATCGGTCACCTACGATAATGAATGCGCCGGCGGCACGGCCTTCACCAAGACCTTCACCGGCCAGATCATCATCAACAACAAGGGCAGCCGGTTTCTCGACAGCGGCGACTCCGGCTCCTTGATGGTGCAGGATGTCACGACCAGTCCCAAGGCCGTCGGCCTGCTCTTCGCCGGCAGTTCCTCCACGGCGATTGCCAATCCCATCGGCCAGGTCCTCAGCTTCCTGAACGCCACCATGGTGGGCAACTAGGCACGTCAGGTCGCCCACCTTGACGTTCCGGGTCTGGCCCGGTGCTGATGGAAGCAGGCTGGCCCTGGAATGAGGGGTGATCCCCTTGAAAATGGTAATATCCGGATCTGCACCCGTCCTTGCGGCGGGTGTTTTTTTTACCAGGTGACGGAGGTGCTGCGGAAAATGCCGGCAAGCTGGTGCCGCACCGCGAGATTGATGCGCTCGGCCCAGAGGTCGGAGGGGTTGTGGTCATCGGTCAGCAGCCGGGCTTGGTCCCGGGCCGGAGTATAGCGGTTATCCCAGGCGTGGTTGCGCTGTACCGCGCACCAGCGCTGATAATCGTCGTCGAGAAAATCGCCGGGATTGCCGAGCCAATCCTCGGGCAAGTCTAGGGCGCGGTCGGCGGCGAGGAGGAGCACATTGCCGGGGGCGTCGGGCGGCTCGGAACAGGGCAAAGCGGTCACGTGCGCAAAGACGCGTCCCAGCGTGAGGGCCAGGCTTTGCACGAGGGGATCCTGCCAGCCGACGCACTCCACATTGACGGCCAGCACCCCCGCGGCGGCCAGCCGGGAGCGCATCAAGGTAAAGACCTCGACGGTGGTGAGGTGGTAAGGAATCGAACTGGAGCCGAAGGCGTCGAGGAGGATGACATCGTACATTTTATCATGCTGCTGCAGAAAGTGCCGGCCGTCCCCGATGTGGATCTGTGCTTCATGGGGCTCGAGTCCGAACCAGCGACCGGCCATCTCCGCCACCACCGGATCAATCTCTACCGCCTCAACCCGCCACTCCTTCTCTGTCCAGTTTTTCGCGATCGATCCCCCGCCCAAACCGATGAGCAGCAACTCCCCGGTCCTGTCGAAAAAAAAACGCACCAGATCCAGTGCCGCGACATAGGGCATTTCTGTGGCCTTGCTCTGTGCCTCCACAGCGGTATGGATCGCCCCGTCGATGAGGAGATAGCGGGTGCCGTTCTGCTCGACGGCGCGGATCTCGCCATACGGGCTTTGCCGCAGGGCGAGCACTCCCGGCGCAGTCCGGGTTTGCACGGTTGCGGCCAGAAAGCTTGAGCACACGCCGAGCAGAAGACAGAGTCCAACTCCCCGGAGGGCGCGGTGCGTCCCTGCCAGTGTGGCGCAGGTGCTGAGAATCAGCATCCAGGCGATCCCCCAGATCAGGTTGTTGAGGCCCATTGCCGGAATCAGCCAGTAGCCGGTGAGCAGGGCGGCCGCCACACTCGATACCGTGGAGAGGGCCGAGAGGAACCCGGCGGTGCGGCCCAGGCTCTCCATCTGGCGGGCCTTGAGTTTGAGCGCATACGGCGTAACCATGCCGAGCAGGGTCAGTGTTGGTGCGAAGAGCAGGAGGGCCCCCAGCAGCGCGGCCGCCCGCAGGCCCAAAGACTGCAGGGCCAGCAGCACCGGCCGCTTGAGCAGCGGCACCAGCATCAGCCAGAGCCCGGCTGCAGCCGGGAGCGCGGCGAGGCGCTGCAGGCTTGCCCCGGCATCGGCCCAGCGGCCACCGAGCCAGTAGCCCAGACTGAGGGAGAGGAGGGTCACGCAGATCAGAGCCGCCCAGAGGTAGAGGCTGGCTCCATAGAACGGCGCGAGAATCCGGGTGCCGAGAATCTCGATGGCGAGTACCGCAGCGCCCGCCACCGAGACGACGAGGTAAAGGATAAATCGGGCCATACCCAATGCGATCAGTGGTTCCAGATATAGTTTTTGGACGGGTCATTTTCATGACAGCCAGTGACACAGGTGCCGTTGGCGTGGTTCCACTGCCACAGAGCAATGACCTCCGCCCGGCCCGGGGTATCGTCGTTGACATGACCGGAGTCGTTGTAGCTGGCCGGCACCTTGTGGCAGAGCAGACAGGTATACTGTTTGTCGATGACATGGAATTGGTGCCGTCCCACCCCCATGGCGGTCTCGGCCGTGTTGCCCTGGGTGTCTTTTGGCGGTTGAATGCCGTCGGCGCTGCCGTGGCACAGGGTGCAGTTTTCCGGGCCACCACTGCCGGTATGGCAAAGGGTGCAGCTCTTGCCCGAGGTGCCGCCAAGGTAGTCGGCGCCATGGCAGCTTGTGCACGGCGCCAGATTGTGGCCGCTGCCGCGCAGCCAGGCGACATGGGACGTGGATGCCGAAGGATTGGTCCAGCCTGAGGCATGTGGATAGGAGGTGTGGCACTTGAAACAGCTGGCGTTGGCGATACCGCCCCGATAGTCGGCGCCATGGCAGTTCGTGCAGCCGCTCAGGTCGAAGCCTTTGGCCTTGAGCTGGACGCCATGGAACAGGGCGGAGTTCTGGCCGGTTTTGAAGGCCGCATCGTGGGGATAGGCGGCATGGCAGGCGGTGCACGCCTGGATGCCATCACCCCCCTGCAGCGTTGCGCCGTGGCACGCCTTGCACTCCTCCAGGTTAAAGTTGCGGCCCGCCAGCCAGGCGCCGTGCGATTCGCTGCCGGCCGCGTCGGCCCAGGTGCTCTTGTGCGGATAAGTGGCATGGCAGGCATAGCAGGACTGCTTGCCGTCGCCGCCGCTGAAATCGCTGCCATGGCAGGGCTGGCAGCTGGTCAGGTTCCAGCTGTTGTTTTTTGCCCAGGCGCCATGAAAGGCTGCTGCGCCGGTCTGCATCCAGCCCGCCGCATGCGGATAGAGCGCATGGCAGCTGGTGCAGGGCTTTTTGCCGTCGCTGTTTTGCAGGTCCTCACCATGGCAGGGGGTGCAGCTGGTGGTTGCGTAGCCGGCCTTGGCCAGGACCTTGCCATGGAACTGGCTATGCCCGACGGTGAGCCAGTCCGCATTGTGGGGATAGGTGGCGTGGCATTTGAAGCAGGAAACCTTGGAGGTTCCTCCCGTCAGCTCCGCGCCATGGCAGCTGGCGCAAGAGGCCAGGCCGGCGGTCAGCACTTTTTGGCCATGGTCCGGCCGGCTCGAACTTGCCGAGGTGGTTTTGACCCAATTATCGGGATGGGCGTTGGAGGGCTGGGGCGTATGATCCTTGGAGCAGCCGGTCCACCAGGCCGCAAGGGCGAAGGTCAGCACGCAAAGTAGGACTTTTTTCATTTGGCCTTCCTGATTGGCTCAATTATTTGGCTGTGTGGCACTGCGCACAGATCGGCTCGCTGGCCGCATCGGAATGACAGATGGTGCATTCATCCATGTCTGCGCGGGCGGCGCGGGCATGGGTACCGCCGGTGGCGGGATTGGACCAGGCGGCGCTGGCGTGCGTCCGCGGCAGGACCATTTCACTCCGGTGGCAATTGCTGCAGTAGCTCTGGTCCTCATGGCAGGTCAGACACTGCTCTTTGTTGCCCCGCGCCAGCAAGCCGTGATTGTGGATGAAATTGAGAGGGTGCGCCTTGCGGTCCAGGTTGCCGCGCTTGTGGCAGACGATGCACTGATCGTCGCTATGGCACTGCTTGCACTCCTCCTGGTCGGTCTGCACCTGGATGCCATGGGCTTTGGGCCAGTCGAGCGTATGCGAGGCGGGTGCCAGCTTTTCGCCTTTGGCATGGCAGTCATAGCAGTACCCGGGCTTGGCCAGATCGTCATGGCATGTGGAGCATTGGCCCATGCGCGGCAGATGGCGGGCGCCGACCGTTTCGCTGGCGGTGATGCCGGTGTGGCAGGTCGTACAGGTCACCTTGTCGGAAACATGCCGGGCATGGGGAAATTTGCTGATATACCCGCTGAGGCGCGGTTCGGGTTTGGCATTGTCGACGTCACTGTGGCAGAGGGTGCACTCGGCCTCGCGGTCATGGCAGGTATAGCAGCTCTCCATGTTGGGCAAAAGGTCGTCCGTGGGCAGGGTGCTCGCCGTGACGGTCGAGTGGCAGTCGGTGCAGGCGGCGCCGACACTCTCGCTGTGCAGCTTGTGGGAGAACTTGAGTTCCGAGGTCTGGGCCTCCGCAGCAGGGGCCTGGAGGAGGACCAGGGCTGAAGCAACGGCAAGAATGAGATATCTTTTCATGGATGGGCTCCTCTGCGGCTACCAGCGGAAAGTGATATGGTTGAGAAAGCGCGATTCATTGGCCTTGAGGCGATTGGTCAGCCACTGATATTCGCCGATAAAATTCCAGCGGCCAAGGGAATAGCTGAGGCGTGCGGCGTTGGCGAGCTGGTCGTCATATTCATAGATGGTCTCGGTGCGGTATCTGGAATAATCGACATAGAGCGAGGCGAGCAGCCTGGGGAGAACCTCGACGCCATAGTTGAAAAATGCGCTGATCTGGTCGCCGGTATAGCCGGTTTCATAGAGCATGCCGACGCTGCCCTCTTCGTTATTGAGGGAGAGGATGATGCGGTCGGCGTTGTCCGCATCGAGCATGAGATGCTGAACCTGCGCCTCAACCGCCAGTCCGGGGAGGAACTCATAGTCGGCGCCGGCGCGGAACTGGTTATAGGGCTTGACCTCGAATATGGTGAAATAGGAGTTGGCGTAGATCTGCGGATTCTGCTGCTTGTATTCAACAAAGGTGGTGAGTTTGCGGTTCCAGGTGCGGCTGGCATTGAGCAGCAGCCGATGGAGCCGTTCGTTCTCGAGGTCATAGTGCGACTGGAGGCGCAGGCGCACACCGGGGAGCAGGCTGCTCTCGAGATTGGCCCCGGCGATCTGCCAGTAGGCAGCCTCGCTGCTGGATTTGCGCAGATAGAAGAGCTGCGCGGTGGAGGAATAGACCTTCTTCGCCTGGAGCATGCCGCCCAGCACCGTCGCATCCGCGAATTTTTGCATCTTGAAGGCGCGGGTGGCCACACTTTCGACCCCGCCGTAGAGCTGCAGCGACAGGTTCGCGTTGAAAGCGTAGCGGGCGTTGAGGCCGTCCAGGGCGCCCAAAGCGGTGCCGGGATGGAGAAACTGCCGCCCCAGCACCATGTGCAGGCGGTTTTGGAGCAGGTTTTTAACCTCAAGATTGAGGGCGAAGGCGCGAAAGCGCAGATCATTATCCAGATCCTGGTTGGCATCGGTCAGGAAACGGATATTTGAATTCAGGGCGAGGTGCTTGCAGGGGCTTACGGCGGTGAAATTGAGGTATTGAAAAATCCTGGTGTGCGTTTTGTCGCTCTCGAAAGCATAGATCGAGTTGCGCGCGCTGCCATGGAACGCAATGCCCTGTGCGATGAGGGCGCCCGCCGGAAGCAGCAGGAGGAGCGGCAGAAAAAGCAGTCGATTTTTCATGGTTCCTCGCAAGATGGGTACAAATTGATTCAAGTATACGAAATAACAAGAGATTAGATGAAACCATCGAAAAAACTTACTCACAACGCAGTAAAAAAACAAGCAAATTGTGCAGAGAATACAGGCGGCGGCTGATAAAGCAACGCCGGGTGGACGAACCAGAAGAGAGACGCGGCCGTGCAAGGCTGCCTGGCCCGGCGGGAAAAGCGAACAGGATTTTGCTGGAGCACCGGCAGGAGGGCGGCGAGAGCAGGCCGCCCGGCCTGGCGGGAACGCGCGCAGGAATTTGACCTTGCAATTGCAGCCGGGGTTTCCTAAATTGCGCTGAATTCCCCATCCCGGGCGCTTGCACAGCAGAGCGCCGGCACGATCCAGCAAGGAGCGACGATCCGCATGCCGCCGGTTTTGCCATTTCGCATTTATGATCTCTCCCATCCCTGGCAGGAGGGGATGCCCGCCTGGCCGGGAGATCCTCCGGCCCGGCTCGTCCCGGCCGCAACGCGCGAGCGCGACGGTTTTTATCTCAACGCGCTCAGCTGCGGCGAGCACACCGGCACGCATATCGGGGCGCCGGTTCACTTTATCGCCGGCGCCGCGACGATGGCGGATCTCCCTGCCGAGCGTCTCGGCGCGCCCCTGATTAAAATTACCCGCCGCCTGCAGCGGGATGGTCTGCTGACGCCTGCCGGAGTGACTGGCTGGGAAAAACGCCACGGGATGATACCCGCCGCGGCCGCCGTCCTGATCGAGACCGGCTGGAGCAGCCGCTGGCCCGATGCGGCCGCCTATTTCGCCCGTGATGCAGGCGGCACCATGCACTTCCCGGGGATCAGCCTGGAAGCGATGCAGCTGCTGGTGGTGGAGCGCGGCGTGCGCATCGTCGGGATCGACACCGCCGGCCTCGATGGCGGCACCTCGGCCACCTTCGCGGCGGGGCGGATGCTGGCGCAGCAGGGCGGCGTGCACCTCGAGAATCTCGCCCGGCTCGCCCAGGTGCCACCGACGGATGCCTGGCTGATCATCGGCGCCCTCGCAGTCGCCGGCGGCAGCGGTGCGCCGGCCCGGGTGCTGGCGCTGGTGCCTGTCCAGGCGAGATGATACCTCGCCCCTCTTCACAACCCTGCCGCAGCGCAATGCCTTTGCTCCCGGGCAACCGTTCGGGATAATAAAACCGCGCGGCTACAAAAAAGCCCTTCCGGAGCGGACCACCGGAAGGGCTTTTTCGATCGCAAAGCGGAATCAGGAAAAGCGGTAGGCTTTGAGGGTTTGCAGACTCTCGGTAATGACCACCTTGACGAAGCCGGTCACCGGCACCGAGAGCAGCATGCCGATGAGGCCGAAGAGGTTGCCGCCGATGATGCAGGTCACCAGCACCAGCGCGGGGTGGAGATGGACGCTGCTCGAGACCGAGAGCGGCTGGATGCAGAGATCATCCGCCAGCTTGAGGCCGAGGAAAAGCAGCGCGACATGGCCTCCCGCCGCGAGGTCGCCGTTCTCCATGATGGCAATGATGAGCGAGGGGATCCCGCCGGCAAAGGGGCCCACATAAGGGATGAGATTGGCGAGTCCCGAGAAGGGACCGAGCAGGAAAAAATAGGGCACGCCGAGAGCCCCGAGTCCGATCGTCGCCAGGGTGCCGATCGAAACGGCATCGATGAACTGGCCGCGCAAATAATTGCCCAGCTGCTGATCCATCTTGTGGATGAGATCCAGGCTGAACTCGAAATAGCGGTTGGGCACAATGCGGATCAGCCCCTTTTTCCAGGTGCGGGAATCCTTGATAAAGAAGAACATGAGAAAGGGGATAGTGACCAGGGCGAGGACGATGCCGACGATATCTGTGACGATAAAGTCGATGATCTTTTTGCCGAAAGAGGCCTTGAATTCCGCCAGCTTGACCTTGAGGTCAATATCGCCGAGGCCCAGCCAGCCGAGTTTGGCGCGCAGCACCTGCTGCAGATTGGTGAGCGCCAGATCGGTCTTGGCGGAACTCTCGCCGCTGCTCATGCCGATGAGCTGCGCCTTGAGGGCGGGGATGAAGGTAAGCAGGCCGACAATGATCAGCGCCGTAATGGTGAGCAAAATGATGCCGGCGGCAGCGGTGCGTGAGATGCCGCGCGCCTCCATCCGCACGACCAGGGGATCGAGGATATAGGCGAGCAAGAGGGCGATGATCATCATCTGGGCGACGCCGCCGATGGCGAGCAGGATGATGATCAGCGTCAGGGCCAGAAGCAGGACCAGCATCTTGCGGGTGCTGGGATCGCGGAAGGAGATCATGCGCGCACCTCCTACTGCGGGGTCTGGCGCATCTGCTGCAGCGCCGCATTGATGGCATAGGTGCGCTGGTTGGTCTGGCGCAGGCGATCGCAGACCAGGCGCGAAAGACCGAGAACGATCTTGATGCCGAGCGCGGGATTGCGCTCGATCAGGCTGTAGAGATCGGGCTGGAAAAAGCCGAAGATGCGGCATTTGTCCTTGGCCACCGCCGTTGCCGAGCGCGGCGCCGCATCGAGGAGGGCGACCTCGCCGAAAAAGGAACCATCACCGAACTCGGCGAGCTGGAGGTTGCCGGCCTCGGAGAGGATCGCCACCCGGCCGGTCTGGAGGATGTACATCCCCATCCCCGGCTCGTTCTCGCGAAAAATGACCTCCTCAGGCTGGTACTCGCGCTCGTGCAGGATGCGCGCCACCGCCGCCAGCTCCCGCCGCGTCAAATCGGTAAAGATCGGCATGGCCTTGAGCAGCCGGCTGATCTCTTCCTCGTTTTGTTCGGGATGCTCCGCGGTTTTTTTCTTGACGAACAGACCTTTCATGGCCTTTCCCCATTCTGCTGCGTGGTTTAACCGGATTGCTGGACTTGGGCCGGCCTGAGCGCGCGCCGGTCCCTTGGGCTATCGAAATATAAGCTAAAACAGCCATAAATGGAAACGATTTTTATGGTTCCGTCAAAAAGTTAATGATCGCCCGCATCAGAGCGTCGCGCTCCGCATCGCCGCGCAGCGCTTCGAAGGGAAAGCCCAGAGCTACCACCGCATGCCCCTTTTTGAAGGCCGTGGCGGCACTGAACTGGTTTTCGCCGTAACGGAGGATGGTGCGACTGCCCTGGACCGGATCGAGGGCATCGGGGGCCTCGACGGCATAGATCCGCTCATCCGGCTCGGTGTTGAACTGGAACGTCGTCCCGCGCGGCCAGAAACGGGCATCGGCGCTGCAGAGGCGGCCGTCACTGCTGGCGTGATCGGCCGTCCAGCGGTAATGCAGCCGCTGCTCGACAAAGCGGACGAGGGGATCGTCGGGCGTTTTACCGGCGCAGGGATCGCTGCCGATGTAGGCGCCGCTGAGCAGCAGCCCGCCCTTGTGGCTGAACAGGGTGTCGAGGGCGGCGCAAAGCCCGGGCGTAAAGGCGGCATAGGAGAGGCCGCGCAGCGAGTCGCCGGCGGCGGTGGGCCAGTGCGTCTGCTTCTCCTCACCCAGGATGAGGTCGATGAGCCGGAAGCGGCGGATGTCCACCTGCCCGTCGGCGAGGGCCTCATCACTGCAGGAGGCGAAGGAGCGGCCCGCAGCGCGGAGCGAACGGCCATGAAGAGCGGGAAAATCAAAGGTATTGCCGGCGATCGGCCGGGCTTCCCAGGCCGCCTGACTGGCGCCATGACCGGGCGCGTCGTTGGTGCGGAAGGGGGAATCGGTCTTCATATCGATCTGGTGGCCGGTGGTGCCGACGCTGAGATGGTCGGGTACGCCCTGGTCGAGAAAATCGGCAAAGCCCGAAAAATCGCCGGCGTCGATCCAGGCGGGAGGGGCGATGCGGTCGAAGCCATTGACGACAAGGAGAGGGGCGGGATCCTCCGGCAGCTGGCACAGGGAGAGGATCTCGCTGGAAAAGCTCTCGCCACCGCCATTGACCGCCGTCACCTTGAAGCTGTACAGGAGGCCTGGTGCGATCGGCCGGACCACCAGACGCGGCTGTTCCACCCATACGCCGTTGTCGAAGCCGGTGTTCTCCCGCCGGGTGTAGACGATGTAGCCCTGTGGCACGGCGGTCGGCTCGAGCGGATCGATCACCGGCTGCCAGCTCAGCGTCGCCTCCCCGGGACCGCTCAGCAGGGCCTGGAAGTGGTCGACGGGCAGGGGCTGCACCGCCCAGGCGCTCTGATTCTGAAAGGCGATGAACTTGAGCATGGCCTTGTAGATGGCGCGCGCGGTGTCAAAGCGGAAACGCGGATCGAGCGCGAACTTCATATCGAGAAAATTCTGGTGCGAGAGCAGCTCGAGCAGGGTACAGGGGAACTGGGGGCGGCGCGCCTCGCTGTAATCGCCGTCCATGACCGGGCGGCGGCTCCAGACGGGATCGTAGAGGCGGCGCAGATCCTCAACCAGCTGGGTCTGCAGCACATCGGCGAAGTCGCGGTTGGCCATGCGCGAGACGCCGTCCGGAAAGCTGAAAGTCGAATCCGCCGACTGGTAGCTGTAGATGCTCAGGGTGCCGATGGTCGTATCGGAGCGGGTGATGCCGGCATCGGTGTGGAAGGCGAGGGTCAGATCGATCGGGATGCCGAGGCCGGGGTGGTGGCGTTCCTTTTTCGGGCCGAAGGGATCGCCATAGAGATAGTTGGCATATTCGCTGCGGCTGTTATAGTCCTCGCGATAATCATCCTTGCCGTTGTAGAGATTATAGATGAGCGTATCGGGAAAGCCGGCGAACTGGAGATAGTACTTGCTCCCCTCGGCGAAGCGCGGCTTGCCGCTGACCGCGCCGTTGCGGAGGATATCCCCCATGCCGCCGCCGAAACGCACAGCGTCGGCGCTGACGAGACGCCCGGGGGTGCGGCTCTGGCTGGACAGCTCGACGCTGCCGCTGTCGGGACGGCAGCCCTGCAGGAAGCGGAAGGTGCCGAGATAGATCCAGGTCGATCCGCCGATCTGCTGATTGACCTGGAAGCGGGTGATGCCACCGGCATGGCGCACGGTGTAAAGGGCATCATCGAGGTTATCCGGTGATGGATGCCAGGTGATGTAGACGGCATACTCGCCGTCGGCGGGAATCTCCGGGCGCCACACGGCGCAGCTCGCCCCGGCGGCGTCGCTGCTGCAGAGGCGGTGGCTGCCCTGGAGGAAGGGATTGTAATTGACCTCATAGGGGGGATGGCCGGTGGCGAAGGCCTTTTCGGGGCCGGGGTGCCAACCCGGGCCGGTCTCGGCATAGCCCGGGGCGTCATTATCGACCATCACCATGTGGGTCTGGATGTCGCGCTCGCGCGGGGTAAAGACCACCGCGCCGGCGTTTTCGAGCATCGGGATGAGATAAAAGGTGGTAAAGGAGAAGGGCAGGAGATCCTCGACCGTCTCGAACAGGCGCGGGCGCTGCCACTCCCAGCGGTCCGTGGCGGCGTTATAATACCAGCCATGGCTGGGGCGGACGTCGATGGTGCGGTTGAGCAGTCCTGCGTCGGGCTGCAGCGGGCGGCTGATACGTCGCACCAGCGCTGCGGGCCGCGGTTTCTGCAGGGCCATGCGGCTGCGGTCCCATTGCGCGGCAGAGCGGCGATAGAAATTGGGGACGAGGGACTCGATCGGCTGGCCGAGCGTATAAAGGGTGATGTTGTAGGGATCATATTTCTTGCCGAGCAGCGCATGGACCCGGGCATAGGCCGATTTGACATTGTCCGGCCGGAAGGCGGGATAGGAAAAGTTTTTGCTGAAGGTGACCGCCAGCGACTTTTCGCCGGGCTTGAGAATCAGCGATTCGATGCGCACCCCGTTGGCCAGGGGCAAGGGGGCGTGGGTGGCGATGCATTCGGCGATGAAGGCTTCGATCTTTTTATGGACGCGGGCGCTTTCCTTGTCCATTTTGCTATAGTCATAGGCGGGCTTGCGCAAGACGGCTTTCGGAGCGCAGGCCAGGGCGAGGGCTATCAGGCCCAGCAGGGCGAGGCGGGAGGATGCTTTCATTTCCACTCCTGGTTTAGACCTTGACATGATAAAGATTTTCATGCCATTATCCAAGAAAAAAGTGCTCCCGCCCGCGCCGGCGCCGACGCGAATAATCCCGGCCCGAAATGGGTTACATGAATAGAGTGATTTCAGTTTGGAGGTGACATGGATATCCCGCTGCTGCAAAGCAATATGCTCGAGCTCATCCGCCGCACTTCGGCTTTTCTGCCGCGCGACGTTGAGGTGGTGCTGGCCGAGGCACGCGGCCGGGAGGAGCCCGACTCCCGGGCCCACCTGGCCCTCGACATGGTCGCCCTCGATATCGGTCTCGCCCGGCAGCGCTCCGCCCCGATCTGCCAGGATACGGGCACGGTCACCTTTTATATTCACGCCCCGATCGGCATCGACCAGATCGCAGTGCGCCGGGCGATCGAGGCGGCGGTGGTCGAGGCGACCCGTCTCGGCTATCTGCGCCAGAATTCGGTGGACAGCGTCACCGGCCGCAACAGCGGTAATAATCTCGGCCCCGGGACGCCGGTCTGCCATTTTGAACAGTGGCCGGAGCCGCAGATCGATGTGCGCCTCATGCTCAAGGGCGGCGGTTGCGAGAACACCAGCGCCCAGTTCATGCTGCCGGCAACCTTTGACGGCGTGCGCTACAACCGGGATCTCAAGGGCGTCTACGCCTGCATCCTGCAGGCGGTGCTGCTGGCCCAAGGGCACGGCTGCGGCCCCGGTTTCCTCGGCGTCTGCATCGGCGGCGATCGCGCCGAGGGCTACGCCTGCGCCAAGGCGCAGCTGCTGCGCCCGGTCGATGATGTCAATCCGCTCCCGGCGCTGGCGGAGATGGAAGCGCGCATCGTTGCCGATGCCAACCGCCTTGGCATCGGCCCCATGGGATTCGGCGGGCGCCTGACCCTCGGCGGCTGCAAAATCGGCAGCCTCAACCGCCTGCCTGCCTCCTTTTTTGTCAGCATCGCCTATATGTGCTGGGCGTACCGCCGCCGCGGCATGGTCCTGGATCAGGAGGGGGCCGTGGTCGAGTGGCTCTATCAGGAGCGTGATGAATTCACCGCGCTACCGGCGGCCCCGGCCGAGCTCACCTTCAGCGCACAACGGGTGCGCCGTCTGCAGACACCGCTGGATGAAGCCACGGTGCGCACCCTGACGGTTGGGGATATCGTCCTGCTCAGTGGCCTCATCTATACCGGCCGCGATGCGGTGCACCACTATCTCAACGAGGGTGGCGAGCTCGACCTGATCCGGGGCGGGATCCTGTACCACTGCGGACCGGTCGTGATCGAGGAGGAGGGACGCTACAAGGTCCTGGCGGCAGGTCCGACCACATCGATCCGCGAGGAACCGTATGCCGCCGCGATCATTCACCGCTTCGGGATCCGCGCGATCATCGGCAAAGGGGGGATGGGGGAGAAAACCCGGCGTGCGCTGCAGGAGTATGGGGCGGTGTACCTTCATGCCATCGGCGGGGCGGCGCAGATCTACGCCCGCTGTGTCGAGGAAGTGGTCAGCGTTCATCTGCAGGAGCTGGGCAGTCCTGAGGCGGTCTGGGAGCTGCGGGTGCGGGATTTTCCGGTCGTGGTGACCATCGACGCCCACGGCCATTCTCTCCATCAGGAGGTGCTGGAGGACTCGGCGCAGCGTCTGCACGAGGTGATGCACTCCTGAGCGGCGGATGGGCAAAAAAAAACGCCCGGAGACTTGCTCCGGGCGCCGCATTTTTGGGCAGCCCCTCAGAAGCGGCTGAAAAAGGGCAGCAGTGAAAGCGCCAGGCCGAGGAAGAATTTGGAGATGCGCATGAGCCGTTCATCACCACTGAAGAGGAGGAACTCTTTGGCCAGTATGGCGTGAATCACCAGGAAGAGCCCGAGTCCGCTGCTGATCAGCTGCCAAAAATAGATGGGTTGGTTTCCCATAGCTGCTTCTCCTGACGATGCCTTACAACCAGGGGTATACTCCTTAGCCACTGGGGGATGGCGCCGGAGTGAGCACATTTAGGGGGAGAGGTAGAGCCTAAGAAACAGCTTGATAAAATATAATCGAGCGCATCCCAAAAGTCAAATCTTTTCTTCATACGTAGCTCTTTTTTTTTAGCTCGGCAAAAGTTGCCAATTTGCGCATTATTT
>Ga0116170_10001082_pt1 | contig 28233 bp, 30 predicted proteins | sample AD_JPNHW1_MetaG_FD_89797 | JGI IMG/M metagenome (GOLD analysis project Ga0116170, IMG submission 89797) | Active sludge microbial communities of municipal wastewater-treating anaerobic digesters from Japan - AD_JPNHW1_MetaG | ecosystem: Engineered > Bioreactor > Anaerobic > Digestate | place... | reverse complement strand
TCCAACAGATATTGCTTACCGCTGCAATATCGTAACCGTCAAAGACGAAACAATGGCTGATTTTTCTGCCGGCCATATCTCAAGTGAAGAAGGCGCAGCGCTCTTTGCTTCCCTTGCTCCTTTTGTGCCCGGGGTGAGGTTAAAGGCGGGTGTCAGTTACCGCAACCTCCTTGTCGTCCCGAAAGGTTCTGCTACAGAGTCCACTGCTCCTCACGATATTGTCGGACAATCTGTCACGAATTACCTGCCACGGAACGGAGATGCCCCGCTCCTCCTTTCCAGTATGGAGCAGAGCCGGAAGGTGTTTTCCAGTCACCCGGTAAATGCTGCACGGGTAAAAGCAGGCAAAAACCCGGCAACGCAGATCTGGCCGTGGAGCGGGGGCCGGCGCCCGGCATTCCCGTTGTTTACTGAAAAATATCACCGGAAGGGCGGGATGATCTCTGCGGTGGATCTCTTAAACGGCATCGCACGGTGTGCCGGTATGGAGATCATCAAAGTCCCCGGCGCTACGGGGTATTTCGATACGGATTACATGGCAAAGGCACGGTATGCGCTTGATGCGATTAAGCATCTTGATTTTGTCTATGTTCATATAGAAGCCCCGGATGAAGCGGGACATGCGGGGAGTATCGAGGAGAAGGTACGGGCGATTGAGAACGTGGACCGGGTTGTTGGCGCAATACGCGAAGAATTTGACGGGATTATTGCGGTACTGCCCGATCACCCGACGCCGATCCGCATCAAAACGCATTCACGCGAACCGGTGCCGTTTGTGGTAACCGGCAAGGGGACGGACAAGCTCACGCATTTCTCCGAGAAAGAAGCACCATCAGGAATGTTTGGGACAAAAAAGGCGACAGACTTCCTGTCATTTTTATTCAACTGATTTTTCTTAAGAAGGATGTGGCATCAGTCCCCTGCATCATCACCGATTCAGTGGGGGTAACTTTCATCATTTGCCGAATTTTAGAGGGAGTAACTATGTATTCTTTTACTCTCAATTATCATACATGCCTTACAAGATCATCAATGCCGGTGCATATCTGGATAGTCAGGTAAAGGCAGGTATTCTCTGCCGGGAGGATGCTGATCTTATCCGTGAATTTTGCGAAGAACGGAAAGCTATAAAGCACATCTCAGAATCCACCGCGCTGGTTACATCAAAGGGTCTCTCAAAGTTTGCGCCATTGACCGGACCCTTCAGACAATGTTCGACTCAGGACATTATCAAAGCGATCAATGCCGTGGAACCTCTATGGAGGCAAAACACCCGGCGGTTAAGGGTCTATTACCTTAAAGAGTTCTGCCATTGGCTCATCGAAGAGAAATACAATACTACCGTCAGCGTTAAAAAACTGGACAGCATCAAACCCCCAACGGCAGATAAAGCGACAAAAACCGCATCGCAGATGATACCGGATGAAAAAATAGACCAGATGATCCGGTCCTGCAAGAACCCCCGGGACCGGGCCCTAATCGCGTTCATGTATGAGGGAGCATTACGACCCATCGAAGTTAGGACGGCCACATGGGAACAGTTAAAGTTCGACCTGTACGGCGCGGTTTTTAACACGTCAAAGAAAACCGGAAAGCCCCGGTACATTCGGTTTATCAAGTATGCTCAATATCTGGCAGCATGGAAAGCGGGCTATCACCCGGGAACGCCGGAAGGGGACGCACTGGTATTCGTCACGGGTACGGGTAAAATACTATCCCGGCAGTATTTTGATAAAATCATAAAGACCGCAGCTGAGACCGTGGACCTTAAAGGAGTGTTCCCGTACATCCTCAGGCATAGCCGGATTACCGCTATGGTCGCACAAGAGATCCCTGAAAGTGTGATTAAATTACAGGCATGGGGCAACATCGCAACGCCCATGATGGCAACCTATACCCATCTGTCTAATGATCGGGTTGATGATATTCTGCTAGGGAAAGCCGGGATAAAGCGTGTAGGACGGCCAAAGGGTCCGAGTATGAAGCCGGTACAATGCCCTCATTGTTCAACCGTCAATGTTCCTGGGGCTCAATTCTGTTATCGTTGTGGACGGTCCCTTACTGAAGAAGCCGAGAGCGAAGAAGATGAGGTTCGCAGATTCGCAAAGAGTCCACCGCTGCTCAGGATGCTTGCCGATGAACTAGAGCGGGAACAAACCAAAACAAAATAACCCTTTTTCAGATGTTGAAATTCACTTTCATAATACGCAGTAAAAGAACTTATATTCCAAGAATTGTATAATGGATATTGAAGCAGTCACATACACGATAGCGGGTCCGATTTTCGACCCCTTGATCTAGTGTTCTTTAACCTCACACGCGGTAGGGTCGGTTGTTGGAGCGGTCCTTCGAGACGCTTTCCCGGCGCAGTTGGTAAGACGCCCCCCCTCGTTCACGTCCCTTTTTTGCTTCGATTTAAGGAGCATCGCAGATGAAACGAAATTTCGTACTCGAAGATCGGATTAAAAATTATGTCAGTGAACACCCCGGGCTCATGCGCAGGCAGATAGCACGCGGATTACAGAAAGCCGGGTTACAGCTCGGACAACAGCACATCAGCAACCGGGCCGGGGAATTAATCGCGCTCGGAGAGCTCCAGGAGCGGATCACTGAGGACGGACAGAGATTAGTATTCCCTGCGCAGGCAAAAGAGGCGCACGCTTGAAGGATAACGAAAGGCCCATATTCCATAAGGGCGCGGTTATTGCATGGGGCCGGTCCATCGGCATACCAGATGATACCGCTATATCGTTCATCCAAAAGGCCGGTGCGCTGGTCATTGATGATAACCAGATGGCGACGGGATGAGGCATTATGGAACCTCTCCCAAGTTCAATTACTCTTATCCGTACGGAATGGCCTGATTCCCTAGAGCTAGGCCGGACTTCACGCGGTGGAACCCTGAAGATTTACTTCAATGCGTCCGACCTGCCAGAAGCGCAGCGCAGGATCGACAACGCGGTCCGGGCCCGTGATTACCTCTATGAAAAATTAGCGGCGGGAGGTGCGCAGGGATGACGCAACCGGCTCCGAGTGATTCCTATAATTCAGAAAGGGATCGCTGCATCATGCAGGCTCTTCGGGAAAAACCACAAACATCAGAGGAACTTGCAGCGCTGTTAGGCACATCAGACCGTTCAATCAGGAGACGTCTTAAGGTACTGCCCGTTACCTCAAAGAAAGAGAATCGCAGGATTCTCTATTCCCCCAAATTTCCTGAAGCACAACTTCCCATTACCGGGAACACGACTAAGCAAACGGAGGACCAATTAAAAGAACCCCAAAAACCCGAATCCGTGACAGTTTGTGACAACAGTGTGACAGGTAAAAAAGACCATAGTGTGACTGTCACACTTACCATGTATGCTGATTATTTCCGGGCAAACCCGGAGCGCAGGATCACCACTCTTGATTTAGCCCAACAATTCCATGTAAAGCGGGATGCAGTACGGCAGTCAATGAGTAGAATTATCAGGGATGGCCCGGTAAGCAGAATCGCCCCGGGATTATACCAGTATGACCCTACAAAAGAGCAGGGTAATTTACGGTCCGTTTTACAGTCCGGTAACCAGAAATTTGAGAATTTAGTACTTGTCACAAAGGGAACACGGTATAGTACTCTGTCACGCTCCGAACCATTAACCGGACCAGAAAAAAACCCCGCGTGTGACATCCAAGATTCCCCTATTCCAAGACCCGGCCCGGACTGCGTACCCCATCCCGAATGGCCCGGCATGGACCTACCAACCGGGCAAAAGATACGGAAGTGGTTATACCCGAAAACAGGGACGGAATGGATAATCATATCGACCAATGGTGCACCACCGATTAGCCCGGATTATCTTCTGTACATCATGGAGATTATCCTGAAAGAACACGGTTTTGACCCGGCCAAATGGGATGTCTCTTGCGTGGAATATCTGATAGACTCTGAAAAAATCCGTTTTGAGGGCATCCACACATACCAGGCATTTGAGAAGGAAGTGTTCAAGGGATATACTCACGGGTATTATGGACGTTTTGAGAAAGCAGACCGACGGATAACCCCGGCAGCCGAATTTATAGAGAACTGTCGTATACTGGCATCAGGAACACTCAATACGCAGGCGATAAGGGAAGTACGCTCTCTGAAGAAGGTAGTAGAAGAGTTTGGAAAGGTTGCCCGGACAGCGTACAGCATCGCCAACACGGAGCGGGATATTCGCATCGAAGCGAAGCGAAGCAAACAGAAAGCGAACCCCCCGGTATCACCCTTCACGACCGGGACTGCCATCATGCAGGAGCAGGCCCCGGCAGCCGGTAAGCAGGGAGTATGTCCATGAGCGTAGCGGGACCGGCTAAGCGAAATGATTCACCCGGACTCACGACGAATGAACCGGATAATTCCGCTCTATATCGCTCCATTACGCGCCATAGCGGTACAGATTCACGAACCATCACCCCCGGTCCGTCCCCGGCAGATAAGGGCCACTATCAAGAGGAAACGGACCCGACAGAAACGACAGAGGACGAATCGGAAACCATCGACCCGTTAGAATTTGAGGAAAAAATCTCTGCAATGACCAGCTTGGACCGGGATGCAGCGTTAAGGCTAGCATCGGATCTCGTTATCCGTCTCCACCAGCGCACATGCACGAAACGGTTTAGGGAGCAGGACGGGGACCGCACCAGGGTAGCCTATGCCCGGGTTCTGGTCTCAGCACTTCAGACATACGGAGTGCTCTTAAGAGATGATGAGATTGAGCAGCTTAAGCAGAGGATAGAGGCGTTAGAACTCATTAAAGGAGAATCAAAGCCATGAGCACGACAGTAGGAACTCTTGAAAAGAAAGTGGAAACGGTACTCGACAACCTTTCCCCGGCAGAGAAAGCCAAATACGTGTATGATGAGACGTGGAGGAGCGCAGATCGGCAGGCCAAAGGCATTGATGAAGAAACACACCAACAGGAGATTGAACGGTTCTTCCATCGGCATGTAGCCACACTCAGCGCAGCGGGCCAAATTGAATTTCTCATTGCTGAGGACAGACTTAATACCGGCAAATGGGCCGGGATGCACTTTACCTCGACAATGCTAGGATATGATCGGGAAGATTGCCTTCTTGATCTCCTGATCCTGTATGCGGAACTCACTAAATATCTCATCAGGGTGAAATGTGCAAAAAAGGATAAATTACACGCAGAGTCCCCGGGCATGGATGAAATGATTACTAGATTCCGGGAGCGGCGGGCAGACATCATTAAGGACGCGAAGGGGATATGGAAAGATGGTTTTTGGGAACAGTGGAATATCACGCGCCCGGACCTATCCCCGGACTTCATCAAAGCCATAGAAACTGACGATAAGCCATCAGAGAAAGCAGAGCCAAAAAAATCCTGATTGCACCGGGGCAATGAAGCGCGGTCCTCCCGGGCATCTTGGGAGAGGTTTACCCGGCCCGGACTGCGCAGAGCTCATTTCCTTCATTCTACTTTTGCGCAGAATATTTATTCTGCGACATTTATTCCCATAAGATAACATCATAATTACATCAAGATTACTTTTAATAACATTTATTTGCATTAATGGATAACCCACCATTGGCGATTACATTGATCGCCGGTGAAATTATGACTGCAACAAATCATCCTGGAAATAAAAAAACGGTGAAAGTGGAAGTGGAGCTCCCGGAGAAGTGGGTTAAGATGATCTCAGCCATTCAGGAATGGGAAGATAAGCCGGTTGATCTCGGTGAATTTATCCGGGGGGCCGTGAAAGGGGATCTCCGGGGAGTTATCGAATCGATGGACGGAAGCCCCGTTTCAGATGAGGCATAATCATGAAAAGGAAAACCTATCAAAAAATGGAAAAGAGTTACGAGAGAGAACTAGAAGAACAAGTAAAACAGGCTTTGCCCATTGTACTCGCAAAACCAAAAATGCAGGAGTTAATTGCGCAGGTTGTAGAACGTGTTTTTCAACGACCAGAGATCCAAGAAAAGATCGAACAATCTGTTCAACGGATTAAAGACACACTCACGCCGGAAGAATTAGGGAAAATACAGGCAATGTCATCTGAAGAATTATGGGAAAAATTACCTTTAATGATGAGGGAGCATGAGCAGCGAAGCAATAATAGCGGATGACCGGCAACCATTGAACGTGGTTACACCTATTTACACGATTGAAGAAGCGGCGGGTATCCTGAAGATTAAGCCCCGGACGGTCCGGCAGTGGATAACGGATGGCAAACTAAAATCCTTCAAACTTGGGGATCTCATACGCATCCATGAAGATGATCTTCAAGAGTTCATCGACCGGGCCCGGGAAAGCAGTAAGTAACCCTCTCTCTTTTTCCAATACCGAATATTCGATCACAAAAAAGGCAGTACAACAATTGGAACGATTTTACGACGTGAAAATATCATTCCGAACGTTCGATCACAAAAAAGGTAGTTCATTTATTCGCTATTTTACGACGTGAAAACCATTCGCTAATCATTCGACATCTGTTCACGCTCGCAGTTCTCTTTACCGGGTTGCATGTCTTTTAACTCAAGCCACTCACAACGAAGGACGGTAGAGCCTCATAGAAGCGTTTGCGAGGCGTTTCTCCGCGTTGATGGGTGAAACTATGCGGGAAACGAAAAGAAGGCCGTTTTTGGACACTTATTTAGGACAGGACCGCGCGCTTATCAAAATACCGTCTGAAGTGAAGATACTGCGTAAAATCGGAGCCCAAATTGAGCCCTAAAATACATAGTTACCCCCCTTATATTTTTAGGGTAACTTTCATCATTTGCCGCATCAAAAGGCTAACTTTGGTTTTTACAACACGTGACCCGATGATGTTTCGGGAAACCGTACTTTTTACATCGAAGGATCTCGTTTTTGTTGATACTTCCAGACCCTTTCAAAAGAAGGTAAGACGCGGGACATTATCAAGAAGGCGATCAATACTTTTCGGATAGTATGGAATAGGGATTAAATTATTGTTTGCATTCGATTAAATCACAATATATAATTTGACATCTTATTGAAAGGGTATCATGAATGCGACACGACTGAATACCAGTAGGGTCCTTGTGGCCGCACTCTTCGTCTTTCTCATTTTTACAACGACAGCATCGCTTGCAGCGGGGGTAACGGAAAACACAAGTGTCAACCTTTCACCATCTATCGTTAAAATAACACCCACAATAACCACGGTCTTGACGCAGGCAGAGATTACGCAGAATGTATCTAATACATCCTGTACATCCTGTGGGTTTATTGAGAAACACCCGTTGATGCACCTTGATTCCGCCCAACTCAATGAAATTGCGACAGAAGCAAAAAACACCGGGCCGGTAACGCTTAAAACACAGGCTGCCCCGACAAGCCTGCCGGTATCATACAGCATCCTCTCATCTGTGCCATATACTCCTTCAGAACGCAATCAGGGGTACTGCGGGAACTGCTGGGTATGGGCTGCAACGGGGGCGCTTGAAGTCGATCATACGGTAAACAACGATATAAATGACAGGTTATCGATCCAGTATTTCAACTCAAAGTACAAAAACGGACAGGCGGGAAATTTTGCATGCTGTGGCGGGAGTCTTGGTACATTTGTAATGTGGTACAACAGTGACAAGACGCTTGTTCCATGGTCAAATACCAATGCAAATTATGCCGATACGTTAAGAATGTGCAGCCAGGGAACTGCCCGGAGTATCAGTTCAATATCCACAATCCCCAATTACCAGTTGAATTCTCTTTCCTATTCTTCAATTTCAACGTACGGAGCCGGGCAGGAAACTGCAATCAACAACATAAAATCGGCTATTAATGCAAATAAAGCGGTTTACTACAGTTTCTGGTACGGGGAAGCCGGATGGAATGACCTGTATACATTCTGGGATTCGGAAAATGAAAACCAGGTTTTTGATCCGGATTCCCATAACGGTGAAACGAATTACGGAGGACACGCAGTTCTTATTGTCGGGTATGATGACACAGATCCGAATAACAGGTACTGGATTGTTCTTAACAGCTGGGGGGCACCCTCAAACAGGCCCAATGGGTTGTTCCGGCTGAAAATGGATATGAATTATGATGCACTGTTCTGGTATTCCGGGATACAATACCAGCAGCACCTTTTCCAGATTGTTAACTCTGATATTAACGGGGTAGCTGTGCCTGAAGCGGGTTTTGTTGCCGATCCAACATCCGGGGTCTATCCGCTTGCGGTAACATTCACGGATACGACCACCGGGAGCCCAACTATGTGGAACTGGGCATTTGGGGATGGCACATGGTTTAATACCACATCCGCCTCGCTCAGGAATCCCACGTACACGTATACTTCAGCAGGAAACTTTACTGCAAAACTGACTGCCTGTAATGCAGCCGGGTGCAATTCTACTCCTGACGGTCAGATAATCACGGTTCTGACACCGCCTATGATCAAATTTGTTACAAATGTCAGTACCGGGTATGCTCCGCTTTCCGCCCGGTTCGTTGATATGACCACCGGGAGCCCAAACATGTGGAACTGGTCATTTGGAGACGGATCATGGTTTAATACCACATCCGCCTCGCTCAAGAGTCCCATTCATACGTATTCTTCTGTAGGTACATACGATGCGAAACTGATTGCCTGTAATATATCCGGATGTAACACCACGGCTCCTGCAAAAACCATCACTGTGAATCTGCTCACAACACCGACCGTCGCCTTTGTTACAAACGTCAGCACCGGCTACGCTCCGTTATCCGTGAAATTGACTGATACCACATCAGGCAGTCCTACAATGTGGAACTGGTCGTTCGGAGACGGGGCATGGTTTAATACAACAACTGCCTCGCTCAAGAACCCGACACATACCTATAATTCACCGGGCACTTACACGGCTAAACTCATCGCCTGCAATGCCGCTGGTTGTAACACTACGGGCCCTACAAAATCAATTACCGTTAACCTGCTCACTCTGCCCTCCGTCGCCTTTGTTACAAACGTTAGTACCGGGTATGCGCCGTTATCCGTGAAATTCACAGATACCTCATCAGGCAGTCCTACAATGTGGAACTGGTCGTTCGGTGATGATACTTGGTTCAACACTTCCACTGCCTCGCTCAAGAGCCCAACGCATACCTATGCTTCACAGGGCACGTATTCGGCTAAACTTATCGCCTGCAATGCCGCAGGGTGTAACACTACGGGACCTGCAAAAACCATTACAGTGAATTTGCTCACAACACCGACCGTTGCCTTTGTTACAAACGTCAGCACCGGTTACGCTCCGCTAACGGTGTGGTTCGTAGACCGGACTACCGGAAGTCCAAAAACATGGAACTGGTCGTTTGGCGATGGTTCTTGGTTTAATACAACAACTGCCTCGCTCAGGAATCCCACTCATACCTATGTTTCACAGGGTACGTATTCGGCAAAACTCATTGCATGCAACGCCGCAGGTTGTAACACTACAGGCCCTGTAAAATCAATTACCGTTAATTTACTCACTCCACCAACTGTCGCATTTACAACCAACCGGACGTCGGGTGGATCACCGCTGGCAGTCCAGTTCTATGACCGGTCAACGGGAAGTCCGGCGGAATGGCACTGGGACTTTGGGGATGGCACGTGGTTCAACACAACAAGCGTCAGCCTGAGAAACCCGGTATACACGTATACCTTAAACGGCACTTACGTAACGAAGTTAATTGCATGTAACTCTGCAGGATGCAATACTTCGGCAACCAGCAGGACAATCACGGTGACATGAAAGCTGACTGACAGGTTTCCGGTTTACCGGGATAAAAGCCGGAAAAATCCTATTTTATAACAATAGATTGCCCCCCATCAGGGGTAAATGACTCAAGGTTATCCGTCAATTAATCAGAGCAGTTATCAATTGTAACGTTGATGGAATACTATACGATGAAAAAGAACCTGCTGATGTGGGACGAATCGCTCTTCCGTGATCCTGAAGTGTTCGAGATTGATTACGTTCCCGAACAATTTGAGTTTCGTGACGCGCAGATGCGGGAACTTGCGTTCCAGATCCGGCCCGGCCTGCGGGGTGGCCGGCCGCTCAATACAATCTGCAAAGGCCTGCCCGGCTCGGGAAAAACCACAAGTATCAAAAAACTATTCCAGGAAATAGAAGAGACCACGAAAAAACTTATTCCCGTCCATATCAACTGCCAGCTTGACAATACAAAATTTGCAATCCTATCCCAAATTTACAGGAAACTTTCCGGTCACCTGCCCCCGGCTTCGGGAACGTCGTTTAAGCAGGTCTTTGATGCAGTCGCCCGTCACCTCCAGAAAGAAGAGTGCGTGCTGCTTGTGGCACTTGATGACGCCAACTATCTCCTCTACGAAAACGAGCTCAACAAGGTGCTCTACACGCTCCTGCGGGCACACGAATCCTATGAGGGGGTCCGCATTGGCATTATTGTAATCATCAGCGATCCCGATGTCGATCTCTCGCGGGAAGTGGATGCCCGGGTCTCTTCGGTCTTCAGGCCAACCGAGATCTATTTTCCCCCGTACGGGAACGCAGAAGTACAGGAGATCATGAAAGCCCGGGTGATGCAGGGGTTCTTTAACAATGTCATCAGCGACGAGATGCTGGATCTTGTCGTAGAACAAACACAGAAAAGCGGCGACCTCAGGGTGGGTATTGACCTCCTGAAACGGGCGGCACTCAATGCGGAACGTGCTGCACGGCGCAGCATTGAACGTGAGGATATCTGCGGGGCGTATGAAGTCTCGAAATACCTGCACCTCCAGTATACAATTAAGACGCTCAAGGAAGAGGAACGAAAGATCCTCTCGGAACTTGCAGCAGCAAGTGCCTCAGGCTCCGAAATGAATGCCGGCGACGTGTATAAAATAATCAAGGAGCAGGTGCCGATCGGGTACACCCGGTTTTATGAGATCGTGAAAAAGATGGACGCGATGCGGCTTGTCAACCTTCAGTATCGCGAAGGAAAAGGCAGGACCCGGCTCATCACGCTCCGTTACGAACCGGTAAAAGTGCTGGAATATCTTTCGTAAGCCGGTGAAATATTTTCAAAAATCTTATCTATTTAGCAACCCCTGTTCATATGAGACAGGGGTTTTTCTATGTTAAGTGTTAACGAACTGGCACTTGAAATATTTGACAACCTCGCCGATCTGGCCGAGGAGTTCAATGCTGCTTACCATGAACTGGATAACGGTGCACGTATTGTTGATTGCGGTGTGAGCACACGTGGAGGTTATGCTGCAGGAAGGGCATTTACCGAAATCTGCATGGGGGGTCTTGGAGAAGTCAACTTCAGGATGGGAGAGATAAACAATATCCCGCAGCCGTTTATTGATGTGAACACCGATTTCCCGTCGATTGCCTGCCTTGGATCACAGAAGGCCGGCTGGACTGTCAAGGTCGGCAACTATTTCGCAATGGGAAGCGGCCCTGCCCGGGCGCTCTCGCTCAAGCCCAAGCACACTTTCGAAGTGATCGACTACGAGGACGATTACGACTGTGCCGTAATGTGCCTTGAATCCGATCACCTGCCAAACGGTGAAGTCATGGAGAAGATCGCAGAGGAATGCCATGTAGATGTGGCAAACACCTGTGCAGTTGTTGCGCCGACCTCCTCAATTGTCGGGTCAATCCAGGTCTCTGGACGCTGCGTCGAGACGGCAATCTACAAGTTAAACGAGCTCGGGTTTGATACAAGAAAAATCACATCTGCAATCGGTACTGCCCCAATCCCGCCGGTACGGGGTGCGAAGCGTGCGATGGGTGTGACAAATGATGCAACCATCTACCACGGACAGATCGTCCTGACGATGAACGCTCCGGAGATCAAGGACTACCTTGAAAAGATCCCAAGCAACAAGTCGAAGGGATACGGCAAACCGTTCAACGACATCTTCAAGGAAGCAGGGTACGACTTCTACAAGATCGATACATCGCTCTTCTCACCCGCAGAGGTTGTTATTAATGAACTCTCTGACGGGAGCGTTTATCATGTCGGTGCCGTCAACAATGATGTAATCCTGAAGTCATTCGGGTTACAGTAACTCTTTTTTTGATAGAATCAATTCCATTTTTTTAAATTCCCTCACGGTTTTTTCTGGCACGTTGTCATTAAGTCAACTGATCCTGCGGTTTATTGCATAATTCAAAAATATTGCCGGGAACCAGAGGAGCATGACGTCTTTAGAGTGATCTTCGAAATTATTGATTGGATCTTTTAAAAAGGTATGAAATCCTACAGCCGTTTTTATACATTGCTGTCCTTGAAAACACGGTTTTAAAACGGGATTTTATATCTGGCATGCAAAAGAAGAGTAATCCCTCCTCGAAAATAATAAAAGAGGGTTTACCGGTATCCTTCTGCAAGCCGGATCAGGTTTTCCCGCCCTTTTTTAATCTTGATAATTACCTGTCTCTGGTGGAGATCATTTAACGTTGTGCTTAAGGTGGATTTCGGGATGCCAAGGACTTTTACCAGTTCAGACTGGTACTGTTCCCCGCCATTTGCCCGGAGTTGCCGGAGGATCCGGTCTTCAACACCCAGTCTGTCCGCATCAGATAAGAGCGGTGCCGGTTCATCAGGTTCTTCTGGTGAGATTATGGAATGTGGTTGAGAGGGATCTGTTTTTTTTCTCCGGTAAATTATCAGACCTGCAATGACGATTATTACAAGAATTCCCCCGGCTATCACAAATACAAACGGGAACGCAGTTTTTTCGAGCACAATTGCCGGCTCACCGGTTCCAAACGACCTCAAACCATACCAGACCAGCTTGTTGCTGTCCTGTTGATCCGGTGCCGGTTCTGCGGATGAGACTGAATACCCGTCAGGATACTGAATAATGAGTGAGTTATCTTTTGAAAGGTAGAGGCCGCCGACAAATGCATCTCCCACAGAAAGACTGCCATCCGGCACGGCAAAATGAGTCCAGTAAAAGGTGACAGTGACAACGCCGAATTTCCCTGTGGGATTTGTCTGGACCACCGCATTACCGGTGAAATTTTCAACGGTCATCGGGCGACCGGTGCCGGCTGCCGCCTGTGCCGCAGAGTTCTGCATCAGGGCCTTCAGCTCCGGAAGGTAAACAGACATCAGATCTTTTGAATAGTTTTCAAATGCACTGACCTCAACGTTTGTTGTAAGTGGCGTGCGGTACTCCACATTCCAGAAAGCTGTGCCATCATCGCCAATAGTGATAGTATAGGTTGTTGTATAATCCTGAACTGATGCCGCCAGTGTTGCAGGGATACAACAGAGCAGGATGAGAATTAAAATCGCTGACTGTATATTCAGAACTTTATTCATTATCCACCTTCGTAGGGTTCATTATCGTCTCCGTTATCAAAAAATACATGCCGTTTGTGCGAGATCCGGTGTTCTCTCTTTTGTATGAAAAAAGGGATGATCCGGATCTCCGACAATTACCGGTTCACTTAGACGTTCTGGTTGCGGTTCCCCTTTCCTGCACTATTCCCATTGTTACTGTCACTATTTTTCCCGTTATTATTTTTTTGTGATCCTGCTGCATTGTTATCAATATTTTTTCCCTGCTGGTTGCCTTTCTCGTCCAGGGTCTGTTGTCCACGTGCCGGTGTTGTGGTTACCTGCTGCTGAGTTCTGTCCTGTGAAGGCTGGTTATCCGGATTCTTTGAATTGTCATTACCCTTGACGGCATTTCCGGCCTGCTTTCCACCTTTATTTATGCCTTGAGAGGCCGTCTCGTTTCCAGACTGATTGTCAGGTCCAAACCTGCCCGGCGGAGTGAGTTTTGGTCCGGTCAGGTTTGCAGTCTGGTTTAAGTCCCTGTTTTTATGCTGACCATCAGTTGTGCCATTTATCTCACCAAACCGGCTGTGTTCCCGGATCTTCTCTTCAAATTTCAACTGCCGTTCAAGGCTGTTGTTATATGCCCTGACAAGACCGGTGTTGTCGGGATGTGCCTGCATCAGGTTCTGGAATGTTACCTGATGCTGGTTGAGGTTGGCAAGAGCATGGGTAAGCCCGGTATCTTTTAAGTTCCTTGCCGGTGTGCCGTTTGGTGCGGGTATACTGATAGTGTCGTTAAATGCCAACCGTTCAAGAGTATCTTCAGTCTGGTTGTACTTCTGCAGGTACTGGTCCAGAGTCCGGTTTACCGCATCGGTCTGGTTTGCTGCCAGTGCCGATTCGAGTTCTGCAAGCCGGAGTTCAGTCCGGTTGATCATTTTTTCAAGTTTTTCTGTCTGGTTGAGGGTAAATGATTCATCAATGTTTTCCAGTGATAGTCTAAAGCCGTAAAGCGGGTTGTCAGGACCGATGACTCCGCGGAAAGGCTGAACGGCATCTGTAACCGGGATGGTTACGTTCGTGGCGGTTTCTGCTGCGGCAGGAATTGCAGCAATAAAAAGAAATCCCAGTGCCGCCAGTGCAAAGAGCATGTGGGGAATGTGTTTCACAATTTTTCACTCCATACTGTAATTCGGCGTTGTGCCGCTGAATAATGGGTTTTCTTTGGGAAGTTTAAGGCTCGTTATGGTTCGTAGAAATTCCATTTGTCCATGTCACATCCTATTTTGACAAAATCGTTCAGAATGGTTCGATTAGCCATTCGGGACATTTTCCCGCAAAAACACAATATGGATATTGTTACACGCGAAAATGCCGGCCGATTATGTTCCAGTTATTATCCCGCGCAGAAAAACAATGAATAGCCAACCGGGAATTTCCAACCTGCCGCAAAGGACATTTTTAAAGAAATAGTAAAGCAGGGAGGCGTAATCAATTTCTTTTTTTTATCGGTTGTTTCCTTTTTACCACCGCACCCAGAATCCCCTGAATTCCCCTGTTGCCTCACCCGGCATGACCTGCAGGTTTTCCACCTGGATATACTCCTGTCCCCGTGCCCATATGTGACGGATAAAATCATCCAGTGCTGCCGGCGAACCTTCCGCGATCATATGAACAGAACCATCCGGCATATTCTGTACCTGGCCGTGCAGCCCAAGCTTCCGGGCACAGACTTCTACAAAATGACGGTATCCGACACCCTGTACTTTTCCGGTTGCCACTACGGTAACCCTCATAATCACTCCGTAACTGGGGAGAGATTCAATTTAAATCCTGCCGATTTGTTCCGGAGAAAGCACTTATGCAGCTTCAGGTGCGAGGCTTAACGTATCATAAGAGAGGGGGTGCTTTCCGGGAACCGGCGTACCGGACAGAGGATTTCAAAACTATTCTGGAACAAAAGACTAAAAAAAGGTATAGTTTTCCGGAATCGTTTACTTCTGCGGCGGCTTTCTCATCAATATATATGGCATGAGCAGGACAGCCGCAATAATGACCATGAACTCAGCGAACATATACAGAAGGTTTTCCCGATTCTGGTCATAGAACCTGAGATCAAAGGACGTTGTTTTGTTCCACGTCACCTGCGTGGTGTTGTCGGGATAACGCGTCACATTTGCACCTATACTCAATCCGGCAAGGAGCGGGTTTCGTACATCAAACTCTCCGGGCAGTGTCACGTTCACGCTATACGGCAGTTTGTAATTTCCCTCAAGATGGTTGTCGTTTAAGGGCGCGACATATGAGACGGTATAATTCCCTTTGGGAAATGTGATGATTGAAGGGGCACTCCACCGCTTTGTCCAGTTAAAGTCCACGGGAGTGCCGTTGCTGTCAACCAGCGTTACGTTGGTAACTGTAACGGGTATGTTTTCGCCAAGTATGCCAGTATCAGCAAACATGTACTCTGACATACCGGCAAGGTCGACTGAGGCCTCATACGAAGTACCATTGGGCAGCACCGCGTATGTGGCGTTGAGCGCCCCTGCCGGTGGGACCGCGAGCACGATTATAAGTGCAGCGCAGAAAGCAGCGATGGCAGATCGGCGTTGATCTCGGTCGGGGGTTCGCATTGTTTTATCACCGTGTCCGGGTCTTTCAAGAGATGACCGGTCACAACGCAGACAATTTTTTCGTCACGGTCAATCGCTCCCATCTCTACGAGTTTGCGGATGCCGGCCACAGATGCCGCAGATGCCGGTTCGACACCGATACCCTCTTTCCGCGCAAGATCGCGCTGCATCGCGAGGATTTCTTCATCAGTAACGGATTCGGCAGTTCCTCCGGTCTTCTGGATGGCAACCAGGGCTTTTTCCGCATTTACCGGCGCACCGATACGGATCGCTGATGCCAGCGTTTCGGGGTTCTGGTCGGGTATAACTTCCGGCAGGTTTCCTTTGACCGCCCGGACTACCGGGCAGGCTCCTGCGGCCTGGATACCGGTCATTTTCGGAAGACTGTCAATGAACCCAAGGGCCTCGAGTTCAAGCAGTCCCTTATAAACCGCTGATATGTTCCCCGCATTACCTACAGGCAGCACGAAACGGTCAGGAACACAGCCCAGCTGGTCGACTGCCTCAAATCCAATCGTTTTCTGGCCTTCCAGACGGTAGGGGTTGATCGAGTTGAGGAGATACAGTCCGTGTGTGAGGCAGAGCTCGTGCACCATTTCAAGCGCACGGTCAAAGTTTCCACGGATGGAAATGACACGGGCACCATGCATTAACGCCTGTGCAATCTTGCCGACTGCAACATGTCCCGCCGGGAGGAGCACAACTGCAGGGATACCGGCTTTGGCCGCATATACCGCAAGACTTGCGGAGGTATTTCCGGTACTTGCGCAGGCAACGCTCTTCTTTTTGAGCTGGAGCGCCATCGAAACACCAACAGTCATACCCCGGTCCTTGAATGAACCTGACGGGTTCATGCCTTCGTGCTTGGCGTAGAGATTTTTAAGGCCCATCTCTTCCCCAAGACGCTTTAAGTGGTAGAGGGGTGTACCTCCTTCGTGAAGGGAGACCGGCTCGATATGCACCGGCAGGAGTTCCTTGTAGCGCCAGACCGAAAGCGGGCGGGCATTCCATATTGCCCGGGTTACGGTAATCTCATCAAGCGGGTATTTTACTGCGAGCAAATGTCCGCATTTTTTACAATTATAGATAATCTCGTCAGCGGGATACTTGGTACCGCAGTGGACGCATACGAGATGGTACATGGGACAGTATTGGTTTTCCGGCTACATATAGACAAGCGTTAAAAAAGAATGACTGTGCGCTCCGGAGAAAATTTTCCAGAAGTGAAATTGCAGGAATATGGCGTCTGCAGGGCGAACTGGACCGGGTATTCAGGATTGAAGGGTATTGATTTTCCACCACTAGCCCCCTCCTGGGATGCATATAAAAAAAGAGATTTTCTGCAAAGGCTGGGCGGTTACGTTTGTTGCTGTCTTAATAATGAGATATACAACTCGTCCTTCCGGTCGTTTTCGACGGGAAATGCCCGACGGGTTTTTTCCACGAATATCGGATCAATATCATAATACAACAATTCATTTCCCTCACCGGCCCGGGCTATGATTGTCCCCAGGGGATCAGCAGTCAAGGATCCTCCTGTGTACCGGTCCACCGGATTTGTCCCGGTTGTATTCACGCCTGCAACATACAACTGGTTCTCTGCAGCCCGGGACTGGATAAACAGTTCCCAGTAACGGAGCCGGCTTTGTGGCCATGCTGACGGAACAATAACCGCATGGACTTCTTTATGCCGGTATAACCGGAATATCTCCGGGAAACGGAGATCATAACAGATAGCAAGTCCGAAGCGTACGTCGTCTAACGTGAATATTGCAAGATCGGTTCCCGGAGTAAACGCCCGGTCCTCGTTTTCCGGGGTGAAAAGGTGGATCTTTGAGTATGCTGCAAGGATCCTGCCATCTTTTCCGATAACAATTGACGTGTTTTTCGGTTTTTTAGGGTATGATTCACGGAACGATCCAATAACAGCAATCCGGTATTTTTTTGCCAGTTCCCTGAAGCCTGTTACTGTTGCACCGTCAGGAGGCTCAATATTTTTTTCCGATACCGGATCCCAGCCAGTCGCAAACTGTTCGGGAAATGAGATTAGGGCCGCCCCGGCCTGTGCAGCCTCATAAAATACCGGCTCTGCTTTTTCAAGCGTTTGGTTTGGGGATTCCCAGATTCCTTCTATCTGGGCGCTGCAGCATCGCATGAACTCTCCTGTAAATATAGTAGATCAGGAGTTTTGTCGGTTTTTCCTGTCAACATACAGAATTACGACAGCACCCATTACAACAAGCACAATCGCAGTGAGTAACAGGAACGTTGAATATGAATGGAAAACTCCGATGAGCACGGCAGCGATGATAATCCCGGCTGCAATGATACTGCACCCGACAAGAACCAGCCCCATTGTTGTAAGATCCCAGTCTGACATTATAATCCTCCCATAAGCGGAAACGCTGCCTTTATTCCCGTAATCACAAACTGAACGGCAATAGCAATCAGCAGCATTCCCAGTAACCGGTTAATTACCCGGTACTGGCGCTGGCCGATTTTGCGTATGATATAATCTGCGTGTCTCATCATAAAATAGGTGATCGCAATCGCAACCCCAATCGACGCAAAAATCACAAGCCACGCAAATGTGGACATGCCCATGGCCTCATTTGTGAGCACAATTGTGGTGGTAATTGCCCCAGGTCCTGCGATCATGGGGATGGCAAGCGGCATGACTGCCACATCCTCGTTGTCCTGCGATTCATATTTTTCAGTTGCCGTAAGCTTGGTACGGGATGTCTTTGCATAGACCATTTCCATACCGATTCCAAAAAGCAGGATTCCCCCTGCAATACGGAATGCTTCAAGGGAGATCCCAAAGATCTGGAGGATAGCTGTCCCTGCAATACCCACAAGGACGAGAATTACAAGAGCGATCGTGCAGGCATCGCGGATGATCTGGTCCCTTTTAGATTTATCAAGATTTGTAGTCAGGGAGATATAGGTCAGTGTCGCACCCAACGGGTTGACAATGATAATAACAGATGACAGACAGAGAAGGGAAAAACTGATCAGGTCACCTGCCATGAAATAAAGAGCGTTCTTATCGGTAATAGAGATGATGGTAAAAAAAGACTTTAGTATTCGTATAACACGGATTCATCGATCCGGGTGTATGCAAATACTTCAGCGGGTTTGAAGTGAATGTTGATCTCGCGTTCAGCGCTTTCGGGTGAATCGGATGCGTGGATCACGTTCCTGCCGATATCAATACCGAAATCGCCCCGGATGGTTCCGGGCGCTGCTTCCTGCGGGTTGGTCGCACCGATCAGTTTCCGGACGATTGCAACAACATTTTTGCCTTCCCATACCATCAGGAAACACGGGCCTCCCATAATATAGGATTTCATCGATGGGAAAAACGGCTTGGACAGGTGTTCACGGTAATGTTCGTTGACCCGGGCTTCGGGCAACGTTTCGAACCGGGCTGCCACAAGCTTGAGACCTTTTGCCTCAAGCCGTGAAACGATTACACCGACCATACCACGCTGGACGCCGTCCGGTTTGACCATCACAAAGGTGCGATCCATTATCAGATTCACTCCTTGTTTGTACCTTTCTGTCCTGCAGCAGTCCATTCAACCCGGCGGGGAACCCTGCCCAGCTTGTAGTTGTTCTGGCACTTGGTACTGCAGAAGAAATAGATAGTTCCGTCTTTCTTGACGAACATCTTGCCGGTTCCCGGCTCCAACTGTGAACCACAGAAACTGCAGACATGCTGTTCAACCATGGGGTTCACCGCCTCGATAGTTTCTTTGCCTCGCGTTCGGTCTCAAGGAGCATGATAACATCTCCTTCCCGGATAGGGCCGACCGTATTGCGGGTAATTATGCGCCCCTTGTTGGTGCCATCAAGGATACGGCACTTGACCTGCATCGCTTCCCCGTGCATGCCGGTGGAACCGACGACCTCAATGACTTCAGCGGGCGTTGCGTCGTCTGCCATAATAGCTCCTTATGCCTTTAAGGCAACCAGCTGCTTGGCGAGATCTTCAATCGTTTCTTTTGCCTTGCCGGGCTTTACAATCGCTGCAGCAGCAGAGCCGACATCAAGGCCACTTGCGGCACCGATATCGTTCTGTTTGTTGATGAAGATATAGGGGATCTTCTTCTCGTCGCACAGCGGTGCAAGGTGCATGACGATCTCTGCGGGTTCGACATCAGCGCCGATTAAAACAAGCAGCGCAGCGCTGCGTTCGATGGCTTTTGTTGCCTCGTTTGAACCCTTCTTGATTTTCCCGGTGTCTCTTGCAACTTCAAGGGCTTCAAGCGCCTTGTTCTGGAGCTCCTCAGGAGCCTCGGTTTTAACGTATCCTTTTGCCATAACTCACCTCATTCAGGGGCGTAATGACCCCTTCATTACTCATCAGTAGCAGTGATGCAGCCATATCATTTCATCAGGAGGAGAAATAAAGGTTTGTAATAGTCGGGACAAGTTTTTGCCCGAAGCCATTTTGTTAATGTGCAAGTATCATCCGGCAATACGGTAAATGTCAGTACCATTGTCAGAATATATCATTTCAAGGCCATCATCAGGCAGGTTTACATAATACCTGTCCCGCTCCAAATCCCCGACATAGAGCAAAGTTGCATTGTATTTTTTCATCAGGGGAACGGTCTTGTCCGGGTTCTGGTAAATCGACCGTATGTCTGCAAGCCGTGAACTGTACCATCCCGTAGTATCCCCCCGCCACATGTATTCATGGAAGGGCTGGCCGATAATTGCAGGGATACCGGTAAACGAGGAAATCCGGGAATAATATGTATAATCTCCACCTTCCGCCTCAACTATGCGCTCATCTCCGGAGAGGCTCCTGAGATAAGCAACGCCACCGGCATCACCCGGATGGGAGGTATCAAGATACGCAAGACCGTCAAGCGACCTGCTCCCGTAATTGAGATCAAGCGGCACCAGGAATGGCGTGACAAACAGGATGCCGATTACAAGAGTGGCAAGGATCGCACTCTTTTTTGCAGGCATAACCGGTACACGCCCGGGCCGGGCGAGCCATAATGAGACCATAGCAAAAGCACTGGTGCCAAGCATGATCCATGCGGGCAGGTAGCATTTAAAGACCGTATTCATCCGGAAATAGGTCTCCCCCATATTGTCCTTAAGGTAAAACAGTTCAACAATAATGAGAAGCAAAAGTCCCAAAATGGCAAGTATCTCTGGAAGGTTGTGCTCTTTTTTGGCAACAAAATAAACGAGGGGAATTGCAGCTATTGCCGCCGCAGTATACCCGGCAAGGATAAACGGTACTGCAATAAACAGAAGGTACGGTCGCTCCCGTATATCTTTTAAAAGCAGCAGCAAAAAAATTGCGATAAACCAGCCGTTCACGAGAAGGAACTGGAATGGATCTGAGGGCGTATTTACAAGTCCGATACCACCGGTACTTGTTTTGAGCATCAGGTAAAATGGGAGGTAAATGACAATTGCGACGGGAGGGATCGCAAGTAACGGGCACCATGATGAAATTTCACGATGTTGTTTTCTCTCCCTCATGATAATCAGCGCAGCAAAAATGACCGTAACCGGAGCATAGATGAGCACATCCCATGTATTAATCAGGGGCATTGAGCCAAGGCTGATAGCTGCCAGACTGCACGCTATCCATTTACTCTTTGATTCAAGCAGGCCCCAGTTTTTATAGAGATAAAGAAGGAGAAAAATCAAGAAAGTCTGGTTAAATATCGAGATCACATGGGCATGGAGATCACCCCATGTAAACGAGAAAAGGGGATATTCGTTGATGGTATTTGTTATGGTTCTCGTGCTGTCCCAGAGTACGGAATTAAGTCCCTTCCCAAGAATAAACTGGTAAAAAAAAGAGGGATTGGGTATAATGAAGATAAGCAGTGGAAGCCAGCGGAACCGGTCAAGCATGAGCGTGCCGATAGCGTACACGGTAACGGCAGCGACTCCCAGTACTGTTGGCAGCGATAAATTAAACACAACATTTGACGGAACCCCGCTTACAATACCGAGGCACCCAAACATCCAGTACCCCAGATAATAATAAACATCCAGTACCCCCCCGGCAAACCAGGGATCAAGGGGCGGTACGATCGGGTTTAACATGACCGATGCAAGAAAACCATGATCCATGAACTTCTCTGCATAGGATATGGTCGGGTTAACAAACCGGACTGTCAGCATCAGGAAGAAAAAGATGAGAAATACCAGTTCCCAGTGCCATTCTTTTTTAAGTTCACTCCATGCATAATCACGCTTGTAAATGTGATACACAAAGAGCAGGATAAATGGCACAAGTGCCAACTGGACCGGGAAACGAACAAGGCCGCAGTACCACGTAATGAGAGTAAAGACAAGAAGCGACGCGGCAAATGCGGCAGGGAATGCATATTGCCGCAGGCATTTTTTCAGAGCGGGATAGAGCGACAGTTGTAAAAAAGATATAACAAGAAGCCAGCTGGCAACCGACAGGACTTGGCATTCAGGACTCAGTGGTCTTTCCTCCGTTCAGTTTTTCACGTATTGCTGATTTTATAGTCGGGATCACCCAGTCGCCGAGATAATATATTGAGACGATACCTCCGGCAAGAGTGACGAGGTTTTTAATGAGATGATCGATGACTGCAATCAGGAATGCCTCAGCAGGGGCAACTCCTGCAATCTCAAAGGTTGCAGCAAGAGCCAGTTCATAGGTTCCGATACCCCCGGGGGTAATCGGAACTGCTTTGACAAGGTTCCCGATCACAATGGCAAGAACAACGACAGCAAAAGGGATCTGCTGTTCGAACATGGCCACAACCGAGTTACAGACCAGAACATCAAGCATCCAGATAACTATAGACGTAATGCCCAGTACAAAAATGGAACGCAGTGTAAGCGAGGCCCGCCTGATCTCATCGAGCATCGTTAAGATGTAACCCATATACTTGTTTTTTGTCGTTAGTTTCCCGACAAAGATCAGGAACGCAAAAAATACAAAACCAAGTGCAAGTGGAATGATGATGACGGTGTAAAACCATGACGGGACATCAAGGACAAAAAAGACGGATACCGCACCAAGCAGTGCAACTGTAATAATATCAAAGACCCGTTCCACAACAAGCGATGAGATCCCTTCAGAATATTTTGTTTTATAATCGTGTTTGAGGATGAAGATCCTGACAAAATCGCCAAGGCGGGCCGGGACAATCAGGTTAACGGTCTGGCTGATAAATACACATGCCGTAGTCACGGTAACCCTGACACGGTAATTGAGGTTTCGCAGAATCCGCTGATACCTCCACCCGCGCAGCCACCATGCGGCAAGGCAGATAATAATCGCCATTCCAAAAAAAACAGGGACTATGTGCTGGAGTGCCGTCAGCAGGTCATCCCAGACCCTGTAGAGCATGTATGCTATAATCCCTACTGCAATCAGGGTGGGGATAATAATGGCACTAATTTTTCGATACATGGATCTGCCACCAGAGGCGTAGGATAGAGAAACCCATCCCAAATACATCCTTTGCACGGACTGTTGTTCCTTTCCCCGCACGCCATATGACAGGGAACTCCGCTACCGTATACCCGATCCTCTGGGCCCTGACAAGGATTTCGGTATCCCAGAACCAGTGGTTTGATTTTATATCTGAAAGGACCGGAAGGATTTTTTCCCTGTTGAATGCCTTGAATCCACACTGGTGATCGAAAAGCCGGCTGCCAAGAATGAATCGTACAAGTAAGTTATATGAACGGCTTGCAATCTCACGACCGCCAGTACGCTGTATGTCACTTGCCGGGAGAAGCCGGGAGCCGGTTGCGATATCAGCACCGGAGCGAATTGCCCCAATCAGTTCATGAAGGTGCTGCATATCAGTGGCAAGGTCGACATCATAGTAACAGACGATTGACCCCCGGGCTTCCCGGATAGCACGGTTAAGTGCGGTCCCGCGCCCGAGCCGCTCGTCACTATGCAACAACCGGACTTTGGGAGAGATCTTTTCATACGACCGTACAAAGTCGGCACTTCCATCAGTACTTCCATCTTCAGCGACAAAAATCTCAAAATCGTCAGTAATCCTGGAAAGTACCTCGATGGATTCAGGTAATGCCCGTTCGAGAGCAACTCGATCATTAAAAACCGGAATAATTGCAGTAACTTCAGGTGAGACCATTTATTGTTCCTTCTTCTGATATGCATTTGGCAATCCGATAGCCCGCTCTGATTGAGCCCTCCATACTTCGTTCCGGATAATTCTCTTCTGAAAACATTCCGGCAAGATAGATCCCGTGTTTTTCATACGCTGGTATAAGTGACCGGTAACCGGTCGTATAAACCGGGCCGGCCCATGGATCAACTGCCATCCGGCTCCAGTGGATCTCCTTGTCTGACAGTCCAAACCGCGTACAGAAATCTTCCCGCATTTTCTGGTCAAGACGCGCAGGAATAGTGCCGCTGAAATACGAGGCAAGGTAAACGATATGCTCTCCATAGCGTTCCTTGGGGATAAAATTTGTATGCGCCACAACAGCCCCGTATGGTCCTTCATCTTTCATATTGATCCAATAGATTCCCTCGCTGACATCACGTTCAATGCCAAGAGTCATACAGGCTGCCCCCTGATAGGGAATTTCCGGCATCATAAGTCCTGAAATATTCCCAAGTTCCTGAGGGGGTATCGTAGATATTACCTTGTCAAAGGATTCCCCGTTGATTTCCCAGCAACCGTTTTTCCGGGATATTGATGTAACCGGGGACTGGAGGTTTATTTTTCCTCCTTTCGCAAGAATCGTTTTTTCAAGTTTATCTGTAATCTGGTGAAATCCTCCGTTCAGGTAACCAAGATGCTCCCCGGAAACGCCCCGGTTTGACCTGATGGCAATCCGGCTGATTAACCAGGCCGCAGACACCCTGCTCCGGTTTTTCCCGAATTTGCTCCTGAGCAGAGGTTCAAAAAATGATGAGTATATCCGGGGGCCAAGATGTTCCAGGATATAGGTTTCGGCGGTAATATCATCAAGAGACCGAAGATCAATTTTTCTGGATCTCAACGTCAGCCACGCGAGTTTTGCCTTATCGATAAGCGAAAGTTCCGGCCAGCGCAGAATTTCTGATGGGGTTGTAAGTGGGTATATTGTATCCCGGGAGAAATAACCGGTGCTCCCGGAATGCCATTCAAACTTGTCCCATAACCCAAGCTCGCGGATAAGAGAAAACAGGTGCCTGTCTTCGGAAAAACAGTGATGGTAATACCGTTCGATCCAGTAGTCGTCGATATGGTACGATGAAAGACACCCCCCAAGAAACGGCATCTTTTCGAATAGCACTACATCGTGCTCTTCAGATAACGTGTGGGCTGCCACAAGCCCGCACAACCCACCACCGACGATTCCAATTCTCATATTGAATTACCAGTATTATTTGTTCGGGATCAAATGAAAAAGACTCCGGAACCCTTTTAGGAATTTCGAGACAAATCAGGACGTAAATTTATAAGAAAGTTTTTGTACTGTCGAATTAAAAGTTCTTAAAACAAAGAACTTAAAAGAATTAAAAGAAAATACTTATCCGTTAGCCCATTGGAGGGTGTAACCAGATGCGAGTCTTTTTCATTGGTTTTGGTCAGGCAGGGGGCAAAATTGTCGATATGTTCATTGAACAGGACAAGAAGCTCGGGACACACAGTTTCCGGGGTATTGCCGTTAATACCGCACGGACGGACCTGATGGGACTCCAAAATATTGAAATGAAAGACCGCATCCTCATTGGCCAGACTTTAGTGAAAGGACATGGTGTCGGTACCGATAACGTAACCGGGGCCCGTGTTACTGCAGACGAGATTGACAGCATTATTAATGCGATTGATACACGCGGAACACATGATATTGATGCATTTGTAATTGTTGCCGGCCTTGGAGGCGGTACCGGATCCGGAGGATCACCGGTACTTGCTCGTCACCTTAAGCGGATTTACCGCGAGCCTGTGTATGCACTGGGAATTATCCCGGCACCGGAAGAAGGTCGTCTCTATTCATATAATGCTGCCCGCAGTCTGACGACGCTGGTTAATGAGGCAGACAATACATTTATTTTCGATAACAGTGCGTGGAAAAATGAGGGTGAGAGCGTCAAGAGTGCTTTCCAGCGTCTCAACAATGAGGTAGTAAGAAGGTTTGCAGTCCTCTTCCGCGCAGGGGAAGTAGGTAAAGCCGGTATTGGCGAGATGGTGGTGGACTCAAGTGAGATCATCAACACTCTTCGTGGCGGAGGCATCACTTCAGTAGGGTATGCGGTTAGCGAAGTACTTAGTACTCGCACCAAGCAGCAGCGGGGGATCTTCGGAGGCCTCAAGAAGAATATCGAGGATAAACTGGGTGGCAAAAAGGAGAGCAACGAGGAGGTGCTCATGGGTGAAGACAGGTCAGCAAAGATTGTCGGCCTTGTCCGGCGTGCCATGCTTGGCCGTCTTACGCTGCCATGTGATTATTCAACCGCAGAACGTGCGCTTGTTCTTGTTGCAGGACCCCCGGATGAAATGGACCGGAAAGGCGTTGAAAAAGCGAAGAGCTGGGTAGAAGAAAATATCGCCGGTGTTGAAGTGAGGGGCGGAGACTACCCGGTAAACAGCGATTATATCGCGGCTGTTGTGATGCTTGCCACCGTAGGTAATGCTCCCCGTATAAAAGAACTTCTGGATATTGCAAAGGAAACAAAAGAAGAGGTTATAAAATCAAAGGAGAAGAAATCAACTATGTTCGAAGAAGGTATCGAACCGTTGTTTGAGTGAGGTTAACAATGAAACAAATAAGAAAATTAATCTGGATTACGGTATTGTTTTTAATTTTATTACCGGCTGCATCCATGGCATATACGGTAAATTCAGTGTCGATAAGCCCCAGTGGTTCCCTGACACCGGGAACAACTGTTGATGCTTCTTTTACAATTCAGATGCCAAGCGGATCATCCAATGTGAATTCTCTCCAACTGTATACACAATTGGAAAAACCAAAATGGTCGTATGTTATTTCTGTCAATGATATCCAGAACGCACAAACGGCCTCATCATCTAAAACATTAACAATAGGTAGTTTTTTACTGACTTACAAATCCGGTGATGACGTAAAGGTAATAGTAACACTTGAAGGGACGGCTCCATCGGTAACAGCAACCACGAACCAGTCAATAATCCAGATTAGTGAAGTTGATTCTAATGGGCATGCAAGTGAGACAAAATACACAAGATCGGCTCTGGTAATCAATACCGGAGATGTTACTACCGCCATCTCAAATGCAAACTCGCAGCTCAGTCAGTTCAGGACAGATATCGATGAGAAGGCAGCCTTGGATATTGATACATCTGCTGCTGAAGCGAAATACAATGATGCGCAATCCAAGATTACCACTGCCCAGAGTCTGCCCTCAACACAGTATAACGACGCGATGAATTATATCAACTCAGCAAATTCCATAATTTCTGATGGTGAAACCCTCCTTGATAAAGCTTGGGCAGAAAAAGAGATCTCTGACGCACAGGGACCGATCAATAATGTTGATGTTTTGATTGCCTCTTTCCAGGCCAACGCCAGTACATCTAAAGATGCCCGTTTATCAGAGGTTATCACAAAGAGGGAAGTAGCGGTGAGTTATATCTCAGCCGCAAACGATGCTTTGATAAACGGTAACTTTGCACAGGCACGTACAAAGGCTGAAGATGCTTTTTCAAAGGGAAACGAATCCTATACCGATGCACTCAGTTTCCAGGCATCAGTTGAGGCGAATCCCTTTGCTTCGCTTGGTGCAATTGGTTCATTCTTTAGTTCCAGCGTAATCTTTATTATCGTCGGAATAATTGTAGTTGTCGTAATCGTCGTAGGTATCATTATTTACCGAAAACGCGCCCGCTGGGATGAATTAGGATAAAGTGCCTTCTTTTTTTTTATTTTTTACAGGAAACATAACGGGATAAAAAAAATTTGCTCTCAATCACTCTTCTTTTTGGTGAGGCTTATTAGGGACTCAAACAGTAAAACCTGTTCCCTTACTCATATGTGGGACTTCATAACATTGCATGAGTGAGAAATTGCACATATTATCGATTATATCAGTTGTTGTGCTATTACCTCATTCACATTATTTTCAGGAAAATTCATCCGGATTAGTAGCATTCCATCTTCATTATTAGTATGGAAAACCAGAACCTAAACGGGTAGAGCAATTGCCCTGCATCGTTTTATTTCTCCAGTTTATTTAAAAAAAGAAGGGTAAAGTGCCAATCCAGCCCCTAACTATTTTCCAACAAGAGTAAGATTCTCCTCATCTTAATCCTATCAGAATCATTGCGATGATTGTATCTCCAGACATATTCAGCGAGATAGAGTGG
>Ga0116170_10001081_pt1 | contig 28234 bp, 31 predicted proteins | sample AD_JPNHW1_MetaG_FD_89797 | JGI IMG/M metagenome (GOLD analysis project Ga0116170, IMG submission 89797) | Active sludge microbial communities of municipal wastewater-treating anaerobic digesters from Japan - AD_JPNHW1_MetaG | ecosystem: Engineered > Bioreactor > Anaerobic > Digestate | place... | reverse complement strand
GCTGGCGCAGGAAGATATGCGACCAGCACGTAAGCACCCGGCGAGGAGCGCATGTTCCCCCGCTAGCGGACCTTGCCCTCCACTTCGGCCTTGGTCTTGATGCGGATGATGGTGCTGTCCCCGAGACGGCAGTCGGAGATGGTGGCGATGTTCTTCAGCTTCCGGCCGTAGACCTCCAGCTCCTCCAGCTCCTTGAGGTGCTTCTTGTAGGGGATCTTGACCCGCAGACCGTCCACGTGAAGGACCACCGGAGCCGGGCGCAGGCATTCCTGCACCGCGCCCATGTCCTCCAGGGCGTCCTTGACCTCGGACGGATGGACGAACAGGGGATCCTCCTCGATCTCCTTCCTGCGCTTGTCGATGACCTCCTTCACCCGGTCGGCGATCTCCTCGAGCTTCGCTATCTCCTCGGAGCGCCGCATCCGTTCGACCTTCCGTCCTACGCCGCATACCAGCGCCTCGCAGTGCGGAAGCGATTCCAGCTCCGGGCCTATTACGGTAACGACCGGGATCTGGATGTCCTTGTAGAGGTCGATCTTCTCGTGGGTGACGCACTCCTTGAAATTGCCGAGCATGAATATGGCCGCGTCATACTCCTCGATGATGGCCTTCTCCGCTGCCGATATCTGACACGTTTTGCGTCCGCGGCCGCGGGCCAGACCCATGACGATGGTGATGGCGCCATACCTTCGCAGGTGCTCGGCGATGTCACAGATGGGGTGGGGCATGTGATGCCTGCCCAGGGTCGGACCGATGACCGCTATCTCCGTCCCCGCCAACGGCACCTCGACGATCTTGCCGCCGAGCTCCGCCGTCTTCTTCTCGATGAGCGGGCGGTCCTCGGCCGGAATGGCTATGGTCAGGGTGATCATGACCTGCACCTGGGTGCGCTGCAGAACGAAACCGCCCAGGTCCTCGATCAGATCGAGCAGTTCATCTATCTTGTGGACCCCGCCGTCGAACATCAGAACTTCGTACATCAGTCCTCCTCCGGGCCCTTGATCATGTTGGCATGCACCTTCTGCGCTTCCGCTATGAAGTCGACGGTCATCCCGTGCTCCGTGGCCACGATGGTCATGACGTTGTCGTTGAAGTACTCGTTCCTCAGCTTGAGCCCCTCGGGAAGTAGGCGCCACATGGCGTCCAGCAATTGCGACCGGACCTCCTCCTCGGGGTCCAGCTTCATGTCCGACAGGTCTTCTTTGGGAACGCCTTCCACGAATATTTCCAATCGAGTTAATTGCTGCACGCGCTCCCTGCCGTACAAACGCCAGAGGCTGGCCAGCAACCGGGGGGCGTACGACTCGTCCTTTATGGTGACGAAGGTCCCGCCTTCCTGCGATTCCATATCCGCTATGTCGTAGACCGGCCTCTTGCTGCCGGACTGCTTGACGCGCATGGATATGATGAAGAGGGTCTGGTCCGGCCGGATGAGGAGACGTACCCGCTCGACCATGGTGCTGATCCCCATTTCCATGAGTATGCGCTCCAGCATCCACTGGTACGACTCCAGGGCGTATTGCTCGGTCCCCTCCAGCTCGAATTCCACCAAGCTCTCACCCCAGCAGGCCGGAGACCAGCAGCGCCCCGCCGACCGCTCCGATGTACTGAGAGTCCTTGGGCACTATGGGCCGATGGCCGAGGGTGTGCTCCATGGCCGTGACCAGCCCGGATATGAGGGACGTGCCGCCGACCTGGATGATGGGCTGGCGCACCTCTATCTCCTGCAGCTGCTGCTCGTATATCTGCTCGGCCACGCTGTGACATGCGGCGGACGCCACGTCGGCCAGGGTGTTCCCGGCGGCCAGTGACGTGACCAGGTCCTGTATTCCGAAGACGGAGCAGTAGGAGTTCATCTTGACCTTGCCGTGATCGCCCTGGTCCGCCAATTCGCCCAGTTCCGTGATCTCCACCTTCAGGCGCTTGGCGGTCATCTCCAGGAACCTGCCGGACGCCCCGGCGCAGATACCGCCCATGGTGAAGTTGTCCGGTATCCCGTCGCGCACGGTGATGGCCTTGTTGTCCATGCCGCCGATGTCGATGATGGTGGCCTCGCCCTTCTGCTTGCCGGCGAGCCACACGGCGCCCTTGGAGTTGACCGTCAGCTCTTCCTGCACCAGCTTGGCGTTGAACTTCTTGCCTAGCGTGAATCGGCCGTAGCCGGTGGTGCCTATGCCCTCCAGCTGCTCGAACTTGACCCCCGCTTCCGCCAGGGCGTTGGTGAGCGCGGTCTCGGCGGACGAATAGACGTCGGTCGTGGGCAACCAGTACTTGCCGATGATCTGGTTGTCGCGCATGATGACCGCCTTGGTGGTCGAGGAACCCGAATCCAATCCGGCCGTTAGACCGACCTGCCTCTCCCTGGCCAGCAGCTCCTTGCGTTCCACGATGGTCACCAGCGCCTCCATCCTCGTCAGTAATTGGGCGGCCTTGGTCCTCTCCGTGAAGGAGTAGGTGACCACTGGCAGCCGCACGTGCTCCTGCACGAACTTCCTGAGCTCCGTGCGCACCAACGCGCCTTCGGCGCAGCGGAAGCAGGTGGCGATGAATATCGCGTCAGCATCGTAGTTCTTGTCGGCCAGCTCGATGGCGCGGGCGATCATGAGCTTCAGCTGGGGGCTGTTGGGGTTGAACCCGAACTCATCGACCGCCTTATCGATCTTGTTCATGTCCACGTCGGGGTAGACCATCTTGGCCCCCACGGTCTCCGCGGCATGTTCTATCTCCGCCTGCACGGCGCTGTATTCCGTCCCGCAGGAAAGCTGGGCTATCTTTATCATTTCAAACCCTCCAGGAACTCCTTCACCCGTACGACCATGTCCTTGGCATCATCCTCGTTGGCCGGGTAATCGAGGGATAGTATCGGCACCTTCCGCTTGCGGACCAGCAGTTTCGCCAGCTCGTTCGTCCTCTGGCACCCCACGCACCCGAAGCTGTAGGGGGCGTCCTCCATGAATATGGCAGCCTCCGCCTGGTCGATGAGCGGACCGTAGATGGCCAATCTTCCGCGGATCCCCGAAGGGATCTCGATACCGGCGTACTTCAGCCCGGTCTTGACGTCGTCCAGGGTGACGTTCAGCGGCGGCGCCTCGATCTCGTTGGATGTGACGCGGTCGCGGAGGGCCTTCATCAGGCTGAGCGGTTCGTGGCCGAACCTCTCCACCAGATCGAAAAGGATCAGGCTGTTCGGGGGCATTATGAATATCTTCATGGGGACACCTCGTCGATGAGCTTCCTAAGGTCGTTGACCGGGATCTTCTGGCGTTTCTTGGGAGTGGGCGGTTTCTCGCCCTTCTCCACGCATATCAGGCCCTGCTCCACCAGGCACAGGTCCTTCCATTCCTTCTCCAGCTGGGCGAACCCGGGCCGGGAACCGTGATGCGCGCGGCAGCGGCGAAGGTCCCCCATGGGGAAGGCGCGGATCTTGGAATAGATGCGGTTGGGGTCCATCTTGCGGACCTCGTCCAGGGTGCGCTTGACAGCGTCCTTGGGGCCTTGCAGCACCACCCCGTAACAGGTCTCCTTGACCGAGATCTCGTTGCCCAGGTTGTGAATGAAGCGGGCGATGCGGTCCGGGGTGAGGTCGGAAGTGGGCGCTATGAATATCAACCTGGTCTCTATGTTGCTGTCCATCTCAGTCCTCCTTGGGCTTGGACCTCTTGGCGCTGCTCTTGGCCTTCTTGGCGGCCGGCGCCTTGGCCTTGGCCGGTTTCTTCTGCTCTTCGGACCCGCTCTTGGCCTTGGTCGGCCTTTTGGCCTTCTTCAGGACGGACTCTTCCGGGGTCGCGCGGCGGACGTAGATGATGTCGCCTTCGGATATGCCGGACATCATGTCGTCCAGGTCGCCGATGAAGCGGCCCAGTATGCTGGTTCCGGGAGTTTCCTCTCCGGTGGGACCGAACTCCTCGCTCTCCTCCAGACGGATGCCTATGAGCCCGCGCTGCGGCCGGGACATGTTGGTTATCCCAATGTCGCCGCGCACCGAGCGCCCTTCGAACGTTTTCTCGGGATACAGGTCGGCGGCCAGTTTGGGATCCCCTTCGAAAGTTATCATGGGCATGCCTTCGAAGGTGAAGTGCACCTTCATGGTGCCTATGGGCTTGTGGTCCATCCCGGTGACCTTGCGGAAGTAGCGCACCGTCCAGGGGGACCTGTCGGGGTCCATGGTGATCGGGAACACCTTCTCCTTGGGGACGCCCATGGTCTCGATCTCCTTCTCCTTGGAGGCGTAGATGGTCATCTCCGGCTCCTGCTCGACTATCATGGCGTCGTCGGAGGCATCGCCAGTGCGCTTCTGGACCTTGCCTATGGATTCCAGGAACCTCTGCGCCTCGGCCTGGGTCTTGCCGATGGTCATTATCCTCAGGGGGTCCGGCTGTACCAGGACCCTGCCCTTCAACGGAACGAGATGCACCAGGTTGTGGCCGTTGGTGACCTGACCCACGATGTTGTGGGAGCGGTTCAGCTGGCGGACCTGGTTGTAGAAGAATATCTTGCCCACCTGGTAGCCCTTGTGCCTCACGGTCACGGTGTCCGGATGGCGCACGTTGGTGTACTCCTGTCCCAACGAGGTGTCCATGTTGGCTTCGCTCGCCGTGTAGCTGAAGCCCTTCTCGTCGATGGGCAGGCTGCCTTCGCTGGTGACCACCAGGAAGTGCTCGCAGCACAACGGTGACCTGTCGTCCAGCTTCACGCCGACGAAGGTCTCGATGAGCATGCCATCCTCGACGGGAACGTCGAGGTCGGTGACGGAGAACGCGTCCTGAGAGGTCATGCGCAGCACCACCGGCTCTATGTGCTCGATGATGTCGCCCTCGTCCAGCATATCCAGGATATGCCTCCCCCTGGTGACCCTGCCGAACACGGCGTCCTTCAGGCCGAGGTCGTCGCTCATGTCCACCCTGGCGATCATGAAGTATGTGGTGTTGACGTCGTACCCGCCCAGGGCGAACAAGCAGTCATAGCGTTTGTAAGAAGAGGTCCCGCGTGACTTCTCCAGTTCGGTCGGGAAAGCGCCAAAGGCGTGCAGCCGGCTGGTCTGCCAGCGGAGGTTCTTGCCCACCACGTCATGGTAAAGACGCTTCCACGCCTCGGCGAACTTGCTGCCGTTGAGCTCGATGATGAAGCAGCCCCGGGGGGTTTTCACCATGTACTCGTTGGTCAGCTTTCGCTGGGCGTCCATAGGGCGGATCAGGGCCACCGAGCTACCCGCCACGTAAGGCTCTCCAACAATGGCCTGGGCCACCGTTGCCCCTTCAGGCAGCTCTTTTTCCTTACCGTTCACGACAGCTCTCATCTTGTCCCCCTCATGGATGCAGTACGCCAATTATAAGGTTATTCCTGATCCGTTCAATCTGGCTAGGGATATGCGGTGCGTGATCGATAGCCATGTCGGGTAGATCGGAAACTCGGTGCAAGTTATGAATAGCCGTAAGACGCTGAACACCAACGTGGATAGGGATGCCATACGCTCGGCGGTACGGGAAAGGATGCTGGCACTGGTTGGCATAGAGGCGGTGGAGTACCTCGACCAGAACTTTCGCCAGGAGATAGAGGAGCGGGAACGGGCCGCTGAGGCGAACGGTGCGGTGGGCGGACTGATGGCCTTTGTGAACACTGGCGTGTGGGAGGTCCTTTCCAGGCAGGAGGTCCTGGTGATCGTCGCTCAGCCTAAGGTCGCGATCCTTAGTCCGCAGGACCACCTGGTTCATATAGTGGACCAGAAGGGGCAAGTGATCGGCGAATATCTGCCGGAAGGGAGGCGCGACGAGGTGGAGCTCCGAGAGAACGCCTATCTGCTCAGCGAGGACTTCGTTCTCTACGGGGACGTGGACATGGCCGGTGAGCCTTACTTTCTGATACCCCCCATGCCCTTTCCTCCCTTGGCTGATATGGACGGCATAAAAAAACTGGTCAGCGCCAGCATCTCGACGATATCGGACGATCATATACGTGAGCGTCTGGGTTACTATGATACCAAGTGTTGGACGCATTTGATAGGATACGACATCTAAGGCATGGTCTTCTTGACCTTGGCCACGATCTCATCCAACTTGACCTGGCTGACGGTGGTGCCGCGCACCACGCCGGTGACGATCTCCATTATGGTGCCCTTGGTCCCGATGTCCTCTTCCTTGGGCATGACCAAACGTGTCTTGCAACCGATGCGGGCGAAGTCCTCGAAGTCCACCGGGGCCTGACAGCAGATGACCGCCGGCAGGTCCACGTTCCTCAGGATCAATCGCGCTTTGTAAATGATGTGGTTGCGTACGTTGCCCAGGTGAATGAGCGCCACCTTGAACTGCTGGATGCGGGCCACCTCTATGGGGTCCAGACCGAACAGGGAACTGGTGGAGACGTCCACCGCATCGCTGGGAACGCCGGAACCGGCGGTGATGACTATGACGGAGGTATCGATGCCTTCCTCCCTAAGCCCGTAAGTGATCTCGCAGACCGGCTTGGTGATGTGGCGCTTACCAGGGCCCATGGCCACTGCCACCACGTCTCGACCGCTGTCGGAGATGGTGGCTCTCTGGGCCAGACTTCCTCCCACACCCATTCCCCTGGCCTCGCGGCACTCCACGAAACGGGTCTTGCGGCCGATGGAATCCTTCAAGTTCAGACCCCACAGACATCGGACTCGTCGCCATCCAGGTCTTCCTGTGAGAAGCCCTTCAGGACCTCTTGAGGAGTTCCTATCATTATCATCTTTCCGCCCTTCATGAGACCCACACGATCGCAACAGGCCAGAATGAAGTCCATGTCGTGGCTGACGATCAGGAAAGTTTCGCTCAGCTCCTTACGGGCGTGCAGAACCGATTTGGCGACGGCCTGACGGGTGATGGGGTCCATGGTGCCGGTCGGCTCGTCGAGAACTACGAAGCGCGGCTCGATTATCAGGGTTCTTGCCAGGGCTATGCGCTGCTTCTCCCCCACGCTCAGAGCGTCCGGGTAGGCGTAGAGTATACGCTCCACCTCCTTGGCGGTGAACCCGACACCACGCATGACCTGGATGGCCTTCATCTTGGCCAGCTCCTGAGGGAGCTTCATTCCCAGGCAGATGGTCAGGTTCTGCAATACGGTGTTGAACGGGTAAAGGGCATTCTCCTGGTGCATGATGCCTATGTACTGGGTGGCCCGTCCCCGGCCCTCCTCGCCCATGTCCGACATGTTGACCCAATCGTCACCGATGCGCACCTCCACATCGCCATGGGTGGCCGGGGTGATCCCGGATATCATGCGGGAGAGCGTGGTCTTCCCGGCCCCGCTAAGTCCGATGAGACCGAATATCTCCTTTTCGTTAACCTCGAAGGAGACATCGTCGACCGCCCTGACGACCCCGCGGACGATGGAGTAGAAGTACTTCTTGGCGCCGTCCACGCGTATGACCGGCTGACCGACCTGGACGTCCATCTTCTTATCCCTTACGACCTTGACGTCGAACTCCTTCGCGATATCGCATGGAGCGCCCTCGGCCTTGATCTTTCCGTCCTCCAACCATATGGCCCGGTGAGACAGCAGCTCTATGGCCTTGGGCCAGTGAGAGGTGACCACCATGGTCATTCCGGTTTCCTCCACCGCCTTGATGAGGGCTTTATGAACGGTATCCGCCGTTTCCGGGTCCAGGGTGCCGGTCGGCTCGTCGGCGAGGAACAGCAAAGGTTCTCTGGCCAACTGTCTGGCTAGAACCGTCCTTTGCTTCTCGCCACCTGAGAGGTCGCGAGCGATGTGCATGGTACGGTAGGTCATGTTGACCATCTCCAGCAACTTGATGGCCCGGGCCACCTTCTTATCGTCTGACTTCTCCTTCATGGCCTCGAAGACGTTCTCGATGACGCTGAGATCGCCGTAAAGAGCGAACGTCCTCTGCAGCATGATGGCGATACGGGCTCGCATCGCTACGCGCAACGGATCCCTTTCCTTCAAACCCCAGAAATCGATCTCCACGATCTTGGTACCCTTCCCGCACTGCGAGCACTTGGCGCCAGGCGAAGGCATGTCAACCCAGCCGCATGATTCACAATGATTGACGCGATAGATGATGCGGCCGGAGTCTGGCTTGTACTCTTCGTTGCCGCGCATGGCGTGAATCAGGACGGACTTTCCGCTACCGCTCTTGCCTATGAGCCCGAGGACCTCGCCGGTTCTTACGGTGGTGCTTATGTCCTTGAGCACCTGGTTTCCATTGAAGCTCTTGGAGACCTTGTCCAAAATTATGAAGACCTCTGAACCCTGGGCCATACCTTTTGCCAACGATTATGGCAGATATAATACTTACCCCGTTTAGAATGCCTGGCATTAACAATTGGATGATGTAAGATATTTATGGATGGATTATATATCCATCCCATAATGCCAATGTCCTTCAGTTCCTACTTTGCCGGAGGGCCAACACCCAAGTTCAACGCTTATCATATCTGGAAGGCGCACCAGGTGGTGGCCAAAGAAGGCCCCATCGGACGAAAGGCCTTGGCCGAGCTTTTACAGATCGGAGAGGGCAGCACCCGGACCATACTGGACAAGATGATGCGGGAGGGCTCTATCGAGAGCTCTCGGCTGGGAATAACCATCACAGAGCGAGGAAAGCGCAAGCTGGACACCTCCGGGGTGGAGGTAAGGCAGATCGACCTTTCCGACCTAACTTTGGGTAAGTACAACTGCGCAGTGCTGATCAAAGGATCAGCGGAACGTGTGCATCTTGGCTGCGAACAGAGGGACGAAGCGGTCAGGGCCGGAGCGGTCGGGGCGACCACCTTGGTGGTAAGCAATTCACGCATAGTTTTCCCAGGCGATGAGGAGTTCCCGGACCAATCGTTGGTCGCGCCCTTGAAGAACTATTTCCGCATGGACGACGGGGACGTGATAATAATCGGCTCGGCCTTCAATTACGAGGCGGCGGAGAAGGGAGCGGTCACGGCCGCCCTTTCATTGAGCAACATATCTCGCCGATGCTGGAACGAAGGCACCAGCATACTCAGTCAGGACACCGAGGCGGACGACCTTAGGTGCTTGGCCCTGGCCATTCACGAGCTACTAGGACGGTTGCCGGTCACCATGCGCAGCAAGAACCATCCTGGCGTGCGCTGCGAGGAGGGCGAGATCATCGACACCCGCTTCACCGGTCCCATGCTGGAGGAATCCATGAAGAAGGGCATGATCATACGACGGACCTCCATCAGTGGACCCTACCGCGGAATGCCGGTCATCGCCGTACCAATTATGCGCAAGAAGGAGGCCATAGCCTGCATCGCCACCATGGACCTTGGTAAAGGAACACCCTCGGAACTGCTGACCAGGTTGGCCGAGCGGTCCTAGAAGTAGTACCAGATGCTCCGGTACTGGCTTGGGTCCTCGCCTCTTTCAACCAAGGCCGTAAGGAAATCGGCGATTGGCACGTCCTGATGAACGTACATCGAAGCTACGGCGATGTTCTTTTCCCAGGGATGGAACTCGTATACTCGTTCACCGCGAGGGGTCAGCGATATCAGGTCATGATGCTGCCAAGCTCTCAGATGATTCTTTCCTAGAGCAGGGATGTTGAAGACCGGTTCGTCGGTCCTGCTCAATCCGGGGATCATTCTGGCTTCCTCCTTGTGTTCTTGCAGCAGCCGGGCGATCGGCACCCGGTACTCGGACGTCTCCTCCTTGCCTTTGGCGTTGAAAGTGTAGTATGGGTCGACCCCTATCTCCTTGAGCACAGTACGCAGAGCCACCGTTTCAAAGCGCCGGCAGTTCTCCATGGTGAAGACCTGCTGGTTGTAGACGGATATGCCAAGGGAGCGCAGGGACCGAACGGCGTTCGCGGCCTCCGGTGTCACTTCATAGGAATGTTCAAAATGCGTGACCAAGGCGAACTCCCTGCCCGGGGGGTCATGCATATCTGAGATCGTGTCCAGGAAACCGGCGTCCATCCTCATGGGGAGGACCACGGGGACCCTGGTGCCTAGACGTAGCCTCTTGATGTGCGGGATGTCCGCCAACCTACCGAGAAGGGAGCGGAGGTATGTATTGGACAGCATGGCCGGGTCACCGCCGGTGATGAGCACTTCGCTCACCAAGGGATGATCCGCGAACCATTCCAGGGCCGCCTCGATCTTCTCCGGGGGGGCCATGGCGTCCTCGGAAAGAACCCCTTCGATCTCCCAGTTCCTCTGGCAATATACGCAGATCTGGGCGCAGGTGTTGTAGGGCTTGAATATGGCTATCATGGGATAGCGCCTGGTGACCAGGTCCACCGGGGAGGTCTGACCTTCCATCATGAAGTCCAAGTTTGCCGATGGATCGTTCCTGGACCGGAGAATCGCCTGCACATAGCTGAGCGGGGGTATCACCTGGGCCCGCACGGCGTGGTCCCATTTGCGCGAGGGTTCCCGATCCATCAAAGGAAGATAGTAAGGAGTGATCCCGAAAGGGATCCGGTTCGTAACGCAAAGCGATATCGCTTCGCGTTCATCGTCGGTCAGCTCGATCAGGTCCCCAATGACCTCCGGCGAGAGCATGATGTTCTTCGTGTGCCAAACGTAGTCGCCCCAGTCATCCGAAGTAGCACCGAGATAATCCAGGATCCTATTGCGATTCTCCACCCGCTTTTTGATCACCAGGGGCTCGAGACCGCTCGGATATTCATCCGTCCATTCCTTCACTGCCCCGGCCATCCCGTCCAGGTAATCAGAGCGCAAACGACCGCCCTCCTTCCCGCCCAGGGTGGAGAAGTCCGGGGCCTCCTGAAGTTCCAGCACCGGTTGCCCGGTGGTGCCTTTCATGATATGCATGATATCGCTGACGAAAGCCTGACGTACGTCATTAACGGAACCATGGGATAAGTTGAACAGATTTTCCATCACTGAAACGCCGCTCACCCTCTCGTTCCTCGGCGAAAGGAAGTTACGCATCACCCGTATGGAGTGCAAGGAGTTCGATCGCTCCAGGGCGTGAAGATGACAGTTGCGGGAATGCAGTTCGGTCTCCCTTTCCTTCAACAGATCGAACATTGCGGAGCGGGCCGATCGAACGTCGTCGGCCGAACTCAATGCTTCATGCATCTGGGGATCGCTCGCCCATAACAGGGCCTGTCCGATGTCCTTCATCTTCCTCCCGGTTTCCGAGGAACCTCTAGCTGGGGTCTTTGTGTTGCGCATGATATTACCTGGGCCGCCCTAAACGAATCGAAAAAGAAGATCGTCCCGCAGCGCGACCCTCTATACTAGATGCTCATCTTACTTATCGTTTCCCCCCTGACGAGGGAATATGATTATCTGGCTCGATGACATTGTAGATGGAATGTCCGATGAAACGGAACTTACACTTCAGGCCACGGTCAAGGTCGATCCAGGCGTTTGCCGATTACCCAGCACCATCCAGGCCCGCACCGATGGGATGATCGTGGAGTTCGAGATACTGCATAGTGATTGCCCGCATGTGCGCAACCTCAAGAAGATGCTGAAACAGATGGAGATCTGGGATATCATGAAGATGCCCTACGCCGAGAACACCATCTACCAGATATGCGGTGAAGCGCTCAAGCACTCATCCTGCCCGGTGCCCATGGCCATGATAAAGTGCGCCGAGGCCGCCGCGGAACTGGCGCTCAAGAAGACGGTGACCGTGGAGTTCGTCCCCTGATCATTCCGAGAGAAGCTGGTCAATGGAGGGCATGCCCACCGCGGCGCTCGGTCCTGCCAGATACATGGCCACGAACAGCGATTCGCGAATCTCGTCCTTGGTGGCCCCGGCCTCCATGGCCTTCTTGGAATGGAGCCTGAAACATTCATCGCATTTCAGCACCGCGGTGACCGCCACGGCGATGAGCTCCTTCTCCTTGAAGCTCAGCTTGTTGTCCTTGAACACCTCGTTCTTGAAACGGTACATGGCTCGAATGACCTCGGGCTGCTGCTCGGCCATCTGTTCCAGGCTCATGTATCCCGAATCACGATGCGGAGATATTAACGATTGGTGGGAAACAACCTTTTTCTAACACGATAGCGTTTAGGGCCGCGTGCAACCAGAGGAGAGAGCGGTCGAGATCATCAAAGGAATGACCGGCACCCAGAAGGCCTTCCTTCTTCCCCGTGATGTGATCACCGCGGTCCAGAAGATAGAGGACAGCATCAAGTCCCAGATCGGGCTGGACGTGGTGAACGAAGGGGTCAACCAGTGTCTGAGGAGACAGCATGTCATTTGTGTCATCAAGGACACCCGTTTCCGACCTCCGCCGGAGCCGACCGTGCTCATGATGGGCGACTCGGACCTGGTGATCGGGACCGAGGTCCTTCCGGGACAGCACTCCCTCTTCAAGGACCGGGATAATACCTGTTGGCTCGGTGATGATTTCGTGGTGTTCACCGACAAGGTTCCCAAGACCAAGGAGTTCTTCCTCATGCCACCCGTCTCATTCCCGGAGCTGGAGCAGGTGGCCGGAGCCGTCAACATCGTCTCCTGCAGCCCTTCGCCCTTGGGAGACCTGGTCATAAAGAACTATTACGAGCTAGAGGACAATCCCAAGCTGGCCAGCATCCTGGTCGGCTTTGACCTGTCCTGATCTTTTTATATCACGGCCGTCAAGGGACGTCCGTCCACACATTTTTTTAAAAAAAGAAGATAATGGGAAAGGGTTTGTTCTGGCGAGCTCAACCGCCCCCGCTGGGAGTGAGGGTGGAGATGTCGGCCTCGACGTCTTCCGTCAAGCCCTGGAACTCCCCCAGCACTACCCGGGTCCGCTCCTTGTAGGAGGTCCGCTTGTACTCGCTCGCCGACGCGGGGTCCAGGTTACTGGATACGTACCAGAGGTTGTAGGTGTCGAGCAGAGCCCATTCCACCCCATTGCGGTCTAGCACTTCCAGTACCTTTCCCACCGTCCCGGTGACCCTGTACTTCGCGTAATCTCCTACTTGCATTGGACACCTTACTTAGCGGGGATGATGGCGGTCCTCTCACCCATAGGCACGAACTCCCTCAGGCAGCCGCGACCGAACTCCTTGGTTATGTTTGCCCAGTCGAAGGGCAGGTTCTTGTCGGCGAATGCGATCTTTACGAGGGGGTTGCACACATAGGCGTCTCCGCGAGCGGCGTGGGGAGCCATGGCGATACCGGTGTATCCGCTCAGGTGACCCACGTTCATGGCGTAGTTCGGGAAGTTCGGACCGCGCAGCTCGTGCGGCAGACCCTCGTCGCTCCTGTAGGAGAACGAGTTGGACGCACCGCAGTTGTCCTGCAGGTCGTATCCGTAGAACCCGAGCCTTCCGAGCCTCTCACGGTGCTGGTACATAGAGAGGTACCATCCGTTGACACCCGCGTTGGCGTTACCAGTGGCGAAGGCGATACCGATACCGGTAGCGGCTGCGGCCACGGTGGCCCTCTGGGACCCACCGAAGTGGGCTTCCATGGCGGCCGGGTAGCGCTCGTACATCTCCAGGGCATAGGAGTTGATCTCGGTACCGAGCTTCTCGATGAGCTCGGAGCTGGGCTTGCTCTTGCAATACCCACCGTACTTGTCCTTGATGTGGTCCACTGCCCAATAGGTGTAGTCCTCGAGGATGTTGTCGGTGTAGGCGGCGGTGGCATACTGAGTGAACCCGACACCGCCGGACATGTATGATCCGAGGTATATCTGGTCCAATACCACTGCGCCCAAGGCGACAGCTTCCAGGGAGGCCCTGGCGGGGTCGTCCGGCTTGGTCCTGGTGCTCTGGACCATATCGGCCAGCACACCGAACGGAATTCCACCGGGCTCGTTGGGGCTCCTGGCCCTCCTGGCGGGCATCATGGTACCCATTTCCACCACTGCGGCGTGCTTGGCGGCGAAGGCGAAGTCGGCGATTGCGGCTTCACCGGCAGCCAGCCGGTACGCGGTGATGAAGGCCATGGAGATCTGCATCGCAGAGTGCCTGGAGATCGTACCACCATCGCACACACGTCCAATGATGGACGGAACGCGCACGACCTGCCACAGCTTCTTGCCGACAGCGGCCTTCAGCTGCTTGGCCTGGTCAGCGGGGAACTCCTTGTTGATGTCGATGACGAAGCACTTGTCGATCTCGTCGATCAACTCGTCGTCGCCAGAGAACACCTTGACGTAGGAGTCCTTCACCATCTCAGGGCAAAGCTCGGCCATGTGCTCCTGAACCACTGCGCCGCCTGGCATGGTGTGGTTGACAGCTTCCAGGTAGCGGTTGATGGTCTCGGGGGTGACCTCCTTCGACAGCCTCTTCTCTATAACGTTGTGGGCGACATCCAGACCGACGATAACGGTCCTGCGTATGTCATCCCAGCACTGCTGCATAGCAGCGTTGTTGACCCAGTGCAGGTCATCGGCCTCGCCATAGATGTCCGTGTGGGACAACTGGTAGGGCATCAAGACACGCTGGCCTAGAGCCACACCAACATCCTGGTTCATCATGGGGATTCCACGGGCCTTGGCAATCTTGTTAGACTGCTCAACCCACTCCCGCTTCCTCTTCGACTGTCTCCAGCCTCCGTAGGAATAGTGCTTGGAGCGGACCTCCGTGGGGTCCTCCTTGAACTTCTTGTGCATGGCGGCGATGAACATCTTGTCCTTTTCCTTCGCCATATTTAGTCCTCCTTAACATCGAAGGGCTTGAAGCCGCACTTGGTTCTCAAGGTGTGGATCCTGAGGTTCTGTCTCATGACCTCCTCGTCGTCCCTCATGTCTACGCCATCGGCGCGGAACATGGTGGTGTGCTCCTTCAACCACTTCTCGGGCATGGGCTTTCCGACCGGAACCGGCTTGTCCAGCGGGACACCGACCTGGTCCTTGACGTACTCAACCTCGCCCTTCTTAGCGTTCCAGCGGAACCGCTGCCAGGCGTCGAACATCAGTCCGTTCTCGTCCAGCCTGACGGCGTGTCCGTGCACGGTGGCTCCCCTGATGCCGGTCCTAGCGGTATCAAAGGTCTCGCCATCGATGAGTTCCTTGGCCACCTTTTCGACGTCCCTCTCCCTCATCTCGATGATCTGCCTTCCGGACAGGGTACCAGTGTCGATTCCCCTGAATCTCCACATGTACATCTGCGCCCTCACATACGGTATGATGGGGGCCCAGTATACGGAGTCAGTGAACTGAACGTACCTGATCCTGTCTCCCTTCTTCGCACCCTCTATGGGCTCGACCAATGCCCTGATCGGGCAATCGGGCTCGCTACCCTCAGCCAGCGGCGGGTGGATGGTTGCGTAGTCGGAACCGGGGACCCTGTGTCCCAAGATCTTGACCACGTCGTCCATCGGAACGTCGCGCAGCTTCTCCAGCTTGACGCTGGGGTCCATGAACCGTCTGCGGTTCTTGGCGGGCAGGGTGTTGCCAGGATAGAATTGTGCCTTGTACTTTGTCTTAGCCATGTTATTTCACCAATCCTTTCTTAAAGTCTGAAGTAGTGGGCTTGAACTTGTTGTAGCGACCTACCTCCAGCGTGAAGCTGAAGGGTAGCACTTCCTTGCATACCTCCTCAACGTCCTTCAGAGCCTGCGGGACAAAGTCGATGTCGCTTATCTCGACGAAAATGCGACCGACCTGGACCGTAAGCTCCACGTCCTCCCCTCTGACCTTGATCTTCTTCCGTTCCGGGTGGTTAACCGGACCACCAGTGCCGGGACCGGCCTTCATTACTGTTGGCAGGCCTTCGCCCTGGATGTTTATCTGCCTGACGTTCTTCACGGTGTACAGCTTGTTCAGCAGCACTTCCGTGGTGGTTGCCAGTAGCAGCCTCTCCGGGAAGATCTGGATCTCGGGTAGGGGGACTCCTTCGGAGGCAGGTGTACTCATGTTCAGACCAGCTCCTTCAGCTTCTTGGCCTCCTTGCCGACCATCTTCATTGGGCTCTTGAACTCCGGGATTTCGCCGAACACTTCCTTGAACACCAGGGAGGTGTTCTCAGCGCTGAAGTACTGGGTACCAGCATCCAGAGCGCATCCGGCGGCGATGACGGGGATTACAGTGCCCTTCGCATGCCTAGTAACCACGTGGTTTCCGTGGAACAGTCCCGGACCGCCTCCTCCATAGATGGAGTGGCTGAAGAAGGACATACCGACGGAAGTACCCATGGCCCTGCCATAGTCTACACCGGGCAGGCTGGTCTCGTGCTCCACCAGGTCGTTGTAGTATAGAATGGTGGACGGAACACCCTGAGCGGCCCTTGCGGCACCGATGTTCACGCAGATCGCGGCCAGCATACCAGCGGACACGTAAGCGTTCCACAGCGGGTAGTCGGTCGTGACATACTCAACGAATCCGGACGGGAACTTCTTTCCCTTCTTGATGACCTTGTCCTCTAGGGCGCGGCCAACCATGGAAGCGACGACATCACCGACGGTGCCGGTCTTGCCGTTCTCCTTAACCCAGCTGTAGACCAGGTTGTTGGCGTTCAGGCCCTGATAGGCCAGGGACAACAGGTGCTGTCTCTCAAAGTTTCCGATCGCGTCACCCATTTCGTAGGCGGCGGCGGTCTCGTAGATCGAGGAGAGAGCAGCGGCGTTCATGGCGTTCCTTCCAGTCAGCATGACTATGTGGTTGGCCATGATGTTCCTAAGGGCGTATCCAGTACCCTCGTTCAGCTGCGGTACATCGAGAATGCTTCTCAGGTTGGATCCCAGCATGTTGATGGTCTGCGGGTATCTGCCCCAGACAGCGGCCTTGACCATGGACGCCTCGAACATGTTCACGTCGAACTGGTCGATGATGGCCTCGGTCACGGCGGCGGCAACGGTGGTGAATCCAGTGGTGTACTCGGCACCGGAATCCATCCTTACGGACGGAACGGTGACGATCATCCTCTTGCCGTCAGCCATCGTCTTGACCTCGGAGTCGTCGTCCTTTGAGGCCCTGACGATGTCAGCGATTCTCTTCTTCAACTTGTCAGCGTTCGCCACTACTGCGACGTCCAGAACCCTGCCTGGAACGTTCAATCCGCCAACCGCTCCGGTCTTGAGACCTTTCTCAATACCCTCGAGGTTGACAGCGATCGTTCTCTTAGTCAGAGATATGGTTCGCTTAATGGCGGCGTTGTTTAACGGACTCAATGCGTCGAGAGGCACGTCTTTCTCGATTATTTTGCCTCTGTCGTCATACAAGTCCACCTTGTCCTTGTATTTTGCCATTTTTTACCTCCTTTCAATAGCTCGGTCCCCTCAAGCAGATTTGCATCAATCCTGAGAAAACCGGTACCCCTTGCGGACTCGACAATGTATAGTTAGAATATAAGCTTGATGATGGATGGAGTATCCATCCATGTTAAACAATAGCTTAATTTTTGTCGCACCCCAGACAAAAACCGTCGAGTTTTAACGTCCTAAAATTTTTTAATATTTAAAAATTTAATAAATTATAGCTTTTCATTTTTAATATATTTTCAATGAGCGTTATAATAATATTTATCGCATCTCGTAAACGCTCTTAATGAGTTTTAGCACGGTTATCGCGTCCTCCTTTTTAATATCTCGGTAATTCTCCGCAAAAAACCGGTCGAATGCCTCGGCATCCTTGCCGTGTAATGTCCGGTGGGCAACCTCGAGAAAGACCGGGACGGTCCGGCGGGGATAATAGATCGATCGCATCTCGTCCAATATCTTGGCCCTATGGACCGAATCGATGACCTCGGCCATCCAGGCCGCGTCCAGAAGGGACCGCAGGTTCACCAACGGCTCGGACAGTGGCTCCATGGTCTCCGGGTCGAACACCAATGCCACCTCGTCGTCCCCCTGGACCTCTCCGCTGGCGTACATCTTGAAAATCCTACCCACGCCGGTCATGCCATAATGGCCCATTTCAGCCGCCCGGAGCGCCCCCATGCTCCCCCCGCCGATCATCTTCACCTTTCGATTGAGTAGAGACAATATCTCCCGATGGCCGACCGAACAGCTTTGCAGGAACACGCCGTCGATGATACCGACGATCTCGACGCCTTCCAGATGCTGCAGGTCCCCCCTCCTGACCGGCGGACGGTAATCGGCGTCAAGTATCTCCCCGGCCTCGGACAGAGGAAGGCTTGGACCTAGAAAAACCACCGGCCTCATGCCACCAGCCTCGGCCCCAGGCGGTCCATGTCCATGGCGAATATCTCCATTCCAGGTATGATGACCCGCACCACAGGTACTTTCAGCTCAGGCCTGGTGAGCTCTACCACGACGACCTTCTCGAAACCGCCCTCGACCAGATGGTCCAGGACCACCTCGATGTCCTCCAAGAGGTCCTTGGTGTCGAACTCCGGGAAGTCGGAGATTCCGATCCCATCGGAGGGAGAGAAGTACATGGAGTTCATGCGCTTCATCCGCTCATATCCGAGCGTGCGGTTCAGATCGGCCTTGGTGGTGTCCTCTCGAGCGCCATGTATCTGCGTGCATCGGCTCTGGGCCACCTCCGTCAACGCCCGGATCGCCGCCACCCTGGGGCTCAGATGAGTGCCCACCCCCAGGTTCAGAAGCGCGGGGTCCTTCATTCTCACGTCGTCCGCGGCGGCGGCGATGGTGGGAATGCCGACATCACTGGTGAGGTCCTTGAGGTGCACTTCCACACCTTGCTTGCTGAACTTCTCCAGAAGATCGCTTACCACCGTGCAGTCGTCCCCGACGACTATTTCCCCGCGGGGCTTCCGCCTAGCCTCGCATATCGACCAGGCGTCTCGTTCGACGACCTCACACATGGCGTGCAGTATCGCCTCTTCGAGATTGTTGCCGGACGCCAGTCCGTTGGTGTTGCTCCTGAAGAGCTGAAGGTCCTTGTTAGATTCGTATGGATGGTACACCGCCCCGGCTGGAACCCAGACATCCTCGCCCTCAATGAGGTCGTACCCCTTGACCCAGGCGATGGGGTGGAAGTTGACGTGTACGTTGATCATCTGCGGAAGGATGAGGGAACGAGGGTCCACGGCGTTCTCCGAGGCCAGCATGTTCTCCATCAGGTCCCGCCGGACCTTCTCGCCCTTCGGTTCGGCGGAGTAGCGCTCCATGGCCTCCATGATCGCCGAGACGCGCGCCTGCTCCCGGCTGGCGCCTTTGCCGTTGTATATGGATATCGCCCCTTCCTTCGCCCCGGGCCTTATACTGGAGAAAACAGGTATTCCGATGCGGTCCAGGTCGGTTATGTCCGCCACGCGGGTTATTCCTGCGACGGGGAGCAGCGGCTCCACCCGCTTCAGGGTGGCCTCGGGACTTATGGCCCGGTGACCGTCCTTGGTGTACGTCTTGGCAACGGGGTGGAGTTCCATGGGTGGGGTGAACCTCCGTAGAATCAAAAAGCTTTTGCGTTATCAGTCCCGGGAAGCCTCGTTCTCCGCCAACGGCAGGGCCAGATCGAACATGGCGTCCTCGTTGATCGGTATCCTTTCGATGAGAATGTCGACCTCCACCCGCTGCACGTTCGGAATGTTGACGATCTTGTCCTGGATGAGGTCGTAAAGGCTGTCCACGCTGCTGGCGTAGACCTCGCAGATTAGAGAGTGATCACCGAACACCTTGTAGGCGTACTGTATGCCAGGGAACTTCTTGAGCTCGTCGATCACCGCGCCCAGCGGGGACCCGACCACCTGCAGCCCGATCAGGGCGCGCATCAGACCCAGCTTCCCAGTGTTCACCTGCATGGTGTAGGCGCTGACATACCCGTCCTCCTCGAGGCGGGAGATGCGCCTGCTGACCGTGGCCTTCGATACGCCAAGCTGATCGCCGATGGTCCCCAGGTTCTCCCGGGAGTTCTTCCTCAACATCCTGAGTATCTCGAGGTCGATGAGGTCCATGGTAACGCCTGCAAATTTATTGCAAGCAGACCATTGTCAACGCTATTATATTGACCTTTGTTTCAAAAATAATGAAAAAGTAAAAAATAATTGTAAGAAAGTTCGGGATCAGCCGCTCTTGATCTTGCCCTTCTCCCGGACCGGCTTGATCTTCTGCAGGGCCTGCACGACCGCCTCCAGTTTGGTGGCCGGTATCCCGACCAGCATCTCGGTCGGCTCCAGGTCGGTGGCCTTTCGGCAGCCGTAGCAGCCTATGGACATGCTCAGGGTGTCGTGCAGGTACGGATACACCGTGGAATAGGCGCAGCTGGCCTGGAAAGGCTCCAGTTCCACCGTTATCTTACCGCCCTCGAAGAACTTGGCGGCCACCGGAAGCAGCCAGTACATCTGCTCGGGCGTTCCGGTCACCACGATCACGTCCGGCGGCAGCTCCGCCTTGCTCAGCGGGGAAACGGCCGTGGCGATGACGCTCCCACAGTCCAGCTGGGGGCGCTCGTCGATCATCTTCTTGGCGGCCTCGACGCTGTCGAACATGCCCAGGTTGTAATGGAATTCTCCAGACCTCACCTTGTCGGGAATTGGTACGAGGCCAAGTGCGGACGCCCCGACATGACAGGCGTGCTTATCACCGGTCAGCAGAAGCTTCTCACCCCTCCTGGCCCGCATGACGGACTGGCAATGCCTGATGTTCTTTTCCGGGACCTGATAGCCTTCGGGCAGCGGCTGGCCCTTCTTCACCAGGGTGATCGCCACGGGTTCGGTCGGCAGCTCCAGGATGTCCATGATGATGCGAGAACAATTGGCGTAATCGGTCGTTTTAACACCTGAAAGAAAATTGACGTTAACGTAGTTAATGGTTGGTATGGTTAACTAGCGGTTCATCGAACGGAACAGACCCAGCGATCGTAGAAGGGGTCACGCTCGTTCTCGAACACCCTGGGCGATCGTCCCTTGGCCTCCGCCCAGGACCTAAGCTGCTCGGCCTCCTCCTGCGTTCCCACGGTAACCATGACCTGTTCGCCGATCAGAAGCACCTGCTCGAAAATTATCTTCCAGATCCAGGAGTTTCCGACATTGATATCCCCGGCCATCAGCATCAGTGCGAAAGGCGCCTTCTCCAGATATTGCGATACCTTGGCGGCGTCCAGCTGGGCGGTGCTCCAGGACTGAAGTCGCCCGATCTGCAGGCCGCGGCTAAGAAGCGGGGCGTCCACATCGAAGGCGAAGGCGCGCAATCCCACCTTCGTCAGCGCCATGCTGCCTACCCCGGAGCCGCAGCAACAATCGTAACAGAGATCGCCGGGCTTGAAGTTCCATTCTTTCCAGATCAGGTCGGAGACCTTCTTGGTCCGATCTTCGGGAACATCGTCCAGGGCCGGCTCCACCTCGTTCATGATCTTCCGAGCGAAATGGTCGTAGACCGCCTCGCGGTACGTTTCGGTATCGCAGGTGTACACCTTGATGTCCAGCTCGGGAAGGAGCTCGATGAGCTCGTCCGACGGCTCCTTCCAGAGGAAGCTGACGGCCTTCCATCCGCCGTCCTCCCGGGCCATGGCCAAGGGCGTCTCGTCGTTGGAGATCAAAAGGCGGACCTGTTCCGATCCGCTCAGCATCTGGGCCAGGAACATATCGTTCCCCAGGTCCTCCAGGGTGTTCTCCAGCAACCGGAGTTCCTCCAGGTCGAAAAGCTCGCATAGCGCCATGGCGAGCGGGTATCGAAGCTGGGATTATTAATAACTGGTCAATTGCGCAATAAAATCCGCAAACCGATAAATATCCTCACACACTCCCCTTCAGGGATGAGAGCGCAGCCCAGGAGGGATTGGGACCTCTGGTCCATCGGGATACTTTCCCTGGTACTCATATTGATAATATACGCCCTGCCGGACAGCGCGCTCCGTATCGTCATCGGGCTTCCCTTCATCCTGTTCTTCCCCGGATACTCCGCGTTATCGGTGCTGTTTCCGGAGAGCAAGGACCTGGAGATCATCGAGCGGGTGGCCCTCTCCTTCGGGCTCAGCATAGCCATATCCCCGCTGGTAGGCTTCGGCCTCAACTACACCCCTTTCGGGATCCGCCTGGCGCCCATCCTGTTCTCCCTGGCCGCATTGAACGTGGCCTTGAGCGCCGGTGGCCTCTACCGCCGCGATAAGGCCGAGGCGCCGTACCTTCCGTTCGATCCCGCCGTGGTGTGGAAGAAGTACTCGACACAGTTCAAGGCCGAGAAGGGCGTGGACAAGGTCCTGACGATAGTGCTTGTGATATCCATCCTCTCGTCGGTCATCGCCCTGGTGTACGTGGTCGCCGTACCGCGCCAGGGAGAGAGCTTCACCGAGTTCTACATACTGGGACCGGGAGGGAACGCCACCGGGTATCCCAGGAACCTGACCGTGGGCCAGGACGCCTCGGTCATCATCGGCATCGCCAATCACGAGCACCGTACGGTGGATTACACCGTGGAACTGTGGCTGGTCAACATGAGCTTCGTGGACAACGCCACGCAGGTGCACGCCATGTATTTCTTCGACTCCTTCAATATCACGTTGGAGCACACCGACGTCGATCTGGAAGGGGAATGGCAGGCGCAATGGGAACTGCCGTACGAGTTCAACGTGACCTTGGGAGGCAACTACAAGCTGTGGTTCCTGCTCTACAAGGACGGTGCCCCCGCGTTACCTTTCGCCGCATCGCCGATGCTCGATTACACCGACACCTCGGCCGAGGATAGGATAATCAAAGCGGTGGAGAACGAGGTGCAGAGCCTGAACCTCAACCTGCGCGTGACGGAATGATCACATCACGGTCAGATAGCGCCGGTCGTACTCGTCCATGAGCGCGTCGCGGTACTGCTTTTCCGAACCCTCCGGTACTGCCTTGCGCTCCTTTGCCCGAAGCAGAAGCTCATCGGCCACTCGTTTCCGCTGCGATAACTTGAGCTTGCGGACCTCCTCCATGATATCGTCCAGTCCGGCAAGCTCCACAAGTTGTCCGTTGACCAGGAGCTTCTCGCCCTCGTTGAACGACAGTCCGGTGTCGCAGCCCACGCAGTTCAATTTGGGATCCTCGCCGCTCATATCAGTTCGTAAAAAGAAGGCAAATATGATAAAAAAAGGGTTTCGGTCTACAGGAAGTAGAACCGGGTCTTGTAGGTGAGGCAGACGTTGCCCATCTTCTCCAGGCGGTCCAGGACCCCGGAGTAGCGGCGCACCATTACCTTGCCCTCGTCCGGAAGCTTCTCCCGGAGCAACTTGACCTCCTCCAGGAGCTTGTTGGCGTCCTCGACGGAGAATATCTTCTTGCCCTCCACGGAGGACGGGACGCTGGCCACGATGGCGCAGTTGTACTTCTGGGCGATGCCGGGCAGCGCGCTGTTCTCCGGTCCGAAGGTGCCCATGCAGCCCCTTCCCTCGTCCCAGGAAAGCGGGCACTTGAGGCAGGTGGCGGCCATGTCGTCGAACGACAGCATGTCCCATCCAGTTAGACGGTCGTCCTTGCCGGCCTTGGCCATCAGGGCGCTCAGGCGGTCGGCGGGCACCTTGTCCAAGGATATCCATCCGGTGTACATCTTCTGGCTCTCGGCGGTGAGCAGCTGGCGGTCCGCTTCGTTCTTGACCTTCTCCAGGTACATCGTCTCCATCTCCGGGTCCATCCGGTTCCGCTTGAGGAAAGCTTCCCAGTCCGCGCCCATCAGCAGCTTGGCCTGGCTTACCGGCACGACCAGGTCGAACTCGGCCAGGTCCTCGAAGCCTGAAACGTCCTTCAGGTTGACCTTCAAAAGAGTGGTCTTTCCGATCTTGCACAACGCACTGTCGCTGTCTATCTCGCAAATTGCTATTGAGACTCCCATTCTATCCCTTCCTGCCGCGTATTACAAAAAGGGCGGTATATATCGCTTATCCCCTTAACGCTGAAATTGATTTTTGTCTGACAAGAAGGCCTTGCCCGATAGTCCTGGCTGGGATACGGTTTATATATTGTTGAAATTGAATACCTACGGGGAATGGCAATGGCAGAAACGGACACGTGGCCCATGGCCAGTGGCGATTACGTTCTGGGGAACGAAGCATCGTCTGTCGCGGTGTTGATCGTAGGCCGAGGAGCGGTCGAGGTACCGCCGGAGCTCTACCGCATAAAAGGCATCCTGAAGACCGAGAACATCGGACTGGAGAGGGTCATAGCAAACATCATCTCCAATCCGAAGATCAGAGTGTTGGTCCTATGCGGAAAGGAGGAGTTCGGTCATTTTCCAGGAGCGGCCATTCACGCCCTTATGAAGAGCGGCGTGAACGAGCATCGCCGTATCCTGAACACCCGTTCGGCCATCCCGTTCCTGTGCGACCTTCCACCAGATGCCATCGAACGCTTCCGGGAGCAGGTGGAGCTGGTGGACGTGATGGACGACTCGCCGGCGCAGGAGATCGCCGCCTACGATCCGATATACGAGTTCTCGCCCGAAAGCAGGGAACGGTTGGAGAGCACGTTGAGGAAGCTTTCAAAAAGGAAATACTCGCCGTTCCCAGAAAAGGCCATGTTCGTCCGTTCCAAAGCCTTCGTCGGGGAAGGGGTCAGCGTAGCCAAGCAACTTCACCTGGCCTCGGATGATTTCATCACTCCCATGCTCCGCCTTCCTTCGGACGGCTTGAACACGGACATGGGAATGGTCCTGCTGGACGAAGAGTTCGGAGTGGTGCTCGAGCCGTTGCAGGGCCGGATAATTACCGTGCCGTCCGTTGAGCTGGCATTGCGATTGCGTTCCTATCTGACGGGGTTCTGACATGTACAAGTTCCAAACCGCGCAGCGTGAATTTAGCATTGGAGGCGTGAAGGTAGGAGGACAGCCTGGTAAGAGGAGGGCCATGCTGATCGGTTCCCTCTTCTACCCGAGGCACTCGGTGGTCCTAGACCCCCGCAAGGGCGCGCTGGACAAGGGAAAGCTGAACGAAAGGCTGGACTGCTATCTTGCAACGATCGACAATTGCGGTTGCCCCTCCGGCCTGATGCTGTATGCGGAGAGCGTTGATGCCGCCCGGGCATACCTGGAAGCGGTATGCGACAAGGTGCCCGGACCGCTGTTCGCCGATTCCGGCAGCGCCGAGGTGCGGCTTTCATTCCTCAGAAGCGCCCAGGAGATGGGGATACTGGATAGGGTCGTTTACAACACCATTAACGCTGGACTTTCAGACGAGGAGAAAGAGGCGCTAAGAGCTTGCCCGCCGGTGAACGCGGTAGTTCTGGCGTTCAACCCCCGCGGGGACGACGTCAAAGGCAGGATATACATGCTCGAGAGCGGGGACGATATCATACCCCAGGGACTGGTGACATCGGCGGAGGAGCTGGGGATCAAGAACCTGTTGATAGATACCGCGGTCACCTCTCCAGACCTCAGCGCCGGATCGGCCTTGCGGTCGATACTGGTGGCCAAGGCCAAGTGGGGTCTGCCTACCGGGTGCGCCTTGCACAACGCCGTGGAATGCCTGCGATTGGACGGTTTGGAGGACCCCAAGGAAGCTCGGAGAAGCGTGGACGCCTCGGCTGTGGCGATCAGTATCATGGCCGGGGCGGACTATGTGGTCTATGGTCCTCTGGAGTACGCCAAACGAACCATGCCCGTGGCCTCCTTCGCCGACAAGATGATGGAGCAGGCGGCCAGGGACCTCTAGAGCTCGATCGAGCACCCCGGCCCTAACGAAAGGAACCCCGGGAAGCGGTCCGAGAACAGCTTGGTGGCCGCGAACCCGGTGCAGTGCATCGGAGCCACCTTGTTTACGCCGGTTCGCTTGACCCCCTCAATGGTCTTCAGCAGCAGTTCGACGTCCGCCCTTCCCAAATGAAAACCACCAGCGGCCATGATCAATCTTCTCCCGGTATGCATGCTGACCTGGGTGAGGGTGTTCACGATGCCCGGATGACCGCATCCGGTGAGCACCACTAACCCGTTCCGGGTGGAAACGCACAATGCCTGCTCCTCCCTGATGATGTCCTGGGACGTCCCACCGTCCCGCTCGATCAAAAAGGATGCGGGCCTTTCAAAGTCCGTCCTTCTGAATATCTCACCAGATGTGCCTATTCCCTCCACAAGCTCTTTCGGCCGGTCATCGTAGATCGGCGGATGTTCGTTCAGAAGGGGTAGAAGCTCGGCCGATGGTCCGATCTCCTTTCGATCGCCTGAGGTCTCAACGAAACGACGCCCCTGAAAGGTCAGGGGATGCGTGTGCACCGGGACCCCTTCCTTGACCAGGAGCGGCAACCCGCCCAGATGGTCGTAATGCCCGTGGGAAATGAAGACCGCGTCGATGTCCTTCGGACTCATTCCGAGGAGGTCGAGATTGTGAGCGAACACCTTTTCCGACGAACCAGTATCGAAGAGAACTTTTTTCCCTTGGTCGGTCTGGATCAAAAGGGAAAGGCCGTGCTCGGCAAGGAAGTCGCCGGGGGCCTTGGAAATAAATAATAAAGGGTTTGCGGTGCCCGCGTGGTCGTCCACCAGGCAGGTAAGTCGCACCTACGCGTCCTCTCCCTTCTTCACGATCTTCAGGGCACTGAAGTCGTAGACGCTCTCCGGACACACCGACTGACATTTCTTGCACGCGGTGCCAAGGCAGTGCTCGGTGTTGACCCGGATGAGGAACTTCTTGTGCCCCATGGCCGAGACCTGAAGGGCGCATTCGGGACATTCCTTCTGACACTTCTTGCAGCCGATGCATCCTTCGAAGGAGCCCATGAGATAAACGCCCACATCGTCCAGGGTCTTCAGTCCGCGAGCGCCGATGACCGGGATATCGGACAGCACCAGGCGGATGGTCTCCTTTGGACGTACGATATCAGGCAGCGGACGCAGACCGGCGATCTTGAGCATATCGTTGTACATGGTCATGGACATGCCCTCGGTCCAGTAGGCGATCTCGTTGACGTATATGTCCTCGAACACCTTGCTGGTGGCGAACATGATGTGCTTGCTGGAGATGGCGTTGGCCACGTCCTGCATGTTGTCGAGGCCGTCGTCGTCCACCAGGATGTCGTATGACATCATGAGGGAGGTGTTGCCGGCCTGCACGGTCTTATCTAGCACCCTCGGGATCAGCCCGACGGTCTGCGCCTTGATCGGATCGACGTACGTACCGGACGCTCCGGCCATGTACATGGTCCTGATATCCGTGTCGTCCACTCCGACCTCCTCTATGAGAGTGCGGTGCCCGGCGCGGATGGCCCCGGTGGCCTTGCCAGCCTCGCGCACATCCTCCTCGCCGAAGTATATGCCGTTGGTGAGGTGGATCTTGCGGTCGGGAGTGTCCACGTACGGCAGCTTGATGACCCCGGTCTCCAGACCGACCGCCATGGCCGCCACGGTCCCGGTGCCGGTGATGCCCCGGGCGACCACCCCGTCCAGGCGCTTCTCGTCGCCGGTGCGCGGATGGACCAGGGCGGACCTGACCGGATGAAGCTTGTCGTTGAGGACCACGTTGTACCAGTATCCGTCCTCGCCGGGAATGACGTCGGATATGGCCTGCGGGGCGGCGAGCATACCGAAGTCGATGGACTGACCCTCCATGGCCGGACCGGCCGCGGCGGAGCCGGTGTAGAGCTCGCCCTTGTAGAACAGTCCCATCTCGGCGTTGGTGCCGTAATCCGTGACCATGCATGTCTCCTTCTTGTCCATCATGCCGGTCTTCATTATCATGGCCAAGGCGTCCGCGCCTATCTCGTGGCGGATGGACGGAGGTATGCGAACCTCAGCGGTGCGCCTGACCGAACGCATCCCCAGCTCCTCGGCCTTGATGGAATGGGCCTTGCGCTCGGGGACCTTGACGTTCAGCCGCTTGAGGATCGACTGCCCGGCGTAGGCCAGGTCGCGGATCTCGATCTTCTCGAACATGGACATCTGGGCGGGGTTTCCGCAGACGGACACCCGCTCTATCTCCTCGGGCTTGGCGCCCATGGTCTCGATCAGCTTGTCCACCGTCTCGATGACTATGCGGTGGCCGACCTCCGAGCCGTTCTCCATCCAGAAATGCAGATGGTCCATGATGTTGGCCCCGGGCAGCGGGTGCCTCATGGTTATGGCCGTAGCCAGGATCTTGCCCTTCTTGTCCAGGTCTACCAGGTGCCCCCGGTAACCGCTAGTACCTAAATCCAGCGCGACTCCCAATGCCATGGATAACCTCGAGGGGAGAATGCCATCGTCGGATTTATAATACTGTTCCCTTTTTATAGTGTTCTAGGAAGGTTGGCCCAGCAATTTTGGAATGCTAACTATTCGCATCGCATTGACAACGAAATTTATACTCGGTAGGTCGTTAACGGCCCTGGTGTGATTACATGAGGATCGCCCAGGTAACAGGTTTCTTGGGGAGCGGAAAGACCACCTTCCTGATCGAGGTGGCCAAGGAGCTGAACTCGCGCGGGTTGAAGGTCGCCACCATCGTGAACGATGTCGGTCACATCAACGTGGACCGCAAGTGCATGGAGGTGCACGGCATCGATACCATGGAAATTTCTGG
>Ga0116170_10001078_pt1 | contig 28245 bp, 24 predicted proteins | sample AD_JPNHW1_MetaG_FD_89797 | JGI IMG/M metagenome (GOLD analysis project Ga0116170, IMG submission 89797) | Active sludge microbial communities of municipal wastewater-treating anaerobic digesters from Japan - AD_JPNHW1_MetaG | ecosystem: Engineered > Bioreactor > Anaerobic > Digestate | place... | reverse complement strand
GATCGACTTTCGACCGTTTGCGTATGAAAACTCCCAGGTATAACTATGCTGAATCAACGAATCCAAAAAAGGAGTATATCCTTTGTATTTGCCATTCTCCAAATCAGGGTTCAAAATTCCCGAAACTTCTTTCGTGAAACTTTCAAGGATCAAAATCACCACATTCTCGGCCTTAAAACTTCCCTGCGAAGCCCCCTTGTGAATCGGGGAATAGATCTCTCTCAGCTCCTTCTCCGGAAAATAATCCATCCGTTTAAAGACGGTCCTTTTCACCGTCCGGATCATAGAGAAGGGAGTATTTAATACAATCGCCGTCTCTACAGGCTTCGATACTTTCTCAAGGGCATTACTGATGGTGATTGGGCGGACAGAAGCTTTGTAACCGCCCCGGATGCCGATAACGGTCACCAATAAAGTGAATGCCAGAACAACTACCGAAACAGGGTAAAACACCCAGGCAGAACGGGCCATTTTACTGCGGGTATGATCGCCATAGGTAAAATAGACGATGGCAAAAAGAAGCAGGAAGAGAAGAACCAGATACCAGTTCTGGATCATGGCCATGAAGATGATCTTCATCAAATGCTCTTCGTTCTCAAATTCGGTAAAAACGCCAAAATCGCTTCTCCGCAAGGTATATCGGAAGTAAACAAAGTCGATCAGATTGGCAATAAATGCAATACTGTTGGTGACAAGGAAGACACACTTGGTTACGATTTTATAGCCCCGGCTATATTTGAAAGGAACCGGCAGTACCATCAAAAGGATGAAAAGCAGATTCACATAAAGGATTGCCGTAAGGTCGAACTTAAACCCCGATACCATCAGATCGAACAGATGAGCCGCAGAAATACCGGGAAACTGATCAAGGTTATACCAGTAAAAGAAAATACGTTGGACGGAGAAAAGCAGGAATACAATTCCCAATCGCCAAACCATCATCAGGAAATAATTTCCTTTCAGGTTTTTTACCATTTTCGGAAAAAAATTCATCTCAGATCGAATCAACTGTTTCAAGGGGACTAAATTACGAAAAAGAGAACCTTGTCAAAGGGGTTTTCATAATGTTCGTCATAATAATCCTTAATTTCGGAAACAAAAAAAGGTCACCTCTCTCGAAGCAACCTTTTCCATTTGGCGGTGCGGACCCCGAGGAATTTAATCAGATTGTAAATAGAGAGTATTAACCGCGTTGAGCACAAAATCCCGTCAGGGATTGGATATGGGTAGATGATCGTACACGGGAAAAGTTTTGTCACAGATGGGACAATCGGCATTGACCGTTTCCTGATGTTTCTACCCATCGTATGTACCTAAAGGCTCAATATCTCGGTCAACCTACACAGAGAATTGAAAATTTGGGAATAGAAAACTTTCGGGTAAATACAAAAAAAAGGTTGCTCCTTACGAAACAACCTCTCCTATTTGGCGGTGCGGACCCCGAGGACTCGGGGAACCCGCGACCCTGATTACAAGCTTATACGTTTATTGATCACCCTTAATCAGTTCATTCGTTGTGCCTTTTATCAATCTCTCATAAAAGGATTTATTCTTCTGTCGTTTTAAAAAATATTCTCTGGCATTTGCCTCCTGTTTGGTTTCATAAGTTTCGAAATAAACCAATTTCCATGGCTTCTTTTTTGATGTATAACATGATAAACCTGAATTATGATAGTCAAGTCGTTTCTGCATATCAGAAGTATGTCCAATATAAAAACTCAAATCTTTTTGACTCTGAATGATATAAGCATAAAACATCTTATCCTGAATATTACAAATACCAAAAAAGGTCACCTCTCTCGAAGCAACCTTTTCCATTTGGCGGTGCGGACGGGACTCGAACCCGCGACCCTCGGCGTGACAGGCCGATATTCTAACCAACTGAACTACCGCACCAAATTCAGTGTCTTACAAAAAGCATAAAATAGAGCGGTGCGGACGGGACTCGAACCCGCGACCCTCGGCGTGACAGGCCGATATTCTAACCAACTGAACTACCGCACCAATATTTCTTTTAGTGATTAACCTGCATCAAATTATTTTAAACGCAGGCCGATATTCTAATCCCGAGTACTCGGGAAACTACCGCACCAAATTTTGTGCACCTGAACCATCAGGTCCGTTCATTTTATGCTATCAATAAAACACTTTGATAAGAACTTTGCCCCGAAAAGTGGCTTTTCAAAGGCGTTGCAAATATATACGTTCTTTTCTTTTCTGCAAACAGTAACCCCGAAAAAAACCAAACAGATTTCTTTTCATCTCCATTTTTAGTTTGTAATGAATTAAAACATCTGAATACCTATTATTTGTGTCCAAATTTCTAACTTTGAAAAAGTAAAATCTATTATACAAACAACCATGGCAGCAACAAATAATTGTGAGAATTGTTCATTGAGAGCAAAATACGACGTAAAACCAAAATCGTTTGGTGGCAGATTCTGGCGCTGGCATATCAACTTTTGCCCGGGATGGAAAGCGTACATGCAATCTCTTGAACCTGTGAAGAAACAAGAGGTTGCCGAAAAATACAACCTGAAAAAGTGGATGAATTAGAAGAAATCCCTCATTCCTTCTTCTATAAACTCCTGTTTCCAGACTTCAAACAGGATCGGATGTTCCGGAATGTCGGTTCCGGAAGCAGAAATCATTTCGATGAATGAGTCGATTTCGGCTCCGGACAAAACAACGGGTTGCGCTACAATCCCTTCGATAACCGGGAAATCCTCACCAGCGATGGAATAACTTTGTGCCTCCGATTGAGAATGCAAATTTTCGAGAACACGCCCATAATAGGATACGTTGATCCGGGGAATGAATAACCGGTTGCTTTTTAGTTCTCCGAACGAAACCATTCGATTGGTTCCGTTTTCTTCTGCTTCAATCCTTCTTATAAAACCATTTTCGGTAATTTCTTCTCCTTCTTTCAAAAGAACGTTGGCCATTTTAGAACGGAACCCAGCCTTTTGAAAACGGTTTTTAAACTGAAAATTGCAGTAGTTAACCCCGATTGGCAAATGGTTTTCCCGCACAAAATCGATCACACCAAGCGCTGTCAACTCCGATTCAGCAATCGTTGGCTGCTCCCCATGCAGGAAAGTATAATCCCGCTCAAGCAGTTTGGACGAATTGTATTTGGTCAGCCGCAACTGATGAAGGTTCAGATTGGTCACGCCATATTCACAAAGCTGTGGCAAAAGTTCCATCAGCCGTTTACCTTCTTCAGGAACAGCCGGAATCTCGACAGTTACATTGGGCAGAAACCGAGCCGCATTCTTCAGTACGTTGGAATTATAATTCACCGCGCCCAGATCGAAACGGATTTCATTGAGCCCCGCATCGGCCAGCATCTGCAATTTCTCATCCGAAATAAGTATTCCATTGGTGTACATCCACATATAAATGGAAGGATCACAGGCTTTCCGAACCGTTTTGATAAAATCCAGCGTACGGTCAAAAAACAACAAAGGTTCTCCCCCACTAAAACTTACACCTTGGAAACCAAATTGATTAATATATTCGGCATAGGTGTTGGGATCGCTAAAAAGAAGTTTTTGTGTCTGGGGAGTTTCGTCTTTATCCTGTACGGCCGGACAGTAAAAGCAATTAGCATTGCATTTTCCGGTCACAAAAAGACACGACCACTCACCTTGTCCACATAAACGGCAACCTTTTGAGATGGAATTGATCCAGGGTTTGGTGTGTTTAAAATCCCAATGAACAGAATCACCAATCCGTTCAAGCAATTCGTTCCTTTGCTCTTCCAGCGAAGCCGAACGGTATGGATGATACCAGTTTACCGGCTTTTCAGATTTTGAGAATTTTTCCTCAATCGTTTGTTCTATGTGGTTCAGATATCCTAAATAGGCTTTCATCGATATTTCAACTTAAAAAAAGCAGACCTGTAAGCCGGGTTCTGTCCCCCGACGTACGTCGGGGTTCTATCATTTATCTTAGCAACCTACCCCTCCTGAACTTTTCTCCCGTCCCGATAGCTATCGGGATCGGAGGAAAAACCACAACGGGCCGCTGTGTGCCGTAGCTTTCAGGATATATTTGGTTTTGCATCCCCCGGGACGAACGGCTAACGATGTTGCCACCGCTACCGGTGGGCTCTTACCCCACCTTCTCACCCTTGCCCGCCGAAGCTTTAGCGAAGGCGGGTTTCCCCACAATCGAAAACCTCTTCAGGCGGTTATTTTCTTCTCCGTTACCATGCCCTCACGAACATCTCCCCTTTCGGGAACGGGGTGCCCTGTGCTGCCCGGACTTTCCTTTCCCGTCCGCCGTAGCTTTAGCAAAGGCGAACCCCACCAAACCCGGCAAACAAGAACGATAGAACGATCTGCTTTGCCGCAAAGGTAGTGAAAAAGTACGAAGCAGGAAGACCGAAGTCAGAAGAAAACGAATGCTCGATGTTCAGCCCATTCTGTGTTTTTTACTTTTTGCCAAACAAGTATCCCAAGTTTATAAAAAAATGAGAAGGTGGAGCTACTTGTGATTTAGTAGAACCAGTCATTCGTTCAATAGTAGCTGACACAATTAAGCTTTTGTAAAAAGTAATGCCAATCGTTCCGCTAGCCATGAATTCGTCCAGATATTTCAAATAAGCATGGTACGCCAAGCCACCGCTTATGAAAGGTGAAATAACACGGTTGTTAAAACGATATGTACCACCACAATAAAACCTAATGAAATCATAGCTGGATTTTTTTCCAAAATATGACGAGTACCACCGGTCAAAGAACACCCCAAAATCAGTTGATATTTTCTCACTAAAGTTGGGATATACAATTTTTAATTGATAACCTATATTCGCTCCACTAAATTCACCATCGAACCTATGTATATCCAAATAGCTAACAACAGGTCCATATGATATCCTGGACTTTTCCTTTTTGACTTTTTGAGTAATGCTTTTCACTTCAGAATGATAACTGTTCAATTTGTTTATCAGGGGTGCGATTTGCTCGTCTGAAAAACCAAGATTTTTGACCTGCTGGCTTAGGTCTTTATAATCCCTCAATATATAACAGAGCACCCCCTGATAGTTTTTCATCAACCTATAAGAAGTGCCATCCATTCTTTCTTTTTGATCAAGCAAATAATAATTCGAGTCAATTTTCACCACATAAACAAACGTATTGTTTGGTTCAAATATTATTGATATTTCTTCCGGATGCAGTTGAAGTTTGTAAAGAGAGGCGTAACCTTCAATCATTTTTTTTGCCAGCCGTTCTTCAGTGATTTTAACACTATCTTTTCTATAGATATAATTCACATTTTCAAAAATTAATGAATCATCTATGAAACCCACCATTTTCACGTCAGAGACAGGAATAATGAGGGGTTCGGGGTCTTCCATGTTCTTTTTAAACTTTAACATAGAATTCAGGCTGCTTTCCGATACTTTTTCTATAAACCCTGAAAGGCTGGTCGAATCCTTTTTCAAAATTTGGGCTTTCTTATAATAGGAGTATTGACTAAAAGTAAATAACGAAGAATATAAGAACATTAGAAGAAGAACAATTTTTTTCATAAAATTGGAATTTTCATCAGGTGAATAACCGTTTAAAAATAACATTTTAGGATCATAAAACAAATTTCGATAAATAAAAATACGAAGAAAGTTCGGAAGAAAAAATAGGTTTAAAATGAGTTGCCCAGGCAAGCAAGAAATAATTAAATAGATGTTTTGTAAATAGTTAGCCACAAAATAGAATTAGTGTTCTTAGGGATATTTATCTGCAGACGATCTCTTGGGTGTGCCTCATACCCCGGGTTACGTTGTTCCTCCTCTCCGTGGTTATTGTTGGAAAACCATTCAATTTTTTTCTCTGTGTAACTCAGAGCATACTTTATGCCCCCTCGATGTTACGATCTCCCCGTCTCACCCCCCATGGGGCAGTGGAGGGTTATTTTCTCCTCAGAATCACCATCGTAGCGCCATAGCCATACTCCTGGAACGATGCATCCTGGAAAAAGTATTTGGCATAGGTTGATTTCAATTTCTTGTGAATCTCTTGTTTCAGCACGCCGTTGCCCACGCCATGGATAAACACAATGCGATTTACCCGTCCTTCAATAGCACTTTTCATTTCCGACTGAAACTTATCCATCTGTATCTGAAGTATCTCGTGGTTGGTAAGCCCATTCGAATTTTCGATCAGTTCATGGATGTGCAAATCGACCTCCACGATTTCGGGAGTCCGCTTTTTGGGCTTTTTCGGTTCTTCAGGCCGATTTTCAGCATCTTTCGCCTTCACTACCTGCTTGAAATCTTTTTCGGTCAGTTTTCCAATTTCCTCCGTCATCGGGTTGGGCGCCAGATCGAAAACCATTGCCTTACCCTTGAAAAAGCTGCATTTCGAGAAACTTTTTTCCTTGTAAAATTTCAACGGGTTCACTTCCACATCTTTCACCACCGGAGCAGTCAGCTTTTTCTCTTCGTTGCGGTAAGGAATGATGCGGAACCAGAATTTGGGCAGGTTATTCAAATCGGCCTGCGAAATCCCCTCCAGATAACTTTTGGTGTTGGGTTCCAGTTCACCCGCCTCGACCGTTTTATAGGTCTCGCCGTTGAAATGGCAGTAATGAAAAAGCAACGTAAAGTTACTGTCGTTGATCAGGTAGACCTCAATTTCGCCGCCCACCGGGTTTTCCTGATTGGTAGGATAAAAAGCCATAAAAAATTTGGGGTCGTCGTTGCCGGGAATAATCTCGGCTTTATGTACCGGTTCCGGGGCTGGCTCGGGTTTCTTTGGTTCCGGCTTTTTCGAAAAATCACGGTTTACCTTTCCATATTCAGCCATCGCATCTTCGGTTTTCACCAACTGATTGATCATCACTGGAATTTCAAAACCATCCTGATTTTCAACCACAGCTATATTTTTACTCTGAAACCCGGTAATGGTACCACCACCCACATCGTTCAGGAATTTTACTTTATCGCCTATGTTCAACATGATCTTTCAATTTAGATTTGAGACAAAATTAGGTGAAGTTTTCAACAAATAGCGTATCGCATTAATCAGTTCAATTTCTCCTGATTCCATCGAAAATATTATCATCGTTCAGTAACCGCTTACGAAACCTTACTGAAACAAATGTTCAACGATTTCTCGTAAACCTTCAGTTTCTGAATTTCGTCGGTTGAAACCAAACAGAGCGAGATACCTTTTTTCCCGGCCCTGGCGGTACGTCCACTACGATGGGTATAATACTCTTCGCTTTCGGGCAGCTGATAATGAACCACAAAAGCAAGCCCTTCCATGTCGAGACCGCGGGCAGCCAGATCGGTGGCTACAAGCAGTTGAAAACTTTTTTTCTTAAAGGCCCGCATCACCTTATCGCGCTCTTTCTGCAACAGGTCGCCATGAATGGCATCGGCAGTAATGTTTTTAGCAACAAGCTGTTTGGCTAGCCGTTGAGCATTGGCTTTGGTACGGCAAAACACCACTCCACGCATTCCTTCTTCCGATTTTATCAATTGAATCAGCCTTGAAAGTTTTTCGTCCTCGTCACAAATTAAATATTGATGGTCGATATCCTTATTCACCACATTACGGCCTTCAATCACAATGTGGTGCGCTTTGGACGACATGTGTTCTTTCACAATTTGCTGAATGCCATGAGGGATGGTAGCCGAGAATAGCCAGGTACTTTCCACCTTCGTTAACGACCCAAGAATTTCGTCCAGCTCCTTTTTGAAACCCATACTGAGCATTTCATCCGCTTCGTCTAAAATCACGGTACGCACATGTTTCAAATCAACCGCCTCACGTTTAACCAGATCGAGCAGTCGGCCTGGAGTCGCTACGATAATCTGGGTTGGGCGTTTTAATTTATCCATTTGAATGGCAATATGTTCGCCGCCAAAAACTGCTTCGGTGAAAATCTTTTCCGAATAACGGGTAAACTTGAACAACTGTTTGGCAATTTGTTGCCCCAGTTCGCGGGTTGGACAAAGGATCAACCCCTGAACAACCGGCTTTGTTGGATTAATTTTTTGAAGTAACGGGATTCCATACGCAGCCGTTTTACCGGTTCCGGTTTGTGCCTGCCCTACCAAGTCGGTGGTTTTATTCAACAACAACGGGATCACTTCGCGTTGAATTTGTGTTGGTTCAATGATATTTAACTCGTTAAGACCTTTTATGAATGCTTCTTTTACGCCTAATTCTTCGAAATTTTTCAATGTTGTTACGTTTAATGAGGTGGCAAAAATACTCTTTTATTGAACGATACAATGAAAATCCGAAAAAGTGAATGGATTCGTTAAGTTAATGGTTAAGGATAAATATTCCTTAATTATTAACTTTATTAAACATCAATTGAATTTTATTCATTTTTTATTTGCTTTTATTTATTAATAATTTACTTTTGATGAAAAATTCAAAGATATGAGTAAGAAACTTCCGATAATTTGTCCCAGTTGTCAAAGCGAACTGAATGTTCACAGCCTGCAATGCGAAAATTGCCAGACTTCCATCAACGGAACGTTTGAGCTGCCCCTGTTCCTGAAACTGGATCCCAAAGAGCAGGATTTTGTCCTCGAATTTGTGGTGAGCAGTGGAAGCCTGAAAGTAATGGCCCAAAAGCTGAAACTCAGTTACCCAACCGTGCGCAACATGCTCGACGAACTGATACAGAAAATTACTGAACTTCAAAATGCTGCAAGCCATGAGTAAATATTTGTTTAACCCGTTCCGCTATATTGCCGGCTGGGAGTCGCTGGCCGCAGGTGTAATCGCATTATTGGCAACCTCGGTAATCGCATATTTCAGCCACATCCATTTTCCCGATCTCATTTCGGTGAAAACTAATCCGGGAATACCGTACTATGTTCTTTTGTTTGAAAACACCATCAACTGGCTGGTTCCTTCCATTCTGCTTTACCTTTCGGCGCTCATCTTTTCACAATCGTCGGTGCGGGTTATCGACATTTTCGGCACCCAGGCATTGGCACGGGCACCATACCTTATTGCCGCGCTTACCGGCATTTCGGGGACCATCGACAAATTTGGAAAATATACCCTGTGGAAAACCGTAAACGTTGGCGATCCGGTGGTGATGTCGACAGGCGAAATCATGCTGGCAATCACCCTGCTCCTTTTCATGGTTCTCGCAACCATCTGGATGATTGCACTCATGTACAATGCCTTTAAAGTCTCGGCCAACATAAAGGGGCCAAAACTAATCATCCCGTTCATTGTAGTCATGGTACTGTCAACCGCGATAACAGGCTTTGCTACCTACCATTTGTTTGGAAATCTGTTCCCAATGCCTGTTGAAATTCCAAAACCATAAAAACACATTTAAATATTAGCACATGAAAACATCCATCTTTACACTAATCGGGCTACTGCTTGCGCTTTATCTGAGCGCACAACGTGCCGACACCCTAATGCTCAATGTAAACGGGGCAAAAATCAACAGCGTTTTAACCGTACCGAAAACAGGAAGTCAGGTTCCTCTGGCCATTTTCATTGCCGGTTCAGGGCCAACCGATCTCGACGGCAACAACCCTGTGATGAAAAACAACAGCCTTCGTTACCTGTCGGATACACTGGTGGCCAGCAACATTGCCACACTACGGTTCGACAAATACGGGATTGCCAAAAGTGCAGATCCCAGCTTTGACGAATCGAAGCTAACCTTTGACCACTACGTGAACGATGTGGTATCGATGATTGAGCAGATGAAATCAAAGGGTTTTTCCAACATCTACATTGTAGGTCACAGCGAAGGTTCCCTGATTGGGATGGCCGCCATTCAAAAAGCAAATGTGAAAGGCTTTGTTTCACTGGCCGGAGCAGGTTTTCCTGCCGATGAAATCCTGAAAACCCAGTTAAAGCCACAGCTTCCACCCGATCTCTTCAACCTCTCGGTCAATTTGATCGACAGCTTAAAACACGGGTACAAGGTATCGTCAGCCCCACAATCGTTGTATTCCTTGTTCCGTCCATCGGTTCAGCCCTATATGATCTCTTGGTTTAAATATTCACCGGTCGATCTGATGTCAAAATTGAAATGTCCTTCCTTGATCCTTCAGGGGGACAAAGACCTTCAGATTAGCCTTGCCGATGCCCAAAACCTGGCCAATGGTTCGAAAAACGGGAAACTGGTAATCATTAAGAATATGAACCATGTACTAAAAACCGTTACCGGCGATGCACAGGAAAATTATGCAGCATACAGCAAACCGGAAATCCCGATTAATCCGGAACTGGCTAAAGCTGTTATCGACTTCATTCAAACAAAATAAAGAAGCGATGAAGAAGCTGAACAAAACAATATTGTTCCTGATACTCACTTTTGCAATCAGCTATTCCATTGCCGGGATCTTCAAACTTGCAGGAGGAAGCTACAGTAACAAACTCGCATTCACTTTAATCGGCACGTTGTATATGTTTGTGCCGGCATTGTGTGTGGTCATTGTAAAAAAACTGATCCACAAGGAAAAACTCAAACCGGATCTCCAGATTTCGTTCAGGATCAACAAGTGGTTCTTTGTGGCATGGCTTATCATGCCCGTAATCAGTTTCTGCACGTTAGGAATAAGCCTTCTTTTTCCCGATATCAGTTACAGTCCCGAGATGACCGGCATGCTGAAACGTTTTGAAGGAACGATGACTCCGGAACAGCTTGAGCAAATGAAAAATTCGATGGCAACACTTCCCATCAGTCCGGTATTGTTGACACTGATTGAAGCGCTGGTGGCCGGCATAACGGTAAATGCCGTAGCGGCTTTTGGCGAAGAACTTGGCTGGAGAGGTTTCCTGCTGGATGAATTCAAAGGAATGAATTTTGCTAAAGCTTCACTGAACATCGGCTTTATATGGGGAATTTGGCACGCACCACTTATTCTGATGGGGCACAACTACCCACAACATCCACAAATCGGCGTATTGATGATGATTATTCTCTGTATTTTATTGACTCCCATGCTACTGTATATTGCCATCAAATCGAAATCGGTCATCGCAGCAGCCATTATGCACGGAACAATGAATGCGATTGCCGGAATCTCAATTATGCTGATCGATGGAGGCAACGATTTAACCTCCGGAGTAACAGGTTTGTCCGGGTTTATCACCCTAACCATCTTCCTTGCCGGGCTTTTCATTTTTGACCGGTATATAAGTAAAGACAAAATACTAACAAACAGAATAAGCAATTACCTATAAAAAACAAACGATATAAAATGAAGAAAACTCAAGTTGGATGGGTGGTGATTATAATCTCATTAGTCGTTGAAGGCCTGGTTGTTTACCAGAAAGCGAATGAAGTTACCATTCCGGTAACAATTTTACTGGCTCTTATGGTAATTTTCTTCGGAACGTTGACTCTGAGTGTAGACGACGAATACGTAAGATTTTCCTTTGGAATTGGGCTATTCCATGCCAAATATAAAATCAGCGACATCGAAATTTGCTGGCCCATCTCTTATTTTGCAATGGGTTGGGGCATCCGGTTCCGGCCGGGGGTTATTCTCTTTAATGTCAGCGGAAACAAAGCCATCAAACTCAGGGTCAAAGGGAAAAACCGGGAAATCTGGATTGGCACCAACTATCCCGACGAATTTGCAGCCTATATCAATTCCAAAATGAAAAACCATTAACAGGAACTTTCATCCTGATTCAAAAAAGGAGTGAGCATACGTCGAACCCAAATAATCCGTATTTTTGGGCGTTTGCTCACACCTTTTTATTATGGCAAAGAAGAATAACTGGAAAGAAAATTTTTCACCACTGGTTATTGGCCACATCCTGCTGATGGTCAATATTGGACTGGATATTTTTGTTAAAAATCCCAATAGTATAAACTGGCTAAAGCTGGCCGGTTTCATTGCGTTGATCCCGGTCATCGTTCTTTGGCCTCTTCCGGTTTTCACCCTCCGGAAATACGGCGATATTAACCCCAACGGAAGTTTTATGGCGACTTCACAACTGGTCGAAAAAGGAATATACAAAGTGATCCGCCACCCACAATACCTGGGATTCATGTTCCTGAATGCAAGTTTGGCACTCATTAATCAGGGAATCATTACTTTCGTTGTTGCGATTCTCTCCATCGTTTTTCTGATTGCGGGAATAAAAGAAGAAGAACGTTTTCTGACAGACCAATTTGGCGATGAATACCTTCAATACCAAAAGCGAGTGCCTTCCATCGACCTGTTCACCGGGATTTTCCGATTGATAGCAAAATAACAGAATATCGATGAGGCTGTCCAGATTGGACAGCCTCATCAATTTATGAATGAATTACCTTGATGTTTTTCCAAACACCGCTTTTAAAGCGGAAGAATAAAACGCTACTGAACAGCAGGAAGAAAATAACCAGTGCCAGCCAGCTCATTGCGATGGAAAGGTTCATTACATCGAGTGCCAGGTAGAGAATCGGCACAAACAGCCAGTGTGCAGAGACTGAGGCAATCATGGTGAAATGGGTATCACCAGCCCCGCGCAATGCACCAACCAATGCCGACATCACCGCTTCGGCCAGCACATAGAGCGAGGCAATCCGGATCATCTGAACAGCAACAGGTACCGCATTTTCAAAGATCTGGGTATCGACATCGGGATGGAACACCCTCACCAGCGCTTCAGGAAGGAAAACAAACAGGAACAAAATTACCACCGAGTAGAATATCCCTGTTTTTATTCCCGAAATTGCCGCGTGATGGGCCACCTGTGGCTGACGAGCCCCCATGTAACGTCCTACCAGACTGGTAACTGCAATTTCAATTCCTAATAAAGGAATATAAGAAACCATATCCCAGTTAAACATGATGGTCGTTGCCGTTGCGGCTGTATCGCCTTTGGAATGAAAAAGAGAGATCATGACCGAGAATGCCAGAAAGTTCAGGAACATCTCCAAACCAGCCGGAGTCCCGAAATGGATCAGTTTTTTCATGATCTTACTATTGAACCGGAAAGATCTCATTACCGAAAACTCTTCCCGATTAACATGCCCCAAATAGGCAACGATCAGGATCACCATCGCAACAAAAGCACCTGTGATGGTTGCCAGTGCGGCACCTTTTACCCCCATGGCCGGTATTCCAAGTTTTCCAAAAATAAAGAGGTAATCAAGCACCACATTCACAATCATTGCTGCCAGTGTGGCAATCATTACAATCTTTGTTTTTCCAATCCCGGTAAAGTAACATCCAAGCGTATAACGCAACATCCCAAAAATTCCACCCCAGACCAGGATATTGAGGTAATCGATCTGAAACCCGATTTGAGACTCTGGGATGTGCATAAACCGGAAATAATCGATTGTCAATGGTTTCAATACAAGAATAACCGGCCATGCCAAAATGGTGATCAGTATAGCCTGGAATGCCGATTTTGTTGCATTGGCTTTCTCACCTGCCCCGAAATATTGGGCAACCAGCGCAGTTGAATAGCCCGTCAATCCCATAAAGAAAAAGATTAACATTTGATAGGCAACCCCTCCTCCCAGAGCCGCATTCATCTGTTCTGATCCAACACGGGCCAGAAATAAGCGATCGGTAAAGGTCATCACCCCATCACATGCCGTCGAAATGATCATGGGCAGGGCAAGCATAAATAACTCTTTGACACCCCCGGGTTCGTTGTAGTCCGAGAAATATCGTTTCAGTGTGTTCATTGTGATTTTCAAATTTGGTCCAGTTAAAACACAAGAAAGACAAAGAAGAGCACGGGGAGTTGCGTCGTCTTACTTTCCTGTTGTGACATCAAAGACAATGATCCATCCGTTTACCCTATCGGAAAAACGGTTTTTATTTTAATTTTTTGACGAATATAATTTTCCTCACTACCAACTCATGCGAAAAACGGTATGACCCGGCACTGAATTACAATTGATCGACCCTCCATGGGCGCGCAATATCTGGCGCGAATGGCTCAATCCAATACCCGTTCCCTGCTCTTTGGTGGTAAAAAAAGGAACAAAAATCTCTTCCATAATCTCGTCACTGATTCCCGGACCGTTATCGGTCACCGTAATTTCGGCATGTTCACCCAGCAATGTGCCACAATCAACAACAATCGATGAATTGGGAGTTTTCTGAAGCGCTTCAGCCGCATTCTTCACCAGGTTAATAACCACCTGGACCATCATCTGCTCATCCATCGTGACCTTAAAATCGGGATCGGGATAGTTAAACTGAATGGCAACCCCAAACTCCTGTTTCATCGGAGAAACCAAAATAGACAACCGCTCAAACAAACTTTGCATGCTCACCTGATTCAACAGAGGAACCGGGACTTTGGTCAGCATGCGGTACGACTGAACAAAACGGATCAGCGCCTCTCCCCGTTCCCTGATCACATCAAGTCCGCCGATGGTGTTTTCAACATCGCTGTCACCTTCAAACGGGTTTCCTTCAACCGAAACTTTTTCGTGCCATATTTTCCGTAGCGACTGGGCAATGGATGTTACCGGAGCCAGCGAATTCATGATCTCGTGGCTTAAAACCCTGATCAGTTTCACCCACGAATCGATCTCTTTCCGTTCCAATTCGCCCTTGATATCCTGAAGGGTAACCAGAAACACCTCCTCGTCCTTCAGGTTGATGACCGAACAGCGGGTAACCAACTGAACCACTTCATCTTTCTTTCGCAACTGAAATACTTGCTTGTTATTATTTTTCAATGCAACCAACTGATCTTTAAAAGAATTATCGACCCTCGATAATTGTGAAAGGTGTGTCAATGTTGTAAGCCCAAAAAGTTCAAGTGCTGCAGGATTCACCTCAAGCACAAATTCCTTCGGGTCATAAATTAAAATACCGGTACCAATATTCTGAATAATTTCGCTGAAATAACGCTCTTTAATCTGCCCTTTCATTTTGGTCTCCTGAAGCACCACATTCAGTTCATTCAGGCTTTTGTGCAATTCATTCAATACCTTATCGCCTGTACGGGCAGGAAATCTCAGGGTGGTGTCATCGTTTTTCACAGCGCTGATAAAATAAGAAATCTGTTCATTGGTATGATTGAAAAATTTCACAAGCCAATAACCCAAAAGAATGATAAGAATCGACAGAAAGATGATCAGGTAAAAATTTTCTTTTACAATAGCAATACCCAAAAAAACAGCTGCTACGATAATAACAGATAAGCGAAGAACTACCCCGGACGTATAATGCTTAGAGACCATATTTCTTTATCTTGTTATAAAGGGTTTGTCGGGTAATACCTAAACGCGATGCCACGGCTGACATATTTCCATCACACTGATCGATGGCATTCCGGATCAACGCCTGTTCCATATCATCGAGCGTGCCATTCATTTGGGAAACATCGTTTTGCAGTTCATTTTTAAAAATAAAATCAGATGGTAATAGAGTATCCTGATCGGAAAGTATCACAGCCTTCTCTATGGCATGCTGCAACTCGCGGACATTGCCGGGCCAACGGTAAGCTACGAGCTTTGTAAAAGCCTCGTTACTGATCTTCAACCCTTCCCTGTTGTATTTTTTCGAATAACGTTTCAAAAAATAGTCGGTTAGCTCCTCAATATCTTTTTTCCGTTCTCTCAAAGGAGGTATCTCAACATGAATGGTATTAATACGGTACAAAAGGTCTTCCCTGAATTTACCTTCGGAAACCAGTTGGGTCAGGTCGCAATTGGTGGCACAAATCAGCCTGATATCCACTGGAATGGGACGGTTCTCCCCTACCCGCGTAATGGTCCGGTTTTGTAATGCCGACAGTAGCTTTGCCTGAAGCGGTAACGAGAGATTTCCTATTTCGTCGAGAAAAAGCGTACCACCACTGGCTGTCTCAATTTTTCCGGTGCGGTCGGTTTGAGCATCGGTAAAAGCACCTTTCTTGTGGCCAAAAAGTTCGCTTTCGAAAAGGGTTTCGGTTACAGCACCCAAATCGACCGTAACCATCACCTGATTGGCACGATCGGAGACCCGGTGAATTTCGCGGGCAATTACCTCCTTACCGGTTCCGTTCTCACCAGTTATCAACACATTGGCATTGGTTTTGGCAACTTTGGCCACCGTTCTCAATACCGAAAGCATCGCATCGGACGAACCGATTACCGGATTCTCATTCCGGTTCAGCTCGGCAATAAGCGACCGTTCTTTGTTCTTCAATTTGTCCACCTCTTTTTTCGAGCGGTTTAGCAAATAGGCCGATTGAATGGTGGTGATCAGCTTTTCATTATCCCAGGGTTTCAGCACAAAATCAATTGCACCAAGCCTGACAGCCTTTACCGCAAGCTCCACATCGCCATACGCGGTAATCATTACCACACTCACTTTGGGATCATACGCCAGGATTTGCTGCAACCAATAAAGGCCTTCATTCCCGCTGTTGATTCCGGCAGAAAAATTCATATCCAGAAGAATCACATCGAAGTTATTTTTCCGCAGGGTATCCATCAGGTTCTGAGGCCCGGGTATGGCAACAACCTGAGCACACAAACCTTTCAACAAAAGTTCAATGGCACTCAAAATACTTTTGTTATCGTCGATAACCAAAATCCGTGAATCTTTCATATTCAAATTACTAGTATGGATATTTCCCATAATAATTGTACCAGAACTTAAAAAAAGAGATCAATAACTGATAATAAACAACATACAAATAAATCATTTTGACCAGCCTGTATAAAAAACGAACAACAGGTGTCAATTTTTTTTACAGGTGGAAAATACAAAAAAACTTCAAATTACGTCATATCAATTATTTAGTTTTTTTGGCACATAAATGGCATTCTTGCGTTTGAAAAAAATGTGACCATGAATACATTCAAAATACACACAATTAAAGTTCTAATCTCTGTAATTTTATCCTCTTTCCTTTTCCTGTCTGCCTATTCCGAAGAGGGAAAAAAGTGGAGTTTATCCGACTGTGTCGAATACGGGTTGAACCACAGTCTCTCGCTAAAGATCAGTGAAAACAACAGCGAAAAGGAAAAGATGAATTACAGACAAACCCAATGGCAACTGGCACCTTCGCTGAATGGAGGGGCTTATGGCAACATGAATTTTAACCGCTCGACCGACCAAAACAACCAGATTTCATCGGGGAATACGTATTACTTGAACTACGGCCTTTCTGCCTCTCTCGATATTTTCAAAGGGTTGTCGCGGATCAATCAGATTTCGGCCATGAAATTCAACTCGCTGGCCTTTTCTCAGGAAGTGGAACAACAAAAGAACTTACTCTATCTCAACATTGTAAAACATTTTTCAGAATCGGTCTACTACAAGCAGCAAGTTGCAATTGCAGAAGAACAACTTCAGCTTTCGATGAAAGAACAGGAACGGATTGAGTCGAAAGTTGAACTCGGGTTACTCGAAAATTCTGCCGAAGAAGAAATCAAAGCCACCGTTTCGGGCAACCGATATTCTCTTGAAAAGCAGAGAAATAGCTACCGGTCAAGCCTTCTATCACTGACCCAGCTGATTGAACTACCCGACACAACCGGATTTGATTTGTCTGCTACCGAATTCAATCTCCTGGTCCCTTCCGAAAAAGATTACACCTCGGGAAAAGTTTATCAGCAAGCTTGCGATAACCTACCTAACTTAAAAGAAAAGGAATACAGGCTACGATATTATAAAAAGCTACGCAGTGCCTACGAAGGACAAATCTTGCCATCCATAAGCCTGAGCGGAAACTATGATTCATACTTCTATTCCACCGACACTCTAAGCAACGGAAAAACAACGCCTTTGCAAACCCAATACAACAATTACCTGAACCCGTCGATTGGAGTAAGCGTCAACATCCCAATTTTCAACAAACGTTCAACCGATTTTCAGATCAGGAAAAGTAAAATCGACATCGACAATGCCATCCTCGACCTTGAACAGCAGAAGAAAGAAATTTTCAACGAAATACAGAATGCCATACAACTTTTCAATGCCAGCTATTACGAATACGTCAATGCATCCGACAACCTGAAATTTGTGGAAAAATCGTTTGAAATATACCGCGAAAAATACTCGCTCGGATTGATCAATTCTACCGATTTTATCACCGCCCAAAACCAACTTTTACAATCGAAAAACAATGTACTTGAAGCCAAATTTAACTGGATTTACCAGGAAAAACTGATTAGGCTTTATTGTGGATATAAAGAATTTTAAAACAACTAAATACGAAGATACCATGTCGATGGATAGAAAAATAGAGAAGAAAAAAGGAATACGTCCAAAACATATCATTTACGGAGTATTGGCTCTTTTACTGATTGCCCTAATAATCAAACTTATCACAGGCATCAACACCTCAACATACCGGACCGAGAAAGATAAGGTTACCGTTTCAACCGTTGAAAAAGGCGAATTTAAAGATTATATCTCCCTGATTGGCAACGTAGAACCCATGACCACCATTTACCTCGACGTTGAAGAAGGTGGCAAAGTGATTGAAAAGGTAATTGACGAAGGTGAAATGGTTAAAAAAGGGGATGTAATTGTTCGGTTGAAAAACAACGATCTGAACCTGCAAATATTGAATACCGAGTCGCAACTGGCCTATCAGACCAACGAGCTCCGCAACACACTGATTGGCATGGAACAACAAAAGATCAACAACAAACAGCAATTGCTCAGCATCGATTACCAGATCATCAAATTGAAACGCAATTACGAACAGAACAATACGTTATATGAGAAAGGATTTCTTTCGAAAGAAGAGTATCTCGTTTCCAAATCGGATTACGAATATGCAGTGAAAGACCGTGAATTGCGTTATGAAAAAATGGTCCAGGACTCCATTTTCAGGGAAAACCAAAAAGCACAGATGAATGCCAGCATGCTGAATATGCAGCAAAACCTGAAAATGGTTCGTGAAAGACTGGAAAACCTCAACATCAAGGCTCCGGCCGATGGACAACTTGGTTCGCTGAACGTGGAAATTGGACAGTCACTCAACCGGGGAGAGAGAATCGGGCAACTGCACATTCTCGACAACTTCAAAGTCTCAGCCGAAGTGGATGAACATTATATCGATCGAATTAAGAGAGACCTTGCAGCAACTTTTGAAAGACAAGACAAACAATTTGCCATTGATGTTTCGAAAGTGTATCCGGAAGTACGGGATGGACGTTTCAAAATTGATCTGAAATTCAGGTCCGAAGTTCCGGATAATCTCCGCACCGGACAAACCTATCACATCAAACTCGAATTGGGTGAACCGGTACAAGCCGTTTTGGTACCACGTGGTGGGTTCTTCCAGAGCACCGGCGGACAATGGATCTTTGTGGTCGATCCTTCAGGCAACTATGCGGTGAAACGCAATATCCAAATCGGACGGCAAAACCCGGTGTATTATGAAGTAATTGACGGGCTTCAGCCCGGTGACCAGGTCATTACCAGCAGTTACGAAATTTTTGGGAACAACGACCGGGTAGAGTTGAAATAACGGAGACGGGAGAACGGAAAACGGGAGAACGGAGACGGGAGAACGGAGACGGGAGAACGGAAAACGGGAGAACGGAGACGGGAGAACGGAGAATATAAGGAAATTGAAAACAATTAATTATAAACCCTCTAAATTTTGAGTCATGAATAATAAAATAGAAAAATTCGAAGACCTTATGGTTTGGCAAGAAGCGATGCTTTTAGCAGAAAACATCTACAAATCTTTTTCAACTTGCAAAGACTTTGGCTTTAAAGATCAGATTCAACGAGCATCAGTCTCTGTTCCAAGCAATATTGCCGAAGGATTCGATAGACAGACCAATAAAGAATTCATCCAGTTTTTATATATTTCAAAAGGATCGGCATCTGAAATGAGGACCCAACTTTACCTTGCTAAACGATTAAAGCTTGTCGATGATAACAACGTAGATAATTTGCTCGAAATCACCCGAAAAATATCGGCTATGCTCTTTAATTTAATACAAACGAGAAAGGATAAATTTTAAACCAACAAGGCGGACTTCGGTTCCGGTCTCCGGTTTCCCTGTTCCGTTTTCCAAATAATTTTTACAATGATTAAAACACAAAATCTTACAAAAGCATTTCAAACCGAGGAAATTGAAACCCTCGCATTGAACGGAGTTAACTTCGAAGTAAAAAAAGGAGAATTTGTAGCCATTATGGGGCCTTCGGGCTGTGGAAAATCGACGCTGCTCAACATTATCGGGCTGCTCGACAATCCCACATCGGGCGATTATTTCTTCGATGGCACCAATGTGGCCAACTACAGGGAGTCGCAGCGCACCAACCTTCGCAAAGGCAACATCGGGTTTGTGTTCCAGAGTTTCAACCTGATCGACGAACTGAATGTCTTCGAAAACGTTGAGCTTCCCCTGCTCTACCTGAAATACGGTGCAAAAGAGCGAAAAGATATGGTAAACAAAGTACTGGAAAAAATGAGCATCGCCCACCGGGCCAAACACTTTCCACAGCAACTTTCGGGAGGACAGCAGCAACGTGTAGCCATTGCCCGTGCCGTAGTCGCCAATCCGGGCTTAATTCTTGCCGACGAACCTACTGGTAACCTCGATTCGAAAAACGGTCTCGACGTGATGAACCTGCTTTCGGAGTTGAACCGCGAAGGTACCACCATCGTCATGGTTACCCACTCGATGCACGATGCGGGTTTTGCCCACCGGGTAATCAACCTGTTCGACGGACAAATCGTCACCGAAGTAAGCAATCTACTCTGATAAGTATATAGACACGTAAATTTCAAAGGGGAAAAATATAATAGCCATGATTCAATATTTCCTACGGAATATATACCGGAATATCCTGAAAAATAAAGTGTCCAGTTTTTTAAACCTGACCAATCTGGTTTTTGGCTTTGGTACCTTTATCCTTTTTGCCAGCCTGGTTAGTTACGAATTTAATTTCGATACATTTAATTCGAATTTCAACAATATCTACCGGGTTCAGACCAAGCAGGAAGATTCGTATCCTACAAATTATTGCACGTATAGCCCATCCGCTTTACGATACCATTTACTGGCCGATCTGCCCGAGGTTGAAAAAGTGTTGCTGATGCGCGAAATTTCCGGCAATCAAGGTTCCGGTCAGTTTTTCACCTTACCCGATGGTGGCCAGTTATACGAGAAACTGGGTTACTGGTGCGAAAGCTCCATCTTCGACATTTTCACGCTCCCGGTTAAAGAAGGAAACTCCGCCAATGCTCTTACCGAGCCCAATACCATTGTGATAACGGAAAAACTCGAGAAAAAACTGTTTCCCGAAGGGGGTGCCATTGGAAAACAGGTGATTATTGGCAAACGATATCCGCTTACGGTTACAGCCGTAATTGCCGATTTCCCAGCCAATTCGAGTTTAAAGCCTTCGTACCTGATTTCAATGAGTACGTTTGAATCGCTTTTTGAGACGGACGGGTTTCGGGACAACTGGACAGCCATTAACAACGACAACTTTATACTCCTGAAAAAAGGGGCTGACCCCAAATTAGTCGATGCAAAAATCAAGGATACCTTTAAAAATGTAAAAAACTTTGAGAAATCGACACCGTACCTGCACCCGCTTTCGAAGATGCACTTATCACCCAACAGCCAGCCCGATTATTACATGATCCTGTCGTTGCTTTCGTTGGCAGCAGTGTTAATGCTGGTATTGTCGTGCATAAACTATGTAAACCTTTCGCTGGCCAGTTCAACCCAGCGCGCCTGCGAAATCGGAATCAAAAAGGTGGTGGGTATTTCGAAAAAAGGGATTGCCGTACAATTCCTTGGCGAAACCATGCTATTCACTTTTGTATCGATGATTTTGGGAATTGTTGCGGCAGTTCTTGCTTTCCCTGTACTAAATGACATACTGGACAAAGAGATGGATTTTTCGGTTTTCTTCCAAGGCCACCTGATACTCATTGTACTAATCACCAGCTTAGTTGCAGGATTTCTTTCTGGTATCTATCCAGCACTGATCCTTTCGTCATACAACCCGGTTAGAGTACTTAAAGGAAAACTTTTCAGCGACAGAGGGAACCCTTTAAGTGTAAAGAAAATTTTGATAACCACACAGTTCGCCATTTCGCTTTTTATGCTCATCGTTAGCCTGATCATGAACAACCATGTGCAATTTGTTCTGAACAAAGATTTGGGCTTCGACAACAAAAACATCTTGTTTGCCGAAATGAACGTAAAGAACAACATACCTTTCGAAACGATCAAAAACAGGTTGGGACAATATCCTGAAATTGTGGATGTTTCCATGTCGTCAACCATGCCGTTTAACGGGAATATTGGTGGTTATGTAACCTGGGAAGGTGCGATGCCCGACCAAAAAGAGATGATTTCACGAAACTATGTGAATTACGATTTCATCCCGACCTACAACCTGAAAATGGCTTATGGCCGCAATTTCTCGCCCGAATACCCTGCCGATAATCAAAATTGTGTTATCAACGAAACAGCCATGAAAGCTTTTGGCTGGACCGATCCAATAGGGAAACAGTTGATGCTCTATGGAAAAGCGTATCCAGTAATTGGAGTGGTGAAGGATTTTCATGCTTTCTCGGTCCACAATCCAATACCAAATTACATCATGTTCTTGAACAACAATATCCTGACTGGCAGCAAAATGGTCACGATTCGGTTTACTTCGGGGAATGGTCAAAAAGCCAAACAACTCGTTTCCAGCGAACTTCAATCGGTTATGCCCAATGAGCCTTTTGAAGTCAAAGATTTTAACACCCTTTTGTATACCGAAAATGCATTTTTGTTATGGAAAGCGTTTGAAAAACTATTTCTGATTTTTGCCATCATTTCGCTGATCGTTTCATCCATCGGGTTGTTTGGACTGATGCTTTTCACCATTAAAAAGCGAACCAAAGAAATTGGGGTCCGCAAAGTGATGGGAAGTTCGGTGGCAACTATTTACCGTCAACTTTCGTTCGAGATATTTGCCCTTCTGGGTGGCGCAGTAATCATAGCCTGCCCTGCTGCATTTTTCATCTACAAAACAATGCCGGGAACTTATAAGGAGCCACTTTCAATCATGGTTTTTATTATTGGGATTGCCGTTGTTGCGGTAATTGCCCAGCTTACCATTAGCTACCATGTGCTGAAAGTGGCAATTAGCAATCCGGTTGAGGCGTTGAGATACGAATAGAACCACCTCCCAGCCCCCTAAAGTGGGGCAAAGAACTACCAAGTTTGAATGTTTTGAACAATGAAAAAATATTAAGGTGAACAAAAATAGCAAATATGAACAAAAGTCAAAGTCCCCTTTAGAGCCTGTCCCGATTACTCGGGAGGATTTAGGGGTGATCAAGAGGCTATTCAAATAATTAAAAATAGAAGCTCTCAGGGAGCAAACCCTGATACGTTCTTTGAACACTACAATTGAGAAATCATCAATCATAAAATATAAATCACATGATCACATTAAAGAAATTATTCAAATACTACGACAACAAGTTTCAGCGCACCTTTGTACTGAAAGATATCAACCTCACCATCAATGAGGGTGAATTTGTATCGATTATGGGCCCCAGTGGTGCCGGAAAATCAACGTTGCTCAACATCATTGGCATGTTGGACGAACCCAGTGAAGGGGAATACTTTTTCCTCGACCAGCCAGCTCATCAGTTGAATGAGAAGAAAAAAACCGAATTCCACCGCAACTATGTGGGCTTCATTTTCCAAGCTTTTCATCTGATTGATGAGATGACAGTATATGAAAACATCGAAACGCCATTGATCTACAAAGGCATAAAACACAAAGAACGTCAGGCGATGGTAGCCGACATGCTCGACCGTTACAACATGGTTGCCAAAAAGGACCTCTTTCCAAGCCAGCTTTCGGGAGGGCAACAGCAACTGGTGGGTATTGCCCGTGCCATTGTGGGGAAACCCAGGCTTCTTCTGGCCGATGAGCCCACCGGAAATTTACATTCCGACCAGGGAAAACAAATTATGGAAACCCTGCAAAAACTGAACGAGGAAGGAATAACGATCATTCAGGTAACCCACAACGAAGAGTTTGCCAACTACGGAAAAAGAATTATCCGGATCAACGATGGGTTGATTAAGAGCGATTTATTGGTTTAAATGTTTTTCATTAGATAAGTTTAGTTTAGGAGATCTTAAACCTTCCTCTCCTGATCATTCAGGGAGGAGGGTGAAAAGATTGAATAATAAAAAAATGAAGATGCTGTTTAAGTTTGTATTTCGGAATGTCAGGAAACGGTTATTCCTGAACCTGATAAAAGTAATGGGGCTTTCACTCGGTTTGAGTGGGATATTGTTCATTACACTTTTTATAAAGAACGAACTGTCGTATGATGCTTACCATACCAAATCCAACCGTATTTACCGGTTTACAACAACCAGCCCAACTTTTATGCAGGGGGCACATTTTGCACGACTGATTAATTCTCTTATAATTCCAAAAGTTGCCGAGCATTTTCCTGAGATAGAGACCTATGTCCGATTGGCTCCCATAAAAGGTGGAGCAATGTTGTTCGACGAAAAATACTACAACATTAATGAAGCTTTTGTTTGCGACAGTACTTTCTTTAACGTTTTCGATGCCGAATTAACGATTGGTGATAAAGCAACCGTTCTGAATAACCCAGGTACAATGATTGTTGCCGAATCATTCGCTAAAAAAGTATTTGGAAACGAAAATCCAATTGGGAAAAGAATGTCCATTCCAACCGGACAATATTATGAGAAACAACAAGATTTCACCATTCAAGGCATCATGAAAGACCTTCCGCAGAATAGTCATTTTCATCCCGATTTGATAGCTACACCTTCATCGGATCCAATTAACTGGTGGGCCTACACCTATTTATTATTAAAACCAAACTCAAATCCCGGAAACATTATTGCCGGCTACACCGGATTTTTAAAAGATGGCAACGATAATTCCGACAAGGCACAAGAATTTCAACTTCATCTTCAAAAAATTACTGATATCCACTTACATTCCGATAAACTGCGAGAAATAGAAAATAATGGCAACATGGCAAATATTTATGTATTGGCAATTGCAGCTTTTATACTGTTGCTTATTTCGTTAAGCAATTTTGCCAGTTTGAACATGGGAATGTCGGTATTCAACCTGAAATTCATCAATATTAACCGCATATTGGGTTCTAATAAAAACACCAATCTGAAATATTTTGCTCTCGAAAGTTTATACATCCTGATCGTATCCATTGCTTTAATGGCACTCATTTCCATTCCTGCCAATATGATCATTCATGACTATTTCACTATCGATTTATTTAAAAACAACTGGGTTTTCATTATTGCAATTGTTGTAGCTTATTGCATTCTCGGATTGCTAACAGGATTACAGCCTGTTTTGAAACAAAATATCCGTCGCATAACACAGCGTGGTGAGAGTCTGGTGCATAAAAATATTTTTGTCAGTAAAGGCATTATTATCACACAATATACCTTGGCAATTGTTCTTATTGTTGCAGTAATTGGCATTACCAAACAGACCCATTATGTACTTAAGAATTCCATGGGCGATGACGACAGCAATGTTTTGGTTATGACAGACGTACATGCCAATGTACAAACAAAATTTGAAATCTTTAAAGCTGAATTACTAAAACATAATTCCATCAAATCGGCTTCGGCCATGATGGAACCTCCGGGTGGCGAGGCCAACGACATGTTCCAATTCGAATTGGATGGGATAACACCCACCGCTGACGAAAATAATAAAAACCTAATTGGTGTATTTCCTTGCGATTATTCGTTTGCGAGCTTATTTAATCTCAAATTTTTAAGCGGTAATAATTTTTCAGAAAACAATGTCGATGCTGAAGGTTCGGGCGAATATATCATTAACGAAACAGCGATGAAACATCTTGGGATAAGTTCTCCAGATAAGGCTGTCGGGCGGGATTTCAAATTAATTTCCGCAGCACCAGGCATCCCTATTCCTACAGGAAAAATTATAGGTGTTATTAAAGATGTTCATTTGTCGTCGATGAAGAAACAGGTAAACCCCATGGTCTATTTTAAGCGCGACCACTTGTGGCTGCTCAATTTTGCTGTTTCGTACCAGCCGGGAATGAAAGACCAGGCCGTTGCCGATATGAAAACCGTTTGGAACAAATTGTTTCCGGCATACCCATTTCATTACGAAGCGGTTGGGGCAATGTATAAAACCGTTTATAAAAGTGAATTGTTGCAAGCCAAATTACTAGCCCTGTTTACCATCATTGCCCTGTTTATTTCATCGATGGGCTTGCTGGGTATTTCATTACTGGTATCGCAACAGCGTACAAAAGAGATTGGTATCCGAAAAGTGAATGGTGCAACAGTTGCCGAAATCCTTCAACTGTTAAACAAAGGTTTTGTTCATTGGATCATAATTGCGTTCATTATTGCTACGCCCATTGCCTGGTACGCCATGAACAAATGGCTCGAAAACTTTGCCTACAAAACCGAACTGAGCTGGTGGATTTTTGCACTGGCAGGTCTGTTGGCATTGGGAATTGCATTGTTAACAGTAAGCTGGCAAAGCTGGCGGGCGGCAACAAGAAACCCGGTGGAGGCGTTGAGGTATGAATAAAATGAACAAACAAAAAAAGGAATTATGAAAACTCAAATGAACCTAAAAAAGTATACCCTAACTCATGGAAATGTTTATGCTCATAGTTCGGGTGGTAGTGTAAACCTGTCAAATATTCATGGTAATGCTGAAGCCAGTAGTAGCGGAGGAGGCGTAACTGTTACCGGTGAGTGCGGATATGTGAAAGCCACCTCCAGCGGAGGTCCAGTTAAAGTTGACCTTGGCAGCATAAGTAAGGAATTGTACCTCCGATCAAGTGGCGGAGGTGTAGATGCAATCATCAGAAATGGTTATAAACTTGGCCTCAACCTTGATTTGAGTTCAGACCATGTAAATATCGATCTTCGCAATTTTTCGGGAAAGTCAGAAAAGAACCGTGTCAACGGAACCATGAACGGTGGTGGAATCCCGGTTTATATGCATGCTTCAGGTGGAAATATTAATGTCCGTTTTGAAGATTGATTATCCGATCCCGATGCCTCCTTGCACCCTACAAAAGAGAATACCAGCAACAACCAAACTTGAAAGAATTGAGTATTGAAAAACGTATAAATGAACGAAAACAAAAATATGCACGAATGCAAAAGTCCCCTCCCGATGGTCACGATAGTCTAATGGATAGTTATCGCGGATCATGGAAGGGGTTTTAGGGATTTTAAATATAAATAGCCATGAATTTAAGAAACATAATTATCGGATGGAGAAATATCAGGAAAAATGGTATTTTTTCGATTATCAACATTTCAGGATTATCGCTTGGAATAGCTGTAGTTGTTTTAATCCTTTTCTGGGTTGTCGATGAATTAAACTTCGATAAATCGCATAAAAATCTCGAACAGATTTATACGGTTTTCGAACATCAACAATATTCTGAGGGACAGGAATTGCACACCAGTTGCACCCCCTTTCCTCTTAGTCCGGAGCTGGTTAAAAATTATCCCGAAATTGAGAATGCAACAACTTATGTTAACATCTGGGATCAGTTGATTAAATATGGCGATAAAGAATACAAACAAGGCCCGGTGTATTGTGCTGACAGTAATTTTTTAAAGATCTTTTCATTCAAAATAATTGAAGGTGCCTCCAACACCCTGGCATCTTCCGATAAAATGATCATAACCCAAGAACTGGCTCAATTATATTTTGGAAATGAATCGGCAATAGGTAAAATACTCACCATTAACGGACAGAAAACATACACCGTAGGTGCAGTCGTTGCCCCCCAACGCGCCAATACTACAATTAATTTTAAAGCGCTTATTCCAAATGATTTTATAAAATCGTGGGGTGCTGACCTTACCCAATGGGGAAATAACTGGCCCAACACCAACATATTATTAGCCAAAGGAACCGATAGCAGAGCCCTTGAGTTAAAAATCACCAACATTTGCAAGAATAAGGGACAAGAAAACACGACCCTTCACCTTTTTCCTTACAAAAACGAACATCTTTATTCCTATTCGGGCAAAAGCAACAGGATCCAATATATTTATCAATTTTCTGGAATAGCCTTAATTATCATACTCATTGCATCAATCAATTTCATTAACCTTTCAATTAGCAATGCGGAACAGCGCCGCCCTGAGGTGGGTGTGCGCAAGGTACTTGGTGCAAACAAGCTAAATATTACACGCCAGTTTCTAACCGAAAAGGGCATTATGATTTTTTTAAGCATTTTGGTCAGTATCGTTTTGATAACACTTTTCTTACCACTGTTCCGTTCTGTTTCCGACAAAAAAATCATTATT
>Ga0116170_10001075_pt1 | contig 28333 bp, 21 predicted proteins | sample AD_JPNHW1_MetaG_FD_89797 | JGI IMG/M metagenome (GOLD analysis project Ga0116170, IMG submission 89797) | Active sludge microbial communities of municipal wastewater-treating anaerobic digesters from Japan - AD_JPNHW1_MetaG | ecosystem: Engineered > Bioreactor > Anaerobic > Digestate | place... | reverse complement strand
TTATCTATCGTGTAGTGCAGGTACATTGTCCAAAAACTTGATGGTTATAACAAGTAATGGATATAGGGTCAGTCGATTAGTTCCCTATGATTTTTTCCCGCAAACAATTCATGTGGAGTGTTTAGCTTTACTGGAGTTAGTTTAAATATGCGACTTTAAAAACCTCTTTTTTTCTCTTCTTGTCAGTTCATTCATTATAATCGACCTTGGGTGAATGGGCTTAATTGTATCGTCATTATAAAAAGATGAGAATTTCCCCTTATCCGTTATAAAATTAACTTTTGCATAACTAATCGCCGAGTTTTCATTGAATTGTAATATGTTTAAAAAGAAAAATTCATCGTATGCTATTCCGATTGCCTCTCCAGGTATGATAGTCTCACCTCTTTTTTTAAAAACTTTACTTAAAGGTTTATAGATCGCAATTGTACCATCGTTTTGATATACTTCAAAATTATTACTGAAAGAATACCTTTCAACATGATCTTTTGAGTCCAAAGGAGTTGCACAAACTATTCCTTTACGTGAAGCGTAAATAGTGTCTCCTGCAGAACATTTAAAAGTGTACTTTTGAATAATACCATCAGAAGGGTTGGCAATACAATTTCTTTCAGGTTTGAAAGGAATTAAATAGGTAATAGTATCATTAAATTTCATAAAGGGGTTGCCAATCTTATAAGAAAACTTAAAGTCATAAGAATAGCTTAATTTATCATCTAGAACATTCAATCTTCCAATCATATTAGTACCAGGGAGTATCAAATGACTAAAAGACAGGGGTCTGTCACACCTCATATTTTTCAAGGTGAGTTCAATTGTTGTGGTGAATGGATAAAGGGTAGAATTAAATGCAGTTATGTTGAATTTTCCATTGAATGGTTCAATTTTAACCTCAATAGGCTTTACAAAAGAGCCAAAGTAAGTTTGATAAGAATTTGTTTCATCGGTTGCTTGACCGATTGAAAGAAGTGGGATTATAAATAAGATTCCCAAAAAGAATATTTTTTTTGACATTGTTTTTTTATTTGAAGATAATCAAATTTCTGAAAACAGAACTTCTATTTGCTCACCATCTTTTACTTTCAGATGATATGCGTTTATACCTAATTTTCTTGCCCCAATTACATGTTGCTCGCTATCATCAATAAAAAGGGTTTCCTCCGGTTTTAGGTTGCTTTCCTTCAAAATAAGTTCGAAAATCTCAGCATCAGGTTTACGCATATGAACTTCGTGAGAGTAATACTCTTTCTCGAAAAAATGTGATAAATCTTCAACACCGAACGTGTTTAGGAGTATCTGGTTGTAAACATCAATGTGAATTTTGTTGGTATTGCTGAGCAAGAAAGTTCGGTATTGGCTATGGACTTTTTCGAGAAGTTCTAGGCGATGAACAGGGAAATCCAGAAGCATAGCATTCCAGGCATCATCAATTTGCTTATCGGTAAATGGTTTTCCTGATAGTTCTCGAATCTCATCTCTAAATTCTGCAGGGGTAATAGTACCTTTATCTATTTTATCAAACACACCAGTTTGATTGGCTTGAGAATATATTTCATCGAAGTTTTCGAAGCCTAACTTTTTAAAACCATCAATTGTGAGGTGATAATCAATATTCAGAATTACACCACCTAAATCGAAGATGATGTTTTTGATATTCAAATGTCTATATGGTAAAAAGATGAGTTTTTTCATAAAAAATGTTTCAGCTGTTGAATTTTCGGGTACAAATATGTAATATTGCAGTCCAATTAAAAAACCCTTTGCGGTTTTTTTAGGGCCCATAGCTCAGCAGGTTAGAGCATCTGACTCATAATCAGAGGGTCGCTGGTTCGAGCCCAGCTGGGCCCACAACGATAAGCCACTTACACCACCGTAGGTGGCTTTTCTTGCAAAAAGAGCTGTTAGCTCAGTTGGTTTAGAGCATTACCTTGACAGGGTAGGGGTCACTGGTTCGACTCCAGTACAGCTCACAAAAAAACCACTCGAAAGAGTGGTTTTTATTTAATATCTGAAGTCTAGCCTACAACGCCTTTATTTCAGCAATCAACTTCTGTAGAGTTGCTTTAGCATCACCAAATAGCATACGGTTTTTAGCATGATAGAATAGATTGTTATCTATAGCAGCGTAACCTTGAGCCATTGATCGTTTCATAACGATTATGTTCTTAGCATCCCATGCTTTGATAACTGGCATTCCGTAAATAGGACTTGCTGGATCGGTTTCAGCTGCAGGATTAACAACGTCATTTGCTCCAATAACTATAACCACATCGGTATTGTTCATCTCATTATTTACATCCTCCATCTCAACCAGTTTTTCGTAGGGGACATCAGCCTCGGCAAGAAGAACGTTCATATGACCGGGCATACGACCAGCAACTGGATGGATACCATATTTAACCTCTACTCCTTTGCTGGCAAGCAATACATCTAATTCGTGGCAGAGATGCTGTGCCTGTGCAACGGCAAGACCATATCCAGGAATAATATAGACCTTTTGAGAGTAGCTGAGCAGAATGGCAGCGTCGCTAAGTGAAATCTCCTTTACGGTTTTGTCCCCGGATGAACCAGCACCTTCTGCACTAACACCAAAAGCACCAATTATAACGTTTAACAGCGATCTGTTCATCGCTTTGCACATTAGTATGGTAAGAATTGTTCCTGATGATCCAACCAAAATACCTCCGGTTAACATCGCTTGGTTGTTATAAAGGAATCCACCCATTGCAGCAGCAACACCGGTAAACGAGTTTAAAAGAGAAATCACTACAGGCATATCGGCTCCGCCAATTGGCATAACGAATGTTACGCCATAAATTAATGCTGCCACAGCAAAAAGGTAAATCATCCAGTTGTTCCCCGCCTCGGGTTTAACAGTCATAATGAGGACTAGCGCAACCAGGAGTAAAAGCAGGAAGGTGAGGTTTATGGTACGTAGAATAGGGTGCTTAATATCGCCGATTCGACCATCAAGTTTACCAAAAGCAATCATACTACCGGCAAATGAAACGCCTCCAATCATCAACCCAAGCAGAATTGCTATTGCTTCGCCATTTAGCATGTGTGTTGCGCCCTGTGCAGCAAGCATGTTCTGCATTTTTGGAAATTCCATCATAGAGATTAATGCTGCGCAAGCACCACCCATTCCGTTGAATAGCGAGACCATTTGAGGCATGGCAGTCATTTTTACCTTCTTTGAGGCATACCAGCCGATGAAGGTTCCTATTGCTAGGGCAACGACAATCCATGGAATATTTCCAATTGATTCACCCTCTTTTTTGTGGAAAAGAATGGTGAAAAGGATAGCAGCAGTCATACCGGCAGCGGCCCAAAGGTTACCGCTACGTGCTGTATCGGGATGACTCAATTTTTTCAACCCAACGATAAACAGTATTGATGCCAATACGTATGAAATCTCTAAGATTGAGATCTCGTTGGTAAATTCTATAATTTTTGTGATTTGTTCCATTGTCTAGGCCTCCCTATTTTTTCTTTTTCTTAAACATTTCAAGCATTCGATCGGTAACCACGAATCCCCCAACAACGTTGAGCGTTCCGAGGATTACTGCAATGAAACCTAAGATGAGAGAAAGTGTGTCGTGAGCATGCCCCATAACGATGATAGCACCAATGATTACCACCCCATGGATTGCATTGCTCCCCGACATTAAAGGAGTATGTAGAACTGCCGGAACATGCGAAATAACTTCGATACCAAGGAAAATAGATAGAATAATAATGATTATCAAATCCTTATATTCCATAAAAAATTTCAGAACTTCTTCCATTGTGTGATATCTTTTAGTTGATTAATGATTTTACTTTTTCGTGAACAATCTCTTTATTGTGAGTAACAGCAGTTCCTTTAACTATATCATCCTCCCAATTTAGATTTAAATTTCCCTCTTTGGTGATAATGAGTTTCAGGAAGTTGATCACGTTTTTGCCATACATTTTACTTGCATCGGAGGGCATATCTACAGGGAGAAACGAGTTCCCAATAATGGTTACCCCGTTATGAACGATTGTCTCGTTATTTTTAGTAAGCTCACAATTACCTCCAGTTGAAGCTGCCGTATCAATTACAACCGATCCGGGTTTCATTGCTTCTACCGTTTCCTTCTTTAAAAGTATGGGTGCCTTTTTCCAAGGAATTTGTGCTGTGCAAATAATTACATCTGATTTTACTGCGTGATCGTGTATGGCTTGAGCCTGTCGTTGCTTAAACTCTTCGGATTGTTCAACAGCGTAACCTCCTGCTGACTTATCGTCCGAAGCACCTTCTACCTCAATGAATTTACCACCAATACCCGTTACCTCTTCTTTAACTGCAGCTCTTACATCGAATGCTTCAACGACTGCTCCAAGTTTACGTGCGGTAGCTATAGCCTGAAGGCCAGAAACCCCTGCACCAAGAATTAAAACTTTTGCAGGGGTTATTGTTCCCGCTGCAGTCATGAACATAGGAAAGAACTTTGGCAGAGTGTTCGCTGCAGTAAGTACTGCTTTGTAACCTGCAACAGTAGCCATAGACGAAAGAATGTCCATTGCTTGAGCACGAGTGGTACGAGGTATTACATCAAAGCTAAAACTGGTGATGTTTTTAGCAGCCAGCTCTTTTACAAGGCTGCCATTGTAGTACGGACTTAAAACACCAAGTAGCACCTCTCCCTCCTTCATAAGTTTAAGTTCGTCATCAGTGGGAGGATTAATCTTTACAATTAGATCCGATTTGAGGATAACGTTTTCTTTTGTATCTATTTTTGCGCCAACCTCTTCATAGTCGGCGTTGCTAGCAAAAGCAGGGAGGCCAGCATCGTTTTCAACGAGAACAGATACATTCATTTTAACCAGAGCAGCAACACCCTCAGGTAGCATTGCAACTCTACGTTCATTTTTAATTTCTTTTAGTATTCCTAATACCATAATTTTAGGGTTTTTGAAAGAAGGACGAGTAAATGTAAACTATATTAAAGGTTTAAGCAATGGGATTTCAAGGAAATTCATTACGAGAATTTCTGAATTTATCTAAGAAAAACACGGAGAAGTATTTGTAAAAATGATTCTACAAACCAATAAATATTTTATAGTTTTATTGTAAACACAGTCTTTTCATTGGGTTTAGAAATGAATGTCAATGTTCCTCCTAGTAGTCGAGTAAGCTGACGCGAAAGGCTCAAGCCAATCCCCGAACCATTTTTCCGTGTAGTAAAGAAGGGGATAAAGATTTTATCTTGAATATCTAGTGGAATCCCAGTTCCGGTGTCCGATACTTGAATTATTGGTCGTTGATCCTGATCAATAGTTGCAAGAATAGTTAAATTTTTGGTCGCAGAATTTTCTAAAGCAAGTATTGCATTATTAACTAGGTTAATCAGAATTTGTTCCATCATCCCTTTGTCTGCGGTTATGGCAAGATTAGGTGGAGAAATTGTTGCATCAAATGTAATTTTTCCACTTTTAATTCTATCCGCCATCAGGAGTTCAGTGGTTTTTATTAGATCAGAAACGGGGAAGGTCGAAAAAGTTGGCTTTGGAAGGAGGGTTAAGCTGCGGAACTTTGAAACAAAATCCATCATTCCAGAGCTTCTCTCCTCAATAATCTTTAGCCCTTCTACAACATCGGCAACTATTTGGTTGTTTAACGATTCAACTGGTTTGGTTTCGTTATTTGAGTTGATCAGAAATTCTTTTATGGTTGCAATGGTTGAATTTATTGGTCCTGCAGAATTCATTAGTTCATGGGTAAGCACTCGTATTAACTTCTGCCAGCTTTCTAATTCCTTTTCGTCCAGTTCGTTTTTAATGTTTTGGAACGAGACTAGTTTTATTGAATTATTCTGCAACTTTATCCAAGCGGTTCTTAATGAGAGTTGTTTGATACTATCATTTGTGTAGAGAGTTACCAGTTTCTGGTCTGTAGGCTCAAGATTTTTTATTAAAGCAAATAAACCCGGTTGAAGTTGCTCTAGGTCTTCTAATTTATGAAGGTTTCGTTTTCCAAGAAGTTCTTTGGCGGTTCTATTATAGAGGGTAATATCATCGTTATCGTTGAATGATAAAAGGCCAATATTTACATGCTCAACCAAAACTTTGAAGTATTCGTTTTGACGCAAATTTTCGATTTTCAGCTGTTGAAAGTCTTTGTTGATATTTTCGAGTTTTGTGTAAAGGTTAACGAAGGGAGAGTATTTCTTTTTTGAAGTGAAGATCAAACTTGAGTCATTACTTTGCATTGCTTCAAAGAACGATTCAAGATCTTTATTCAAGCGATTTATTTTTAAGATTAGGAGAACAACTTGGAGTGTCAGAAGTAGTATTAGGTTGACAATAATCAACCAATCCGGGTTCCATAATATACTTAAGGTTAAGACAAAGCAATTGATCAGGATTGCCAGAATTCGGATTATAACATTTATATAGAACCTTTTGAGTAGCATTTTTCTTTTCTAGACTATAGATTTCAGACTCAAGACGTCAGATTTTACCTCATAATCCATATTTTTCAATTTTACGGTAAAGCGTTTGACGACCAATCTTTAACTCTTTGGCTACATTCGACAGATTCCCTTTATTTCTTTTTATGGAGTTTCCAATCAAAATCTTTTCTGCCTCATCAAGGGTGATTGGATTATTTGTTAGATCGTTAAAGGTAAGACTATCGTTTAGGAAAAAGTCAGTTGGAGATAGAATTTCTTTATCAGAGAGGATTACAGCACGTTCAATGGCATGGCTAAGCTCTCTAACATTCCCAGGCCAAGGGTATTCGTTGAGTTTTTCTAAAACTTTGTCACTGAGTTTTAGCTTTGGCTTATCGTATTTATCAGCATATTTCCTGAGAAAGTAGTTTGCCAAAGCACCAATATCGCTCCCTCTTTCCCTTAGCGGGGGAATGCTAATTTGAATGGTGTTTATTCTATAGAGTAAATCCTCTCTGAATCCGCCTTGCTTAACAATTTCAGAGAGGTTTTGATTTGTTGCACAAATCAATCGTACATCAACAGGAATTGATTTATTTGATCCAATAGGGGTGACAACTTTGTTTTGAATAACAGAAAGTAACTTTGACTGCATTGAGGGTGAAATATTTCCAATTTCGTCAAGAAACAATGTACCATCTGAGGCAGTTTTAAACCTACCTTGACGGTCATCTTTAGCATCAGTAAAAGCTCCTTTAACATGTCCGAATAGTTCGCTCTCAAAGAGCGATTCACTCAGTGACCCTAAATCGACACTTAAAAAGATTTTATCAGTTCTTTTCGAAAGCCTGTGGATATGCCGAGCAACCATCTCTTTACCTGTTCCGTTCTCTCCAAGTATTAGAACATTTGCATCTGTTCGAGCAACCTTTTCAATGGTTTTAAACATCTCAAGCATAGCGGGCGATTTCCCAATAAAATCTTGGTAATCTGAATTAGTGTCCTCTATCAGCTGCTTTGTTTTTTGCTTCAAACTACTTACTTCTTTTCTTGATCGGCTAAGTTCAACGGCATTTAGGATAGTAGCAAGTAGTTTTTGGTTGTCCCATGGCTTGGCTATGAAATCGTTTGCCCCTTCTTTCATCGCGGTTACAGCAAGTTCAACATCTCCATAGGCAGTTATTAGTATTACCACCATTTGCGGGAATGCTTTATGAATTTCGTGAAGCCAAAAAATACCTTCATTGCCAGAGTTAACGCCTGCGCTAAAGTTCATGTCGAGAAGGACAACATCAAACTCTTCGCTTTCTAAGAGAGTAATTATTTGATTTGGATTGCTGCATGTTACAACCTTTTCCATTTTGTGCTTAAGGAAAAGATTTAACGAGTTTAGAACGCTCTTATTGTCATCTACAATTAGTATTTTCCCCTTATTACTCATAAATGGCGTACATTGCTTTTTCAAATATATGGAGAAAGGTATTCTTCGCCAAAATGATTGTCTCGAAACGAGACAATCAATGAATGATTATGGATCAAATTTGTAGAGTTTGATTCACTGAAATGTTTATAATATTAAGATATTCAACAAAATATGTTTTTTGGAATATCAATTGGCAATGAATATTATAAAATTTAAAAACTATGTTCTATTCAAATCTAAAAATTCTTATAAAACAACTGCTTAGGAATAAGACTTATACAGCAATTACAATTCTTGGATTTTCGATATCCCTTATGTTTGTTATTCTGTTGAGTGTTTATATTGAGAGCGAGCTATCGGTTGACAAATTTCAAAAAAACAAAGATCGAATATACAGGTTTACAACCGGCGAATCATCAAGTTCTGCACCACCAGTTGGCAGTTGGTTAGCGGAACGTTATCCCGAAATAGAAACATTTACGCGTTTCTACAAAATTGAAGCAGTAATTTCTGATTTAAAGGAACAAAAGCTACAAAGCAATATCTTTTTAGTTGATTCCTCTTTTTTTACAATGTTTTCGTTCCCTTTAATGGAGGGAGATTCAAGGAATGTATTTAAAGCAAAAAATTCAATTGTTCTATCAAAATCTTTTGCTCGAAAATTGTTTGGAAATGTTAGCCCTGTTGGTAAAGAAATAGATATTGACTTAAGGTTTAAGCTAATCGTAACAGGGGTAATTGAGGATATTCCAGAGAACACACATTTTGAATCATGTGATGCTTTCATTCCCTTTAACTCTATAGCTGAATTATGGGGAAACATAGAGATCCTCACATCATTCAATAACAGCTCATTTACGCTCTACATATTAACAAAACCAAATACCAACATTATTAGTAAGGAATCAGAAATCCTTTCGCTCTTTAAGAAGTGCTACCCAATGTATACGGGTGGGTTTGCCAAATCGGTTAAGTTTGAACCATTAACGAATATCTATTTTGGGGGAATACATGGTCATGCAACCCGCGGAAATAGCAAGAAGTTTATTGTTGTATTTTCAACAATTGCAATACTTATATTAATACTTGCCATAATTAATTATATCAACCTTACTATTGCTCAATCGAGTTTAAGAAGTAGAGAAGTGGCCATTAAAAAACTTCATGGAAGCTCAAAGAGTCGGCTAATTTTTCAGTTTATCGCTGAATCTATTATTATCTGCATAGTTGCATTTAATGTTGCTTTGCTTCTTTCAAAACTTGCTGAGCCTGTATTCAACAGTTTGCTTAATACTCATCTGAATCTTAGCCATGAATTCAACATTGTTAAGGTGTTAATTTATTTAGGGGGAATTATTCTTATTGGAGTCATTTCAGGATTAATCCCAGCCATTGTGATAACAAAATATAAGGCGATTGACATTATCAAAGGGTCTTTTCGGCGAAAATCTAAGAGTGTATTTGGAAAGGCATTAATTTCCTTTCAGTATATAATTGCCATAATACTGATTATTTGTACATGGATAGTTGCCAAACAAACCTATTACATGAAAAACTTTGATATTGGGTTCAAAAAAGATAACATCATTTATTTTGGCAATGATATTGAAAAAAATCAAAGGGCTGCATTTAAGGATGAGTTAAAAAAAATTCCAGGTGTGGTTGATGTAGCTTACGCTGCAGGGAGCCCTCTAGACGGTGGCAACAATTGGTCCATGACCTATCCCGATAAATCAGTTAGTTTTCAGGTATTCAATGTAGATACTGCATTTATAAAGATGTTTGGGTTTATCATAAAACCTACCGGGGTTGCTTTCTCAAAGGATGCTTTTTACTTGAATGAGAGCGCAATTAAGGAGTTAGAAATGGATAGTCTTCCTAAGACCTTTAAGTTCCCCAAAAGCGAAATACCAGTTTACGGTGTAGTTAAGGATTTTTATTTTAGAGATCTACACCAAAAAATAGGTTCTGCGATAATGTTTAACCTGAAAGAGGATGATGATGCTTGGTCGATATTTGTGAGTATATCAGGAAGAGATCAACAAAATACAATTGAAAAGATAAAGGGAGTTCATGATGATTTTACCAAAGGATTGCCATTTACATTTGATTTTGCGGATGAAACCATTCACAAATGGTATAAAAAGGATGAACAAACAGCAAAGATGATCGGGTATCTTACTGTTCTTGCTATAATGATATCGGTAATGGGAATCCTTGCTATGGCTACATTTTACATCCAGCAACGCATAAAAGAAATCGGTATTCGTAAGGTGAATGGTGCTACCGAAATGGGAATCCTTGGCTTGCTAAATATTGATCTTATTAAGTGGGTTTTACTTGCATTTGTGGTTGCTTGCCCTATCGCATATTATATTTCCGATAAATGGCTTCAGGATTTTCCTTACAGAACCACAATTAGCTGGTGGGTTTTTATTCTATCGGGAATAATTGCTTTGTTTTTTGCATTAATCACAGTGTCATGGCAGAGTTGGAGAGCGGCTTCAAGGAATCCAGTTGAGGCGTTAAGGTATGAATAACCTATTTTATAATCCTAATAGATCAAAAAAATGATTAAAAATTATATTATTGTCGCTTTTCGTAATTTGAGGCAGCATAAGCATTATGCAATACTCAATATTCTCGGACTAACAATTGGAATTGCTTGTTTCATCTTTATATCGTTGTTGGTTCAATACGAATTAGGTTATGATCAATTTCATTTAAATAAGGAAAGATTATATCGAGTAGTAACCGACAAATATGTTGGAACGCCATCACCGTTAGGCCCTTTGTGTGTGAAGGAAATACCTGAAGTAGCTAAATGTATAAGGTTAAAGTTTTATTCCAACGATAGAAGTTTTAGGTACCAAAACAATACGTTAATTGAGAAGAGATTCATATTAGCCGATCCTGCTTTTTTCGAAGTATTTTCCTTTCAGGTATTAAAAGGTGACCCTAGAACAATATTAAATGCTCCTAATTCCATTGTAATAACACAAACAAATGCATCAAGGTACTTTGGTAAAGAGGAGCCAATAGGTAAAGTATTAATTGCAGATAATGGCAGAGAGTATGTAGTAACAGGAATTATAAAAGATGTTCCCGAGAATTCTCATTTTCAGTTTGATATGGTTGCGCAGTTTCCTCAAAACATGGCGGCAAAATGGGGAGAGTATAACTATTTGACCTATCTGTTATTGACTGAGAATGTTGACCCAAAGAATATACAGAAAAAAGTAAATGAAGTTTTTTTTAAAAACACAAATAATACCAACGAGCCATTTAAGATTCAAAAAGTTACAGATATACACTTACGCTCGCATATCAGAGGAGAGGTAGGCACTAATGGGTTTATTTCTAATATTTATTTGTATTCGATTATTGCTTTTATTGTCTTGATAATGGCGTGCATTAATTATGCAAATTTAGCAACAGCGCAGTACTCAATGAGAGTAAAAGAGGTGTGTGTAAGGAAGGTATTCGGGGCGAATATAAAAAATTTGATATTTCAGTTTTTGGGAGAGACACTTCTATTTATTCTTATTGCATTAGACATTGCTTTGATTGCGGTAGTTAGTTTTTTGCCATATGTTAATAATTTACTTGGTAAGCAAATGCAGATTGGGAATCTTAATTTACAAAGTATAATCTTAAGTATTGCCGGCATTATCTTTTTAACAATTATTCTCTCGGGTAGCTATCCGATAATCTACCTCTCAAGCCTCAGTCCTATTAGCCTAATGAAGGGTGGCGGTAATCGAGTTAATAGAGGAAGTGTACTTAAAAAGAGTTTGCTGTTTTTTCAATTCTCGTTCTCAATTTTCTTTTTGATATTCTCAATGATCACATCTAAACAAATGAGTTTTATAAACACCACAAAGCTGGGATTTGATAAAGAGAACATAATAACCATTCCAATAGTTGGCGAGGTAGACAAGCGGTTTGAAACTCTAAAAAGTGAGTTAATGCAATACCCCAAAGTCAAGCAGATATCAATCAATAGTTTTTTGTTAAGTGGGGATAATTATAATCAAAATGTTTGGTGGGAGGGTTTGCAAGAAAATGATTGGGATCATTTTATGAGATGGATTCCGGTTGATACGAATTTTGTGAGAACTTTCAACCTTAAACTGATTCAGGGAACGGATAAGTTTGATCGTAATGCTAAAGTAGCCTATATTCTTAATGAATCGGCCTTAAAATATACTTGTTTGAATGATCCTGTTGGCAAGAAATTTAATATTATAGGGAAGGGCACAATACTAGGAGTTGTAGAAGATTTTCATACTAAATCCTTGCGAGACAGCATCGTCCCTTGTGCCTTAGTTATTGCTCCTAATAACGGCAGCTATATATCAATACGTGTACTGCCTGGTGATTTTCCAACAACAATCCGAAGGATTGAAGACATCTGGGACAATCTAATTAAGGATCGACCTTTTAGCTACTTCTTTTTTGATGAAGACTACAATTCGCTTTACAGAGAAGAGCAACGAACCTCAAGGATTTTTACTTATGCTACAATTTTGGCAATAGCAATTTCTATCCTTGGAATAATAGGTCTCTTGGCGCTTACAGCAGAGCAAAGAACAAAGGAAATTGCAATCAGAAAGGTAATAGGATCATCAATCTCAAGAATATTCGTATTGATGAATAAGGATTTTTCAATACTGATACTGATAGCAAATGCCGTTACATGGCCTATTACCTACTATTTTTTAAATAATTGGCTACAGAATTTTGCTTATCGAACTACAATTAGTTTTTGGATATTCCTTTTGTCTGGGACAATTGTTCTTGTAATTTCTTTTTGCATAGTAATTTGGAAAAGTTGGAGTGTTGCAAGTAGGAATCCTGTGGATGCTTTAAGGTATGAGTGAGGATTCGTTTCGTTAGTGCCACAGTTTTGCTATATTTAGCTTTTGCAAATCGTTGACAACCACATTCAAAATTCATACCGATGAAAAAGCTGATTATACTTACCTTAGGAGTTTTCGCACTATACTTTTGTTCATGTAAAGACAGGGAAATTTCCATTATCCCAAAACCAGTATCGTTAGTTAAAGGCAATGGTAGTTTTACTATTTCTGAAGCTACTATTATAACATTTGATAAAGGAGATACTTCTGCACTAAAAGTAGCATTATCCCTCGAGGGAATGCTTAGTAAAGTTGGGGTTAAAGCATCCTGTCATGAGTACTTGGGTGAATCTAATAATACCATTCGGTTTACCTCTAAAGGTGTTGCTGATACGCTTGGGAAAGAGGGGTACGAGTTAACCGTGAATAAAGACGGTATTATAATTAAAGCGAAGTCAGCAAATGGATATTTCTATGCAATCCAAACATTACGCCAGCTAATGCCAACGGGTTTTGATAAAGCGGATGCACAATTTAGTAAATTGAGAGTTCCTGCAGTTTCAATCATTGATAAACCTAGGTTTAAATGGCGTGGAATGAATTTCGATTGCTGCCGCCACTTTATGAATAAGGAGTTTGTAAAGCGTTACATTGACCTATTAGCCTACCATAAAATGAATATTTTTCATTGGCATCTTACCGAAGATCAGGGTTGGAGAATTGAAATCAAAAAATACCCAAAGCTATCCTCTGTTGGTGCTTGGCGAACCGAAGCCAATGGAACCGTTTATGGCGGTTTTTATACTCAGGAGGATATTAAAGAGGTAGTTGCTTATGCTGCTGAACGGTATATAAATATTGTCCCAGAGATTGAGATGCCTGGGCATTCTGTTGCGGCATTAGCATCTTATCCACAGCTTTCTTGCACTGGCGGCCCTTTTAAAGTTGAAACAAACTGGGGTGTATTTAAGGACATTTATTGTGTTGGTAATGATTCAATCTTTGTGTTTATGCAGAATGTACTGGATGAGATTATTTCTTTATTCCCATTCCAGTATATCCACATAGGAGGCGATGAAGCGCCAAAATATCGTTGGGAGCATTGCCCTAAATGCCAGAAAAGATTAAAAGTAGAGAAACTGAAAAATGAAGAGGAGTTACAGAGATATTTTATTTCAAGGATAGCAAGATATTTAGAAACAAAAAATCGTAGGATTATTGGTTGGGATGAGATTCTTGAAGGTGGAATTCCCGATTTGGCTACCGTTCAATCGTGGAGAGGGTTTGACGGAGCCAAAAATGCTGCGCTAGCAGGAGTAGATGCTATTGTTTCTCCCACTAGCCATTGCTACTTCGATTACCCTATTGAAAACATCGACCTACAAAAGGTTTACACATTTGAGCCAGTTCCATCTGGCTTAACATCAGAGCAGCAGAAGTATATTATAGGTGGTGAATGCAATATGTGGTCGGAGTATGCACCTCAGGAGTTAGTTGATGCTAAGATGTTCCCAAGAACATTGGCAATTGCAGAAGTTTTATGGAGTCCAGCTGCCAACCGCGATTACAATGAATTCTATACTAGGGTTCAAAATCATTACCAACGACTTGATGACCTTGGCGTAATGTATGGCCCCGAGCAGGGTTCTGTAAAATTTCTTAGCAAGAGTATTTTAGATTTAGGCTTAATGGAGATAGAAATTCTTAAAGGGCAAAGTAACCTTGATGTATACTATACAGTCGATGGCACCGAGCCAACAAAATCTTCGAAACATTACACTAAGAAATTTAGAATTAATGAGACTACTTTAATTCGCGCCGCTGCATTTAAAGGAGATAAGATTGTGGGAACTGTTTATAGCCAAAAATTTGTTCTTTGCAAATCAACAGGAAAGCCAGTAACATTGAGTTACCAACCAGCTGATAAGTACAAAGGGGGTAGTTTATCTGCGTTAACCGATGGACGCAAGGGTACAAACCGTTACAACGATGGTATTTGGCAAGCCGTCCAGGGACAAAACATGGAAGCAGTGGTTGATTTGGGTTCTGAACAGGATATTCATTCAATTTCTACCGGTTTCTTTCAGTCTAATCCTTCGTGGATTTTTCTTCCTGCAAATGTACAATACTTAGTATCTTCAGATGGTCAGAACTTCTCCAGTGTTGCTTTGGTTGTAAGCAATGTTCAACCCCAAGCTGAGGACATTATTGTTTATGATTTTACAGCTGAACTCAACAATGTAAAAGGTAGATACGTCAAGATGATTGCAACCAGCATTGGCCCTTGCCCCGATTGGCACCCGGCTTCTGGCTCTCCATCTTGGCTTTTTGCTGATGAGATTGAGGTGAAGTAAACCATTTCTTGTCATTCCTGCGAAAGTAGGAATCCATATTGACTTTTTTAAGGATTCCGGGACTTCGCCCGGAATGACAACATTAATTGTTATAAGTCTTTTACGATGGTTGTATTATCTTCTCAACATCCTCAATTGCAATCCCAGTTTTGGCAGATACCTGCTCACGGGACATACCGCTTTCGAGCATTCGTTTTACAAAGCAATGGAGCGATTCCCCAATTTCTATAAGGTGATTATCGGGATCGAAAAACCGTAGGTTGCGTTGCCCCCAGTTCTCCTCATGAATTTCGTGAAGAAACTTGGCGTTGGTTGATAGAAGTGTTTTGTAGTCCTTTTCAAGGTTTTCGGTTTCGAAGTACAATTCGAAACGGTTGGATTGGCTATCACCAATGTTACCTAGTGATTTTGGGATAATATGATTTGGATTGATTTGCCAAATGGCAATTCCTCCTTTGAAGATGATATTACCACCAAAGTCGAACTCAACCTCAAGTCCAAGAACATTGTGGTAAAAAGTTTTTGAAACATCGATATCTTTTACAAATAATGCGATAGAGCTATTCTTGAGGTTCATCTTCATTTGGGGTGCTGTAACCTTGGTAAATCGCCTGAACCGCCTGAATTGTCCGGTGTTGGATTTTAATAACGGAGAGTTCATACCCTTCCAAACAAATCTTATCGTTTAGTTTGGGTATACGGTTAAAGTTGAAAAGCATTAACCCCGAAAGGGTATTGTAGTTCTCGCTGATTGTGAACGGGTGTGGTATATGTTCATTTATATCAATGAGTGGATGAGTAGATTGAATAACAAAGGTCTTCTCATCCTTTTTCTCAACAATTGGCCTTTCGTCATCATCCTCATCCTGAATTTCACCAACAAGCTCTTCTAAAATATCCTCTAACGTTATTAACCCTTGAGTACCGCCAAATTCATCAATCACAATGGCAATATGAAGGTGTCGTTTCTGGAACTCGGCAAGAATATCGCTAATACGCTTGGTTTCTATTACATAGAAGGTTGGATGAAGTAAATCTTTTAGGTTAAAATCGGGATTTTTGTAATGAGCTTTTAGAACATCCTTGGCGTAGGCTATTCCAATAACGTTATCAATCGAATCTTGAAAAACAGGGATACGAGAATATCCGTATTCAAGTATTTTGTCGATAACTTCTTTTTTTGATAAATCAATATCAATCCCGAATATTTGCTGACGGGGAACCATTATTTGCTTAACCGTGTGATCGGTAAAGTCGAACGCATTCTTAATAATCTCATAGTTCTCCTCCTCCAAAGCACCACCCTCTTTGCTTTGCTTAACCAGAAGTTGGAGTTCATCGGTGCTATGAATATCGTGACCCTTTGCAGGATCGATACCAATTAGCCTTAAAAAACCGTTTGATATAGCGTTCATAAGCCATATAAATGGCTGAAATATCTTATAGAATAGGTTTAAAGGGTAAGCAATTACCAATGCTGTAGATTCTGATTTTCGAATTGCTAATGATTTGGGTGCGAGTTCACCAAAAATGATATGTAGCATAGTAATCAGAATAAATGCTGTTGGAAGCGAAATAGCATGAAGGGTTTCAGGTGTTAATGAAAGATTAAACAGTGCAAATATTTTAGCGATAATGTTTGCAACAATTGGTTCTCCAACCCAACCCAACCCAAGACTAGCAAGAGTGACCCCAAGCTGTGTTGCTGAAAGATAAGTATCGAGATGTTTAATGATGTGCTGAGTCCTTTTGGCATAGCGATTTCCCTGCTCGGCTCTTAATTGAATTTGAGAGTATCGCACCTTTACAATGGAAAACTCGGCAGCTACAAAAAAACCGTTAAGTAAAACAAGTGCAATTGTAATAAGAATATCGAGTATCATTAATTTTATAGTTGATGTTATGCAAATTTACGATTTAGTTACATCTTCGACAATTCTTAAATCGTTAAGAATAAAAAACCCCTGAAAAGTCAGGGGTTTTGAAATTTCATAATGCTATTATTTACTTCTTTTCAGCCTCTGCTTTTGCTTTTTCGATTAGAGCCTTTGATTTTTTATCGGCTTCCTCAATAATTTTCTTATAAGCACTATCTCCTTCTTTCCTAATTTGTTTTGCAGATGCTTTTGCTGCAGTATAAGCTAGGCCACCTTTTTTCTTTCCTTCGGCTTCTAATGCATCAGCCTTAGCATAGGCCTCTTTACGAGCCTTTTCGGCAAGTTCTATTGCTTCGTTTTTAATTTTAGCGCTGTCTTTCTGAGCTTGCTCAAGATACTTTAGCGCATTTTCCTTTACAGTTTCTTTAACTGATGTTTTAGTTTCACTGCTCGATTCATCGCTACTTCCGCCCCAATCAGGTTTTACCTCTGGGTCGGTAGTTGTTCCACCAACCTTTAGGTTAACATTGATATTGTCGCTGAGTTTATAGTTCACTTTAGATGTTAGATTGTTAATTAGGTCGTTTGCTGCAGATCCAAGCGATGAACGAGGGATTGATGTTTTAACCTTAAAGTTTAAGGTTTGATCTAATCCCATATCACCGCCAATATTTGCTTTGAATGTTGCAAGTTTTGTATCAAAAGGATCGATATAAATTCTACCATCCTTAACAGTAAAGCTTACGTTTACATCTTTCATGGTTGGATTTTTAAGCGCATCGCTCTTAAGCACATCGCCAATCTTTCCAAACACTTTTGAGTTTGTGAACCCGATACTTTCGGATTGTAGTTTTCCTTTGGCGTATATCGAGTTAAGAAAAGGACTCATCGTAGAATCAAGGGTTGATGTCATTTTAAATTGGGCAGAGACCTTCCCCTTAACCTCTTTTGCTGATGAGGCAATTTTTTTCAGAACATCAAATGATTGGATTGTGGTAGGAATATCAAAACCCTTAATATTCATATCAAAAGCAACGGTTGGCTTTTTAACATTTTGGGTGTTGTACTCACCGTTCATCACCATTGAACCTTCAAGCATATTCATGCTTAGGTTATCCATGTTTACCTTTGCGTCCTTTACCTTAAGATTACCGTTAAGGTTTGAGATGTCCATCTTATCATAGTAAATATGGTTGATGTTTGCCTTCATTGTGAAGTCAACATTTTTAGGAATCTCAACCACTGTCATTGCCGTTGTATCAACCTGCGCTGTATCTGTTGGTGTTTCTCCGCCAGCTAAGAATTCGTTAACATCTAAAATATTAGAGTTGATATTTAGGTTTCCACGAACGGTTCCATTGCTGAACACAAATGGGATAAAGTTCTCTAACCTGCCATTCATCTTCAGATCACTTTTCCCAATACGTGAATCGAATGTTGCTAAATCAACATACTTGGGGCTGAAGTTCATTGTGGTTTCAATTATCTTGAATCCTTGAGGCAAATCGGGGCTTACAAATTCGAAGTTAGTAAGTTTCATCATCCCATCCGCCTTGAACTTGTCGTATTGCTGTTTTTCAATGTATGACATTCTTCCGCCAAAGTCGATGTTACATTGGAGCAACCCCTTTATAGTCATGCTATCTAAAGGAATTACATCAGCAAGGGTTGTGAAATCTACTCTTCCTTTGAATACTCCTGCCACCTGCATATCGCTCATTGGGGTGCTTACGTGTACCTGTGCATCAAATGGGTTACTAGCAAGCTCAACATGGAATTTGTTAACATCAACGGTTGTATTATCCATGTTTACGCCATCAAACTTAACTTTCACATCAACGTTGATATTATCAGCTGATTTTGGGAGTGATGGGTATTTAAACATCGCATTTTCAACAATTAACTCGACACCTGCATTTGGCATCTGCTTATCGTTATAGGTACCCTTTGCAAACCCTTCGAGTTTTAGCTTACCTGCTGTTTGAAGTCCTTCAAAGTCCTTCATATAGATAGCAGGAACCAATGATAAGATTGATTTGAATTCGGTTTTATTTGTATTAAAGGTAACATCAACATCAATATCGTCTTTTGGCATTTTAACCGATCCGGCAAAGTTTAGAACAATTGCATTCAGGTTAAAGGCATTGTCTTTAAATGTATATGCGCTATTTACCATATCGGCACCAATTTCACCGCTAAAGCCCATTTGGGCTTTATTAAGATATTTTAACCCATCCATTTCGAAGGTAAACGCATCAATGGTGGTTTTGATGTTTAGGTCGGTTTTGTCCATCCCCATATTTCCTGAGAGTAGGAAGTTGAGGTTTTTAATGGTTGCCGACATATTCGACGAATCGTCGATATATTTAATGTTTGCCTTACGAATCTCAAACTTTCGAAGCGCAACCTTCATTGTTGATGTAGAAGTTGAGGTTTCCGCTTTTTCTTCAACAGGAACGGGTTCTGTTGAGGGTTTCATAATATCCCAGTTGGCCTTCCCTTCCTTGGTAAACCGAGCGGTAAGTTTAGGGTTATCAAGAAGAACGGACTTGACGATAATGTTCTTCATCCCAAAAACGCTTTTCAGGTCAACCTTAACGCTAAATTCATCAAAGGATACAAGCGTATCCTTCGCAAAATTGTCAATTCCAACTACGGTTAGTCCTTTTAAACCAACATAAAGGTTTGGAAAACCTTTAATCAGCGATACCTGAAAGTCTTTGAACTCAACCTTAGCATTAACGCTATTATTAATCTCCTTTTTTGCCAGTTCCATTAGCTGTGGTTTGAACACCATTGGAACTATAATTAATGCAGCAATTATAAGTACAATCAGGATTAAAACAACCTGAATAGTTCTTTTTAGGATCTTTTTCATAGGATTATATTTTATCATTCAAAGTTAAATCAAATTTGAAGTTTTTTAGCAAAAAGTTTTAGAAAGCAGTACACCTATAAATTTAAATGGGATAGTTCTGAATTTTAGTATAGTTCATTTTCATCATCACCATGCTTTTCAATTAGCCTACTAATAAAAAGCACACGCAAAAATATTAGCATCATTATGGGGAAGAAAATAGTTTGAAGGAAACGAAAAATGAAGTAATTCAAATAGCCTAAATAAATTAGTAAAGCAAAAGCAATAATAAGACAGATATCAAACAGCATCATCATCAGATTACCTGTTCTAGATAAAAATGCCTTTGGAATCTGTTCATTTAGGATGGATCCAGAGCTATTTCGAACGAAGCTATACAAGCAAAGAGTAAAAATGATAGGGGAAATCACTCCAAAAAGGAGTAAAATGTATGGCGACTGAATAATCTTAAAGCTGTATGCTATCCCTGCCGAAATAGTAATAATCAAATTAAAAGAGAATAAGTTGCTTGAACCAACAAGATTTGTAAGCCAGTGATAAAGTAATTTATTCTCAAAGTTAATATCTTCGGGCATAGTAGTTTGAATTTCGAATGAAGCACAAAAGTAACCCCTTATTTTTTATAGACCAAACAACCCATTTTTTCCGTTGTTCGTTTTGAGGGTTGTAAAGATTTATAACTTTGCTGTTTATTATATTTATAAAAAAAGTAAATCGTTTGAAAAAATTACTCTTAGTTATTCCAATCTTACTGCTGATTGTCAGCATATTTCCAAGGTGTGCTAAAGTGGTTGCACCAACAGGTGGACCAAAAGATACCCTTGCTCCAGTTTTGGTTCGAAGCCAACCAAATTTTAATGCAACCAACTTCAAAGGGGATAAAATTATTTTTTACTTCGATGAGTATATTCAGCTTAAGGATATACAGAAAAAGCTTGCGATCTCACCCCCAATGACCAAAAGACCAGAGTTGTTACAGCGAGGTAAAAATCTTGAAATTCGGTTAAAGGAACCCCTAAAGGATAGCACAACTTATACGATATATTTTGCCGATGCTATAGTCGATAATAATGAGGGGAATCCTATTAAAAATTTTGTATTTGCTTTCTCAACCGGTGAGGTTATAGATTCACTTGCTGTTACTGGGCGAATTTTTGACGCATATACTCTTCTTCCCGTGGAGAATGCGTTTGTTATGCTTTACAATAAGCAGAATGATTCGGTTCTTATAAAGGAGCTTCCAAGGTATTTAACTCGGTCAAATAAAAAAGGAATTTTTACAATTAACAACATCCAATCGAGTGATTACAAAGTATTCGCTTTGGTTGATAATAACTCCAACTACAAGTTTGACCAGATTTCGGAGGATATAGCCTTTTCTCACGATACGCTTAAAAGTAGTTTCCTATCTGACCCATCAAAGATTGACACAAGTAAAGCATCAAAAAGATCAATCAAACTTTTTATGTTTAAAGAAACCCCAAGAGTACAGGCTTTTACAGGTTCTTCTAGAACGAAACGAAATAAAATTGCACTAGCTTTTACAAAAAAACCTATTGGAGATGTAAAAATTAATCCATTAAATTTTAATGCTGATAGCTCATGGTATATAAATGAAAGGAATCTGCAGCAAGATTCATTAATTTATTGGATTACCGATAATAAGATTAGCAAAATAGATACACTAAAATTAGAGCTTTCTTACCTCAAAACCGATTCTTTGGAGCGTTTACAGCCTAAGAAGGATACCTTAAAACTAATTTTTGTTAATCAGCAAGAAGAACCAAAGAAGAAGAAAAAGATAAAAGATGATAAAGTTATCACTAAGAAAAGTTACCTGGGTGTTAGCAGCAATATTAAAAACTCACAGATAGCAAAGCCAACATTAACAGGTGAGTTTAGCTTTCCCATGCCGTTAAAAAAACTTGAAACCGATTCAATTCGATTTATAAACCTTAAAGATTCTTCAACACTTAATGGGATAAAGATTTTTAAAGATACAGTTAATCCTAGAAAATACAGATTCAGCTATAATTGGCAATCAGATATATCGTATTCAATAGAAATAATGCCAGGCGCTTTCACCGCTATTGATGGGCTCGAAAATGATACGATAATAATCAATTTTAAAGGGGCAAACCCAGAAAACTTTGGTATTCTTAATGTAAACTTACTTAATGCAAAAACTGATGTTATTGTAGAGCTTTGTAACGAGAAAAAGACCCAGGTTTTTGATTATAAAATAGTTAAAGTAGGCGAAAAGGCTACTTTTACTTTTATCGATCCAGGAAAGTATTCAATCAGATTAATTGAGGATACCAATGGCAATGGACAATGGGATACCGGTTGGTATCTAAAAGGTATTCAACCCGAACGGGTTCATCATTACACTGAGGGGAAAACAAAAGGTATTTTAAATATCCGTGCAAACTGGGAAAATGATATTACTTTTGATTTTGCTAAGTAGTACTTAATATTAATTTGTATGTCAGTTCTGATGAATTTTGCGATTTTTCCCACCGATAAGGGAATTAGCGTAAGCCACGATGTAGCAAAAATAGTTAGGAATATTCGCCGTTCCGATTACCCTAGCCAACTTACAGCAATGGGGACTATTATAGAGACTGAGACCTTAAATGAGGCACTTGCAGTTATTGATGATGCTTATAAAACACTCGAAGAGGATTGTGAAAGAGTGTACATTACAGTAAACATTGACATTCGCAAAGGAAAGAAGGGACGAATGGAGGGAAAGATCCGAGCGATAGAAGATAAACTTGAAGGGAAGGATTAATCTAAACAGAAAGCTTTTGTTGATGAAACGATTTATCATTTTAGTTTTTTTTGTAATACCTTTTTCTTGCTGGGCGCAAACCTACTTTGGAGTTAAGGTTGGGTACTCACCAATTTCTACCATTTCATTTAAGCCGGGTTATAATCAGACCCCGTTTTATGGAGAGAAACCCGATTTTGGACTTATTTTAAAGTACTACGATAACAAATGGGCGGGTTTTCAGGGAGAACTTAATTTTACCCAAAGAGGATATAACTTACCAGTTCACGATACTTGTCAGTATAGACGGGTAAGTGATTACGTTGAGTTACCCATTATCTTTCAGCTTCATTTAAAGCTAACAGGTGGACTTTATGTGCATGTTGGCGCAGGGTGCTACGCTGCGTATATGCTTTCGTCAAAGGAAGGCACAGATACTACCGGGAAAATGGTTCTACACAATTATAAAACAAACATCCTTCGCGATAGCAAGTTTGACTATGGGTTAGTTGGAGGGGGAGGATTAAGTTATGATTTTAAATGGGGCACTATTCAGCTAGATGTTCGTATACAATACGGTTTTGCCGATTTGTATAAATACAATTACACAGATGCACCACAGCAATCCAAGTCAGTAGTTCAAAATGTAAACATTAGCTACATGTATAATTTTAGTAAGCTTAAAAGAAATAAAAAGGAATATAAAACACCTTAAAAGTCAAACTATGCGGACTATACTTATCGGGATATTATTTAATCTTTTGATAATTCAAGGGTATTCTCAGGTTGGATTTACTCAAGAAGGGAACGCTTCGGTATATGCCGAGAAGTTTGAGGGGAGAACAACGGCTTCGGGCGAGAGCTATAATTTCAGGAAGGCAACCTGTTCTCACTTAAATTTACCTTTTGGAACAATAATAAAGGTTACCAACTTAAGCAATAACCAAAGCGTTGTAGTTCGGGTTAACGATCGTGGTCCATTCGTCCCCGATAGAATTGTTGATATTAGCCGATTGGCTGCCGAGAAAATAGGAATTCCTGCAAATGGTGTTGTAAAAGTTAAAATTGAAGTTGTTGAAGGCCCTGTGTTTAACAGTAACAAGCAGGTAACAACTACAAATCAGACAAGCACCACACAAGCCGTTACACAAACCACTCAGATAGATGGACAAACCCAACAAACCGGAACGGAACTTTACGAAATTAAGGTTAGCGTAATTCAACCCAAAGGGTTTACCATCCAAATTGGGAATTTCAAGGAGATGGTAAACATGCTAAAAATAGCGAGTGATTTAAAAAACACATTAAAAAAAGAGGTACAGGTTCAGGTAACTACGACAAACAGCGAAAAAACCTACCGTTTATTTGTTGGGAACTTCTCAATCCGAAAGGATGCCGAGGCATTTAAAGAAAAAGTTTCTAAGGTTTACCCTGATTGTTTTATTGTGGAGCTGAAGTAAGTATTTAAAAAAAGGAATAACCCTGAATTTGAGTTATTCCTTCTAAATATAAAGTACTTTTTTTAAATGAAGTAATTCTAAGGTCTTACTGTTTAGCAATTGTGTAGTTTTCTTCCTCGGCTCCCTCGTTAATCTTTAGGTAGTAAATACCAGTTGGGAAAGTTGATACATTTACCTTCGATTCATAAACCTCATCGTTAAATTTTTTGTAGTAAAAAGTATTCCCAAGTTTATCAAATATACGTATTGTCTTAATTGCTTTACTTGATGTACTTCTACTGGCTATCGAATTCTGTGATGTTTGTGAAACAGTTACCTCTGAGGTAGCAGGATTAGGATAAACGCTATAAGTTCCTCCAACTTCCACCATTAATTCTCCGCGGTAAGAACCACAAATGTTTGACACCGTAGCATAAACCCAACCAACACCTGTTCCTGTGGCTTTAATAGTACTCTTATAGCCATAACCTCCACCAACCGTTTTTAGAGGACCGTAGGTTGACCATGTTACTGTACCATTGTTTTTCTCAACATATAATGATGTTTGAGAAGGGAATAAACTTGTAAGACCCACTATTTCTGGAGTGTAAGAAGGTTTACCAACCCAAATGGTTTTTGAGACAGGAAAACTTCCGCATTCCCCTGTGGCTGAAACGGAAAGCCAGCTTGAACTTCCGTAGTCATTTGTAGTTGTAACGATGCTTTGGGATGATTCATTGTCATTATTAATCTCGAATAAATTTGATGGTTCTTGCCTGCTAGTTTGAAGGATAGAATCGTTTGGAGGTAAATACCCAGCACTTGCTTTTACGGTTAACTGATTTGTGCCTTGTCCACTTAAATAAATTAAGTTAGGTCTGTAAGTCCAAAATAGCGTGTAGTTTGATGGTGCATTGCTAAGGGTGTATGTTGCAACATTTGAGGTGCAAAGCGTAGAAGGACCTGTAATAACCATTGAAGGTCGAGTAAGGGTTGAGAAAGTGAATGCAGTGCTTAATTCTGACTCTCCGCCAGCATTACTGTAAGCCGAAATATAGTATTTATAAGAGGCTCCAATTGCTAACCCGCTTATATGGTATGATGTACCTGTTATTAGTGAGCCTGTAATTTTATTGTATGATGCATTGTAGATGTAGTAACCATTAGCCCCCGAAGAGTTTGGCCATGTAAGCGTGAAACTGCAATAGGTTCTGTCCGTTATGGTGCAGCTTGTTGGTGGTGCAGGAGGGGTGTTTATTACTATACCATTAGACGTGCTAGCGTTCCCTGCTAAATCATCTGCAGTAACAAAGGCAATATAGCTTGTGTTTGGGGTAATAGGGGTAATATTCTGTTTAAAGATATAGAAACTACCCACATCCTTAACATCGCTAGTTGAATTATCAATAATCTTCCCATCATACACCCTCTTTAGCAAGAACTTTAGGCTATCTATCCCGCTAATCCCTGCAGTATCGTTAACCAATGAATAAGCACTCGACAAGGTGTTTGGGTCGGAGGTGTTAAAATTTTCTATTGATATATAGTTGCTCTTTTTCGTTAACACCGATGGGGTTGGTTTAATTGGGGCGGAGTTATCAACTATAACGGTGAATGAGGGTTGGGTAATGGACGGGTTTAAATGAGTGTTATCCTTGTTGTAAACGTCAAAGTACAGCGTAAAGGAGTACTGCCCTTCGATTGTAAAAATCGGGGTTTTAGGGGGTGTAATGGTCAGGTTAAACGTAATGGTTTTGCTAGAATCAACGCTTTGGCTGTTGTTATCGATTGTAACCCAGTTGGCATCCGAGTAAAACGAGGAGGGAATATTGATAGAGACCTTGTAGGGTTGGAACTCCTTGGTCATATTGCATTTTACCTTAATTGGCACTTTAATGCTATTCCCTGCTTTTACTGGATAACAATAACCTCTAAAAGGATCTGTTGAAGGGCTTGATGCATCAAAATCATTTTGTGCAAAAAGGTTGTTATGAAATGCCGTAAATGAAATCAAAATTAGAATGTACTTGAGCAAAATTTTAATCATATTTTGTTTTTATTAGTTTGATATGGTTTATAGGATAAAATCAATCTTTAATGCATCGGACAGAGTAACCATAGTTAGGGTAATTGATTGCCCAGAATACATTTCCATCCATACAGCTTAATGAAAAAAAATAGGCATAGTAAACCCCTTTTGCGGACCACCAGTTACCATAATAGCGAATAAAATTAAATTTACCATCATCATAGTAACGCCAACCTCCTGGAAGAGCAGTAAACCCGCTACTATTGTCCTCCTCGGAAGGAGACCAGTGCTTTCCCCCGGCCTCTTTCATTTTATTTCCGGCAATACTGTTGCCTAGGGTGAGGTTGCCGTTGCCCAAGTAGGTAACCAGCGTTGTCCAGTCGGCATCTGTGGGTACGTGCCAGCCCTTGGGGGCTAGCCCCCGGCTGTCGGATACAGCGTACCAGTTGTACAGCCCCCCGAAGGTGGCTATGCTGTCTATATCCTTCGTGTTGTTGTAGTAGCAGTACGCCCCGGTGGTTAAATCAACCCACTGGGCGGTATCGGTTACGTTGGGTATAGAATCGCCGTTGCGGTAAATTTTGGTTCGCAGGTTCTCGGCCATCCACGTTTGGGTGCCTATGGTAATGGTTTTATAAATATTTCCGTCCTGATCGGTCATGGTGCCGTACTTCAGGTTGGGGTTAAACACCGCGGTGGTGTGCCCGTTGGTGGGGTTGTTGGGTTTGGGATCGTCGTCCTTGCAGCAGCTATTTGCAAAAATTAGCAGAATGAAGAGAGCGAAAAGGTTAAAAGCCAAAATTCTGTTTGTCATCTATTTTTTTAAATCAAAGATAAAATTATTGTTTAATAAGGAATGGTGTAAAATTGTTACTTTTTTTATTCTTTATACTTATGGATTATCCATTTATTTGGATGCTACAAAGGCTACAAACTAAGCAGAATAAGGTTTTATATATTCTCAAACCATCTTTAGTTAAACAATAGTTTAATTTTTCAAAAGAAAAATTTATCTTGCCCTTCAAACCTAACGGTAGTTCGATTTAAGAGTAATAGGTTGGTAATCAGCATTCAAAAGTTGTAACTATTGTCATGCTGAACAAAGTGAAGCATCTATATTACAAATATTTAGATCCTTCGTTACACTCAGGATGACATTTTACTTCGAACTCACGTTAACCTATTTTAAATGGCTATGAGAAAAGTACTTTTAGTTTCTTTGTTATTGCTCTTCGGGATTGCCGTTTCGGCTCAGGAGCAGGATCGCGTTCTAGGAACATGGTTAACCCAGTATGGCGATTCAAAGGTTACCATTAAAAAGGATTCAAAAGGGGTGTTTTATGGTGAGATTTCTTGGCTTAAGGAGCCAAATCGAAATGGCAAACCCAAACTCGACGATAAAAACCCAGAGGTTAAACTTCAATCGCGTCCAATTATGGGGTTGGAAATCCTGAGCGGGTTCTCCTATAATAAAGACGATAAAGAGTGGGTTGATGGTAAGATTTACGACGCTAAAGAAGGCAAAACATATAAATGTTTGATGTGGTTTGACGATAATCCAAAGGAACTCCATGTAAAAGGGTATATTGGATTTTCATTGATAGGCAAGCAGGTTCTTTGGACTAGACAAGACTAGGCGCAATGAAAACTCTCCGGATTTTCACCGATTTTGTCCGGTTATTCTACCCAAACCTTTGCATGGTTTGCCACAACGACCTTGCAGAGGGCGAATCGGTAATTTGTACTTCATGTTTATACCATATCCCTAGAACCAAGTATTGGCTTGATCCGGAGAATCCAGTTGCAAAAATATTCTGGGGGCGAGTATTCATTGAGAATGCTTGCTCCTTTTTCTTTTTCTCAAAGGGAAGCAGCTATCGTAAACTTCTTCACCATTTAAAGTATAATGGCAAGCGTGAGGTAGGCGTTACTCTTGGTAAAGAGTTTGGCTATGAGCTAAAAAAGGTTGAAGCATACCAAAAGATTGATTTCATTGTTCCCGTTCCACTTCACCCCAAAAGGATGAAGCAACGAGGGTACAATCAGGCGGAAGAAATTGCCAATGGGCTAAATGAAAGTATGGGAATACCCGTATCAACGGACAACCTTGTACGATCGGAATATACCGAAACCCAAACCAAGAAAACGCGCATTGAGAGAGTGAGTAATGTATCAAAAGCTTTTAGACTATCCAATCCAGAAGGATTTAGCGGGAAACACATTTTACTTATTGATGATATTGTTACCACAGGAGCAACTCTTGAGGAGTGTGCAAATGT
>Ga0116170_10001073_pt1 | contig 28374 bp, 26 predicted proteins | sample AD_JPNHW1_MetaG_FD_89797 | JGI IMG/M metagenome (GOLD analysis project Ga0116170, IMG submission 89797) | Active sludge microbial communities of municipal wastewater-treating anaerobic digesters from Japan - AD_JPNHW1_MetaG | ecosystem: Engineered > Bioreactor > Anaerobic > Digestate | place... | reverse complement strand
TATACATTGTTAGGGTGCGTTTTTATTCAAATCAAAAGTTTCAATTCCTCTAAGGTGCGATTGGGAGGCGGCGGTGGGTGTTTGATGCAATAAAAAAACATCAGTTTCAATTCCTCTAAGGTGCGATTGGGAGAACCGTTGAAGAATATGAAAAGTTGTTATCTGAGTTGTTTCAATTCCTCTAAGGTGCGATTGGGAGCATGAATTTCCGTTTCTGATCGTTAATCAATACGTCGTTTCAATTCCTCTAAGGTGCGATTGGGAGCAACAAACAATAGATGAATTTATAATCAGTCAGGCAGTTTCAATTCCTCTAAGGTGCGATTGGGAGGTTCACTGTAAATACAACAGAAGGATTGATTTGTTCGTTTCAATTCCTCTAAGGTGCGATTGGGAGCCGTTCGACGACTCAAAAAAAAACGCTAATCTTCAACCTATTAGCATCTGCAAACTTATGATTTTTATTCTAAAAAGTTGTCGAACCCCCAGAAAGTATTTTTTCCGGGAGTTCGACAACTCATCCCAATACATTCATTTCCAAGATGTCAAAGAACCCTTGCGGTATTCCCCGAAGAAAAACCCGGATATCCCTTACGCGCTCTGCACGGCACCGACAACTTCCACCCCCTCTACAGAAAATTATCCAGCCCCTGACGCTCAAGGCCTACAATTTCCTTTTCAAGCCATTTTTCCTGTCGCGTTTTGAAGATGATCAGGCTGTCACTTTCTTCATCCATGACCTGCATCGCCTTTTGTTTCAGTTCGAGCAATTTCACTTCCGTAATTTCGCCTTCGAATACTGAATTCTGTATCCAGTTCAGGTACAGCCGGCACAATTTGAGCATCTTGCCTACACGCTTCTGACCAACATCATAAACCAGAATCACATACATGGGCAAGCGGAATTAAAGGTGAAGACTGATTTTAAAAAGTTTCCGGGCATGGCAAGAGTGAACTTCATGAACGAATGCTCCATCTTCATCCTTCCTGAATATTCCGGAATTACCGGCCGCATTTCCGGACCACCGGACTCTTTCACGCTATTGATTTCCATATCGTATTTATTCTTCATTTTCAGTATTTTAACGGATCACGCCCCTGCCCTACCACCACATTTTAAACGGCTTATATTCTTCTATTTCCAACAGGTGCTTTTGCAGTTTATAGCATTCAAGTTTGATCAGGTGTTTGTAACTGACCGACCGGTTCAACGCTCGATGGGCAATGGTTTCTGACAGTCTGTCCTCGAACGCCTGTACAAATGTCTTTTTGCCGTTGGGTTTCAGAATGATACGGTTCATGTTTTCTTCGAAATGTGAAGACTGGATCATCTTTTTGTTGGTGACCTTGAAAATAACCCGGTCGACCAGCAGCGGTTTGAATATTTCGGCCAGATCAAGCGACAGCGAAAACCGTCTTTCGCCCGGTTCGTGCAAAAAACTGATCGTCGGGTTGAGTTGCGTTTGATGTATCGCCCTCAAACACTGGCTGTAACACATCATATTGCCGAACGAAATCAAGGCGTTCACCTCGTTTTTCGGGGGCTGATAGCTTCGTCCGTCCATGCTGAAATCGTTGATGATCAATTCAAAGGCCTCATAATAGTTTTTTCTGATATTCCCTTCAATCCCCATCAGTTCGTCGATGGCAACGGTTTCGGGGATTTTTTGCGAAAGTCCCTCTATGATCCCGATGATGGGTTCAAGATCTTTGCCCCTGTTGTTATAGTATTTCAGGTTTTTGACCATGTTGTATGCCGCTCCGTCGAGGATGCGCTGGGCTACATCGAGCCTCTTCTTCCTGTTTTGCTGGCTTTTCACCTGAGCAATCAGCATCTTACCCGAAATCAGCGATTCCCTCGGCATAAACGAGCCGGTATAATTCTCATAATAATCGAAATAATGAACGGGAATCTGCTCCTGTCCCAGGAAATTAAACAAGGCCGAATTGGCGTCAAGGGCGCCGAAACAATACAGTTCGCCGATATTTTCAACCGGCAGAAAACGCGGCTTCTCCTCATTGCCTTCTTCATCGTAAGGCGTAAATTTCAACGTATTATCTTTTCGTTGCAAATGCCCGGGATTGAACAGATAATAAGTTTTCTTCATATTTGCAGATTTATGGAGAGCAACAGATTTAAAGCAGTCATACGTTTTCTTCTCCGCTCCAGCAGAAATCAAAGTAACTGCAGTTTCTGCACCTCGATTTCGGAATCCGGTCGGGACAATGTTCCTGCCTGGCTATCGCCCCTATTTCCTCTATTATCCGGCCAATGGCTTCACGGTCGGGAATGGTCAGCAACACCTCGTCGGTTTTGTGCAGCTTTGGATATTCCAGAATCCCGGAAGCGCCTGTTACGCCGTTTTGTTCAAGCACATACAGGTAATATTTCACCTGCCATTCATGGGCTTCCTCGTGTTTATCCGACTTTTTGATCTCATGGACAACCTTATTCACCGGATCGTAATAATCTATTTTGATGCCTCCCAGCTCAATCTCACGGTATTTATCGCTGCGGCGCGGATAGGAGGTCTCGTGCAAAAGCCGGCCTTCGTAAACCAGGTCAGAAGTGGATTCCATGTGAATACCACCGGAGAACAGCCACAGTTTCCGGTGACAGATGAGGAAATAGTTAAACTGGGTGCCGCTGACTTCCATCGTAAATACTAATAATTAGCCGTTTATGTTTAAAAAGGCAGCCGGTCTCCCGGCCAATCACTGTTTTCTTCATCCGGAAGACCGTTAATATCGTCATCAATGTCCGGATCGCCGCAATCGCAGTATTCGCCGTAGGGACAGGTTTGCGGATCGCCGGTGCAGAGCTCAAGATCGAACCCGGCATCAGGGAGATACTGAATGGGATCGTCCCAGGCGCCGGTAAGCGAAATATAATAAATTTCAACCGGTAAGTTATCCGGGGCATCCACCAGGTCAATCTTAAACGTTTCAAAGACTTTGAAAACAGCTTTCACCACTGCATCCATCTGGTCTGGCACAAGATCCCACACGGGAGGGAAAGCTTCGCCTGGAATGCCTGTCAGTTCGCTTAAAGACTGGTAAGGAGACCTGGCAATTTCAGTTGCCGCAGAATCAGCGCCCGGGTAAGGAGCTTCAAGATATGCGGGAGCCGGAGGGTGGACTGCCGCCTGCTCAAGGTCTTCGAGAAGCTGGTTGATGTAGCGTTCCATGGTTTACCGTGTTTAGATTTCGAGCCATTTGGTTATTTCTTCGAATTCAATTTTCCCTTCATGCATGCGTTTGAAACTGGCATCGTCGCCAAACCAGCCCACCACCATTGCGCGCTGCAGCTTGGTAGGTTTTATCGAAATACATGAAAGGTAAGAACTCCAGGGGTATTCTGACGGGTGGGTGCAGAGTTCATGATGAACGGGATTGTGATGGATGTATAACACTACCTTCCTCAGATATTCCAAATCGGTAATCTGTTTTCTCCGGAAGGTATGTTCGAAAAGGCTTCCCGTGCGGTTATAACGTTTGTTGATTGCCTTGGAATAGGCATTGAAAAGGTTGGAAAACTGTTGGGTGATGCGTTCATCGGCGTCGTCAGACTCATCCTGATCGCTTGAGGCGACGGCGGGGCATAAGAGGTTTGCCGGAAGTATTTGTACCAGCAAATGGAAGTGGTTTCCCATTAACACCCAGGCTAACGTATTGGCTACCGGCGAGATGTGTTTATCATACAGTCGCAGAAAATGCCTGTAGTTGGAATTTTCGAAGAAGATTTTGCAACGGTTGGTTCCCCGGTTATAAATATGGTAATAACAACCGGGTTCCAGGGGGATTTTGGGATCTGGCATATTTACATTTTTATTGGTCGTTATGCCTGTTCATCAAAATACTGAATTATAAGAGAGCATTACTTACAATTTTTATTGGCAGGCTTTCGTCTGAACTTCAGTCTAACCCCTGGATGCCAGCCTAAACCCTGAAGGTTTTAAAAACCTTCAGGGTTTTCAACCGCTGGCCGCTACAGCATCTTATTTCCTTCTTCCTTTTCATCTGCACCCAACGAAAGCCCTGGCTGTTCTCTTCACTTTTCCGGACTGTCGTGGCAGGAGCCGGTCTCGTTTCTAAACCCTGAAGGTTTTGAAAACCTTCAGGGTTTTCACCGCTGGCCGCTACAGCATCTTATTTCCTTCTTCCTTTTCATCAGCATCCAACGAAAGCCCTGGCACTTCGCTTCATTTTTCCGGGCTGTCGTGGCAGGTGCCGGACTCTTTTCTAAACCCTGAAGGTTTTGGAAACCTTCAGGGTTTTCAACCGCTGGCCGCTACAACAGCGTATTTCTTTCTTCCTTTTCATCTGCACCTAACGAAAGCCCTGGCTCTTCGTTTCATTTGTCCGGACTGTTACGGCAGGAGCCGGAGTCTTTTCCAAACCCTGAAGGTTTTGGAAACCTTCAGGGTTTCAACCGCTGGCCGCTACAGCATCTTATTTCCTTCTTCCTTTTCATCAGCATCCAACGGAAACCCTGGCACTTCGCTTCATTTTTCCGGACTGTCGTGGCAGGAGCCGGTCTCTTTTCTAAACCCTGAAGGTTTTGGAAACCTTCAGGGTTTCAACCGCTGGCCGCTACAGCATCTTATTTCCTTCTTCCTTTTCATCTGCATCCAATGAAAGCCCTGGCCCTTCGTTTCATTTGTCCGGACTGTTTCGGCAGGAGCCGGAGTCTTTTCTAAACCCTGAAGGTTTTGGAAACCTTCAGGGTTTCAACCGCTGGCCGCTACAGCATCTTATTTCTTTCTTCCTTTTCATCTGCACCCAACGGAAACCCTGGCACTTCGCTTCATTTTCCGGGCTGTCGTGGCAAAAGCCTGTTTATTTTCTAAACCCTGAAGGTTTTGGAAACCTTCAGGGTTTTCACCGCCGGCTGCTACAGCATCTTATTTCTTCCTTCCTTTTCATCAGCATCCAACGAAAGCCCTGGCACTTCGCTTCATTTTCCGGACTGTCGTGGCAGGAGCCTGTCCCTTTTCTAAACCCTGAAGGTTTTAAAAACCTTCAGGGTTTTCAACCGCTGGCTGCTACAGCATCTTATTTCTTTCTTCCTTTTCATCTGCACCCAACGGAAACCCTGGCCCTTCGCTTCATTTTTCCGGGCTGTCGTGGCAAAAGCCTGTTTATTTTCTAAACCCTGAAGGTTTTGGAAACCTTCAGGGTTTTCACCGCTATTACGGCATTTCATATCCTTGTCCCTTTTCCTCAACCTCCGACGGAAGGCTTGATTCATCATTGTACTTGAGGATGAGGATGGGTAATAGTTTTAAATAATTGATTCGGCTCCAGATAAATCTACTCCTGTTTCAAATGAATAAGACTTGCTATCTATTTTGTACAAATTGAAATAATGCATGTCGCATCCTTGCAAAGGCTTGACATGGCTTTTCTTCAGGCGAACCTGAACAATTTGGCCAGACATTTTTTTCAACTGTATTTCGATTGTTTTCTTTTTTATTCTAATACTGTCTTTTTCTGCATTTTCCTTTATCAAGTCATTTAGTTCAGATTGCAACCTTAAAAGAGTTTCGAACTTGTTATCTTTTTCATTCCATGGCACATAGTATTGAATTTCTTCGCCAAATAATTGTTTGTCGATTAATTGCATTTGACCAATTTTCTCGTACATACACTCCTGAATATCTTTCAGAAAATCAAATTCAAGCTTTGGGCTGTTTTGCGAATGTTTTGCAAAATTCAATTCAGATTGTATGCGATGAAAAAATTCTTTTTGAATGCTTAGCAGTTCTCTTTCCTGATAAAACTCATTATGAAACGACTCTTTTGTGAACCGCAATATTTCTTTGTCTTTACCTTGATAAATTATATCTGATCGGATTTTTCCCTTATTCTGCAATTTAAACAGTTTCACCTGACCGAATGAATCAAGTTTCCCATTTCTGTTGCACCTTCCAGCCGACTGAACAATACTTGCCACGGTTGCAAAATCTCTGTATAAAATCGGAAAATCAACATCCACACCAGCCTCTATCAATTGAGTTGAAACAACAATAATCCTTTTATTTTGACACAACCGTCGTTTAGCTAGATAGATTTTTATTTTACGGTGACGTGGGTTTAAATGTGTATTCAACAGTAGCAATTCTTCTTTATTAAACTCATCTAAAAGCAATTTATAAAGTTCCTTAGTGTCATCAATTGTATTCAGAATAACCAGAATAGAACTATTTTCCGAGATAATTGAGCCTTTTAAAGTTTCTAGATCAATTGGCTCTTTGTTGAAATCAATTTGATAACGATTAAATAAGTCATTATTGAAATAGCTTAAAGGCAATAATGGATAGGGCTCGGCATAATCTTTAAAAAATTTTATAGCTTCCGTATTGTCGTTGGGGATTTTAAAGTTCGGTTGTGTTGCTGTTGAGATGATAGCATAGCTTCCAAATTTCTCACAGAACCGACTTAAGTAGGCAACAAAGAAACCATACAACCGGGGCGGCAATGCCTGAATCTCATCCAATAAAAAAATACAGTTAGAAAAGTTAGGTAGCTTAAGTAATTCGGCATTCCGATTACTAAGTAATGTTTCAAAAAAGCGGACAAATGTTGTAATAATAAACGGATAAGCAAATGTATTTTCCCGGAATTCGAGAATATTCGCTTCTTGTATCTTTTCTTCGTCTGGACTGTTATCTAATTCTTCCTGTATTTTTTCAAACCGTTGATTGTCCGATTTAGAGTCGATCCGTTGAATGAAATCTTCGTAACCTTCAAATATTTTCAGCACCTCGGCTTCGACCTGTTCGGTAATTGAAAGAAACGGCAATCCGTAAACAACTCGTTTGGCTCCTTCTGCTTTAATTATCTCAGAAGCCAAAGAAAGAAGCATTAATGTTTTACCAGAACCTGTTGGCGCAGTAAGTTCAAAAACCTGTTTGTTTTCTTTCAAGCCTCTACTAATGCTCTGAACTGCATTCTCCCTGATTTCTGTTCTTAATTTATTTAGCTCTGTATCCTGTTTGAGTTTTTTCAAATAGGAATCCAGTTGCGAACTAAAACAGGACGCAAATACCTGAACTACATTTTTTTGTTCATCAATAATATTCCCAATCTTACCTGCATCGGCTTTGTCGGCTTGCAGCACACTTGCAAAAACAGATTGGTAATCTATAAAGAAATCCAATGCTGATTTATTCTTATCCCCATCGAAAACAAATTTCTCGGAATAACCTTGCTGTATCTTAGGATTCAGTAACAACTCCCGGAAATCACTAATCGGAATAAAATGATTGGCATATTCATACGTGGGTAAATCTTGTTTTTCCTCAAATAATTTGAACATGGCAAAATTCTCGTCTTTTGATAAAATACTTGCCCCAGTACCATTGTTATCGGCAGGGGTAAAATCCGGTAAATTACCATGATGTTTTGCAATAGAGACAGTCAAAGCAATTAAATCGTTCTGAGTTAATTCATCAACTTCAAGAAACTGCTTTAAGGCATTTATATTATTCCGGTTAAAGCAGAAAGCACAAAAGAAAGCAAAAGCAGATAAATAAGCATGGTTAGCATATCCACTTACTGTTTTTTGTGGATCAAGTTTGTCCTGAAAATTGGGATTGATCTTTCCCAAATCATGAAAAATAGCCACCAACTCCGCAAAACGGGAGTTGGTTAGCTTTTTCGTATTATCTCTTACACCCTTAATATGTTTTAATAACGGTTTATCAGGATGAGATTTGAGCATTTCTATATCAGGCACCATTTTTCTGTTCTTGTTGATGTTTGATATTCGTAGTACTCACCTTCAACTGAAATTGAATGAGGGCAATCGGGATAAATGACATTCTTGTATTTCTCGGGCAGATTCCAAAAGTCATCCGTTTGATAAGTTGGCATTTTATCGAAACCGATGCGGAATTTTCCAGTAAGTTGGGGCGTGTGCTCTTCAGCAAGAACAAATCCTTCTGTCTCAAATATTGTTCCTTTTCCTCCTTTTGGTCCAGAGAATTCGCCTTCCGACTTCCATTCAAGATTTGCAGGACAATTATGCCAGCCCAAAACAGGAGGATAAACAGCCAACTCACCTTTTATTGAATGCTTGAACTCTTCAAATATGGAATTCGACCGCTCACTATTCAGCGCAATTGAAACCAGAAACTTGGGGTCTTTCAAAAACTCAAAATATTTTGGTGTTCCTTCAGCAGTCGGACTTATGGCAGTTCGACTGGTAAAGCCCCATGAAATCTTTTTTACCGGATGAAGCAACTGAACCCCATAAAGTAAATCTTCCGACAACTGAGGAAATTTACTTTTCATATCTTTACGTTCAATACCAAGTACAGCCCCAATCAAACCAATCAACGCTGTTTTGGTAATCAAATCGTGAGACAATGGATTGTTATTCGTTTCCGGTTTTTTGAAATGTCCCCAATTACCTTCTATGATAAGTTGGAAACCTTTCATAACGTAATTGCTTCAAATTTAGGATTACCTGTTAATTTAGACTTAACCGACTCAATTTCTGTGTAGAATTTTATCTTCTCTACTTTTTCAGTTGCGGCAATACTAATCAACTTCGAGAAATCAAGTTCATAATCATCCATACTTCGCAGTTGTTCCCCTTTCTTGTCGTCTTTTGGTTTTAATTCAATTAAGCGGTCAACCCCATAGATTTTTTGATTGTTTTCTGCATATTCAATCTCAAGAAGAAGAACCGAATTTTGTCCAATCTTACTTCGTGAATGCGAACTGCCATCGCCACTCGTTCCATACCAAAGCCCTTCATACATTAATTTTAAATCTTCTTCCGTCATTCCGGTTTTCTCTGCGACTTTGGGATTTACCCAACCGTGAATTTGAACTAAGGCATACGGAACTAGGGTTGTAGTGCCGATTGCGCCCTGTTTGTTTTCTGCACTTGATGTAAATACAGATGTATTTTGATGCATTCTAAGAACGACCTCATTATATGAAGAGTTCAATAATGAAAATTGCACAGGCCCTGTAAGATTAACCGCATCGCCTTTCCCTGTTGCAATACCACCAAAAAGTTTAACATCAACACACTTTTTCATCGAAAAAAGTGCTGGGCTGAATGGTTTGTTTTGCTGTTTGGCTTGATTCTGTTCTGCTTCAATCTCAGCTTTATATTTATTTTGAAGCGATTTAATTCTTGCAGCTGAGCCAGATTCATCTCCTTCCGCAAAACTCTTATCATTTACAACATATATCTCTTGCCCCTTTTCATTAAGATAGTCCCTGACATATCTTTTCATTCGAACATCACTAACTAAAATTTTCTTGGTTTCTTCATCATAGCGTTGTTCTCCTGTAAAAGGGTCACCATTAGGAATATTATACGATGTTTCGTATAAAAACAAAATTTCTGATTTTTTAAGTTGTTTTGCCATTGTTATATGTTTTAATGTTATTGATTGTTAGTCGTATTTGTACCAATGGATGATCCTTCTGCCTTTTTGGGAAGTGGCTTGAAATAGCTTTCCATAAAGCCAAAGGCGCATTCTTCTTTATCGTATCTCATTTTGAACTCTTTTACCTTTTGGGCTAAGTCATACGATGTTTGAAAAGTAAATTTTGTTTTATCGTGCATAATCAGTTTCTGCTCGATTTCATTTTTCAGTTTGATGAAATCAGGTAAGGTACCTACTCTACGGGTAAGGTTACCCACATAATTCTTTTCAAAAGAATTAATTTCCATACTCAGGTTTTTTGCCATTCCTCCCAGCATAAACCCGATTTGATAACTTTCGGATGATGTGATTTCCATAAATCTATTGGTTTTTGTGTTTTGTATTTTTAAAAGAAACTTTAAATCGTATTTTAAGAAATTAAATTTAGGGTCACCAGCTCTTATGCTGAATTCTACATTTTGATTTAAAGCTGGCAAAAGAGTTTCGTCATGGTAATAATTTTCAGTGTAAATCAAGGGTAATACCTTCAAAAGATGAGACTGATATTTAGGATTGGATTTAAAGGACACTTTACCTGATTTTAAATCGGCTTGTGGATTACCTAAGATCTCTCTAAATGAATTATCAATATTCAATGGGAACAGTTCTTTTTCTGTTTTCAAAAAACTCTTTCGTTCTGCATTGATTTCCTGAGATATTTGGCGTATTCTTTCCCGTATTAGCCGAAGCTTACTCTTTTCGATACCAGATAGTTCTAATAAGTCAGAATCTGGAGACGACAAGCCGCCTTTTTTACAAAAAACCAAATCAAAAGAAGTAATGTTATTTTCTTCATCTGAAAAGAAATCAAATGTAGGATCAATCATGGTTTGTGTGCTATCATTATTTTTTGCTAGGATTTTTGCCTCATCCCGTTTTTCTAAAAAAACATCATAATCTTTTGCTGTTAGATGTTCTCCCCTTGGTAAAACAATAAGTTTAATATCCGTTCCAGAAATAAGTTTCCCTTTACTTGTATAATCAATGGCATAAAACAAATCTTGTAAACTATCATTCTGGAAATTCTTTGACTTATGCTTATTATTATCTTTAAATAAAGGAAACTGGATGTCATTTTTTTTATCACCGGAACACAGCGTCTTATATAATGTCTTCTTCAGAACCAGGCCATAAGAAGTATTATCGACAAATTCAGAAAGGACTTTAGAGTTCAATAGGTCCATATCCATTTCATACTCATACCAGTGCTTTTTGCCTGTAAAATCAAAATGTATAAATATGGATATATTATTTAGATCAAAAATTAAACGCTTTTGGGTTTCATTACATTCGGATAACTCAGAAGGGAATCCTGCTTTCTTTAGATTTGATTTAGAAGTATTTTTAAAAATTTGGTCAATAGTCTTTAAATATAATTCTTCTTCGTTATCGAGAAAGCTTGTAATCTCGAAGCCATCGCCAACTTCTAAAATGTAAGAGATTGCCGGAGTAAACTTTAATATTCTTTCGATGTACTTAATATTCTTTTCTAATTGCTCATGAAATTGCTTAATGACCGACAGTGAATCTACGTTCTGTTTTATAATATCGTTGTAATCGCTTAATCCACGGTAAAAAGAACTTAGTCTATAGGCAGCATTTGAATGGTTTGGATTCTCCAACCTGTAATAACCAGCTTCACTAAAATCTATGGAACCATCTTTTTTAATACCCGCTTTCCTCTCAAAATAGATATCTCCAAAAACATATTTCACTAAGCCGTCACTATCTGAAGTCTTGAATTTCAGATAAAAGAGAGAATCTCTTTGATTTTCTGGCGTAATTTTCATTCCCTCCCAATCAAAAGAGAAATCTTCTTTTACAGGAATGGTAATACATATAGGCCAATTGCCATCTTTGTCTTTAGGGCAAGCCTCTATATATTTAAAATATTTCAGGCTGTTTTCCGAACTGCGGAGGACTTTGCCTATTTGAAGTACTGTGTCTAAACTCATATTATAATCGCCTTGTACGTTTGTTTCATATCCTTTATTTATTGTATTTCCCCATCATCCCAATTCCCTGCCGTGCCGTCCCCAATTTCCTGCCGTGGAAATTTAATTTTGTGCCGTGGAAATTTTTTTTCCACGGCACAAAATCCTGCACCCATCCCAAGGATCAATTTCCTTTCGCAAATTCCAGGGTCTTCAGCATATCCTTAATTTCCTTTCCGGGGCTGAAAATCACCCTCGTGTTTTTAATGGCTGACGAGTTTACCTCGTCGGCCGTGGCTTTTCCCTCGCTGTTGAGGCTCACACGCAGACTCCCCAGTTCGCCCAGACGTACAATTTGCCCGTTGGCCATCGAATCGACCATAACATCAACCATCGCATACAACACGGCCCGGATATCGGCGCCGCTTACCGTGCTGGATTTTTCTATCAGCCGGGTCAGTCCGCTGAGGGTTAGCTCGCCGTTTGTCACGGTCGAAGCATAGAACTTTTTTTCGCCGCCACCGGCAACGCCGGGCTGGCCTTTTTCAATTACTTTAAATTTAATAGCCATAATGATTGAATTAAGTGTTAAACATTTGCCTGCGAAGGCGTTAACTATATGCTAAACATTACCTTGCTTTCAATCATACGCACCGGCAATCAGGTCTCTTCGGCTTTTGCAATCCTCCGTACTAAGGATTCGTTTCATTTCTCCCGGCGCTCATTATCATCAATCCCGGCGCACCCCATCCCTTCGCTGTTTTCCTCGCCAAACCCGGCATCATATCCTACGGCGAGCCAGTCGGCAGGGGCGGTGATCCTGAACCTGAACTGATACCCGATAACCTTGGTTTGCTGCGGGGTGTGCGCTTTTATCAATATACCTTTTTTTTTCGGCTTGCCGAGAAGTTCAAACCGGCAGGCTTCCAGCTCGGCAGGCGAAATCTTATCCCGTGTTTTGCTCACCAACACTTTACAGGCCAGGTTCTGAATAAACAACGGCCCGTAACCATCCGCTTCTGGCGACAGGTAAGCCTTGCCGCTGCCCCCTTCAGGCGCCCGCGACTTCCCGATCACAACCGGCGACAGGGCCCTGAATGTCATCTCGTTACCAAAAAGCGGATCGGGCATCCTTTCGACGGATTTCACCCTGAACCTCACCTGGCTTATCTTATCGCCGATGGTGAAATCCTGGTTCAGGAAAAGGCCCCGGATGAAAGGCGAAGCGGCTTCCCCGATGAGAAAAGATATCTGCATGGAGCATTCGTCCGAAAGGATTCTCATCCTGTCGCCGGCAATGCTGAACGCCCTGCGCGGAATTTCCAGGTTTGAGAAAGTGAAAAACTTGAAATGCTGCCTGCCGGCGGTGTACCCTTCGTCATGCAGCCAGCGGGCAAATCCGGGATCGGCATAATGAATGGTGCGATATATCCAGGAGGAGAATTCGTACTGGTAATTCAGCGGAATAGTATTATTCCCGGATGATGCAATCGTATAGATAAGTTTAAAACGCATGATACAAATTCTTCGCTAATATATAAATAAATTTGTCCATTCCTGATTCAATTATTACTAATTTTTTTCTAAATTTATTTTATCCCCTTTTGGTTCATAATACTTAAACAATGATGGCGGGTTACCTGACGATCATCCGGCCGGCGCTATGCCCTGCTTAAGGCATCTTGCTCACACCAAACCTCCATCTTCACGCTCCCGTATGGGAAACTCTCCGGATCGAGTTCCGTTATGCAGGCATGGGCCCTGATGCCGGCATCCATCAGCAAAGCGATAGTTATGTTATCCCGGTAAGGAAGGTAGCCAAGTTTTGCTTCGCCGGCATACACTTCAACGGCGCTGTGGTCGTAGCGGTTCTGCGGTTCGCGGCGAAGTGTGAGTTTAAGCCCGGTTTCAAGCATATCGGCTACCTCGGGGCCGTCGTAATACTGGAAACCTGCGATGTAAGCATCAATCAGCTTTAGCTTTTGTTTGTTTTCCTGAGTAGCATCAGCGCTTCCGGGAAAAGCCATCAATCCGGCCCCGCCCAGGATCACGCTTTTGAAAAATTCCATTCTGTTCATAGCTTTCAATTGTTTGAAAGCTCAAAATTAGATACGGCATATGACAACTTCTGTCAGTTATATTTTAGGGATGAAATTTTTTATTTTTTTCCTGAGATAATCTTTAAGTTCTTCCGGTTCAACCACTTCCGTTTCATCGCATAGCCCCATGACGAAACGTCCCACTCCTTCGAACCCGCAAACCTGCCCGTCAAACTGCCACAAGTTGTCATCTGTGGCCGTGACGTACTTCTCGGCCAGGGGATATTCTTCGAGAAGCAGGTTGTATGCCCTCAGGCTCAGGCGAAGTATCACGCGTACCTGTTCCTTCGAACTGATGCGGAACACATCCATGGGTTCCTTTTCATGATATGCCTCGTTTTCAAAACTTTTGTCCAGCGCCTGCACCTCCCCTATCCGCGAGGTTTTAAATAATTTGCAGCAACGGCTTTCGGGTTCAAAGGCCCAGACAAACTGGTAGTTGGTGGTGAAGTCGAAGGGTTCCACCAGACGGTCGCGCACCAGGTTTCCGTGCGACGACCTGTACCGCCGCAGCAACACCTGTTTTTTCTCCCGTATCGCGCTGATCAGGTTATGCACGGTGCTGATGTTTTCAGGCTTCACGACGGTTTCGGCAACCCGGTCGAAATTATATAACGAGTAAAGTTTGTTGACAAGGTTGGTTTTCAGCAGGTTGTTGTCGTCGATGGAATGTATCGCGTTGGTAAGGATGTAAGCTTCCTCTTCCGAGAAATGGAGCAGGTCGCCGATGGATTTGAAGGGCTTTTCAACTCTCGGGATGCTGTATGCGCCGTCGCGGCATTCTACAATAAACCCCACATTGCGGAAGGTGGCCAGGTAGCGCATCAGCGTCCTCTCCGACATGCTGAAACGTTCCGACAATTGCGCAAGGGTGAAATTTCTGCTTCCCGACAAGGTGAGGAGGAGGTTAAGCATTCGTTCAAGTTTCGGCTGGTCGTCCATAGTTTCTTGTTTCGATGAGAGGGAATGAATAAGGTTTTTATACCCGGTTATCCTTAACCGGCTGACATTCGGCATGAAGCAATGCTTTCCGTCGCCGGCGGAATTTCTCATAAAAGTAGGAGGAATTTTTCAAAGTACGTTCAGGGCTGGCTCCCTGCACCCTGGCGCCCTTGCCCCTGGCTTTTGGCCGTTGGCCGCTGGTCGTTCTGCGTTCTTAATTTTGCGTTCTGCATTTTGAGTTTCGTTTTTCGTAATTCGTGATTCGTTAATTGTGATTCGTAATTTGTGGAAGTTGTGATTGACATTCGTTGAATTCGTGATTATTTTTTATCCACGAATGGACGCGAATGAAGCACGAATGGACCCGAATAAATGTTGTGAGGATAACGGATTTCGTGGAATTCGTGATTGACATTCGTGGAATTCGTGGGCAGTGTTTCAGTGTTTCCGTGTTTCAGACCTGCCTGCCCGGGAAGGCTGCGCGTAAGGTGGCAGGCCTGCCTGCCCGGGAAGGCTTGTATGTAAAGGGTCAGGCTTGCCTGGCAGCGAAGGTTTGCGTTTTGCGTTCTTAATTTTGCGTTTTCCGTCCTGCTCCTTGCCCCTGGCTTTTGGCTCTTGGCTTCGCCCCATCTCCAAAGACTACCTTACCATTACTATTCCGCGAGGAGTTTTAAGCCCTCCGGGCTTTAAACGACGAAACGGTCTCCCCTCCTTACCGAAATATATGTTCAGGCTCCTGCCCCTCGCTCCCTGCTCCCTGCCCCTTGCTTTTGGCCGTTAGCTTTTGGCTCTTGGCTTCGCTACATCTCCAAAGACTACCTTACCATTACTATTCCGCGAGGAGTTTTAAGCCCGCAGGGCTTTAAACGACGAAACGGTCTCCACTATCTACCGAAATATATGTTCAGGCTCCTGCCCCTCGCTCCCTGCTCCCCGCCCCTCGCCCGTGCCAAATTGTCACATCCTTTCCGGTGGCACACACTTTGTTCGGTTCATGGCAAAATTTCATAACCATGACTCTACAAACCGGTAAAATCAATGTTCAGACAGAGAACATTTTTCCCATTATTAAGAAATTCCTTTACTCTGATCACGAAATTTTTCTGCGTGAGCTCATTTCCAATGCAGTAGATGCAACCATCAAACTAAGGACGCTTGCCTCGATGGGCAAGTACCAGGAAGACCTGGGCGACGTCACTATGGAAGTATCCCTGGATCCGAAAAAGAAAACCCTTACGGTAAAAGACAAGGGTATCGGCATGACAGCCGATGAAGTTGAAAAATATATCAACCAGATTGCATTTTCGGGCGCCGAGGAATTCCTGAAAAAATACAAAGGGAAGACCGAAGTTGAGCAAAGCGGCCTGATCGGCCATTTCGGGCTTGGTTTTTATTCTTCGTTTATGGTTTCCGACAAGGTTGAAATCAGGACCAAGACCTACAAAAAAGGGGCCGGCAGCAAAAGTGTCCGTTGGGAGTGCGACGGCTCACCCGAATACAAACTGGAAGAATGCGATAAAACCGATCGCGGCACCGAGATCATCCTTCATATTTCGGACGATTCAAAAGAATTCCTGGAAGAATTCAGGGTCCTCGACCTGCTGAAGAAGTATTGTAAATTCCTCCCCGTTCCCATCCGTTTCGGAAACGAAAAAACGTGGGAAGCCTCGGAAACCGAAAAAGACGACAAAGGCGAACCCAAACAGGTGGAAGTTGAAAAGCCGCGGATCATCAACAATACCAATCCCCTGTGGAAACAAATGCCGGCGGGCCTCACCGACGAAGATTACAAAAAATTTTACCGTGAACTTTACCCGCACACCTTCGAGGAACCGCTGTTCAACATTCACCTGAACGTGGATTATCCCTTCAACCTGACGGGCATCCTGTTCTTCCCCAAAGTGAAACGCAACTTTGAAGTGCAGCGCGATAAGATCCAGTTATACTGTAACCAGGTCTTTGTGACCGATTCGGTGGAAGGCATCGTTCCCGACTTCCTTACATTGCTGCACGGCGTGCTCGATTCGCCGGATATCCCGCTGAATGTATCGCGCAGTTACCTGCAGAGCGACCAGAACGTGAAGAAGATTTCGGGGCATATCATGAAGAAAGTCGCCGACAGGCTGGAAGAAATCTTTAAAAACAACCGCGAAGAGTTCGAAAAGAAATGGGACGACATCAAGCTCTTCATTGAATACGGGATGGTTTCAGAACCCAAATTTTACGAACGCGCCGAGAAGTTCTTCCTCTTCAAGGATACCGAAGGCAAATTTTACACCTTTGAAGAATATAAAAAGAAGATACAGGACGCGCAGACCGATAAGGAGAAAAGCCTTGTTTACCTGTACACCACCAACCCTGAAGATCAGCATGGCTTTATCACTGCAGCAACAGGCCGCGGATACAATGTGCTGGTGATGGATACGCCGCTCGACACCCATTTTGTGAATGCGTTGGAGCAGAAATTTGAAAAATCGCACTTCTCGCGCGTTGATGCCGATGTAATCGACAAGCTTATCGCGAAAGAAGACCAACTCCCGTCAAAACTTACCGAAGACCAGCAAAAGCAGATCACCGCCGTTTTCGAGACGCTGGTTGATAAAAACCGTTTTCATGTGGTTTTCGAAAGCCTGAGCGAAAACGATATGCCTGTTATCATCACCCAGCCCGAATTTATGCGCCGTATGAAAGACATGTCGGCCATCGGCGGTGGCTACGAATTCATGAATAACATGCCCGACAATTACAACATGGTGGTAAATCCGAACCACCGTCTGGTGGGGCAACTGGCCGAAACAAGCGATGAACCCGCGCGCGACCGGCTGGCAAAACAGCTCATCGACCTGGCCCTGTTATCGCAGAACCTTCTGAAAGGCAGTGAACTGACAAGCTTTATTCAGCGCAGTGTTGACATCATTCAATAAATAGACGAACTTTGATCTGACAACCACAAAATCAAGTAACCAGATGAGAAAACCAATAATCATTATCGGATCCCTTATCCTCCTTGCCATCATCCTTATTACCTGGATGTCGGGCGTGTATAACGGGCTCGTTAATTACGAGCAAAAGGTGAATAAATCATGGGCCGATGTGCAGGGCGCATACCAGCGCCGTGCCGACCTGATCCCAAACCTGGTGGCTACCGTAAAACAGTATGCCAATTATGAACAGCAAACCCTGATCAAAGTAATTGAAGCCCGCGCCGAAGCCACGAAAACGGACATCAATATCGATCCCAAAAACCTGAACGAAACCACCCTGGCGAAGTTCCAGGAAAGCCAGGGACAATTGACGTCCGATCTGTCGAAATTACTGGTGATCGTGGAACAATACCCGCAGCTCAAAGCCAACGAGAACTTCATGCAATTGCAGAATGAACTGGAACGCACCGAAAACCGTATCAATGTCGAGCGCCGGAATTTCAACGATGCGGTCCAGCAATATGACACCAAAATCAAGCGCTTCCCGACCAACCTGCTGGCCGATATGTTCGGCTTTAAATACAAGGCATATTTCGAAGCCGACAAAGGATCAGAAAATGCTCCGAAAGTTGATGAACTGTTTAAATAATACCACACCGGAGAAATGAAACTTACCGCGCGTTCTTTTTTCTCGCCTGAGCAAAAGGAAGATCTGAAACTGGCTATTCAGAATGCCGAACTCGACACCTCAGGCGAAGTGCGCATACACCTTGAAACCAGTTGCAAGGGCGAAGCGAATGACCGGGCTGTGCAAATATTCAAGACCCTGGGCATGGATAAGACAGAACTCCGGAATGGAGTCCTGTTTTATCTGGCCGTTAAAAACAGAAAATTTGCAGTGATCGGCGATTCGGGCATCAACAGAATGGTGGATGAAAACTTTTGGGAACATCTTAAGGCCTTGTTGATTGAGAACTTTGCCGAAGGAAAATTTACTGAAGGATTGATTCTCGGGGTTTCCAACGTGGGAGAAGAACTTAAAAAATATTTTCCCCATAAGCCTGACGACACAAATGAACTTCCCGATGAACTATCATTTGGAGATGAGTAGACCGGTCCGGCTGGTTAATAATTTGCAATCTCAAACATTCTCCGGATGAAGGTAAAAGTAAAACACGCATGGTTCCTGGCGGCGCTGGCCATTGTACTGCCGCTCTATTCCGCGATGGCGGGAAATGGTATTCCCCCGGCTCCTGTTCCGCCGAGGCTGGTTAACGACATGGCCGGAATATTGGAGCCTTCACAGGTAAATGAACTTGAACGTAAGCTGGTCGCTTTCAGCGATTCCACCTCAACGCAGATTGTTGTCGTCACGGTATCATCGCTTGAAGGATACGATATTTCCGATTTCACGCAGCGGCTCGGACAATCCTGGGGCGTAGGATCAAAAAAGTATAACAACGGCTGTGTAATCCTGGTAAAGCCCAAAACCGGCACCGAAAGTGGCGAAGCCGATATTGAGACCGGTTACGGCCTCGAACATCTCATCACTGATGGCGATGCCTGGAATATCATCCAGCATGAGATGATTCCGCACTTCAAACAGAACGATTATTACGGCGGTATTGATGCTGCCGCTGATGCCGTAATAAAATTCACCACCGGCGAATACAAATCCGACACTTACGGAAAAGGCGCCGGAACGCCTGCCCTTATCATAATCTTTATTGTCATAGCCGTTGTTTTCATCCTCAGCCGTTTCAACAACAACCGGCACCACACCATCGGACGCAGGAGCGGGATGGGCCCCTTTGTTTTCTGGCCCGGATCATCGGGAGGAGACTGGGGCGGATTTACCGGCGGCAGCGGCGGCTTGGGCGGTGGCGGCGGTTTCGGAGGCTTCGGAGGCGGCGGCTTTGGCGGCGGCGGAGCCAGCGGAAGCTGGTAAGCAGGCCTGCGAAACAGTTTCCCTGTACCAAATATTTATTAGTAAAAAATCAAGAGTTAATACAGACCGGCGGAAATCTGTCAGATAGCAGAAAAGGTTATTGGATGTGCCTGTGAAATCTCTGTGAAGCCCTGCCGGCAGGCAGTCAAGTCTCTGTAACAGTAAGAATTACACAGAACCACGGAGAAGCCTCAGAGTTTCATAGAGAATGTAAATTCCTTTAATTCGCAGGTGAATGACACTTTGCTTAAAGAAGGGATTAAGCGCGATAGAATTTAACTCTTTGATCCTGTGAAATCTCTCTGAAGCTCTGTGTAATTAAATAATTATATGAATTATTTCGGAGAATCAACTGATTTTCACTAAGATGGATCGCTACCTGAACTGTAATAACACGTCATCATAAACACTTTTGTATTCCGATGAAATCAGTAACTTTGCACTTCAGCAAAATTCTGATTCATGAAAAAATACCTACGCCTTTTGTTACCGGCCCTGTTTCTACTGGCAGGGGCATCCGTTTATTCACAGGAAAAGCAGGCGGCTCCTGCCGATACGTCACAATATCCGTACTGGATACAGATGATGCAGGATCCCGGCGCCAACTTCTTTCAAACACAGCGCGCTTTTGAACTTTACTGGCAGGGACGCCCGATCACCCGCGGATGCGGATGGAAGCCGTTCAAACGCTGGGAAAATTTCATGAGGACCAGGGTCTCGCCCCAGGGGGTTAAGCCTGCTCCGGATGCGGTATCTAACGCATACCGGCAATACATGCAGCAGCACAGCCAGTCAAGGTCGCTGAACGGCGACTGGGTTAACCAGGGACCTTTCTCGATTCCTACTGCCAAAGGTTACCAGGGCCTCGGACGTATCAACGCTATCGCCTTCCACCCTGCCAATCCTGATATTATTTACATCGGAGCGCCTTCTGGCGGTTTATGGGTTACCACGATGGGGGGCAACAACTGGTCCACTTCCACGGACATGCTGCCTACCCTCGGCGTTTCATCCATCGCCATTAATCCGTCCAATCCCCAGATTATATACATTGGTACCGGCGACCGGGATGCCGGCGACGCTCCCGGATTAGGCATTATGAAAACCACCGATGGCGGAGTAAACTGGGACATGGCCAACACCGGGATGGGTAATGTTGTCGTCGGAAAGCTGCTCATTGACCCGGAAAACACGGATATACTATATGCCGCCACTTCAAGCGGATTATATAAAACCGTAAATGCAGGCGCCAACTGGTCGCTGAAAGCCTCGGGCAATTTCAAGGAACTTGTCTTCAAACCCGGTGATTATTCAACCTTGTATGCTTCGGCAGACGCCAGGTTCTATCGTTCTGTAAACCACGGAGAAAACTGGACACAAATCACTTCCGGCATCCCGTCTGCATCACGCGGTGTGATCGGCGTATCCCCGGCCAATCCCCAGATTGTTTATTTCCTTCTGACTCAAAGCGATAACGGCTTTAAAGGAATTTATCGTTCAACCGACGGCGGCCTGAACTTCACTACCCGTTCAACTTCCCCCAATATTATGGACTGGTCGTGCGACGGTTCCGGATCAGGCGGACAGGCCTGGTATGACCTTTGCATCGCCGTTGACCCGACAAATGCCGACATCGTATACTCCGGCGGCGTCGACATCTGGAAATCAACAAACGGCGGCACCAACTGGCAGATTAACGGCCACTGGTATGGCGGATGCAGCGTGCCATCGGTACACGCCGACCACCACGTATTTGAAGTCAGCCCGCTGAATAACCGCATCTACGTTGGATGTGACGGCGGTATTTACTGGACCGACAACGGAGGCACAAACTGGAACGAGATCACCAGCGGCCTGCCGATCAGCCAGACCTATAAACTCGGTCAGAGCGCTACTGTTGACGACCGTGTTGTAAACGGTTACCAGGATAACGGCTCCTCCCTGTTTGCCGACGGCTCCTGGTACGCCATAGGCGGTGGCGACGGCATGGAATGCGCCATTGACTACACCAACCACATGGTTAGTTACACCACAATTTACTACGGATCAATCGACAGACATTACGGAACCAATAACCAGGGCGCCATTGCCGGCAACGGCGTTAACGGCATCGATGAAGAAGGCGCCTGGGTTACCCCTTTTATCATCGACGAAAAAGATCCGAATACCATGTTTATCGGGTACAAAAACATCTGGCGTAGCCGTAACATCAAGAACACTTCGGCAAGCGGCGTGAAATGGAAGAAAATCTCAACCATCAACACGGGTAATCTGTCAGTGCTGGAGCAATCGCCGGTTAATACCAACCTCCTGTATGCAGCCAGCGGCGGCAGCCTGTACATCAGCATCAACGCCCAAGCTGAAGACCCTGCATGGGCCGATATTTCAACATTCCTCCCGTCCTCTTCCGAAATAACCGACCTGGAAGCCCATCCTTTCGAGGAAAATACCGTTTATTTAACCCAGGCGAACAACAAGATCTATAAATCGACCGATAGGGGGCTTTCCTGGACCGATATCACAGGTACGCTGCCCAATATTCACATGAGCACCATCGTGTATTACAAACAAAGCCAGGAAGGCCTGTACCTCGGAACAGATGCCGGTGTGTTTTACAAGGACCAGTCGATGGCCGACTGGATCCCTTTCAACAATGGAATGCCGGCCAATGCCCGCGTTATGGAGCTTGAAATATACTATGATTCGGTTAATCCCGCCAACGACCGCATTAAAGCCGCCACTTACGGACGCGGTTTGTGGAAGTCGGACCTTTACTTTACAACCCCTGTTGCCGATTTTGCAGCGGATAAAACCATTGTGCCTCCCGGGTGCCCTGTAAACTTCACTGACCTTTCGCTCGGCGTTCCCACACAATGGGACTGGGCATTTGTCGGCGGAACTCCATCCTCCTCAAACGAAAAGAACCCGCAGGGTATCGTTTTCAACACGCCCGGCACCTATAACATTGAACTCACCTCATCCAATTCGGCCGGATCGGGAAGCATCCTCAAAACTTCCTATATCACGGTCAGCGATACCCTGAAACCCATTGCCGGTTTTTCAGCCAGCCAGAGGGTTTTCTGCTCAGCAGGCGAAACGGTGACCTTTACCGACCAAACGGAATTCTGCCCCAATTCGTGGCAATGGGAAATCACACCCAATACCGTAACCTATGTCAACGGAACGTCGATGCATTCTCAAAGCCCTCAGGTTATGTTTAACCAGGAAGGCAATTACACGGTACAACTGGTGGTGTCGAACAACAACGGCATGGATGTGGTTGTAAAAGAGAAATATATTATTGTCGGCGGATATTATCTCCCGTTCACGGAAGATTTCGAAACGAAGCAGTTCGGAACAAGGAGCTGGGAAATTGAGAATCCGGACATGAACATTACCTGGGATATTGACACCGTTTACGCGAACGGATCAAGCCAGTACGCAGCGCGGATGGATTTCTTCCATTACCAGGCCCCTCCCGGCCGTCGTGACAGGATGATTTCCCCGGCGCTGAACTTCACCGGCATGCACAATGTCAACCTCCAATTCGACCATGCCTATGCCACCCGTTACGCATCCACGTCCGATTCACTGATCATCTATATTTCGGACGATTGCGGGTCAAACTGGACAAGGGTATTCCAGGCCGGAGAAAAAGGCCAGGGAACCTTTGCCACTACGCCAAAAACAACGTCCCTCTATGTTCCTTCCATTGTCGACGACTGGTGTGGCATTGGCTGGGGAAGCAATTGCTATACCATCGACCTCAGCCCCTGGGCCAACAAGACGGGGATAAAGATCGCCTTTGAGTCGTTCAACCGTTACGGCAACAACCTGTATATCGACAACATCACGGTTGGGGAGGAAGCAGGAATCCAAACACCGGCCGCTGTCGCCGGCGAAATCTCGGTGTTCCCGAATCCGGCCTCCGGCGCCGTCACCCTTACCTCCGATAAACCGTTGGGCAAAACCACTATTTCGATCGTGGATCTGGCCGGCGTCACCCGTTTGAAAAAGGTTGTCAACGCAAAACACCCCCTTCAGGAAACACTTAGTTTAAAAGAGATCAAGGCCGGTCTTTATGTTATAAAGATCAGCACGGACGATACTTTCTATGCCCGTAAACTCATCATTAACTAACGCCTTCCGGCACTCTGATAAAAACCTGCCCATATATCGGGCAGGTTTTTTAATTTTGGGGCAACAATAAGCCATGCAGCTTTTTTATTCACCCGATATCGTTGCGGAAACCGCCGGACAATCCATCCTGCTTGATGCGGAGGAATCGCATCATTGCATCCGGGTATTGCGGAAAAAAACCGGCGACACCATCCATATCACCGACGGGAGAGGCCGGCTGTTTGAAGCCGTTGTGACAAATGAAAATTCCGGGAAATGTTTGCTGATGGTCACCTCAATGGTTTCCGCCGCCGCACGGATGCCGTTTCATCTCCATCTTGCCGTGGCTCCCACCAAGAACAACGACCGGTTTGAGTGGTTTCTTGAGAAAGCGACAGAAATCGGCATCAGTGAAATCACCCCGGTGATCTGCGAACACTCGGAGCGAACCGTTCTCCGTACCGACCGTATGCAGAAAATCCTGGTTTCGGCCATGAAACAATCGCTGAACCTGCATCTGCCGGTATTGAATGAGCCGGTTAAACTGGCCGGTTTCCTGAAAGGGGAATTCCCCGGACAGAAATTCATCGGCTATGTGGAAGAAAAGCAGGAAGTTCTGCTGAAAGATCGTTATCAAAAAGGCTCCGACTGCCTGATTCTCATCGGCCCGGAAGGCGATTTCAGCCAGGCGGAACTTGAAGCGGCAAAAGAAAAAGGGTTTCTCGCCATCAGCCTGGGAAATTCCCGTTTAAGAACCGAGACGGCGGCCCTGGTCGCCACCATGACCATCAACTTATTGAACGGATAAACATGAAACGATACATCACTTTTTTCCTTACGCTTTTATCGATGACCGCCGGAGCGCAATCGTTCCAGATTGCGCTGCTGAAGTATAACGGCGGCGGCGACTGGTACGCCAACCCCACATCGCTCACCAACCTTATCAGTTTCTGCAATAAAAACCTGAATACCGCCATAGCCAAAGATTACGCCACCGTGGAAGCCGGCAGCGCCGAACTGTTTGATTATCCGTTCGTCCACATCACCGGGCACGGCAACATCATTTTCAACGACCAGGAAGCGCAGAACCTTCGCAACTACCTGCTGGCCGGCGGATTCCTGCATATCTCCGACAATTACGGCATCGACAGGTTTATCAGGCCGCAGATGAAAAAGGTTTTCCCCGAACTCGAATTCGTGGAACTGCCCTTCAGTCATCCCATTTATCATCAGAAGTATAACTTCCCCAACGGGTTGCCGAAAATACACGAACATGACGACAAGGCTCCCAGGGGTTTCGGGCTGATGTGGGAAGGACGGCTGATTTGCTTTTACGATTATGAGTGCGACCTGGGCGATGGCTGGGAAGACCCGGAAGTTCATAAGGACTCGCCCGAAATCAGGCTGAAAGCCTTACAGATGGGAGCGAATATCATTCAGTATGTGTTTACGAAGTAATGAATGAGGTTGCTGGTGCCGGATTGCCGAATATCCAGTTCAAAAAATAAGCAAGAATCCCTGCCTGTTATCGAGATAGCTGTCCCACGGCTCTCACTCTCCAAAAAGTTTGAATGAAGAGTGATCATTCTTTTAATATGACTAGCTTCATACTCAATTGAAACTGATTATTAGAAAGCATTACAATATATAATCCTGTAGATAAACTCGCTACATTTATGACGGATGTTGAGGTTTCGATTTTGCGGCTCATTACTTTCCTGCCTGTATTATCGATGATAATTAAATCGGTTGATAAATTAATCCAACTGCTCGGAATGCTAAGAGTAAAATCGTCTTTCGCCGGATTTGGGTTAATCAGTACTTTGTCAGCTGAAGGTTCTTTGACGCCAACATCCGTGTACTTTAATTTAAGATCGTCAATAATCCACTCAGAATATCCCTGAAAATATGTGCCGCTTGAGACTGTGTTGGCACTGATGACTATTTTGAGCGAGTCAGTTGACATGGATACATAAAAAGGCAATGACATATAATGCCAAATACAATCCGTTTCTGTAAAATCAGCTTTTGCAAGCAAATTAAAACTTCCATTTAGCAATTTCTCATAAATAGCAATTTCTGCATACGCAGGTGGTAAAGCAGAAACAACTTTGTAATAAAAGGATAGTCGGTTATACTCTCCGGCAAAAAGAAACTTTGTTGAAACAATACCTGGCATTGGCCCTTCAAAACCTATGTTATTATTACTCCGGACTCTCATACCCCATTCATCAATCCAGCGATCATTGGTTTTTTCAACCGAAATGCTCCATGGCGCTAAATTATTTGTTACCCATCCTGTAGGTTCTTCACATCCATTGATAAGCACCCAGTTTTCAAGGCCGGCATTTGGTATCTGTGCCATCAGACGAATTGGAATTAGAAGTAAGATTGTTATTATTTTATTCATCGGATTTCGTTTTTAGGAAGGTTAACATTACAGGCTAAAATGCAAGGGGTAGAATGGAGGCAAATATGCACAGTCATGAATGATCTTAGTCATTTCCTTAAGATTGATAGTTACCCGTTTAACTGCCTGTTTCAGGTAGTGAGAGAATAAATGTAAGTACCAGGGGGAAGTTTGCGTGTATCTATGAGATTTTGTCCCTTCTGTCCGTTAATTGTACAAATTTCCACAGTTATTCCCATGCGGTTTGTGAGTTTTGGTTCGGCAGATGAAACATCGTCGGGCAGGGTATAATCGGAAGCAGCCCATTCACATGCGGGATTGGGTTTTACATTAATTGTTATACCATAAACCTTGTCAAGCAAACCGGGGGAAACTCTTGTACTTTTATAAAAAATCTCGCCGTCTGTTTGCAGGCACTGGCATAAATACTTTAACATTAATCCAAATACTTCGGGTACTTTATTAACTCAAAGATAATCTAACAATGCGGATTAATCAAAAAAATATTTGAACCGGACAAATCAATTATAGGATTTTTCGTAAACAACATTGCCCTTCTCATCAAATTTTGTAATTCTTGCTTTTTTACCATTTTCGTCATACTCTTTCTGATATTGAAGGACACCTTGCTTATATGAATCGACAATAGATCTGTAATTGCCTTCTTTGAATATATTTTTCTTCCAGTGATCTTTGTTTACATTCCAAACATCAATCGTGCCGGTAAATTTTTCAGCATTCAGGATTTTTATCAGATCATCTACTCCTTCGTAGTAATCATATATAAAAACACGTTTTGACTCTACTCTGCCATTCAAATTTCTAAATATTATTTCTGAGACCCTTCCTTCAGCATCAAAAATATCTTCTTCATGGTTTTCAATCTTAAAATACAGACTATCGCTAAATCCTTCATTCGTGATTAGCTCAAAACATTTAACGCTATCCATTGAAAACCTTGTATATCTTACAACACGATTGTTTTCATATTCCATCTCTTTTCTCAGACTGCCATTTGGATAAAATAATTTCCAGGTTCCGACAGGCTTCCCAAATTCATCAAAATAGTATTCTTTATATACAATATTATTGAAATTGACATTTAACCACTTCCCCACCTGCACACCATCCTTTATCGTACCGCGTTTTGCAAACCGCAGATAGTACGAATTGTCTTTATTAACAAATTCCAGCGTTTGTGCTGTTGTATAGTTTGAAACTAATAGTATAAAACCGGCGACTCCTAAGAAGAGTCTTAATTGCATTTTCATAATTATAAATATTTGAAATCAGTCTTTTGTCAGAACTGTGCAAATATCATAATTATTCTTCTAACAAACGAAGAAAAAAAATGCAATTAAAGGATATTAAACCACAGATTACTATTTCAACGCCGCAATCTGCTCTTCCAGCACCTGAATTCTTGCCTCGGCATCAGCCTGCTTTTTGCGTTCAATTTCAACCACTTCGGGTTTAGCGTTGGCCACGAAGCGCTCGTTCGAGAGTTTCTTCATCACACTCTTCAGGAAGCCTTTGGTATATTCCAGTTCCTGGGTAAGTTTGGCAATTTCGGCTTCGGTGTCGAGTTTGCTTCCCAGCGGAACATAAAACTCGGTAGATTTGATAACGAATGTCAGGGCGCCGTTTACTTTTTCATCCACATACCGGATAGGGCTCAGGTTGCATAATTTCTCCACAACGCTGTCGAAAGTAAGATCCGGCTGTTCGTCGAAATTCTTGCGGATCATCAGATCCATCGGTTCCTTGAACGGTATATTTTTCTCCTTGCGTATGGTTCGCAGCGCCATTACCACTTCTACGGCAACAGAAAATTTATCAAGAATGGCGGCTTCGAATTCCCTGCGCGGAGGAAGCAATGAAACCATGATACAGTCGCCTTCTTCGCGCTTCCGCAACCGATGCCAGATTTCTTCGGTGATAAACGGCATGAACGGGTGCATGAGTTGCATCAGTTCTTCGAAAAAGCTGACGGTGCTTTCATAGGTAGCCCTGTCGATAGGCTGCTGGAAGCCGGGTTTGATCATCTCGAGGTACCATGAACAGAAATCGTCCCAGGTAAGCTTGTAACCGTCATCAGCGCTTCGCTCAGGCGATAGTCATCGTAAAGGTTGTCGATGACCGATAAGGTATCATTCCAGCGGGCTTCGAACCACCGGACGGAAGCGGCGGCATAAGCGGGCTGAGGAATGGTATCGTCCACTGTCCAGCCTTTCACCAGGCGCAGGGCATTCCACACCTTGTTGCTGAAGTTGCGTCCCTGTTCGCACAAGGCTTCATCGAAAGGCAGGTCGTTGCCGGCCGGCGATGTGAGCAGCATGCCTACCCGCACGCCATCGGCGCCGTATTTTTCCATCAGGCTGATGGGATCGGGAGAGTTGCCGAGCGATTTGCTCATCTTGCGACCAAGTTTGTCGCGGACAATTCCCGTCAGATAAACATGCCGGAAAGGTATTCCCTTCTGATACTCAATCCCTGCCATGATCATACGGGCCACCCAGAAGAAGAGTATTTCAGGCGCGGTGATC
>Ga0116170_10001072_pt1 | contig 28379 bp, 25 predicted proteins | sample AD_JPNHW1_MetaG_FD_89797 | JGI IMG/M metagenome (GOLD analysis project Ga0116170, IMG submission 89797) | Active sludge microbial communities of municipal wastewater-treating anaerobic digesters from Japan - AD_JPNHW1_MetaG | ecosystem: Engineered > Bioreactor > Anaerobic > Digestate | place... | reverse complement strand
CTGGCGCCAGCCGGCGGCAGCGGCGGCCTGGCAGAGATCGATCAGCTGCTGGTCGCTGAGCTGCTTGCCGATCACGCGGCGCAGCCGCTCGGTGGCCGCTTCCGGGGCGAGCGTCAGCCCGCCCTTGCGTCCGCTGGCGAGCAGCGGCAGGATGGCGGGATCGAGCGTGGCGACATGCTGCGACGGGAGCATGACCGAGCAGTGCAGCGGCGCCAGATCGTCGTGCAGGCCGCGCAGCAGGCTGTTGAAATCGGGATAGGCGGCGGCGTTGAGGGTGAGCAGCGAGAGGCGGTCGAACCCGGTGGCGGCGGTCAGCTCGCGCGCCAGGGCGCGCACGGTCTCCGGCGCGCGTCGCCGCCACGGCGCGTAGAGCACGCGGGCCTGGCAGAAGCGGCACCGGTTGGGGCAGCCGCGCGCCAGTTCGACCACCGCGCGTTCCTGCACGATGCGGAAATTCGGGACGAGCATGGTGTGCGGATGCGGCGCGGCTTCGAGGTCGGCCACCTGCCGGGCGCGCACCGGGCCTGGGGTCAGGCCCGGGACCCAGACGCCGGGGAGCGCCGCCAGTGCGCGCCGCCGGTCGGCCCGCGGCCGGGCCGGATCGAGCACCCCCGCGTCGCGGCATTCGGCGAAGAAGCCCTCGCCGTCGCCGGGGACGAAGGCATCGATGAACGGCGCGAGCGGCAGGGGATTGGCGATGCCCGGCCCGCCGGCAATGACCAGCGGCGCGCGGTCGCCGCGGTCAGCGGCAGCGAGCGGAATGCCGCCCAGGTCGAGGAGTTCGAGCACCGCGGTGACCGCCAGTTCATGCTGGACGGTGATGCCGAGCAGGGGAACGTCGCGCAGCGGCACGCGCGCGGCGAGCGTGGCGAGGGGTTCACCCGTCGTCCGCAGCCCGTCGGCCAGGTCGGGTGCGGGGAGGTAGGCGCGGTCGACGGCAATCCCCTGCCCGACGCATTCCCAGTACAGGATCTGCGTGCCGAAATGCGACATGCCGATTTCATACAGATCGGGAAACGCCAGCACCACGGATGGTGAGGCGGTGGCGGGCAGGTTGAACTCCCCGCCGGTGTAACGGCCCGGCTGGCGCACCGTGCGCAGCAGGCGGTCGGAAGCGGTCATGATATTCCTCCACGAAACGCCAGCCGATGCCGCCAGATGGCGAGAATGATTCCCAGGCCGAACAGGGTGCTGACCAGCGACGAGCCGCCGTAGCTGACCAGCGGCAGCGGCACGCCCATGATGGGCAGCAGGCCGAGATTCATGCCCAGGTTGAACAGCGCCTGCAGGTACAGGCCGCCGGAATAGATCAGGGTAAAGGCCGCGCACCAGCGGTCGCGGCTTTGCGCGGCGATGCGCCAGGTGCAGCGGGCGAGCAGGCCGTAGGCGGCGAGGAGCAGGACCACGCCGGCCAGCCCCCATTCCTCGGCCCAGATGGCGAAGATAAAATCGGTGTGCGCTTCGGGCAGGAACCCCAGCCGGTGCTGCGTGCCGTTGCCGAAGCCGCGCCCCCACAGGCCGCCCGCACCGATGGCGATTTTGGACTGCAGCACATTGTACCCGCCCTGCAGCGGCTGGGCGTGCGGATCGATGAATGAGATCAGGCGCTGCTGCTGATAGGGCTTGAGCCGGCTGATGCAGATGCCGCTCAGCTGGGCCGCCAACACGATCAGCACCAGCAGCAGGAGGAGTGAGCGCAGCAGCTGCGGCCGGCGGGCGCCGCCCCCCGGCGCGGCGGTGAACGCGCTGCCCACATAGCCCGCGGCCAGCGCGGCGACGGCCAGCAGGGCGAAGAGCGGCAGGGCAAGCTCGCGTTCGGTAAGCAGGCGGGTGATGAATACGGCATGGTTATGCCCGGCGGGCGACCAGCGGGCCAGCCGCTGGATGACGCTGAGGATTACGGTCAGCAGGCCGGTGCCGAGCCCGAGCGCCAGCAGGCCGAGCGGCAGCCCGCCGAACAGCAGTGCGAGGAGCAGCATGGGGAGCAGGGTCAGAGCGGTGCCGAGGTCCGACTGCAGAATGATGAGCAGCAGCGGCGGCAGCCCGAGCGCCAGCACCGCGCCGAGCCGGCGGATGACCACACGATCATAATCACCGCTCCACTCCGTGTCGGCGCGGCGGCAGACCGCATGCGCCAGGGCGAGCGCCAGCGCGACCTTGGCGAACTCCGAGGTCTGCACGTTGAACCAGCCGAGGGAAATCCAGCTGGTTGAGCCGCGGATGGTTGCGCCGAACAGGGTGGTGGCGAGCAGCGCAGCCAGGGTGCCGCCGTACAGGGGCCAGACCAGGCGCTGCCAGACGGCGTAATCCAGGCGGCTGACGGCCAGCATGAGCGCGAGGCCGGCCAGTCCCCAGAGCAGCTGGCGGCTGCAGTAGCTGAAATAGGCCTCGTTGGTATGGGCGCTGCCCGCCAGGCAGAGCAGCCCGATGCCGACCAGGATCAGGGTGGCGGCGAAGAGGACGCGGTCGGACTCAGCCACCGTCGGCTCCCGGGCGGTCGAGCACGGCGAAGACCTGGCGGGCAACCGGCGCGGCGACCGCGCCGCCGTAGCCGCCATGCTCGACGAAGACGGCAATGACCAGCTGCGGATCGACGACCGGCCAATAGGCGACGAACCAGGCATGCGATTGCTCGCTGTCATCGATGCGCCCGTTGCCGTTCAGGTCGCCGACCTGCGCAGTGCCGGTCTTGCCCGCCGGCAGATGCTCGAGCGATTCGCCGCTGGCGAACGTTGCCGCCTGCCGGCCGGTGCCGGCGATGATGGCTTGCTGCAGGCCGGCGCGCACGGTGGCGAGCGCGGTATCGGAAAAGGGAATATGCCGCAGGCGGTCCGGGGTCAGGGTGTGCGTGACCGTGCCGTCCGGGGTGACGGCGCGTTCGACCAGCTGCGGGCGGAGGATATCGCCGCCGTTGGCCACGGCGGAGAAGGCCATCGCCATCTGCAGCGGGGTCACCTGCAGCGCGCCCTGTCCGATGGCGAAATTGGCGGAATCGCCGCTTTTCCATTCCGGGTCGAGTCCGCGCTGGCGCGCCTTCCAGGCGCGGTCGGGAACGAGCCCGGCGGCTTCGCCGGCAAGGCTGATGCCGGTGGGCGCGCCGAGCCCGAGCTGGCGGGCCATGGCGGCAATCGGGTCGGGCCCCAGCTTGATGCCCAGCTGGTAGAAATAGACGTTGCACGACTGGCGGATGGCGTCGACCATGGCCAGGGACCCGTGCCCGCCGCGGTTCCAGCAATGGAAGACGGTGCTGCCGAGCGCCAGGGCGCCGCCGCAGGCAAAGCGGGTGCCGGGTGAAAAGCGGGGATCGGCCAGTGCGGCAAGCGCATCGATGATTTTGAAGGTTGAGCCGGCGGGATACTGGCCGGCGATGGCGCGGTTGAGCATGGCATGCCCGGCGCCGCCCTGATAGGCGGTGATCCGCTCCGCGTCGCCGGCGATGAAAACGTTGGGATCGTACGCGGGCCGGCTGACCAGCACGCGCACGGCGCCGTCACGCGGGTCGAAGGCAACCACGCCGCCGTTCCTGCCGGCGGGGAAGGCCGCCTCGGCGGCGCGCTGCAGCCGCCAGTCGAGGGTAAGGTAAATGTCGGCGCCGGCAGCCGCCGGCTGGGGCGCGGGTTCGGTCAGCACCCGCACGGGATGCTGGCGCGCATCGACTTCCAGCCAGTTGAGCCCGGCGCTGCCGCGCAGCAGCGGCTCCGCCGATTCTTCGACGCCGCTGCGTCCGATCAGGTCGCCCAGGCGGTAGCCGCGCTCGCCGAGCTGCGCATATTCCCGCCGGTTGATTTCATTGAGATAGCCCAGCACATGCGCGGCACTTTCCCCCTGCGGGTATTCCCGCCGGTAGGCGGCGGTAATGGCGATGCCCGGCAGTTCGCTGCCGAGTGCGGCCAGGCGCGCCAGCTGACCCGGATCAATATCGGTAAGCAGCGGCTGGGGCGCGAAGGGTCCGAAGCGGCGCGCGGCGCGCTGCGCACGTTCGGCCAGGCGGGCGCGCGGCACGCCCGTCAATCTTTCAAGTTCAGCGAGGAGCGCAGGCAGCGTGGCGGTGCTGACCTGGGTGGGGAGCAGGCAGGCATTCAAACAGGTGCGGTCGCGGGCGAGCAGATGACCATGACGGTCGTAGATGCTGCCGCGCCGCGCCGGCACCAGTTCGGCGGCGATGCGGTTCTGGTCGGCCTGCAGGCGGTAAAAGTCGCGCTGGCTGATCTGCAGGGCGGCAGTCGCCGCCAGAATGAGCAGGGCGCCGGCCGCCAGGCCGCTGTGCACGAGCAGCGCGCGGCGGCGATCGAAAGCGGTGAACGGGGCGGCCATGCCGGTCAGCGGCGGTCAGGCGTGGCGGGCCAGGGGAGGAGCGCGGCCAGCAGGGCGAAGGCGATGGTGGCCGGCACGGCCGCCCAATCGGGCAGGGCGGCAGTCGGCTGGCCGGCCAGCCGGCTGATGAGCAGCAGTGCCGGCGGCAGGATGATGGCGGCGGGCAGGGTAAAGAGCGCCGGCGCCAGCGGATGGCGATACCAGATCAGATGCCGCGCGGAGCCGGCGGCGAAACCCGTCAGGGTGAACAGCAGCGCCTGCGCTCCGAACGGCGCGCCGGAGAAAAGGCCCTGGACGAGGCCGCAGGCGAACCCGGCACTCTGGCCGGCCATGCGCCCGCGGCGCAGGGCGGTGATGACGGTGGCGAGCAGCAGCAGATCGGGACACCAGCGTCCGCCGCCGATGCCCGGCAGCACCGCCACCTGCAGGAACAGGAGCAGCGCCCAGCCGGACAGCGGACGGAGCGTGCGCATCACGATTGCCCGCCGGGTGCCGGCAGCAGATAGACCTGCTCGACGGTGTAGGGATCGCAGTATGGGATGACCGTGACGCTTTGGAACGGGCCGCTGCGCGGCGCAATCGCGCTGATGCGGCCGAGCGGCAGGTCGGGCGGCAGCAGATTCCCGTCGCCGGCGGTAACGATGGAGTCGCCGGCGGCGAGGGTGATTTCCGGGCGCGCATACTCCAGGCGGCACCCGGCGTCGGCGGCGCCAGAGAGGATCAGGCCGCGCGGGCCGCGGTCCAGCCGGGCGGGGAGTTTGCAGGCGGGATGGTTCAGGGGAATAAGCAGGGCGGTGCGGTGATAGACCGCCCCGATGCGGCCGATACAGACCAGCCGGTTGTCGTGCCAGGCGGCCACCCCCTGCATGGCGACCACCCCGTCGGCGGCGCCGCGGTCGATGACCAGGGCGGAAGGCCACGGCTGCGCCTCGGCGCCGATCACCTGGGCGGCAGGCAGTGCAATGCCGGCGTCCGCTGCCGGCGCGGGCGCCCGCAGTTCCAGCGCGGCAAGGCGGCGGCGCAGCTGCCCGCATTCGGCCTGCGCCGCGGCCAGTGCCTGACGGTCGGCCTGCCAGCGCTGCCAGCCGCGTCCGCCGGTGCCGATCAGCGTGCCGGCGGCGCGGGGAATGGCCAGCAGCGGGGCGGCGGCGTCATGCGCATGCCGGCGCACGGCCGCGGCATCAGGCGACAGCAGCAGCAGGGCCAGGGTCACGGCGATGAACAGGCCGAGCCAGGCGTAGTCACGGAATGGGGCGGAATGGTTCATGCCGGCACGCCGGTCAGGGCTGGCGGTACCAGAGATGCTCGACCTGCTTGGCGGTGCCGAGCACAACGCAGGTGAGCGGGTCCTCGGGCTGGTGGACCGGCAGTCCGGTTTCGACGCTGATCAGCTTGTCGAGCCCGCGCAGCAGCGCCCCGCCGCCGGCGAGGATGATGCCGCGCTCCATGATGTCCGCGGACAGTTCGGGCGGGGTGCTCTCCAGCGTGGCCTTGATCACATTGACGATGCTCATGATCGTTTCGGTCAGCGCTTCGCGCACTTCCGCGGTGGTCAGGTCCAGCGTGCGCGGCAGGCCGGTCAGCAGGTCGCGCCCCTTGATGCTCATGGTCGCGTTGTGCCCGTCGTCGAAGGCCGAGCCGAGCGCGAATTTGACCTCTTCCGCCGTGCGCTCGCCGATCATCACGTTGTGCTGCTTCTTGACGAAGGCGATGATCGCCTCGTCCAGTTCGTCGCCGGCGATGCGCAGCGAATGGCTGATCACCTTGTCGCCGAGCGAGATGATCGCCACTTCCGTGGTGCCGCCGCCGATGTCGACGATCATGTTGCCCGCGGGCTCGTGCACCGGCAGATTGGCGCCCAGCGCCGCGGCGAGCGGTTCCTCAATCACTGCGACCTCGCGCGCGCCCGCCACCCGTGCGGAGTCCTCGACCGCGCGCTTCTCGACTTCGGTGATGCCTGACGGCACCCCGATGACGATGCGCGGGGCGACCAGGGTGCGGCGGTTGTGGACTTTGCCGATGAAGTAGCGGATCATCTGCTGGGTGATGGTGAAGTCGGCAATGACGCCGTCCTTGAGCGGACGGATGGCGCTGATGTTCGCCGGGGTGCGGCCGAGCATGCGCTTGGCTTCCGCCCCGACGGCGATGATCTGGCCGTCGCTCTTGCTGACGGCCACCACCGACGGCTCGGCGAGGACGATGCCCTGCCCGCGCACATAGATGAGGGTGTTGGCGGTGCCGAGATCCATGCCCATATCGTTGGAAAACAGGCCGGAAAAAAAGCGGAACAGATTGGCCATGCCATGCTCCTTAGGCGCCGAGCTTCTTCAGGGCGTCGATGATTTTCTGGTTGTCCGGCTGCTGTTCCAGCGCGCGGGTGTACGCCGCGCGCGCACTGTCGGTCTGGTGCAGCCGGTCGCTGGCCACCCCGAGGTAATAATGCGCCTCGACCAGCGTCGGCTGCACCTCGGCCGCCTGGGCAAAGCTGCGGGCGGCGTCGGTGAGCCGGTTTTCCGTCAGGGCGATCTGGCCGAGGTACAGGTGGATGTGCGCCAGCATGCCGCGGTAGTAGCCGTCCTTGATCGCATCGCGCGTCAGGATGTGCTGGAAACGGGTGGCGGCCTGCTGGTATTCCTTCATGTCCAGCAGCGCGAGCGCCAGGTTGAAATTGACCACCAGATCGTCCTTATTCCCCTCCAGGGCGAGCTGGTACCACTTGACGGCATTATCAAGGTCCTTGCGCTGGTAGGCGATGTTGCCGAGGCAGGTCGCCACTTCCGGCACGCGATAGTCCTCGTCGTAGGCGGCGCGGATATACGCTTCCGCCATGGCCGCGTAGGCGTCGCCCTTTTTCAGGTAGATGACGCCGAGCGAGTATTTGTCCGCGCTGCTGAGGCATTCGGGGTCGATGGCGCGGGCGAGGCAGTAGTACTTCAGGGCGCGGTCGTAGGCGTCGCTGCAGACCTGCATCTGCTGCTGCTGGAAACTCTCGCGCAGGGCGGCGTTGATGACGCCGTGCTGCAGCTCGTTGGCGTAGGCGCTGACGTCATAGCCGAGCTGCTTCCATTTGTCGATCTGATCGATGTAATACACCACCTCATATTCGGTGGTGATGTCGTTGTTGAGCCAGTTTTCCTCGGATTTCGCCAGCTTGTAGTAAAAATTGCCCAGGCGCAGCGCTGAACCGACATTGAGCGGATCGTTGACGGTTTGCGCCTCCAGTTCGCGCGACTGGCGGAAGTATTCGCTGTTGGTGAAATCGTCGGCGTCCTGCTGCCAGAACCGCACCAGGCCCATAATGAGCAGCAGGGCCGTGAAGGTGACGGCCAGGCTTTGCAGGAGAATGATGGTCCGGTCTTTGAGTGCCCACATACCGCGTTCACTTCGCCCCATGATTGCCGGCGGCAATTGTGTTCCGGCAGGGTCAGTGTAGCATACGCGCGCGCGGGGGAGCAACCACCGTCCGGCGATGCGGCCATACCCCTGCAAGGAGCATACGCGCGCGGAAGTAATCCTGACGGTCGCACGCATTGCGGAACTGAGCGGACGGGCGGACGCTCCGGGGTAACCGGCGGTGCGCGGCCGGCGGAACGAACGCTGCCGCGGCTGCCTGGTGTACTTTACGCCGGCCGGAGCGCAAGCTATTATCCGCGCATGAACCATTCCAGCGGATTGACCGCGAAACAGCTTGAGGAGTATCTGTACCGCAGTTATACCCGGCTTGACGGGTTGTGGTTCGTCAAGACCGAGGAGCGCTGCGGCTTCGACACCGCACTGGCGCTGGATGCCGATGTTTGGCGGATCCTGCCCAAGATCCAGGCGCGGCTGTTGCGCGAGCAGCTGGGGCTGTCCGCCGATGGCGACGGGCTGGCGCGCGCGCTGACGGCAAAGCTGACCATCGACCGGTACGAGTTCGCGCTGGCGCGGGAAGACGGCCGGCTCGCGCTGACCTTGACGCGCTGTCCCTGGCATGACCTGATCGTCAAGTCGCAGCGCGGGCATCTGGCGGAACGGATCGGCGGGGTCATCTGCGCCATCGAGCTGCCGACCTTCGCCCGTGAATTCGGCTGTGCCGCCGGGATCCCCCCGGCGGGATGCCGGCTGTGCGCCGACGGTTCGCCCTGCCGGTTCGTGTTCTCGCCGGAGGTGCAGTGCGCATGAGCCAGCTCGCCCCGCGCGGGCTGCATCTGCATATCGGCATTTTCGGCCGGCGCAATGCGGGGAAATCGTCCCTGCTCAATGCCCTGACCCGCCAGCCGGTCGCCATCGTTTCGCCGGTGGCGGGGACGACCACCGACCCGGTGGAGAAGCCGATGGAGCTGCAGCCGCTCGGGCCGGTGATGTTTATCGACACCGCCGGGGTTGATGATACCGGCGCGCTGGGCGGGCAGCGCATCGCCAAGACCCGGATGATCCTTGACCGCACCGATCTTGGCCTGCTGGTGGTGGCCGCAGGCGCGTGGAGTGAGTACGAGGAGGAATTGCTGGCCGAACTGCGCGGCCGGAAGCTGCCGCTGGTGGTGGTGTTCAACAAGACCGATCTGGGTGCGCCGCCGGCGGCACTGCTGGCGCGGCTGCGCGCCGCGGCGGTGCCGCTGGCGCAGGTGAGCGCCGACCGCAATGCGGGGATTGACGAGCTGCGCGCTGCGCTGGTGCTGGCGGTGCCGGAGTCGGCGCTGCCGCCGCCGTCGCTGCTGGCCGATCTGGTTCCCGCCGGCGCCGGCGTGGTGCTGGTCATCCCCGTCGATAAGGAGGCGCCCAAGGGGCGCATTATCCTGCCGCAGCAGCAGGCGGTGCGCGATGTGCTGGACGCGCATGCCTGGTGCCTGGTGGTGCAGGATGACGGGGTGCGGGCCGCCCTTGCCGGACTGCGGCAGCCGCCCGCGCTGGTGGTCACTGATTCGCAGGCGTTCGCCCGGGTGGCGGCGGATACGCCGGCGGCGGTGCCGCTGACGTCGTTCTCCATTCTCATGGCGCGGCAAAAGGGCGATCTGGCGGAACTGGCGCGCGGGGCGCGGGCACTCGACACGCTGCGGCCGGGCGACCGGGTGCTGATTGCCGAGGCCTGCACGCATCATCCCATCGGCGAGGATATCGGGCGGGTCAAGCTCCCCGCCTGGCTGCGCCGGCATGCCGGCGGCGAACTGGCCATCACCGTTGTGGCCGGGCGCGATTTTCCCGACGACCTTGCGGGGGTGCGACTCGTCATCAACTGCGGCGCCTGCATGTGGAACCGCCGCGAAATGCTGACCCGCATCCTGCGCTGCCGTGCGGCGGGGGTGCCGATCACCAACTACGGCATGGCGATCGCCGCCACCCTGGGGATTCTCGACCGGGCGCTGGCCCCGTTCCCGGCGGCGCTGGCGGCGTGGCGGACGGCCAATCCGGCCGGCGGTTGACGCTTGTGCCCGACGGTGATAGGATGGCGCAGCAGACAGGAAAAACCGGGTGCGGCGGGGCCGCAGGGGACAATCATGACGGAAGCTGTGGACAAACCTTCAAACTTCATTCGCGAAATCATTGACGCGGAGCTGGCGGCGGGCAAGCATGCGGAGATTGTGACCCGGTTCCCGCCGGAGCCGAACGGCTATCTGCATATCGGGCACGCCAAGTCCATCTGCCTGAATTTCGGGCTGGCGCGCGACTATCGGGGCCGCTGCCATCTGCGGTTCGACGACACCAACCCGGTCAAGGAAGACACCGAATACACCGATTCCATCGAGCGCGACGTGCGCTGGCTGGGGTTCGACTGGGGCCGGCACCTCTATTACGCGTCCGACTACTACGAGAAGATCTACGCGTTTGCCGTGCAGCTGATCGAACGGGAGCGCGCGTATGTGTGCGAGCTGAATGAGGAGGAAATGCGCGCCCATCGCGGCACGCTCAAGGAGCCGGGCACACCGAGCCCGGGGCGCACCCGCAGCGTGGCGGAGAATCTCGACCTGTTTGCGCGCATGCGCGCGGGTGAATTCCCCGACGGGAAGCTGACCCTGCGGGCGAAGATCGACATGGGCTCGCCGAACATCAATATGCGCGACCCGGTGATCTACCGCATCCGCCGCGCCCACCATCACCGCACCGGCGATGCCTGGTGCATCTACCCGATGTACGACTTCGCGCATGCCCTGTCGGATATGCTCGAGGGGATCACCCACTCCGTCTGCACGCTCGAGTTTGAGGACCACCGGCCGCTCTACAACTGGTTCCTCGAGGTGCTGGGGACGGAGCACCGGCCGCGGCAGATCGAATTTGCCCGGCTCAACCTGACCTATACCGTGATGAGCAAGCGCAAGCTGCTGGAACTGGTGACGCAGCAGCTGGTCAGCGGCTGGGATGACCCGCGCCTGCCGACGCTGTCGGGTTTGCGCCGGCGCGGCTATCCGCCGGCGGCGATCCGCGAGTTCTGCGACCGGATCGGCGTGGCCAAGGCGAACAGTCTGGTGGACCTGTCGCTGCTGGAATTCTGTGTGCGCGAAAACCTGAACAAGTCCGCACGGCGCATGCTGGCGGTGCTGCGCCCGCTGAAAATGGTGATCGAGAACTACCCGGAAGGGCAGGTCGAGGAATTCGCGGCGGAGAACAACCCCGAAGATCCGAACGCGGGAACGCGGCCGGTGCGCTTTGCCCGCGAGGTATATGTTGAGGCGGACGATTACAGCGAGAATCCGGCCAAGGGCTGGTTCCGGCTGGCCCCGGGTAAAGAAGTGCGCCTCAAGTACGCGTATTATGTCACCGTGCGCGCAGCGGTGAAGGATGCGGCGGGCGCGGTGGTCGAACTGCGCTGCACCTATGACCCGGATTCGCGCGGCGGCGGGACCGCCGACGGGCGCAAGGTGCGCGGGACGCTGCACTGGGTGGCGGTGCAGGATGCGGTGCCGGCCGAGGTGCGGCTGTACGACAACCTGTTCACCGTGGCCGACCTCGACGGGGCGCCGGGCGACTACAAGGATCACCTGAACCCGAAGTCGCTGGAAACGGTGATGGCGATGGTTGAACCGGCGCTGGCCGGGGCCGCGGCGGGCGAGCAGTTCCAGTTCCTGCGCCAGGGTTATTTTGTCTGCGATCAGGAAAGCGTCCCGGGCAAGCCGGTGTTCAATCGCACGGTGACGCTGAAGGACACCTGGGCGAAGCAGGCAAAGAAGTAGATGTCTTCCAGCCCGGCCGCGCTCGACCCGGTGGTGCTCGGGCTCATCGACGGCGACCGGGTGCTCGATCTCGGCTGCGGGTTCGGCAAGTGGGGCACCCTGTGCAAGGCCTGCTGGTTCGATACCGCGCATCATCGCGCCACGGAGCGCATGGCGCCGGCGCTGGTGGTCGGGCTTGACCGGCACCGGCCGAACCTGGCGCGGCTGCGCGGGCGCGACGAATACCACGGTCTGGCGCAGGGCGACGCCTTTCGCCTGCCGTTTGCCGACCGGTCGTTTGCCGTGGTCCTGGCCTCGGAACTGATCGAACACCTGACCGGCGATGAAGGCGAACAGCTGCTGCGCGAAGCGCAGCGCGTCGCGCGCCGAAGCGTCATCATCACCACCCCGCAGTATCCGGAGAAACGCGCGGGCGACGCCAATCCCCATGAATGGCATCGCAGCATCTGGACCATCGAGCACCTGCGCGCCCGCGGTTTCATGGTGCACGGCGTCGGTTGCCAGGTGCCGTATTTCGCGCCCGATTTTCCCGGTGCTGTCCGTTATCCGCTCTGGGCGCGGCCGTATTACCGGCTGTATCGCTGGCTGCGCGATCGTCGGGGCCACGACCTCAATGCACTGGTCGCCCGGCTGGGTGGGAATTTCTGCTTCCATCACCCGCGTTGGGGTTCCTATCTGGTCGCGGTGAAGCGCCTGCCGGCATGATCCGTCGCCTGCAGGCCGGGCAGTCATGTGCAGGTGCTGTATACGGTGTGATGTGCCGGTTGCTGCCGTGGCTGCCGTGCGCGGTTGTTGCGGTGGCCGGGGCACTGCAGGTGCGCGGAATAGACGCGGCGCAAATGATCGACCATCCGGGATTTCTTGCCAGCGGAGCAATATGGCTGTTGCTGCCGGTGGTGATTGGGGCATTGTTCGTCATATATAACCGGCGCAAAGTCATTCACGTATTGCTGGTGTTTTTTCTGCTGGGCAACTTTGCCGGATGGTCGCTTGCCTGTCTGATACTGAGCGATGGCAAAGGGTACGACAAGCCGTTGGCGTGGTTTTTCTGGCCAATGCTGGATTATCTGGTGCTGACGGCCATTTTCTTTCTGTGGGTGGCGATCAATGCCTGGGAAATGATCCGGGAAGGGTGACGGTTGCCGACCCCATGCGCGATTACTTCGGGATCGGGGGCGGACTTGCGGCGGTGACGCTGGCGGGGATGGCGGCAGCCGTCGGACTGGAGGCCGCGTACGGGCATGGCTTCCCGCCGGTGCTTGCAGTAATGCCGGCAGTTGCCGGCACGCTCATGATCGGCGCGGGATTGGCGCTGAATGCGCTTGCGGCGCGCCAGATGATCCGCGCCGTACAGCAGGAAACCCTGGCCACCGCCGGACCGTTTGCCTGGTCGCGCAACCCGATGTATGCCTCGTTCATATTCCTGACGGTGCCCGGGGCCGCGCTGGTTCTGCGCAACTGGTTCATGCTGGTTCTGGTCTCCGCGGTGATGCTTGCGTGGTTTTATGCGCGAGTCGGACGCGAAGAGCAGAAATTAACTGCCATGTTTGGCGGCGAGTATCGCGCCTATCAGGCGCGGGTGGGGCGGCTGCTGCCGCGGTTGGGCAGACGGCCAATGCGATGAACAGGAGAATCCACAATGCATGCCAGTGAAAGCGCACCGGGAATGGCAGGCAGCGACCAGCAGCGGCAACGCTGGCTGATCTGCGGGCTGGGCGGGTGTGCGCTGCTGGTGCTGATTGGCTGCGGTGCGGTTGCGGCATTGCTCGTCCCGACGTTCAACCGGCTGCAGACGGCAATTGACCGGGCCGGCATGACGGTGTCGGCCCGTGACGCGGCAGCCGACCTGCCGGTCAATGCGCCGCCGCTGCCGGAGATGCATCGCGGCCGGGAACTGCATATTGCCGACGCGCAGGTTCTGCGCGCGCAGTTTGCCGCCGGGGCGTATGCGCTGCTGGATGCGGATTATCAGGAGCAGCTGACCCGCCGCCTGGACTACGATGCCCGCTACAATCTGGCGTTGCTGGTCCAGCAGCTGGGCGATGCCCCCGAAGCAGCGGCGGATTCATTTGCCGAATGGAAACAGGCGCTGCCGCAATCGCATTTGCCATACCTGCTGCAGGGGAACTGGCATATCAATCAGGCCTGGGCGGCGCGCGGCGGCGGCTGGGCGAGCACAGTAACCGATTCCGGATGGCAGGGATTTCGCCGGCAACTGGAGCTGGCGGAGCAGGAGCTGCAGCAGGCATATGTCCGGTGCCCGGCGGATCCCAACGTCGGTGCGACGGGGATCATTTTAGCGATGGGGCAGGGCACGAATGCGGAACGCGGCTGGTTTGCCCGGGCGATGGCGGCAGACCCGTATCATACCCAGGCGTATCGGTTTCTGCTGAATGCGCATTTTCCAAAATGGGGCGGGTCATGGGAGGAGAGCCGCGCCATTGTTGATGAAGCGCTGGGAAAGATGGAGAATAATTCCCAGTTGTTTGTCCTGCTGCCCGAATGGCATGAGGAAAGGGTGGAGCGCGAGCTGGATGACAGCAGCAATCGCCGCACGGAGAAGCGAACCGCGCAACGTCGGGCGTATGCGGAGGAATTGCGATCGGCATATGCGGCCGCGGCGGAAAAGTATCCGGACGAATACGAAATCCACATGCGCTATGCCTTCGACGCAAGCATGAACCGGGAACGCGAAACGGCAATGCGTGAATTCGAGCAGATCATTCCCCGCTGGGAGCAAGGCCAGGCGGTGCCGCTGCCCGGCGGCAGCGCGCAGGCGTATCTTAACAAATACGCCTGGCTGCTGGCGACGAGCAGTGACGACCGCTTCTACAATCCGCAACTGGCGCTGGTCTATGCCAAGAAGGCGGTGGCCATGGCCCCGGACTGGGAATGGGCGCTGGATACGCTTGCCTGCGCGTATGCCGCCAATGGCCAATTCGACAAGGCAATTGCCGCCCAGCGCGAAGCGCAACAGCACGGGAATGCCGGTTTCCAGCGGCATTGCGAGAATGATATCGCGGTTTACGAGCAGCATCAGGCGCCGCGCTACTGATCACGCAAGATTCCGGAGATGGGACGGCGCCGCTGGGATGCGGGTGGCGCCCGGGCAAAGGAGACAACACGCGAATACCGTTCGGGATGGCGCGGCGGGATGCGCGGAGCATTGTCACAAAAAGGGTGTGCTGGCTGGCTGGATGCTTCGTGCTGAGCGGCTCGCCGCGTCCGGAAACGGTGCGTGCAGGACGCGGCGGCTGAAAATGCGGGATTAGCCGGCGCTGACCGGCACGGCTGCCGCCCGGTTCTCGTACCAGATCACCAGTATCCCCGAAAGCACGATCAGCAGCCCGCCGCTGATGACGGGCGCAGTGAGATGCTCGCCGAGCGCGGGGATGGCGATGAGCAGCGCGCCGACCGGCTCGACATAGCCGAGGATGGAGACGGTGAACGCCTTGAGCGCGGCGAACGAGCGGAAGAAGAGGACGCCGGCGAGCGCGACGTTGCAGACGGGGAAGGTCAGCAGGAAGAACCAGACCTCGGGGGCGAAGGTGACGGGCGTTTCCAGCAGGGGGAGCGTGCAGGCCCCGACGATAACCGATTGCCAGAACATGATCGCCATGGGGTGCAGGGTGGCGGGGATCCGCCGCCCGGCGAGCATCACCACGGCATAGGCGAAGGCGGAGACAACGCCGTAGCCGATGCCGGCGAGATCGCGGCCGCCGACCGCCCCGCCGCCGGTGATCAGCCACATCCCCCACAGCGCCAGCGCCAGCGGCAGCAGCGCAAACCACGAGACCCTTTCACGGATGAAGGCGGGCGCCAGCAGCAGGACCATGACCGGCGCGGTGTAATGCGAGATCAGGGTGTTGGCGGTGCTGGTATTGGCGAAGGCGAGAAAATAGGTCAGCGAGTTGAGCGCGGCGCCGATGCCGAAGATGAGCAGGAACTTCCAGTCGCGCGCGGGGACATGCAGCAGGGCAAACTGCCGGGTGACCAGCAGCCACAACCCGATACTGATCGCGGCCAGCAGGGCGGCGAGCGCGGTGAGATTGGCCGCCGCCATCCCCAACAGCTTGACCTGTATGGCAGTGGTGCTCCAGATCAACATGGCTGCCAGCGCGCAGGCGAATCCGCGCGCGGGGGAGAGCGCCGGCTGCATCAGACGCGGACGTCGATGACGCGGCGGCCGAAGGCGACGGGCGATTCCTGGCGCGGGGCTTCTTCGCGCGGGGCGGAACGCGGCGCATGCTGCGGCTGGCTGGCGGCGGACGAACGATAGTACGGCTGCCACCACCCCTGGCTGCCCGCGGCGATGCCGCTGACCGGGGTGATGCCCCCGACGACGCCGGCCAGTTCCTCGTCGGAGAGCTCCTGCTCGGGTGCGTGTGCCGCCGCTGATTCGGTCATGCCGTTGCCTCCCGGTGGGGACGATACCACACTTGTGCGGGCGGGTAAAGCGGATTGACCGTCGGCGCCGACCGGTGGTACGATGCCCGCATGCAGCTCACCGGCAAAGTAACGGAAACGGCGCGCGCGTTCGCGTCCAGCGTGACAGGCGGATGAGCGGTCCGTCGCTGCGGGAATCGCGCCGCCTGCAGGCGGTGCAGTCGCCGGTCATCCCGCTGATCGCAGCGTGGCTGCGCGCGACGCCCGGTGCCATTTCGCTCGGGCAGGGCGTGGTGGCCTACGGTCCGCCGCCGGCGGCGCTCGCGGCGGCGCGGGCATACGGCGATGTGCCTGACGAACATCGCTATGGCCCGGTCACCGGCGATCCGGAACTGATCGCGGCCTGGCATGACAAGCTGGCGCGTGATAACGGGATGGTGATCGGCGATGACCGGTGCGTGACGGTGACCGCCGGGGCCAATATGGGCTTTCTCACTGCCCTGCTGGCGGTGGCTGACCCCGGCGATGAGATCATCATGCCGGCGCCGTACTATTTCAATTATGAAATGGCGGTGACGATGGCCGGCTGCCGCACGGTGGCGGTGCCGACAGGCGACGATTGGCAGCTGTCGCTGGATGATGTGGCGGCGGCGATTACGCCGCACACCCGGGCGGTGGTGACCATCTCGCCCAACAACCCCACCGGTGCGGTCTATCCCATGGCGACGTTGCGCGCGGTGAATGAACTCTGTCGGGCGCGCGGGCTCTGGCACATCAGTGACGAAGCGTATGAATACTTTGTCTATGACGGCGCCGGTCACTATTCGCCCGGCAGCGGACCGAATGCCGCAGCGCATACCATTGCGCTTTTTTCCCTGTCGAAGGCGTACGGATTCGCGGCCTGGCGGATCGGGGCGATGGTGGCGCCCCGGGCGCTCGCCGGGGCGATCGGCAAAATTCAGGATACCAACCTGATCTGCCCGACGCGGATCGCCCAGCGGGCGGCGGCGGCGGCACTGACGGTCGGGCGGGAATACTGCCTGCCGCAGCTCGCGACGCTGGCCCGGGTGCGGGCAATGGTCCATGACCGCCTGCAGGCCGTCGCGGACATCTGCCGCTTTGCCCGGACAGCCGGCGCGTTCTATGTCTGGCTCGAAGTCCGCACGCAGCAGGACGCGCTGGCGCTGGCGGAACAACTGGTGCGCGAGTATGGCGTGGCGGTGGTACCGGGCGCGGCGTTTGGTGTGACCACGGGCTGTTCGCTGCGCCTTTCCTACGGTGCGCCGGACGAGGCGACTGTCGCCGAGGGTATCGACCGCCTGGTGCGCGGCCTGCGCGCGCTGGCCTGACCCGGCTGTGCCGCTTAATCCGGTAAACCCCGCCCCGGTTCCCTGACTGCCATTACTGCAGTGTGACCCGACGCAGTATCCCGGCCTGTTGCGCAGCCGGGATACATCCGAGAATTGACGGCAGGCGCAGTGCAGCAGTATGCGCATAATGTGGTGGTGTGTGCTGTTTCCAGAAAATCCGCTATTGCCCGGGCAACGGGCGTACCACCAACTGCCGGCAGTATATTCCTGACGGCGGAAGTCATCAATACCCTGAAATGTCATTGGCGATGGTATGCCCGTCGCCCGCGGTCGGCGGTTGAACAGGTCGATGCTGCGGGGAAAATCAATAAATATTGACAGTATTATTGATTTGTGCTATGGTGGGCGGACAGGAACGAATATGACACAGGCAGGATGGGCGAGGATGGTCCTGGTGGCGGGCTGGTCTGACGCCGGGGAAGCGGGCGCCGGTCGGTCGGGAAATCGCCGGCTGGCGGGGGCGGCGGCACTGTCGCTGGCTGTCCATGCGGCCCTGCTGGCGGCGGTCCCGCTGCTGGCGCGCGGGCGTGTGCCGCTTGCGGTGCCGCGGGATATGGCGGTGGTGCTGACGGCAATGGTGGTGGAAGTGCCGGTTGCGGGTGTGACGACGAGGCTGTTGGCGCCGGGAGTGACAAGCAGGGCAGCGCCGGCAGCGGGGCAGTCGCTCACGCCGGTGCCTGCAGTGGAACTGCGGGCGCTGTCGGCAGTGCCGGCAGCAGGACAGCCGGCGCCGGTGAGCGCAGCGCCGCTTCCGCCGCGGCGGGAAGGTGCCGGCGGCGCGGCCGCTGTGTCGAAGATGACATATCTCCCGATATCAACCCTGCCACCGGCACGGTTGCCGGTGCGGGAACCGGCGATGGCGGCGGCAGCGGTGATGGCGGAAGCGTTAGGTCAGTTGGCAGTGGCGGCACCACCAACGCCAGTTGTTGGGCTGCGGAACGGGATGGTACCGATGAAGATAGCGGCATCGGCGGCGCTGCCGTACGCTGCGGATGGCGGCGCTGCATCGCCGGCGTCGCCGGCATCGACAGCACTTACCCCGCCAGCACCGCCAGTGCCGTTCGCGGTGACATTACCGGCGGCAATGGCGCCGGGCACGGCGTTGTCGGCAGTCGGGGCCGCGCCGGCGGCGGCCGGGCTGGCCGGAACTGGCGGAACGGTACGCGTGCCGGTTGCGAATTCAGATGACGTTCGTGCGCCCGCGGTGGGGGCATCCGGCGCGGCGTCCGGTATGGCCGGCGCCGGCGTTGTTGGCACTGCGGGCGCGGCGCCAGCAATCGATGAGGCGGAGCTGGGCCGGCCGTTTGCGCCCGCCTTCGCGCGCCGTATGCAACCGGAATATCCTGAAGTGCAGCGGCGGCGCGGATGTGAAGGCAGTGTCCGGCTGCGACTGGCTATCAGCGAACAGGGCGCGCTGGAGGATGTGGAGATTCTGTCGTCGGATCATCCCGCGTTTACCGCAGCCGCGCTGCGGGCGGTGCGCGCCTCGGCGTATCTGCCGGCGCGCGACCGCAGCGGACGGGCAGTCGCCGCGCGCGCGTGCCTGACCCTGCATTTTCGCCTGGTACGGAGGTAAACCGGCAGAGGTACTGACAACGATAAACGCAACTATTGTGCCAAGGAGGAAGGATATGAAGACGAATATGCTGCAATGGCTGATGGTAATGGCAGCGGTACTGCTGGCGGCAACCGGCGCGCCGGCGGTGGGCGATGACGGGTATCAGGCGTATGATCTTGGTGAAGTGTTTGTCCAGTCCGAGCAGATGCCGGCGGTGCAGGAAATGAGCATTAATCATTCGATCACCGCGGAAGAAATTGAGGCAACCAACAGCCATACCGTGGCGGAAGCGCTGCAGCATGTGCCCGGGATCCGCATCAGCACGGTGAAGAAGAACCAGTCGCTGGCGTATATCCACGGACTCAGCCAGGCCCGGGCGCTGGTGCTGATTGACGGTGTGCCGTATTACGAGACCCGCTACGGTTATCTCGACCTCAATCAGATCAGCGTGGACAATATCGCCCGCATCGAGGTTATCAAAGGCGCGCCGTCAGTGCTGTACGGCACCAATGATGTTGCCGGGGTGATCAATATCATCACCCGGCAGGGTACGGAGGAGATGTACGCCCGGGTGATCGGCGAGGTGGGGCCGAATGTCACGCATCGCGAGGCGGTGACGCATGGGTGGGCGCATGGCCCGCTGAATTACTGGGTCAGTTACGATCATCAGCAGTCGGACGGCTGGGAAATGGCGGACGACTATGCGCAACAGCTGGCCACGGTGCGCTACACGCCGGGTGGCAACAGGACCCTGATCCTCGAAGACGGCGGCCGGCGTGAAAACTCCGATTACGACCAGCACAGTGTCTGGGCGCGGTTTGGCATTGCGCCGTCGGCAGGCGCGGAATATTTCCTGAACGCCCACTACGTCACAAAGGAAAAGGGGGATCCGCCGTCAATCTACGGCGGGAGCAATATCATCACACCGCCGGCATTTTCACAGGTCTATAACCGGATGACCAAGTACAACAATTGGGGCATGGATCTGAGCGGCCAGCAGTCGTTTGGCGACAATGTCACGGTGATGGGCAAAATCTATTATCACGACCATATCGATCAGTACACCTCGTACACCGATACGGCATTCAACCGGCCAACGGCAGTGAGCGATTATAAGGACAAGACCCTGGGCGGTTATGTGAGCGGCGAATACCGCGCTGCGGATTGGGATGTCATTCGCGCGGCGCTGCACTATGAGGGTGACAACCACCGCGAGCGGGCCGATGAATATCTGCCGTTCGAGAAGTGGGTGTCGCATACCGGTTCTGTCAGCATGGAGAACGAGTGGAATCGCGTTCGCGATCTGTCAGTGGTGCTCGGCGTGAGTTATGACTGGTTCGCTGTGCGCAGCGCCAGCGGCACCAACAACAACGGCACCCAATATGATCGTGCCGTGCCGTCGATGATGCGGGAAGTCAACCCGATGATCGGCGCAACGTATGCGCTGAACGACAGCACGAAACTCTTTGGCTCGATTGCGCGCAAAACGCGGTTCCCGACGCTCGACCAGATCTTTTCATCGCGCGGGGGCAACCCGGATATCAGCGCGGAATCGGCATTTAATTACACCGTGGGTGCGTCGCATGCTTTTTCCCGCTATGCGAATGTCGAGGTCTCCGGCTTTCACCATCACTTTTCCGATTTTATTTCGCGTGAAGGCAATCCGTGGGAAAATCCCAATTATCTGAACCGCAATATCGCCACGGTGCGCATGTGGGGCGGCGAGCTGAACGGCGAACTCTTTCCGCTGGCTGATTTCCCCGACTGGGAGGATCTGGCCCTGCGGGTCGGGTACACCTACAATCATGCGCGGGATGCCAGTCCGGAACGGGTGACCGAATATGTGACCAATGTGCCGCAGCATTCGGTCAATCTCGGACTGCATATCACCGTGCCGCGCGCGGCGACCACGATCGATGTGACCGGCCGCTATATGGGCGAGGTCTTTACCCAGCTGCCGACCTCGAAGAATCCGCTGCAGGCGGTGCAGCAGGTGAGCGAGTATTTCACTGCCGATGTGCGGGTGGGTCAGCCCATCGGCGACAACCTCGAGGCCTATGCCGCGGTCAACAACCTGTGCGACCGGGCGTATGAGGCGGATTACGGCCTGCCTGCGCCGGGGCGGAGCTACACCTTCGGGCTGTCGTGGAAGTTTTGAGGAGGTACGGGGCGGATGCATCCGGACAAAGCGCGCTGGGAGGCGAAGTGGTCGGAAAAGAAGACCTTTGATTTTGTCCTCATTCCCTTCGTTCGCGAGCATCTCCCCCTGCTGCAACCGGGAAGTGTGCTGGATATTCCCTGCGGGTACGGCCGGAATGCGGTGCCGCTGGCGGAACACGGATTCCAGGTGACGGCGGTGGACATTTCGCCGACGGCGCTGCGCCTTCTGCGCGAACAGGCGGCGCAGCGCCGGCTGGCGATGCGGATTATTGAGGCCGATATCACCGCGACGGATGCGGTGGCGGCGCTGCCGGTGTTCGACAATATCCTGATTGCCCGCTACAAGCCGTCGCGGGCGCTGTTTGCGGCGCTGGTCGGTAAACTGCGCCGGGGCGGCACGCTGCTGCTGTATTCGCTGAATAACCGGCCGACACTGGCCGAAGCGGCGTGCAAGGCGGACCGGTACTTTCTCGGTAAGGATGAATTCTTGCGGATCAGTGACGCATTGACGCTGATCAAACATGAAACGCTGACCGGCAGCAACGGCAGTTGCGACGGATATATTTTCCGGAAACATTCGGACGGAGTGAGTCATGACGGATTGTGAACTGTGTGCCGAACTGACGGAATGCCTGCAACATGACCGCGGCGCGGCGTTGGCGACGCTGACGGCGGTTGACGGGTCGTCGCCGGGCAAGGAAGGGTTCATGCTGCTGGTGCGGGAGGATGGCACGACCTGCGGCACGGTGGGCGGCGGCAATATCGAGAAGATCGTTACCGATCTGGCAATGAAGTGCATGGCAAGGGGAAGATCGGGGCGCTACGAATTCAATCTTGCTGATGGTGGCGACGCCGGCATGCAATGCGGCGGCACCAATGAGGTGTTCATCCGGGTGTTTCGTCCGAAAAAGAAGCTGCTGCTGGTCGGCGGCGGGCATATCGGTTGTGAACTGTACGAACTCGGCCGGCGTCTCGATTTCACTGTTGTTATGTTCGATGACCGTGCCGAGTATTGCAGTAAGGAGCGTTTCCCGGCCGCGGCAGAACTGCATCCGGGCGATATCGCGCAGAACCTGGCGCAGTATCCGCTCGATGACCAGTGCCATGTGGTGATCGCCACGCATGGTCATTGTCATGACGAGGCGGCGCTGCGCGCGGTTATCCGGCGCGAGGCGGCGTATATCGGCATGATCGGCAGCAGGAAGAAGGTGCCCGGCATCCTGGCGAAGCTGCAGGGTGAGGGCGTGCCGGCGGAGAAGGTCCGCCGCGTGTATTCGCCGATCGGTCTGAAGCTGGGCGGCGGCAGTCCCGCGGAAATCGCCCTCAGTGTCATGGCGGAGATCCTCATGGTGAAGAATCACGGCGCCATGGGGCATATGCGCGACTGATGCTGCCGGCAGTGGCCGCCGTCGGGCGCCGGACTGTGCCTTCGGCGGTATGGTGCGAGGCGGCGGTGCTCGCCGGCCTGTGGGCGTCGTGTGAGATCGTCGTGGGCAGTTTTCTGCATAATCTGAACTTCCCGCTCTGCGGGCATATCATGACCGGGATCGCCATCATTATCATGGCGGCGGGGCACGGCCTGCGCCCGCGGCCGGGCGTGCTGTGGCGCGCGGGCCTGCTTTGCGCGGTGATGAAGTCGGTCTCGCCGAGCGCGGCGATACTGCCGCCGATGATCGCCATTTTCATGGAAGGGGTGCTGATGGAACTGGGCGTGCGCCTGCTGCGCGCGCGGCTGCCGGGGTACCTGCTGGGCGGCGGCCTGGCGATGAGTTGGACGCTGCTGCACAAGGTGGGCGGCCTGCTGATTCACTACGGGTTCGGGGTCGCTGAACTGTACGTGCAGCTGTACCGATATGCCGAGAAGCAGCTGGGCGTGACCTTTGGCGGGCCGTGGGTCCCGATCCTGCTGATCTGGCTGCTGCTGCTGCTGCTGGGCGCGGCGGCGGCGGTGATCGGCTGGACGGTGGCGCGGCGGGCGGCCGCCCTCGAGCGGCTGCCGCTGCCTGAGGATGGCGAAATCGCGCTGCCGGCACTGCCGGTGCCTGCGGCCGCATCGACCGCACAGCAGTTTTCGTTATGGTTGCTTGCCGCCGGTGTGGCCGTGGTGGCGGTGGGGCCGTACGCCGTCAGCGGGCTGTCGCTGGGGTGGGCGGCAGCGCTGGTGGCGGGACTGCTGGCGCTGTGCCGGGTGCGCTACCCGCAGATGTTCGACCGGCTCAAACGGCCCGGCTTCTGGTTCGGGCTGCTGGCGATGTCGCTGCTGGCGGGGCTTTTCCTGGGCGGCGGCACGGCCGGGACGCTGAGCCTGCCGGGACTCATGCGCGGCGGCGAGATGTGCCTGCGGGCGGTGCTGATGGTGGCGGGGTTTGCCGTGATCAGCGTGGAGCTGGCCAACCCGCGCGTGCGCCGCTGGCTGATCCGCCGCGGTGCCGCGACCTTCATGACCATGCTGGAGGCGGCGTTCAGTATCCTGCCGCTGGTCATTGCCGTGCTGCCGGCGCCGCGCCTGCTGCTGTGCCATCCCGTGCGGTCGATGATCGAGCTGCTGCGGCGCACCGACGGGTGGCTGGAGCATTTGCGGCGCACGATCGGCGGCCGGGTGCACATCATCGCCGGGGCCGCAAATGCCGGCAAGACCACGCTGCTGCAGGCGGTGATCGACGAACTGCGCTGCCGGCAGGTGCCGCTGGCCGGCGTGGTGTCGCCCGGCCTGCTGGCCGACGGCGTCAAGACCGGCTTTGCGGTGGTGAATATCGCCGACGGCACGCGGGCGGCGTTGTGCCGCCGCGACGGCGATCCTGCCTGGCCGGGGATCGGGGCGTATCGCTTTGATCCGCGCGGGCTGGCCTTCGGCCGGGCGGCGCTGTCGCCCGCGGCGGTTGCGGCAGCAGCGGTGGTGGCAATCGACGAGGTCGGGCGCTGGGAACTTGACGGCGGCGGCTGGGCGGAGGCGCTGACCCGGCTGACGGCGGAATATGACGGGGTGCTGCTGCTGGCGATCCGCGAGAGCTTCGTTGCGGAGATCGTCGCCCGCTGGCAATTGTCGGTCGCGCGGGTATGGACGGTACCGGGTGCCGATGCGGCTGCAATCGCCCGGACGATTGCCGAGGGTATAGCCGGCGAAAGCGCGGCCGTGCCGGCCGCTTGATGACCGGCAGCGCAGTGTTATAATCGGGAACGGCGGCAGCATAAAGGAAATGGAAAACCGGATTCTCTGATGTCGCGACACCCAAAAGCCAACTTGAATATCTGGGGGAATCAGTAGGCGTATAAACTGCCGTAGGGACGGGTGCTGGTTGGGGCGTACTTGACGAACTCGCCCGGCGTGATGTCGCGCACCGGCAGCGTGAAGTTAGCGCCAAACCGGGCGATGGCATCGTGCAGGCGGTCCCGGTCGGCAGCGTCGAGCGGCACGACGCCGACCTCGCGGCCCAGCTGCCAGTCGGCCACGCGGCCGCGCAGGTAGATGACGCCGCCGTGCATGCCGGTGCCGATATGGTGCGCGGTGATCTTTTCCCGGTTGCGGTTGAGCACGATGATCACGCCGCCGGCGAGGTATTCCCCAAGGTAATCGTGGCCGACCCCGCCGACCACCAGCGTAGGCACGAATTCCTGATAAGCCTTCATGTGCACGCCGACCCGGTAGCCGACATCGTCGCGGACAAAAATCTCGCCGCCGCGCATGGCATAACCGAGCAGATCGCCCGACGCGCCGTGCACGATGATCCGGCCGTTGCTCATGGTGTTGCCGGTCATGTCCTGCACATTGTTGTGCACGGTGATCTGCGGACCGTCCATGAACACGCCGAGATCGTTTCCGGGCACGCCGTGGAGCGCAAGCTGCACGGATGCGGGCAGGCCGGCGGCGATATACCGCTGGCCCAGCACCCGGCGCACGGCGATCGAGGTTACCCCTTCCGCCACCAGCGTGCGGAGCTCGCGGTTGAGCGCGGTATGGTCGAGGCCGGCAGCGTCGATGGTGACGGTCCTCATACTTCGGTCGGCTCCACTTCCCGCGAACGGAATTCCTTCGGCACATAGATATAGCCGAATTCGTCGCGCAGCAGGTCGTGCTTGAACGGTTCGACGCAGATGCCGTCGCTCATGATGCCGGTGATGATGCCCGCCCGGTCGATATCGCCGACGAGGATGGCGCCGACGATTTTGCCGTCGCGGAGGATGATCTTCTTGTAGGTGCCGCGCTGCGGTTCAGCCGGGACCAGTTCCTCGACGCCCGCGCCGGCCGGCAGGGTGGAAAGCCCGAGCGTGATCAGCGGCATTCCGAAGACCGATACTGAATTGAGCAGGAATCCGCCGGCATAGGCGGCGGTGCCGCCGGCCATGACGGTGCCGGCGACGGTTCCCTGGCGGAAAGCGATCGGCCAGACCGGCAGCGGCCGCCGCTCGCCGGCAAGCAGGTCCATGGCGGCGGCGCAGTCGCCGGCGGCGAAGATATCCCGCTGCGAGGTGCGCTGCTGCTCGTCGACCAGGATGCCCCGGGCGGTCCTGAGTTTTGCCCCGGCGGCCAGCGCCAGGTCGGGGACGACACCGATGGCGCAGACGACGAGATCGGCAGGCAGTTCCGTGCCGCTCTGCAGCACGCACTGGGTGGCGGTGATCCGCGCCACGCTGTCGCCCAGCAGCAGGGTCGCGTGCCGCCGCAGCTGCTCCGTGACCATCGTTCCGCTCGCGGCGTCGAGCACGGCGGCGAACGGGCGCTCCTGCAGTTCGACGATCGTCACCTGCGCGCCGAGGCCGGCGAGATATTCCGCCGCCTTGATGCCGATCATGCCGCAGCCGATAATGACGGCGCGGCAGCCGCGGCGCACCGCCTGCTGGATGCGCTGCGCGTCGGCGAGCGTCGTCAGGGTATGGACCTGCGGCAGGTCGAGCCCGGGGATGGGCGGCCGCACCGGCGTGCCGCCGACCGCCAGCAGCAGCCTGGTATAGCGGAAGACCCGGCGCCCGGCGGCAACGGTTTTCGCCTGCGGATCGATCCGGTCGGCGGTCGCATGCACCAGGGTGACCCGGTGCCTGCGGTAGAACGCCGCGTCGCGATAGGCGAGCGCCTGCGGTTTGTCATGCTGATGGATGATGAACGGGCGCGAATAGGCGTTCCCGGCTTCGCGGCTGATAACCGTAACCGGCACGGCGGCATCCTGCCGGCGGATCGCCTCGATGGCGGCGATCCCCGCGGCGGAATTGCCGATGATAACGATTCCGGCGCTCCCGTCGGATTTGTTGGTGCGCGGTGACGGCGGTGAAACCCGCGGGCGTGTGCCGGTGGCGGCGGGACGGCGGTTCGGCATGGTCAGCGTCTGCGCCCTTTCCCGGCTTTGGTGCCGGCACCGGCAGCCGGCGCTGGCACGGTCGCGTGGCAGTAGACCAGCGCTTCATTGGGACAGGCGGCGACGCAGGCGGGCTCGTCGCGGTCGGGGCAGAGATCGCACTTGGCGGCGACCGTCTGCCCGGTTGTGTCGCGGCGGATGACTCCGAAAGGGCAGACCATGACGCACATCCAGCAACCCGCGCACTTGTCGGTATTGCACAGCACATGCCCGTCGGCGTCGCGCTGCATGGCGCCGGAACTGCAGGCGGCGAGGCAGGGCGCCTCGCTGCAGTGGCGGCATTGCAGGGCGAATGACCCGATCCCCTTCTGCTCGACCACCAGCCGCGGCAGCGCCTGCGGAAACTCTTCCTTGTACGCTTTCAGTATCTTCTTCGACCGTGAGTGCTCGGTCAGGCAGTGAATCTCGCACAGGCGGCAGGCCATGCAGTATTCTTCGCGGAAGAAGATCTTCTTCACAGTGATTCTCCCGCCTGCTTGACGTCGAGCAGCTTCAGTTCGTGTTCGTGCAGGTCGAATCCGCGCAGGCGCAGGCGGTTGCCGCGCACCGACTCGATGGCGTTGATCCCCAGCCCGCCGAGCAGTTCTTGGATCTCGTGGCTCCAGGCGCGGACGAGATTGACCAGCCGCCGGGTGGCGATGTCCGGATTGAGCCGCTTGACCAGGTACGGGTCCTGCGTGGCGATCCCCCAGTTGCACTTGCCGCTGTAGCATTTCTGGCACTGATGGCAGCCCATGGCGGCGAGCGCGGCGGAGCCGAGATAGACCGCATCGGCGCCGAGGGCGATGGCCTTGAGCACGTCGGCGGCGTTGGTGAAACCGCCGGCGGCAACAACGGAAACGCGGCTGCGGATGCCTTCTTCCCGCAGGCGGGCGTCGACCGCGGCGAGCGCGAGCTCGATGGGAATGCCGACATTGTCGCGCGTGCGGGTGGGCGCGGCGCCGGTGCCGCCGCGCACGCCGTCGATGGCGATGATGTCCGCGCCGGCTCTGGCGATGCCCGAGGCGATGGCAGCGGAATTGTGCACCGCGGCGATCTTGACGCTGATCGGCTTGGCATGCCCGGTCGCTTCCTTGAGCGCGCCGATGAGCTGCGCCAGTTCCTCGATCGAATAGATGTCGTGGTGCGGCGCGGGGGAAATGGCGTCGCTGCCGACGGGGATCATGCGCGTGCGCGAAATGTCCTCCGTCACCTTCTTGCCCGGCAGGTGCCCGCCGATGCCCGGCTTGGCGCCCTGGCCGACCTTGATCTCGATGGCCGCCCCGGCGTTGAGGTACTCGGTGGTGACCCCGAACCGTCCCGAGGCGACCTGGACGATGGTGCTGGCCGCGTACGGATAAAGCGAGCGGTGCAGCCCGCCCTCGCCGGTGTTGCAGTAGGTGCCGAGCTCCTGCGCTGCCTGCGCCAGGGCGCGGCAGGCATTGAGCGAAATGGCGCCGTAGCTCATGGCGCCGAACATGATCGGCGTCCTGAGCTGCAGCTGCGGGCGGATGACGGTCGTCGCCCGGTAGGTGCTGCGCTCGCGCACGAATTCGATGCGCGACGGCTTGCTGCCGAGGTAGGTGCGCAGCTCCATCGGCTCGCGCAGCGGGTCGATCGAGGGGTTGGTCACCTGCGCGGCGTCGATCAGCAGGTGGTCCCAGATAATCTTGAAGTTGCGGTCGGTCCCCATGGCGGTGAGCAGCACGCCGCCGGTCTCCGCCTGCTTCCAGATGTTCTTGAGCGTGCGGGTCGACCAGTTGTTCTCGCCGCGCACCTGCAGCTCGTTCTTGTCGATGGTGATCGCCTGGGTCGGGCAGAGCGTGGCGCAGCGCAGGCAGGAAACGCACTTGCTGCTGTCGGATTCGACCGTGCCGGTGTCCGCGTCGGTGCTGTGCACCTCGAACGCGCACTGGCGCACGCACACCTCGCAGTTGATGCAGCGCGCCGCATCGCGCTTCACCTGGTAGTCGGAGAAGAGCATGCCCTTTTTCACCGGACAGCCGCCGCCGCCCGCGCCGCCGGGGTAAAGCCGCCGATGGCGAGTTCGCCGGCATGCGGGGAAAAGACCGTTTCCGGTTCCGCGCAGACGCGGCGGATGGCGGATTCCTCGCTGGCG